>Ga0316363_10000153_pt1 | contig 108365 bp, 84 predicted proteins | sample Sb_taG_3_FD_200459 | JGI IMG/M metagenome (GOLD analysis project Ga0316363, IMG submission 200459) | Peat soil microbial communities from Weissenstadt, Germany - Sb_50d_a_PC metaG (v2) (version 2) | ecosystem: Environmental > Terrestrial > Soil > Wetlands > Peat | place: Germany: Weissenstadt...
AAAAAAGCCGCTACCGCAACGGCGGGCATGTATCGACCTACAAACTACTTACAGTTGACGATCCCTGACACCTTGGAAGCCCTGCCCTGAAGGGGTTCCACATTCGGTTGCCGCGCTGTGCAACCCCTTCGGGGTAGACGCTTGCTTTTTTCGCCCATGCTCTCCCAGGGTGCGCGGAATACCGCGACCCTGGGCTAAGTTGTGTAACTGCTTCGCAGTAGATACAGCCGCGCAAAGTTGTCTGTATACCAATGGCCCATTTCTGACCCGCCGTGGTCTGCATATTTCAACAAGTCAGACCCCACTTTCAACACGTTCCTGATCGTCCAGCCCAGAATCTTCAGTGAGTCCTTGCACGCACTTGCGCAACCGTGCCAGCACCCGGCAGCGCGCGACATAAATCGCCCCCTCCGTCAGACCAAGTTCGGCCGCCACTTCCGCGACCGGCCGATTTTCGACACCGGTCAGCCAGAAGGCTTGCCAGGTCGAATCGGCGAACTCGGGCTTGGCTTGCTCGGCCGCCCAGTGGAAGGCCCGCCGTTTGAACTCCGCGGCAAACTCCGCCTCGGCCCCCGCATCGCCCGCGGGCTGCGCTTCGAGCAATTCGAGCACACTGGTCCGGCCGCTGCCACGCGGCTGCCGCCCCTGCCGCACGAGAAAATTGACGACCAGGTTGCGCGTGATGCGAAACAGCCAGGCGCGAAATTTCCCCTTGGCCGGGTCCCAGCGCTCGATGGCCGCGGCCACGGCCCGAAACAGCTCCTGGCACAGGTCCTGCGCGTCGGCATCCTGCAACCCTTTGCTCTTGGCCAACCGAAAGACCAACGGCTCATAGAGTTGCACGAATTCCGCCCACGCAACATCGTCGTCGAGATTGCGTAATCGCAAGACCAGGCTATGCCGCGTGCTCGGCTCCATCATCACCCCTCACCCTATTCATCAACGGAGCCCGCCGAATCTTTCACGACCTTCCCGAATTATTCCGGAAACGCACGGACTCCCTGCCCAAACACTGTCTCTTCATGGTATTGGACAAAAACGTCCGAAGGCATGCCGACTTGGATTGGGGAGCGGTTATTTCAACAGGAGAGAACGGAGGCAACAGAGGAAATCCTCTCTGTTTCCTCCGTTATCTCCTGTTCAGCGCTTTTCAGATCTCCCAGGCAGGATCACCGCCGTCGGCTGCGCGGTTGGCAGGTCCCGTCCGGCAGACGGACCCACCAGGAGCATGTCACGACCGTTCTTCTTAACCGGCTGTGTGTAAGCAATCTTTGGCCTTGACCCGCGACCGGGGCGCGCGACAATCACGCGAGAGCGCGTCTGGGCTCGGATTAATGGATGCAAAAGGAATACACCTGCCATGAAACACAGCCGAACGACATGCATCTTGGTTTGCTTGCTGACCTTGATAACGTGCGCCGCGCTGCCGGCGGACAATCCAGCTCCAGACTGGAAGGGCAACGTGGATGCCGGCGCCGACAAGTCGTTGCGACCCATCGTCTTCGTGCACGGCTTCGGAGGTTCCGGCGAGCAGTATGAGCTGCCGGCGCGACTCTTCGCCAGTAACGGCTACCCCCCGAGCTGGATCGCCAACTACGACTATAACTCGACCGGAGCGACCGGCGGTGCCGCGCCTCTGGACAAGTTCATCGATGCCGTGCGCACGCGCACCGGGTTCGACAAGGTGGATCTCGTCGGCCACTCACGAGGCACGATGGTGAGCCAGGACTACCTCGCGGACCCCGCGCGGGCGGCCAAGGTTGCTCATTACGCCAATATCGCCGGCAGACCGTCCACCAACGTGGGCGGCGTGCCCACGCTGGTCGTGGGCTCCAAGGGAGACAAGATCGCCGGTCCCGGTGCCGCGCGCGAGGGGGCCAAGCACGTCGTGCTCGAAAAGCCCGATCACGTGGAGGCTGCCACCGGGCCGGAATGTTTCGAAAAAGTCTACACGTTCTTCAACGACGGCAAGGCCCCGAAAACCCTGAAGATCACGCCTCAAGAACCGATTGCCGTAGCCGGCTTCGCGAAGCTGTTCGGCCCCAACACGCCCCTGGCCGGAGCCACGGTGGAGGCTTACGAAGTTGCGGCGGATACAGGTCGGCGCTTGGCCCCCAAGCCCCTCGCCCAGCTCAGCGTTCGCCAGGACGGCGCCTGGGGCCCCTTCCAGGCCAAAGCCGGCCAGCATTACGAATTTTGCCTGCACACGCCCGGCAACGCCCGCCCGATGCACTACTATCGCGAGCCCTTCGTGCGGACCGACCTTCTGGTCTACCTGAAGACGCGCGACGAAAAATCGGAGCCCGGCGCCAGCGTGCTTCGCGACCTTCATCTCAGCGACGATTCCTCCATCCTCATTGTCTCCCAATTGAACGGCGCGATCGCAGCGGGCAAAGACAGCCTGAAAATCAACGACGTGGAGATCGCCACCCCGGAAATCGCGCCGGCGGGCGCAACCAAAGTGGGCTTCTATGTGTTCGACGCCAATCAAAACAAGAAGACCGACGCCACCCATCCCGCAGGCCCCAACTGGAACCTGCCCTTCATTTCGGCCGCCGACGTCTATATCCCCACGGACAAGCCCGACAGCGTAAAGCTGGAATTCAACGGCCACCTCTTGCACGTGCCCAACTGGAAACCAGCCAGCGAAGGGCTGATTGCGGTTGCGTTTGATTGAGTGAAGGGGCTGGGGTGGCGAGGGCGGGGAGAAGACTTCGGCCTCGGCCAGACTCTTTGGGAATTCTAGCCGCTTCGACTGCTTGGCCAGGGCGTCTTCGGAAGCCCCTGCGACGTCCCCCGACAATCTAAATGACCGTGCGGGATTTGGCAGTAGGTCAGGTTTCCAACCTGACCGGACAGATTGGGAAATCTGTCCTACGCCGCTGCCGAATCAGGCACGGTGATATAGTGACCCCGGCACGAAATTGCGCAAGGAATTCCAGATGTATGCTAGCTGCACCATTTGCCAGTATGTTAGGCGAACCATTGGCGCACCGGGTGATTGGTCGGCAATCTTATTTCGCAATAAGACTCCCGACCCCTTTTCATTGCCCCTCTAGGGTTATTCGGTTTGGCCGAAGCTTTGAGCCTATCCGGAAAAGGGGTCAGACCCTCTGGAATCTCAGCGTCTGACCCCTTTCCCGGATAGGCTCTAAAGCGACATGACGCGCACGCAAAACTCCTGAGCGGCTCTGAGTCGGCGCTGATTGGTCCTATTGCGGAAGTCTGTCTGTCCCACGCTGAGAAGCAATTCTTGCTGACCTTGCTCCATTTGCACCAGCAACCGAACCATCCAGAGCTGGTTGCGGTGTTGGTGGTCGGTTGGATGATAAAAACAGAGCGGTTGGCACGCGAAGACGGCGGCCCAGGGAATACGGTAGCGATCCGAATCGCCTTCCATCAGCAGACGATGCTTTTCCGCGTCAAAACGGGCCAAGAGCAGATCGGAATCCATGGTCCATTTGAACTTGGCAAAATTCTCGCGCGGGATGATGGATACATAAATCGCTTCCGGATCTTGAGCGGACACCCAGTGGTCCGAGCGCTGTTCGATTTCCTGGCGCAACCGGCGCAACCTCCAACGGTCCGCATATACCCCCTGGCAGCCGAGGGCGACATAGCTGCCCCAGCAGACACCTCCTCCTCCTATCGCAATGACAGCGCAGCCCAGCATCAGATGATCGTTTAGCGCCAGAAAGAAATATCCCACGGCAGCTAAGGAGACGCCGCCCAGAAAGTGAACCAACGGGATCAGGCTACGGAGAGTGACGAACAAAGCGTAGCCAGGGCGGCGGACGCACTTGCGAAAGGGTTTGGGGACCGGGCTTACCTGCCCGACCTCGTCAGCCGGCAGCTCGTTGGGCATGACCACGGGGGCTTTCTTGGCAAGCTCGCGCACTTCCGGGTGCTGGTCTTCCAGGAGCCGGGCGAATTTTGGAAACAGCGGACGCAGGTCAAGCATTTCGTCCGGCTCCAGCTCGATCTGGCGGACGTAGGTTCGCCGGAAACGCCTCAGCCAGCCCAACCTTGCGGAGATGGGAAAGTCCTCGACACTCAGGTAAACCGGATACTCGAGTGCGGATCGCCTGGCATCGCCAGCGTATTCCACAATCAACAGACCGGAGAGCTGCCGATTGACACCCCGGGGAGTCCTGGCGGCAAAATCCGCCAACGAACCGGTCTCGAGGGCTTGGCAAAAGTCGCCGGCAAATCCGCCGGGCAGGGCAACCTGGTCCCGGCTCATCCATCCGCCCAGATCGTCGCAATAGGCCCAGCGGGTACGTTTCCACGCGGCAGCACAAACGATCCCTTCGACAATCAGCAGCTCGGAGATGAATATGAAGCTGTTCAGGATGAACGAGGGCTTGTCTTTGTTGTTCGGCGGATTCTGACCAGCCTTTCCGACGAAGCCGTGACCGACCTTTCGGACGACGTCCGTCTGCAGACGAAATTGGATGTAGTTTGGTAAGAGCTCCATCCGCCAGGCGAAGGGCGGAGCGGCTGCCGCGAAGCAAAGCTGATAACAGCCAAGATAGAGAATCAGTCCGGAAATCAGGCCCACAGCGCCGGCAACCCAGTGGTTCCGGCAATGCGCCCCACCGACGAGACCGCGCAGCGCAAATCCGAGGCCCAGCGCCGCCAGAGCCGGGCCGAGAACGGACATGTAGAAATTGCAAAGGAAAGTCAAGTGGAGCAGCCAAGCCATGCACAGGGCCGAGGCGAATGCGCCCAGGATGAGGATCGGCAACCTTGGCAAGGAGACGATGGAGCGCGACGTGAAATGTTTTCGTTCGTCGAAAGGGCGCATGCGATTGGTTCTCCAGAGGTGCTGAGCGGCCAGTCAGTTTGACCGGATGTTAGCAAGAGGTTAACCGGGAACCAGATATTTGCAAGCAAGAAAACGGCCGGGTGGCCAAGGCAGTTTGTGTGCCCGCGGCTGGAGTCTTTGGAAGCCCTGGTGAACCCGCTTGCTACCCTTGTCCCCGGCTTCGGGCTGCCTTCGCCCAAATCTACAGGATCAGCCTTCAGCGAGTTCTTGCCTTTCTCGCAAGCGACGCTGGACGAATTCCACTTTCCTTCCCTGGCTGCTAAGCCCCGACGCACTGGATCGACGTGGATGTATTCGATTATGGCTGGCCCACTGAAGCTGCAACGGTCTGAGTCCCCTGGTCGCCCTCTGAACGATCCTGCACTCGTGCAGGATTTGATTGAATTCAGCCAAGCGCGACAATGGCCACTGGCGCGAATGATGGATACAGGATAATCCTTGCTCCCCTGCAATGCTCGGAGTACCATGTGACCATAGAAGCTCTATTAAATCCAAAACGATGTTCCGTCCGGGACAGCTCCGGACAAAGTTACCCCAGGCGGGAACGTCAGTCGGCGCGGATCTACGGCATGCCTCATGTTCCTTTTCAGGAGGCCCCACATGGGCAGGAAACTTTACGTAGGCAACCTGAAGTTTGACGTGCATAACACCGATCTGGAAACGCTCTTCGAACCACACGGCATCGTAAAATCGGTCGAGATAGTCATAGACCGCGATACGGGTCGCTCCAGGGGATTTGGTTTCATCGAAATGGCGAGCGAGGGAGAGGCTCAGGCAGCCATCGTTGCCTTGAACGGGATAGAGTTCAAGGGACGCAGCCTTACGGTCAACGTGGCCAGAGCGAGCGGGCTTGATGGAGATGACCACACCCTTCCACCCAGAGCGAGCGGGCTTGATGGAGATGACCACACCCTTCCACCTAGAGGGGGCAACACGGTTTAAGTAGCCAGAAGTGCCTGAACGGATCCGTTGAGTAGAAGGAGATGCAGGCGTGATCGGCGAGCTGAACAAGATTTTCGACCGTGACTTCGTGATTGGGTACTTCATGCCGGCCTTGGCCTTCCTGGCGGCTACGATTGGGATATTAGCTCTCTATGGAATGCTACCGACCTGGCTTAGCTTCAGCCAAACTGACGCGCTAAAGGAGACCACTTTCATCGCGCTGTTCTCATGGATCGGCGGGGTTACACTCATGGCTCTCAACCGGGAGATTTTTCGCCTCATGGAGGGGTACTGGTATCTGCGCTCGTATATCCCACTCACGCATTTGGAACGCTGGCGATTCCGAAGGCTTCATGGCAAGGTGAGCAATCTCCAAGCGCAATACCAGCAGTGGCCGGGTGACGCAGCGAGCTTCCCTCACGTTGAGAAACTGATAGAGCTGAAGCGCGAGGCTGCCTATCGCTTTCCGTCAGAGGAAGGCCTGATTCTGCCTAGTTCTTTTGGCAACACCGTTCGCGCGTTTGAGGATTATCCCCGCGAAGTCTACGGCTTCGAATCGATTCAAGGCTGGTTCCGTCTGCTGGCCGTGGTGTCGAAGGATTACCGTGAGTTAGTAAATTCCGCGCGGGCAACAACGGACTTCTGGGTCAATCTCTGGTTCGCCAGCTTGCTACTGCTGGCGGAATATGCAGCAATAGCGCTCTGGCAATGGGAATCCAAGGTTCCCTGGTTGGTGGTTGTCTGTCCTCTGGTTGCGATGTTCGCGTACTGGCGGGCTCGCAGTAGTGCCGAGAGGTGGGGGGAATGGGTGAAAGCGTCGTTCGACGTTTTTCTGCCGGAACTGTGCAAAAAGCTTGGGCTCGCGTTGCCGCCGACCTGGGACAAACAGCGGGAGTTGTGGCATTCGTTCAGCCAGGCGATGATTTACCGCGATGCTGGTTCGAGGGCCAGGTTGACGGCATTCCTCGAAAAACCACACCACGATTCATCGGATGGTAAGGCCCCTGCCCAGGTGCCTGCGGCCCCTCCTGTAATCAATCAAGCGATCAGCGTCTCCATCCAGTCCGATGATTAGGACAGGCCATCCATTGTGATGCCACCGATATTGTCGCACAACAACCTGCCGTCACTAAGCAATTCCTTGCCCTGATGCATTGCGGTCGCGCTCATGCCCGTGCGAACGCACGGGCATGGCACCCGGCGCTCTGCCCTTCCCTGCAGCATGCCCCATCCAGAAAAATCATCGATCAATTCCCCCGCAGCCGGTAGTACTAAGGTAGAGGGCAATTGCTAACCGTGAAGGAAATGACATGGCGACCGGTCAGGTAGGTGGGGTCCTCCAGCATCTTCGCAGGGTGCATCTTCTGCGGGATGGTGCCGGGTTGCCCGATGAACAGTTGCTCCGGGACTTTATTAGCCGCAGAGATGATGCGGCTTTGGCGGTCCTGGTGAAGCGTCACGGCCCGATGGTCTGGGGAGTGTGCCGGCGGCTGCTGGCGAACTACCACGATGCCGAAGACGCCTTCCAGGCTACGTTTCTGGTCTTCGTCCGCAAGGCGGCGTCGATTGCGTCCAAAGAGCTGCTTGCTAACTGGCTGTATGGAGTCTCGTTCCAGACGGCGCGGAAACTAAGGGCGACAGCCAGCAAGCGACGGGCGCGGGAGAGGCAGGTGTCCCAGATGCCGGAACCAGCCGTGGAACAAATGTTCTGGAACGATGTGCTGCCGCACCTGGATGAGGAATTGACTCGCCTGCCGGACAAATATCGAGCTGTTGTCGTCCTCTGCGAATTGGAGGGCAAGTCCCGACGAGAAGCGGCCCGGCAGCTCGGCGTGCCCGAAGGCACCGTGGCAAGCCGGCTGGCGACAGCGCGAACGATGTTAGCGAAACGATTGGCTCGCTATGGTCTGGCAGTGTCAGCCGGGGCCTTGGCAACGATGTTGTCCCCAAACGCTTCAGCCTGCGTGCCGGCCTCGGTGATGTCCGCGACGATCAAAGCTGCATGTCTGACGGCGGCGGGACCAACGGCGGCGAGCAGCGTTATCTCGTTCAAGGTCGCCGCCCTTACTGAAGGAGTGCTAAAAACCATGTTTCTGACCAAACTCAAGGCAACAATGGCTGGGTTGCTCCTGGTCGGTATCCTCGGCATCCCGGTGTCCGGTGTTCGCTACTACGCGATGGAGGGGAATGGAGCGAATCAGAAACCAGGGCAGGACGCCACGGCCGCTGCGCCCATTCAAGATCAGGACAAGACGGAAAGGGAGCTTCGGCTCGAAGCGGAGATACTGCGGCTCCGAGCGGATCTACTGGCCTCGCGGAAGGAACTCCAGGAATTGAAGCGGCGGCTGGCGCTACCGAAGGCGAAGGAAGACGAGCGGCAGTACGCAAAATATCTCCAGGCATTATCGGACGCGCAAAGAAATGATCAGGCGAAGATACTGAAGGACATTTTGGATCAGATGGCGGAGAAAACACAAGAAAGCGAACGGCTGAAGATAGCGAAGGGAAAAATGGACCAGACGGCTGTGGATTTTCTACGGGCTGCACAGAGCAAGCAATTGCAAGATCAACTCAAGGAGAGGGCCAGGGAACAGCAAGAACTGCTCAAGCGCTTGGATGACCAGTTACAGAAGGCAACTGACGAGGGACAACGCAGGGAGTTGTTGAAACGCTTGCAGGACGAGTTGGACAGGGTGACCAAAGAACTGCAGCGGAAGGACGAGAAAAAGCGCTTGGAGAAGGAACCAAGCCGACCTTTATTGCCCTGACCGCGACGGCAGGATGCCTGGCTGCCGATTTTGCCCTCTCCGCCTGTGGGATGCGGCTGTTACTTAACAGGAGGTAACAGAGGCAACGGAGGTATTCCTCTCAGTTCTCTCCGTTACCTCCTGTTCAACGTTTTTCAGATCGTCCCAGGCAGGATTGGCGCGCTCGGCAGCAACGATTGGTCAAGACCCAATGCCAGCTTGGCAATCTAAATAGTGCGTCACTTGCCGTCGGGTTTCGCCTTCTTGGCTTTTGCCTCCACCTCTGTCATGAGCTGCTGAAAATCCTTGCGGTTGCCCGTTCAAGGCCCCGGGCATGGCCGCCAGGCACCCGGCCCAGTCGTCCATTCCCGATGGAATTGTCGTGCACCGTTAATTTGTGCTTGAGGACCAAATAATTGAGCAAGTTTTCCGCAAAAATCCGATAACTCAGTCATAAGGGAGAATTTCAGAACCGGAGTAGTCCTGCCATGCGTATCAATAATCCTCTGGCCAAGCAGCAGATCTCACAACCCGGACCACTCCATGGCGGCGCCGAGCGGATGGACGGGACGGCACCCCCTGATTCTTCGTTGCAACTGCAGTCCCCGGAATTAACGGATTGGCTGCGGGCCATGCGCGACACCCCAGACCTCCGTCCGGAGGTCGTCCAGAACGTGGTAAACCGCCTGGCCAACGGGGAATTCTCGACTGCCAAGGCCGTCGAGCAGACAGTCCAGGCTATGTTGGGAACCGCGCTTGCTGGAAGGTAGCGCCCACCGCATACTGCCGAGCCGGCCCCCGTTAGCCCTCGCGCCAGAGTCTGGAAACTGCCGTCATCCTTCGCACATATCTTAGCTTCGGAATCTCAGCATTCCGGCTGGCGTCCAGCTTTCACTTTTTCGGCAAAGTCTGTCCAGCCTGCTTTCGATAAACCACGGTAGTTAGCAGGTGTGGCCGACCGAGCCTGTTTTCACAATCTCAAGGAACAGTTAGAAGGGGAACCGCAGGATGGCACTTACGCTACTGAGCAACGTCTCATCTTTGACAGCGCAAAATAGCCTGTCGCAGTCCACGAACATGTTGAACAAGACCTTGCAACAGCTCTCGACAGGTCTGAGGATCAACTCTGGCGCGGACGACCCCGCCGGTCTGGTCAAGATGGAGGAGCAACAGGCCCAGATCACCGGCCTGCAAACGGCACTCAATAACACCTCCGAAGCCACTTCGCTGGTGTCGACGGCGGAAGGGGCCCTCAGCGAAATCAACAACCTCCTCATTCAGATCCGTGGCCTGGCGCTGGATTCGGCGAACTCCGCTGTCCAGGATCCCACTTCCCTGGCAGCCGATCAGGCCCAGGTCGCCAATGCACTGAGCACGATCGATCGTATCGCGGCAAACACGCAATTCGGCACCAAGGCGATTTTGAACGGGGGGGCAGGCCTGTCAGGTACCTCGACGAGCCCCTACATTTCGTTCCTCAATGCGAACACGACATCCAATGCGGGGACTTATGCGGTGGATGTCACCCAAGCTGCTAAGAAGGCGCTCGTCGTGTCTGGATTTGCCCAGAATGGCAATACCCTGACTGCGGCCGAGTCGTTGACGATCAATGGCGTGACCGTGAATCTGGCCGCCGGCTTGACGCAAGCCGGCGTGGAACAAGCCATCAACCAGGTATCGAGTTCGACGGGGGTCACGGCCGACAGCCTGGTCACTCAGGTGCAAAGCTCGGCCAACTACACCACCGGCGGCGGCGCTGCCAACGCCACGTCCGCGACCGACCTGACGACCACCGACCAATTCTCAGGCATTAACGTCGGCGACCAGATCAACTACGCCGGCACAGACAAGAATGGCAACACGATCACCGGAACGTTCACGTACACCGGCGCTGCGGGTGGTCAGACGCTGGGTGACCTGGCGGCGGCCATCAACACCTCCTTCGGCACAGGCGGCACGGTGAGCGTGGTGGGCGGCCAGCTTCAGGTGGACGCCGGCGGCGCCAACGGCACCGCCAGCGTGAGCCTGTCGTTGTCCAAGGGAACGACCTATACCGGTTCTACGTTCATCGCCGATCCGCTGACGGCTACCAATGCCTACACCCGGCTCTCCTCGAACCGGTTCGGATCTAGTCAACAGATTACCGTGCAATCCAACATCAGTGCCCCCTCGGCAAACTCGAGCGGTTTCAGCAACACCCAGACAACCGCCAACGGCCAGGACGTGGCAGGCACCATCGGCGGCTTCGCGGCCAACGGCACCGGCAACGTTCTCACCGGCACCGGTCAGGCCGCGGGCATCACCGTCGCGATAGGCAGCCTGCCCACGAACAGCATCCAGACCGTCAACGACACGATTCCCAACGCCACGGGCGACGTGACGATTCAGAACAATTCGCTGGTCTTCCAGATCGGGGCGAACGCCAACCAGACGGCGTCGATTGCCATCAATAACGTGGGCACGGTTGCACTCGGGTTGAACGTGCCGAACAATCAATTCGCCAACCTCAGCCAGGTCAACATTCAGACTGAGGCCGGCGCTCAATCCACGATCGCAATCGTCGATGCTGCCAACAGCGAGATCAGCACCATCCGTGGCACGCTGGGCGCGTTCCAATCCCAGACGCTGCAAGCCACCGCCGCCAACCTGCAGTCGACGCTGACGAACACGACGTCCGCCGAATCGGTCATTGCCAATACGGATTACGCGGCGGCGACATCGAACCTCGCGCAGGACCAGGTTCTGGTGCAGGCCGGCACCACGGTTCTGTCAACGTCGAACCAACAGGCCCAGTTGGTTCTCGCCCTGTTGCAAGGCAAGTAACCAACCAGCAGGCCAAGGATTAGCCCGGACCAGGCGACGGATTGCTGCCAGGAACACAAGGGATGAGCAACGCTACGGCGCTGGGGTGCATTGAGCACCCCATTGCCGTTTGCTGGGTAGCCGTTAGCTGCAACGGTCCGCGTCCCCTTTTCGCGCTTCGTCCCACAATAAAGGTCTTTCGAAGCGATTGTCGTTTTTTTACGGAAATTCATACCACTTCAGTCCCTGGGTGCACTAATAAGGAAGGAAGTCCATATCACCCAGGGCACAACCCATGCCGCAGCGACAGCTTGACATCGTCGCCCGCCACATCCGCCAACTTGCCGGCGCCCTCGCCGCCAAGGAAGTGAGCGACGCCGACTTGCTCCAACGGTTCACGTCGTCTGCCGACGACGGGGCGTTTGCTGCGCTCGTTGAGCGGCATGGAGGACTGGTCTGGTCGGTGTGCCGGCGTGTGCTGCGCCGGACCGAGGATGCCGAGGACGCTTTCCAGGCGACCTTTCTTATCCTGATCCGTAAGGCTGCATCGGTCCGCAAGCGCGGCGCGCTGGCGAGCTGGCTCTATGGCGTCGCCTACCGCACGGCGCTGAGAGCCAAGCAATCGGCCGCGCGGCGCCGGCAATCCCCGCTGCGAACACTGACTACGGAGACGGAGCAGCCTGGTGCCCTGGCGGCGCTGCGCGAACTACAAGAGCTGCTCGATGAGGAACTCCAGCGCCTGCCGGAGAAGTATCGAACTCCCTTTGTGTTGTGTTGTCTCCAGGGCAAGAGCCGCGCGGAGGCGGGCCAGGAACTCGGTTGGAAAGAAGGGACTGTCGCGGGCCGGCTGGCGCAGGCCCGGGAGATTCTGCGGAAACGCCTGGCGCGCCGTGGAGTGGCACTTTCGGCCGTGCTCTGCGCCAGCGCTCTTGTTGCCGAGGCGCCCGCCGCCGCCCCCGCCGCACTGGTCGCAGCTGTTATCGGAGCCTCACTGCGCTGCACGGCTGGCAGCGCGGCGTCGGGCTCCCCAGCGGTCATGGCCCTGGCGAGGGGAGTCTTGCGAACGATGTTCGCGACCAAATTGGCGTTGGCGGCCACGCTCATTCTCGCGGTTGGCGTCCTCACCACGAGCATGGGGGTGTTCGCCTATGGAGTATTGAAGGTAGAAGAACCCGATGCAGAGGAACAGCGGCGCGCGGATTCATCTGCACAAGCGAAGCCAGGGCCGGATGCCGCATTGACAAGAACTGATCTATACGGCGATCCATTGCCGGAAGGGGCCATCGCTCGACTGGGTACGGTACGTTTTCGGCACGGGTTAAACATTAGCTGCGTATCGTTCGCGCCCAATGGAAAATTCCTGGCAACGGGAAGTTATGATTCCAGTGTGCGGGTCTGGGATCGAGACACGGGCAAGCAACGAGCAAGGTTCCAGGTTCCCCATCGCGCCCAAATCTGTTGCAACGCGTTCTCTCCCGACGGCAAGGTTGTGGCCGCGGGCGATAATTGCTCGCGCATATGGCTTTGGGATTGGCAGTCTGGCCGAGAACCAATCAGTTTCAAGGCCCACGACGAGGTTGTGCAGACCCTGGCGTTTTCCCCCGATGGTAAGGTCTTAGCCTCGGGAGGCTGGGATCACACGGTTTGCCTGTGGGAAGCTGCCAGCGGGAGGGAACTCCACCGCCTCGGCGGACACGAGAAGGAGGTGTATCGACTGGCCTTTTCTCCGAACGGCAAGATGTTGGCCTCCGCAGGCCTCGACAAAGTAGTTCATCTATGGAATCCTTCGACCGGTCAGAATCTGCGCAGCATCGAAGCTCCAGGCGAGGTCGTGCTAGCTCTGGCCTTTTCCCCTGACAGCCAACTCCTGGCCCTTGGCTGCCGGGACCATGGGGTTCGCCTTTGGGATCTGGCTCAGGGTAAGGAGGTCCGCCGGTTTGCAGTGCAATGCAGATATGTCCGCGACGTAGCTTTTACACCCGATGGACAAGCGCTTGCCGTTGCTCAAGGGGACTATGCCGAGCGTTCCGAAGAATTCCAAGGAAACATCCTCCTCTTCGACATGAGCAGCGGCAAAGTGCAGCGCCAGCTTGGCAGCCAGGGACACCCCTATGAGTCGCTTGCGTTTTCGCCCGATGGCAAAACGCTGGCAGGGGTGGGTGGACACGATAGCACACTGCACCTCTGGGATGTGATTACAGGCCGGGAGATGACCCCGGTTGGCGGCCATCAGCACCAGATTGCGAGTGTCACGATCAGCGCCGACGGACGAACAACTGCCACGGCCGCGCTGGACGACACCGTACGGGTGTGGGACACGTCGACCGGTCAAGAACAACGCCGGTTTGGCGGTTTGCGCGGCTGGCTTTCCAGTGATGGTAAGACCCTGCTTACGGTGGTCAAGATGGCGGGACTCACCCTCCACTGCTGGGATGTCCCAACTGGTAAGGAACGCTGGCATCGTGGCCTACCGAAAGGCGACCATGCTTATGCCATCGATGTGACGACGGACCGCCGGACGCTGGCACTGCAGGACAAGGATCACGTCATCCGCCTTCTGGACATAGGCACCGGCAAGGAACGGGGTCGGCTGGCAGGTCCTCACGGTTGGGACTCGCTCACTTTTTCCTCGGATGGCACGAAGCTGGCCTCGGCGAGCGTGCGAGAAAAAGAAATCTGCATTTGGGACGTGACTACCGGCAAGGAGCTGCGCCGATTTGACGGCAAAGACTCTCCGGTCGCGTTCTCCCCAGACGCCCGATTGCTGGCCGTGAGCGATAGCAGAGGAGGATTGAAGATATTTGACGCGATCGGCGGCAAGGAACTACTCGAACTACTCCGGGTGCCAAACGACAACGTCGCCATGCTCCATCATGTTCGATTTTCACCAGACGGTCGCATGCTGGCCGTGGGCTGCGAGGATGGCCAAATCCGGTTGTGGGAGACCTCTACGGGGAAACCTCGTCGCGTGCTGAAGGGCCATCAGGGTTTGGTCGGCGTCCCAGCTTTCTCAGGGGATGGCCGTTTTGTCGTCACCGGCAGTTCCGACACCACTGCCCTCATCTGGGATCTACGTGGCGGGAGTAGCCTGCCAACGCCTTCGCAAGAACTTCTCCTGTCGCTATGGGTGGACCTTGTCTCGGAGGACGCGGCCAAAGCGTACGCGGCAATCGGCAAGCTGTCTGCCACCCCGGACCAAAGTGTGCCCTTTCTCAGACGGCTGCTGCGACCGACGCCACGAGCGGATGAACCGCGCCTCGTTGGGCTCGTGCGCGACCTCGATGACGACGACTTTCGAACGCGGCAGAGAGCGATGGAAGAACTCGACCGACAGCGGGAAAGCGCGGTTCCGGCTCTGCGCAAAGCGTTGGCCGCCTCCCCCTCGCTGGAGCTCCGCCGCCGGGCCGAGGGATTTCTAGCGAAATGGGATCCCGTCGTGATGCAGGGCGAACCGCTGCGAACTCTACGTGCTGTGGAAACGCTGGAACAGGCTGGTACAAGCGAAGCCCGGCAAGTCTTGCGTGCGCTTGGTGAAGGCGACCAGGGAGCCAGATTGACTCGAGAGGCGAAAGCATCGCTCCGGCGGCTGCAAGCCAAAACTGGGCCTTGATCGGGTTCGCCGCTGTCTTTGAAGATGCAACAGTCCGCGTCCCCCCAACCGGTGGGCGACGATTCACTTCTTTTCTCGTTTGAAGACGTAGGTGGAATTAGTCAGCCCCATGCCCATTTGTCGTGAGTCAATTGCCGCGAGTTCCCACCCGTCCTTAGCCCAAGCATTCAAGCCACTTGCCAGACGGAAATCCTCATTAAGCGGATCATTCGTCAGATTCTTGGAGGCCCTACTCTCGACGGCGCTACGTGCGAGTGCTCTGTATTCCCACCTCGCCTTGACGTTTTGGTTACCCTCAGCCGAGGCTTTTGGTGGCTCTTCCGCCGAGGTTCGGGGCATGACAGTAGCAGTCCCCAGGGCGAGAAAGAACCCTGCCAAAAGCACGGTCATGGCGATTTTGAGTTTGGTCAATAACATGGTTTTCAGAACTCCTTCCAGCAAAGCGGCGACTTCGTCCGAAATTACCCCCGCAGCTCGTCCCGCCGCCATGAGGCTTGCTGCCCTGATCGTGAAAGACACCACCGAGGTTGGCACGGATGCCGAAGCCGCCTTTTGCGACAAGACCGCGCCCAAGGCCGCACTGGACAAAACCAAGCCGTGCCGGGCTAGCCGCTTGGCCAACAGCACCCTCGCCCTCGCCAGCCGCCCCGCAACCGTACCTTCAGGACAGCCAAGTTGCCGAGCCGCTTCCTTGCGGGTCTTGCCTTCCAGATCGCAGAGGACGACGACGATACGATACTTGTCCGGTAGGCGGCTCAACTCTTGATCCAGCAGGGGTTGCAGGTCACGCCAGAGGTCTTGTTCCGCTACGGCTGGTTCGGGCATCTCCGTCACCTGCCTTTCCCGCAGCTTTCGTTTGGAGGCCGTCGCCCGCGCCTTCACTGCCGTCTGGTGAGCCACTCCGTAGAGCCAGTTGGCGACCATCTCCCTCGGCAGAATAGAGGTCGCCTTGCGGACAAGGACGAGGAAGGTGGCTTGGAAGGCGTCCTCAGCATCGTGGTAGTTGTGAAGGACCCGGCGACACACGCCCCAAACCATGGGACCATGCCGCCGTATAAGGTCTGCTAGAGCCGCCGGTTCACCGCGACTTATGTAGTCGTCCAGCAGTTGGCCATCAGTGAGCCCCGCACCATCCCGCAGAAGCGCCGCCCTGCGCAAACGCTGGATGACTTCGCTCATGTCGCTCGTAGCCATGTCGTTTCCTCGGTGGACCGCGTTGGTCCCATCTACTTTACTATTACCGGCACAGAGGTGTTTGATACACTTATTACCGCGACCGCCCGGAATAGCTAGCCACGCAGACAAGCCGGCGCCAGTTCCTGCCTGCAGTTTCGTTGCCTGCGAGTCTGATCGACGGCAGCGGTTGTGTTCAGAACTTCAAAGAGAATAGAGCCTCTAGTGCATCTATCTTTGACGAACAGAAGGGATGGCGCTCAAAGAAATCGGCGCGTTCGAACTCTTCGGCTTGCAGATTGTCGCCCTGATGCAAAGATTGTCCTGATCGGCTTGCCGCACGCTGGATGGGCCAATCGACTTCAAACGAAGAGTCGGACTGCGTGACAACGACGAGCGCCGGGAACTGTGGGGCTAGAAGTTTATAATGCGGTGAAAAGCGTATGGTCGGTATCCCTAGACGGTTTAGGGCCATTCATGTCTGGGCACTCACGCTAGTGGCATGCTTGTGTTCGGCAGATTTCGCCGCCGGCGAAGATTCGTATTTCCTTCTCGTCTTTAGCTGGCAGCGAGGAGAGACCCACCTGCGCTGCACCCACACGCTTGCTACATTCGTCAAAGTCACCAACGGCAATTCTGCGGCCGATCCGTGCCAATTCGAAGCCCATACAATTAGCTGGCTTCCGGTAAAGATGGAAGTGCATCCCTGGCGGCTGTTCCCGCAAAAGGGACATAACTTCGATTTGGAGGAGTCGCTTCATTATGCGGTATCTCACAACGACCGCATTAGTCTTTGGGGACCCTTCCAGATCCAGGAAGAGCTCTACAACCTGGGGCTTAAGCAAATTGAACAGTTGGAAAGAGGGTCCGTCCGCTACAAATTGATAGACAGCGGCTATTTCGTTTCAGCGGCATGCAATTGCATCCACGCGGTGACGGATCTCGATCCCCCGCATCGGCGTCTGCGTCTAGCCTCGCCCGGTTGGGGCGAAGGGGCCAGTAACGCTGCCACACTCAAACTCAAACGCTGGCTCATCGACCCTTGCACGATCCACCCCTGGGTCGCCGATCTTCTGGAACTCGATAAGTACCCCATCATTCACCGCGACCTGAAAGAACCACATTCCTTCAAATTCGGACGCTGAATCCATCTCATTCATGAAGTTCCGGCCGCGGCCACCCTACCGCGCCACAACTCGTGGGCTAGGTTGTGTGGCCGCTTCGCCGTAGGAATGTGGTAGCCTCAGGGTGCGCCGCCGCGACCAGGGGCTAGGCTGTGGAAACGCTTCATGATAAGAATGAAGACACGAGCAGTTGTGTAGAAATTATTTGTCGCATGGTCGTGCGCGCTGTGGGTACCTTGGGCGGGGCAGTGCCATCCGCCTGTGATGACCACGACATGAGAAAGACACTATCGGCTCGGCCCGCTTAGCGTGAGCAGTCCATTCATTTGAACAAAGGAAGCAACCATGTCCAACTCGATTTCGCGGCGCGCGTTTACTTCCCTGAGCGCGGGGTTTGTCCTCGGCTCGGCGACCGCTCTGGTGGGGAATGAGCAAGCAAGCGCCGATCCGGTGAAACCACCCACCGGCCCGGTCGAGAGTCCGTTCGAACGCGACTATCCGCCGCCGGAGTTCAAGCCGTCGTGGAAGAAGCAGCAGATCAATCGGCTGCTCGTGCAGGACTTCGTGATCTACGCCCATTCCGATCTCGCCATGACCAAGAAGCTGCTGGAAAGGGAACCGGCCCTGCTCAATGCGACCATGGACTGGGGGCACGGCGACTGGGAAACCGGTCTCGGCGGGGCATCGCACATGGGCCGCCGCGACATCGTCGGCTTCCTCCTGGAACGAGGGGCCCGCATCGACCTGTTCTGCGCTGCCATGATGGGCCAGCTCGAAGCGGTCCGGTCGCTGCTCACGCTCCAGCCAAAGCTGATCGACGCCAAAGGGCCGCATGGATTCACTCTCCATTTCCATGCCCAGGTCGGCGGCAGCGAAGCGGAACCGGTGCTCGCGTATCTGCAATCGATCAAGAAGGTGGAGCTGAAGCCGAACCCGTTCCTCAAGAAATCGGCCGACGCAGGAAACCAGAAACAAAAATGACAGCTGTGGGGACGTGCCCTTCCCGATCCCATCTCGCCCGACTGGAGGCCAAGATGTCGATTCGACCGGTTCAGCGGCTCATCAAGGCGAAGCCGACGCGCGAGGGTGCCGGCGTGCATCTGCGCCGCGCGTTCGGCTTCGGCAGTACCGCCGAGTTCGATCCGTTTCTCTTGCTCGACGATTTCCGCAATGACATTCCGGACGACTACCTTGCCGGCTTCCCTTGGCACCCCCATCGCGGCATCGAGACAATCACGTATGTCCTTGCCGGCACGGTGGAGCATGGCGACAGCATGGGGAACCAGGGCGTGATCGGCGCCGGCGACATCCAATGGATGACGGCCGGCAAAGGCATCATTCACCAGGAGATGCCCAAGGGGGACACGCTGGGCCGCATGCACGGCTTCCAGTTGTGGGCCAACCTGCCGGCAAGGCTTAAGATGACCGCGCCCCGCTACCAGGAGGTCAAGGCGGGCGAGATTCCCCAGATGACCGACGACGACGGCACGAGTGTTCGCCTCGTCTGCGGCAAGTTCTGGGGCAAGACCGGTCCCATCGACGGCATTGCGGCCGACCCGATCTACCTCGACGTGTCGGTGCCACCGGGCAAGAGGAGAAGCCTGCCCGTCGAGACGACGCGCCACGCCTTCGCCTATGTTTTTGCAGGGTCTGGAAAGTTCTGTAATGCGTCGGGCCCGCTTGCCGTGCCGACCGAGTCGGTCGGCTGGGCAGACACCGCCCCACCCGCCGAGGCCGACAACCGCTCGCTCGTGCTCTTCGACCGCGGCGACGAGGTGACCGTGCAGGCCGGCGACGATGGTATCCGCTTCCTGCTGATTTCCGGCAAGCCGCTCCAGGAACCGGTGGCGTGGTACGGCCCGATCGTGATGAACACCCAGGAACAGCTCCAACGCGCGTTCCTGGAACTCCGCGAGGGAACGTTCCTGAACGCGGAAGCTTAGACCAGTCAGGCAAGCGAGAGCAACGATGACGCTCCGACAAATCGCGCTCGTCAGTGAAGGCCAAGACTCGAATTTCTCGGAACTGTCCCAGGTAAGTGCCGCGATCCAGGAGCAGGTGTTGCGGGATTTTGGGCCCCTCTGGACTATCCAGTTGTCCCTCTAGCCTCTCTGTTTTTGCTTGCTTTTCTAAAACTCCCTGCCTACGATGCCGATCTTGGGTTGCTCGCCCTCAAGCGACGAGCGAGAAAGTTCCTCTCCTCTTCTGATTGCTGAAAGAAGGTCTGCCCATGCGCAAGCTCATCCTTGCCACTATCGTGCTCGCTGCAACCGCGAGCGTCTGGATTTCCGACGGTTCTGCTTGTGGGCGAAGGAAGCACAGGCACTGCAACTCTTGTAATTACGGCTGCGCCCCCGTCTGTTGCGTGTCTATCGCTCAAGAACCATACGCCCCCTCCGCGCCGTCCGGAACGAGTCTCATCCTGACTACCCCGAAGGCAACGTACCGGCAGATTCCCACCAATGATCGGGGCAACTTCGAGCACGATCTGGCTGAGCCTGACTCGCTAGAGGGAGCACCAAAGCCTAGCGACGGCATCCACTTCGCGGGTAGTGCTCGGAAAGTCGCCAAAACGTCCATCGCTCAAGCTGGCACGGAACCGCTTAGCGACTTGGACACGTTACTCGACCCTTTACTGACGAAACAAGACTTTTCTGATGGTGTCATGCGCAAAAAGATCAAGCCCAATTCACCGCGCGTCAACGAAGAAAAGCGAAACGTGAGTGTCAGGGCTTTTCTGTACGCCACCAAGAAGGAAGGCGACAACGATTACCATCTGCTCATCGGCCCTGATCCGTCGCAAAGCGACAACGCGCATTACATGACCTCAGAGGTCTCGGGATTGCCAGACCCGGCGAACCAAGCAACCACAACGCTGACGGCTGCAAGGAATCAGTTTGAAAACTTCGTCGAACGGTCAGGAGGTCATCTACCGGGGACGACTTACATGCGTTTCGATCCGCCGATACCCATCGTCGTCACGGGGTCGCTATTTTTCGATATCGATCACCACCCAGGGCAGGTAGGGACCGGCACTATCGTTCCCAAATCGGTTTGGGAAATTCACCCAGTCACCACCATTGTCTTCGAGCCGTAGCCACAGCCCGCACCACTAAATCAGCGTGCTTGAATCAGCGAGGGGCGGTCACGCAGCACTGCAGCCGAAGTCATGGTTTCGTTTTGGTCATCCAAGTGGGAAGTTTCGCTGCGAGCCGATATCCGGCCAGAGCGACACGCATCTGGGCCATGTTTTTCGCTCTGTCAGCGTACGCCTGCCCGGCTTCAGGAGCGTCGACCCGGGCGGACATTGGGCAGATCGATGAAGTGATCGTCTCCTCGGTGATAACTGGTAATGGACTCAGGGCGAGCAGGTTTGCCACGTGGGCTCGGCCGGATCCAGTCGGGCCAGATTGCAGCCCGAAGGAAAGCCCATTCTGCCTCACCGACATCGTCTTGGGCAAGTAATTGTGACTTATGGCTTCATGGGAGCCTGCCAAACTTTACGCATGTTGAAAAGCATTTCTTGATACCTCTCTCTTACGCCAAAGGCGTTAAAGCGCAAAGCCCGGAGTCGCGGCAGCGCACTCCGGGAATATCGCCGAACCCCGTTGCATCCTACACCGAAGGTGTTGCAGCGCAGAATTACTGCTAAGCCCCAGACTCTCCGGCGTAGGGTCGCGTCTTCCGCAGTTTCACATGTGCTGCAACGCCTACGGCGTAGAAACGATGAAGGTGCACGGCGCTGACCCGGAGTGCGCTACCGCGACTCCGGGCTTTGCGCTGCAACGCCTTTGGCGTAGGTATTCCTGGTATTGGCCTCCGCTTGACAGGTGCCCCGGTTTCGCGGCCAGGCGTTCGCGCAAAAATCCTAACGCCGCGAAGCAAGTTGGACAGCTCCACTTTTCTCCCCCTCCCAGGCAAGCCCAAGTATCTGTCCGAAACGCACTTACCCCAGACGTTTCATGAGAAGTGGCGCTGTCCAACTAGTACAGCCCGAAGTACTCCGCGGAGCCAGCCAATGTGGCAATGATAGCCTCGTACGGCGCGCCGTTCTGCAAATCAGTGGTGAAAGTATTCAAGCCGCTGCCGTCAGCGCCGCGGCGGAGCAGCCACTGGTAGAGTGCTTGCACCTCGTCGGTGTTCGATTCCGCGCTCGCCAGGATGTCGGCGGCGACGGCGTCACGCGCGCCGCCATTGGCCAGAACCTGGGCCCAGGCCGAGGCGCCGGATGGGTCTATCGGCCGCTGCAGAACATCGTCGTACACTCTTTGCAGAAAGCCCGCATTTGTCGAACCGCCGTGCTGGGTAAAGTACTCGTTGGAACCGAGGAATCTGGCTTCCAATTGCTCGTATGTGCCTCCCTGGTTGAGGAAACTCATCCAAGCGGTCAATCCCGCCGAATCGGCCTGTCGGTTCAGCAATAGGCCATAAAGATACTGGACTTCCAGTATGTGGTACTCAAGGCTGTTCTCAATGTCGGCCACAACCTGGGTGCGTGTCGTCCCTGCAGCGAGGGCGCTGCTCCAGGCAGCAAGTCCGCTTGGATCGACCGGGCGCTGGAGCAGGTCGAGGTAAACCTGGGTCAGGAATCGCTGATTGGGGTCGCTGATGGGCGAATCGGCAGTATAACGAATGATCTCTGGGCCGCTTTGAGATGCCCCAGTGGCAGTCCCAACCGCAACGATTTTGCCATCACCTTGCAAAGCAATGGCCTCCCCGCTAGCGCCGGCAAGGCCGCTATTGACGGTGATGCCCGGAGCTACGCTCCCAAAAGTGGAATCGAGGGTGCCGACGGGGTTGCAACGTGCCAGCACGGAATTATTAAAGGGCTGAGTCAGGCCGTTATCAACGTAGTCAGCGTCGACTATAATTTTGCCGTCAACCTGGATGAGCACCGACCTAACTGTCGGTACATTAGGCGCGTCAATTAGCGCAACTCCGTCGCGCCCAAAGGTCACGTCGGCTGAGCCATTCGTATCAAATCGCTCCAAATAAATTGCGAACCCTTGCCCAACACCAGCTACAACAATTTGACCATTACGTTGCACCGTCACGGCCTCGGCAGCGACACTTGGAGTCACCTGATCGCCTGTACCGAATGAAGAATCGATGGTGCCGTCCGGATTGAAACGGTCCAGTTGGCTTCCCGCAACAATGATCCGACCATCATTCTGGAGGGCGACCGCGACCTCAACCTGGTTGGGATTCAGCATGACCTGGCCACCGCTGCCAAAACTTCTGTCCACACTGCCATCGGAGTTGAAGCGTTCCAGCACCTCGCTTGTGAGGCCCGCTAGAACCACGATCTTACCGTCTGGCTGCAGAGCCAGGTCTCTATCGATGGAGCTCAGAGTGACCAGCCCTCCAGTACCGAAGCTGGAATCGGGCGTACCACTCGAAGTGAAGCGTGCCAGATCGCTGTCTCGGGCAACGAGGATTTTGCCGTCGGGTTGAATGACAACTCGTTCGACGCCTTGCCCGTTCCCCGTTGGGACCGGCAAGAGCGCCACTCCGTTCGTGCCAAACGCCGTATCCAGGCTGCCTGTGGCACTGTACCGAGCCACGTCAATCTGCGATGCGTTTGTGTATCCGGCGACGACGATCTTGCCGTCTGGCTGAACTGCTACCGCCTCCTCCGTCATACCGCCCGGGACTGTCGCGAAGTTTGTTCCATCCGGTACGCCTGCATTAAGCAACATTCGCGCTTCGAGTGCCTCCAGGCACAAGGGTTGTCTCCGCGACTGATGATTAACACGACTCTTGAACTGACGAGGACGACCGCGCCAGAAGATAGAAGTCATGATTATTGCTCCTTACTATTTAGGAAGGATGTTCCACTTAGGAAAGCAAGTTAACGACAATGGACAGGAGCCGAGTCGTAAATATAGCTGATCGTGCATGCATGCTGAGTGTAGCGGTGCTCCCGGAGTTCGGCTGGCCAAAACTGACGGCCGTTACTATGTGTCCCGCGAAACTGAGCCGAAAAGTTACAGGAGCGGGCAAGAAATGTCACGGGCACCCGGGGCGCAGGGCGGTTTGAGGATTGACATTAGCGAGAGAGGAGTAAGAGGGCAGTTGGGGCGAGAGTTTTGCAAGGCATGGAGGCAGGATCGATGATTACCTCTCTTTCCTCGCTTGAAGTTTTAGCTCAGGTTCCCAATCCTCGCTTGCGTCATGATTGACGGCATCCTCTCTCTGCCGTTCTCTCCGTCACGAGCGGGTGGCCGGGGCTGAGGTACTCCGAACCACCGGTGGAGCAGATGGTGATCTTGCTCTCGATACTACGCGATGAAATGATCGCCAATTCGGCCTAGTTCTGATTGAAGAAAGTCGCAATCGGGTTCGTCCGGGGCTTTCGGAGTACCTACAGCCCCGGCCACACGCACCTGGTCGAATACGAATCTTGTGGTCTGGAAACAGCACTAGAACAGGTTGAAGTACTCGTTCGAGCCAGCAATCAAGGCAACGATCGCTTCGTTCGTCACGCCCGCCTGCAGGGCAGTCACGTACGCATTCAAACCGGAGGGGTCGGCAGCGCGGCGGAGCAGCCCATAGTACAGTGCTTCCACTGCGTCTGTGTCGGCCTCGATGCTGCCAAGTATGTCCGCGGCAACGGTGCTGCGCGACGTGCCGCTAGCTAAGGCCTGGCCCCAGACTTCAGTGCCGACGGGATCGATTTGCCGCTGCAAGAGATTGGTGTAGAGGGCCTGCAAATAGCCGGTGTTGGTTTCGCCGCCGCGAGTGTTGTAGTACTCAGCGGATCCGAGGAGCATCGCTTGCAGTTGTTGGTACGTGCCGCCCTGGTTCAGGTAATTGACCCAGGAACTATTCCCCAACGGGTCAACCTGCCGGTTCAGTAAGAATCCATAAAGATACGCGACCTCCAGGGTGTGATATTCCGGGCTGCTTTCGATGGCGGCTACGACCTGGGCGGGCGTCGCGCCCGAAGTCAACGCGCTGCTCCAGCCCGCGAGTCCGCTCGGATCAATGGGCCGCTGCAGCAGATCGAGGTATACCTGGGCCAGAAAACGCTGGTTGGGGTCGCTTATGGGTGGATCGGCGGTGAGGCGGTCGACCGAAGGCATAGGTTGAGATCCAACATAAGTCAATACGTCAACCGAAACGATCTTGCCGTCCGATTGCAGGGCAATGTCGCCCCCTTGGTCAGACTCACTGGTGGTTACGCCCGGACCAGAGTTCCCAAAAGTGGGATCCAGGGTACCGTTTGGATTACAACGTGCTAGTAGAAAGACGTGGAACGATTGAGTGAAGCCTGTGTAAACAAAGTTGCCATCGACCAAAATCTTGCCATCGCCCTGGATAAGAACCCTTGAAGCCTCAGGCCGAACACCAGTCTGAAATGTCGCAAGGCCGTCGCTGCCAAAGGTCGTATCGACCGAGCCATTAGTATCGAATCGCTCCAAAGCAAGACTTGATACTTCCTGACCAGCTACAACGATTCGCCCATTAGGTTGCAGTGCCACATCCGCGGCCGCGCCGGAAAAATTGAGCGTCACCTGGCCGCCAGTGCCGAACGAAGAGTCGATTGTACCATCCGGATTGTAGCGCTCCAGAAGACTTCCCGCCACAATAATCCGGCCATCTGGCTGGAGGACGAATGCATATTCTCCTGCGGACGCGGGATTTAGGTTGGCGTGACCTCCGCTGCCAAAGCTCGCGTCGAGGCTGCCATCGGGGTTGAAGCGTTCTAGGCTCTGGGTAGCGATGCCAACGAGGACCAGGATCTTCCCGTCCGGCTGCAGGGCCAGGTCGCTACCGTCGGGGGTCAGAGTGACAAGCCCTACAGTGCCGAAGCTGGAGTCGGGCGTGCCGGTCGAAATGAAGCGGGCGAGGTCGCTGTTTCCGACAACGAGGATTTTGCCGTCTGGTTGAAGGGTAATTCGATTGGCGAGCTGGCCGTCTCCTGATGGGACGGCCATCAGCGCCAGGCCGCCCGTGCCGAACGAGTTATCCAGGCTCCCATCGGTATTATATCGAGCCACGCCAAGCTCCGAGGCGGTTACATCCCCGGCGACGACGATTTTGCCATCTGACTGAACCGCTACCGCCGCCGCCGTCATCCCGCTTGGCTCTGCCTGGAACACTGTCCCATCTGAAAACCCCGCATTTAGCAGCGTTCGCTCTTCGAGTAGCTCCAGACAAAGTGGCCGTCTGCTTCTGCCTGAAGGATTACCAACACGACCGTTGAGCCGCCGGAAGGTGACAGACATAGGCATTTCTCCCAAATGAGCAGGCCGTGTTGGAATGAAGTGACGAACGCGATGCTCAGCAATTCATCTATCCCTCAAAGAGATATCCTACACTCGCCGATAGCCTCTAGATAGCGTCTTCTTCCGCCCTGGGAGCGCCTTCATCATTTATTCGCAAATCTTGGGATGCGATTATCTGTTGATCCGGCGTCGGCTAGTAAAGCGAAAATGGGTCGGGAGTTCCCCGACCCATTTGTTTGCTCCGACGAAAGGAATTTCAACTGCTAGTGGATGGGCGCAGCAAGCCTCCGGCAGTTACTCCGCAAGAGCCATTAGCATCCGCAGGGGCGGCTCCTTCAGCTACTATAACTCTGCCGGATCTAGTACCAGCACGAAGATTGCCACTGCCATCGGCCATTCCGGACTTACGACCACTTGCTGTAGCCTTCCGACGAGCCAAGGATGCCCGCCAGCACTTGTTGATCGGTCGATCCGGAGTCGAGTGCGTTGACCCAGTTAGTGAGACCCGTCGAATCGGCGGCGCGTCCCAAATAGAGGTTGTAGTCGGTTTCCACCAGGTCATTCCGGTACTCCGGCGACGTGAGGAAGGAGACAGCCACGGCCATGCGCGATTCTCCGGCGTTCAAGGCGTTGACCCAGCCATCGAGTTCACTGGTGCTGGGCGAGCGGTTCAGCACTTGGTTGTACAGTCCGGTCACGTAACCCGTATTGGTGCTGCCGTGGTCCTGGAAGTACTCTTGAGAGCTGACCATGCCCTCTGCTACCTCCTCGAGTGTGCCGCCCTGCAGAAGGACGTTGAGCCAATACTGCTCACCCGAGGGATCGGGAGCCCGATTCAAGTAACGGCTATAGAGCGCTACGACCTGGTCCGTCAGATATTCCGCGCTGCCTTCGATCGCCAGCACGACGCTGGTGGGCGAGGCGCCGCTATTCAGTTCATTCACCCAGGTAGATGCGCTTGGATCGGGTGCACGGTACAAAAGGAGTCCGTACACGCTTGCCACGAAGAGGCTGTTGGCATTACCTCCCAATGAGATAGCCGCAGAGAAGATCGACGTGTTGCTATTCGGATCGATCGCGGTCGCCGTGATTACCGTGCCGGCATTGGTGGGCAGGCTCCCGCTGAACGCAAAAGGAATGAAGCCGTTCGCTGCGGTTGTTACACTGACGGAACCGAGGAACGTCTTGCCTTGCCCGGCCGGCGTGCTGCTCGGGCTGGCAAAGATTTCGATACTGTAGGTCGTGTTCGCTGCGGCCGTGATCACGCCGGTCACTTGAACGGTAGTGGAGGTGGGCGAGAAGGCCCCGGTGAGAACGGGCGCCGGCTGATCGAGGTTGCCGTCGTTGACAAGGTCGATTCCTGGCGAGACATTGCTGAAAACAGAATTACCCAAGATGCCGTTGCCGGTGCCAGTGTCCACAAGGACGCCGCTCTGGGTGTTGAAAGCAATGACGTTGCCTGTGTTGGCCGCGGTGCCGCCGATCAGATTGTTGGAACTGACGATCCAGATCCCGTTGCCGTGGTTGGGCAAAGCGGTCTGCCCGGTCCTGTCCGCGCCGATGACGTTGCCGATCACCTGGGCCCCATGCGATGTCCCGCTTAGTTGGATGCCGCCGCCAAGGTTGCCGCTGATGACGTTCTGGTCAAACTGCCCGGTCCCGCCAATGGTATTGTTCTGGGAGTTGCCGCCGATGAAGATGCCCGCGCCCGCGTTCCCGAACGCCGCGACCCCCAGGAGGTTCGTGCCGATGAAGCTGTGGAACACTTGATTGCCATACGTGTTGCCGACGATGGCGATGCCGTTGGCTCCGTTTGCGGAGATCGTGCTTTGGGGGATGACGGATGGTTGAAATCCGCCGATGCTGTTGTTGTGAGCGTTGCCGTCGATGAGGATGCCGTTGGCGCCGTTGGGCAAAGCCACCTCCCCATTGGTGTCCATGCCGATGATGACTTGCGCGATCTGGACGCCGGTGGCGTTGCCGCCAATGTGTACGCCGTTGCCGTAGTTGCCGGAAATGACGCAGGTGCGAATGAGGTTGTTGCCGCCGGTCGAGGTGATGAGCACGCCGTCCAGGTGGTTGCCGACCGCCGTGACGATGAACGCCGGCAAGCCGCAGAAGGTGTTGAAAGAGACGGTGCCGCTGGCCGTGTCGGCGATTTCGAGCCCGTTTCTGCCGTTGGCATCGTCGACGTTTCCCAGCGGGATGACGCCGCCGACCTGGGTGTTGGCGGACGTCCCCTGAATGAGCATGCCATCGAGAGCGTTGCCGGTGGGTGTACTGTTATCGGCGCCAAGACCGAAGAAGTTGGCCTGAACGGTGGTGTTGTTCGAGTCATCGATACGCAGGCCGTTGCCGCCATTGCCGCTGACCACGTTGTAGAACACGAACGGGTCCTCCTGGAATGTGCAGCCGATGAGTGAATTGTTGTTGGCACTCACGATCGCCACGCCGTCCAGGCTGTTACCGAGGGCGGCCGTCCCCGAGGCAGTGGTCCCGATGAAGTTGCCGCTCAGCTGGTTGAGCGTGGCACCGCCATTGATGAGCACGCCGTAGGCGTCGTTGCCGGAGATCAGGTTCCCTAGCGGAGGCCGAACGAACACGCCGCTCGTCGGGTCGTTTCCGCCGGTTGCTTCTCCGCCGACGAGGTTGTTTGCCGCGCCATTTGTCATCAGGATGCCGTTGGCAGCATTGCCGAGATCGACCGTTCCCGTGACGTCGGTTCCAATGTAGTTCATGGCGATCTGGTTGCCGTTCGCTCCGTAGAGGCCGATGCCGTTGCCGCCATTGCCGCTGATCACGTTCGACAACTGGAAGCCGATGTTGACTGTCGCCTGGAAGGGAACGAAAGTTGACGGGCCGATGACGACGCCGACCACTTGATTGCCGTACACCGAGTTGGAGCTGGAGATGTAGGTGGTGGGGTCATAACCGGTGACGTTGAGGTTCACCCAGACGCCGGGCCCAAACGAGCCGTCGGTATTACGGCGGACAGTCACCCACGATCCCTGCACGGGATTTGTCGTTCCGGCCTGCGCCGAGTCGGCGCTCAGGGTGTAAACACCCTTCTCGACACTGCTAATGCCCTCGAAATGGGTGACGAAATTTACGGCGTTGGGGTAGTCGAACGACGCCCAGTTGGAAAATGCCCCGGTCTTGGAGTCATAGTCGACCATGTAGGCCTTGCCGATGGGCCGAGTTTGGTCGTCGAAGTTATTCACTACGGTGTCAGCGTACCCGCCGCAAATCGTGTAGCTCGTGCCGCCGTTGTACCAGATGCCGTAGGCCGTGTTGCTCAAGGAACCGGGGTAGACCACGTCGGTGAGAAACGTACCTGCTGCAATGTCATAAATGAACGCGTGGCCCGGGCCGAGGGGCACGCCGTCCATGCCATGGTCCGCGGGGCTATCGTAGTTGCCGACCGCCAGGCCGCCCATGGTGCTGTGGACGTAGTTGTACACCGCGCCGGGAGAGTCAATCGTTCGGTAGTTGCTGGGGTCCGAGAGCTGGGCGGTCGTTCCCTGGAACACAAAGCCGTTCGAGAAGACGGGGGCCGTCGCGTAGTTGGGGTTCTTGTAATTCCCCACGAGCCGGAGATCGCCGTTGCCTAGATTGTCGGGGCCGTAGACGCTTGTGGTCAGGGCGCCCGGGTAGCTGACAGCATAGCTCGAGCCCACGCCGGCAATAGTCCCCTCGAACAGCAAGCCGTTGCTGTCGGAGGTACCTGAAATGATGTACTGTCCGCTGGTATCGGCACCGCGGATCCCTTCCCAGCCGCTCACCGGTTGGATGCTGACGTTGTTGGTGTTGTAGTAGGAAATACTCGTAACTGGGTTGGAGTTGCCGACCAGGTTTTGATTGGAGCCATCGATCCTCACACCATCGAGAGCGTTGCCCACGACAGTGGCGCCGGACGGGTCGGTGCCAATGAAGTTGCTGCCCAGGGTGTTGGACTGGGCGTTGCCCGTGAGCAGTACGCCATTCGCGCCGTTGCCCGAGATGACGTTGCCACTGATGGTATTTTGCTGCGCGCTGTTGGTGATCTGGATGCCGTTCCCATCGTTGCCAATGCTGGCGGTGCCTGTCACATTGGTGCCGATGCGATTGCCAAGAACCACGTTGCCCGTAGACCCTGACCCGAAGATCTCGACGCCGTCTTTCCCGTTCCCCGAGATGACGTTAGCGCCCTGGCCGTTCGGGGAGCCGATCGCCGTCGTCGAGCCGATGGTGTTGCCAGCCGAGCCGACGATGGTGATCCCGTAGCCGCCATTGCCAGCGGCTGCACCAGCCGTGGTAATGCCCACGTAGCTGGACAGGATGGTGTTGCCCCCGTTGGTGTCCAGCCGGATACCGTTACCCGAGAAGTTTATGACGGCGAGGCCCTTGACCGTGCTCGATCCGCCACTGATTGTCAAGCCATCGACGCCCACACCCGCGAGCGTCCCGTCCAGCGCGATGAGGGGAGTTCCGTTGTAGCCGGTTGCGGTGGTGCCGACGATCACGGCGACTTCGTTGCTCGCGAGAGCAAGGGGGCCGCCGTTGATGGAGTTGACGCTGATCGTCCCAGCCCCGGTAGTGAATTGGATCAGGTCCGGAGAGGCCGCCGTCCCTGTATGGCTGGCGTTTGCCAGACTGAGTTCAGAGCGTAGGGTTCCCGGGGTGTTGGTGTCCAGTAGGTTGGTGACCACGTAGGTGGTCGAGGGCACACAGCGGTCTTCGAGCTGCTCGAAGGTCGGCCGGTAGCGGCAACCTGAGAGCCAAGTGAGGCGGTTCGCTTTCGGCAACTGGGCGGAGCGGCGGAACCAACGCATGCGGGATAACATGGTGCTGATCCTGTAAAAAAGATTGGGAACCAATCTGTTGCGATACCTTCGTCATGGTGTGGCGTACCCGCTGCTCATGCGCTGGAGCGGGTGGCCATGCCGAGCAGCGGTCCAACTGCCCATGTTCTTGCATGGTGCAGCGCGTCGCCATGAGGACTGTGCTGGAGCCGCAGATGGCCCTGCACTGGTCATTGCTGTCGTGAGCGGTGTCCTCGGCCAATCGCTGAATGGCTTCCATTATTGGCATGTGGCGACATTGTCACGGATTTCTCAATCTTGGCTCACGCCTCCAAGGCTGAAGCGCAAGCAATCTGTGGCAAGTGACGAATCCCTTTCGGAGCGCACGCATAATCCTTATCGCAAGCGCATCCGGTAGGCGGATGAGCTGATGAGCTACAGTTCGCTCTCTCTTCCAACAAAGTTGACGGGATGTGTATTAGTATCGTTCAGGCATCAATCCCTTCGTCATCGTCGACGAGCCAAAACCTGCAAAGTCGAGTTTTAGCTACGGCATGCAAACCTCGTTCCGATTCACGCCGCGATCATTCCTATGCCACTAATTGACTCCGGTTAATCCTGAATGTAGCTTTAACGCTTGACGTAAAGCGGTGCTGGATCCGGCCGCAGCCACATTTGGCGACTTCCATCGGGAAGCCGGTGAATTGTTGAGAATGCGCTAAGTAAACCCGTCGCCATGGCGAGGACGCCAAAGACCGTGGACGGAAATGGTCCCGGCGGTTCCCAGCCAGCGCGGGGCCGGTGCGCAGGCGGTGCCCACCGGCCTGGCATTCTGGCGACAGACCACTGACAGTTTATCGGCAGCGCGGGCGAGCGAGAAGAAGCTGCCTGCCGTGTCCCACGAAAGAATCGAGCCACCGCCGTCGAGCGTGCGAATGGGAAAGGTGTCCTTCACAGCGCGGAGCATCAGTTGACGGACGGTCGTCACTGCTACAAGGGGGATGTTTCCGATGAGGATGTTGGCTATCGCGCGCATCCGCAGGCCGAGGCGTGGGCAGGGCACCCGGCGCAAGAGTGTGGAAACGGGGAGTTGTGAGGCTATCGAATCTTGATTTCGACCTGCATGCGCTGCACGCCGTCGAGACTCTTGTGGATCTTGCCAATCACGAACCCTTCCTGGCGCGAGCGCCGCCTCATCTCAGGCGTAAGGCGCGGATCGTCGTCGAATTGAATTTCCGTGGCTAATGGAGTTGGGTTGTCCTTGCCTGATTCGATCTCAACATGGATGTGTGCTGGCAACTCAGCGTTGGGGTAACCGCCGGGCCGGATGGTCCGCAGTTCGAAACGACCATCTTTGTTTGTCGTTAGATATCCGAATAGCCGGGCGTGCCTCCGGTCGCCCTCGTGAGCGGCGATGTGCGCCGCCCGATCGGAATACCATCCCTTGGCACTTGTGTGATAAACGTAGACGGTCGCATCGGTTACCGGCCGGCCTTGGCCGTTCACGACTTGGGCAGCGACAACCAACGGTTCCCCAGGCTCCTGAGGGGTCACGATGGTTGCGCGCGAGGACTTACCCGCCTGACGCATGATTTTGCGAAAGCGCGGCCATTCATGAGCCGGCAGGTAATCGGTGTCGGAGAGGATTTCGGTCCCTGTCTTCCCGTTGCTTAGGGCGCCCTCGGCTCTTGCGATCAATTTCTTGATCGGCTCCGTTTCTTCACCGGGAGGTGGCGTGAACCGTGATTGGTTCTGCCGCGCCTGTGTTGTTGGTCCAGCGGCAGGAGGGTCCTCATCAGCCCAGACAGGGAAGAGTAGCACGGAACCCAGGAACCCGAAGATGACTGCAAGGAGATAGTGTACCATAGTAGGCCCTTCCGATTTACTTGACGTCTTAATGAGAGGCCTTATTCAACCCAAGCTTTTCCGGTTGGCCCATGACCTCTGCCGAGCCCTGCCCAAGCGAACCATGGACTCTGGATGCGCGCTCGAGCCGGCTTCTCTTATGGAGACGGCCCGGCGGGGAGAGTTAATAGGGGGCCCTTGGCGGAGAGAGACTCTCGGTTGTAGCCGGTGACGTGGTCGGGAGAGCACGCCACGGCGCGTCCCTGTCCGAGACCTCGTTCGTGAACTTGGCAGGCACACGTGCCTTCACAATGGGGGCAATGGTTGAGGGCAGCAGTTTCCGGTGCGGAAGTGAAGGGACCAAGTGGTGTCAAGGCGGTAAGAGCGGGTGCATGGGATAGCTGGCCACGCTGCAAGCCGTTTCAGGCACGTGAAGTCTGGCGCGCAGTCGAAGCCGTCTTGTCCCCGCCTTGCGCGTGTGATAGAAGATTGCCCGTTTGCCTGTCTTGGTCGTCGCAACCCTATCTTGCATGGATTGCTGGATCGCCATGTCCGGAAGAAAAAACCAGCGTTTCATAAAGAGGAGTGCCGCGTTGGCCCTAAGCCTTCTTTTCCTGCTGACCGTCGCCTCTTGCTTCGATCCCCATCTGCCGACCATGACGCCCAGCACGCTCCCAACCGCCTGGCCGGGGGCTTTCGTCCAAAAGGGTACCGTCGCTCTGCGCGACGGCGAACAGGTCAAAGTCTCCTACAAGGTGCCTTTCCAATCCCCGCCGCGCTTGGTGATCACGGGCTTCAACCAGTCCTGGTTCAAGAAGAAGCCTTACAGCCTGAACGATTTTGAGATCGTGGAACAGGAAGCGGGTTACTTCAAGATCGAAAACAGGCATAGCGAGCCCGGTGGGGGCTCCTGGGCCGTCCTCGAATGGCGCGCGGAAGGAGCAAAAGGCAGCAAGCTGGCGGCGGCCAAGACGCCACAGGAGCGAGCGGTGGCCATTGTCGAGGACCTGAAGGGCCGCGTCACCTTCGACCAGAGCCGTCCGGAGAAACCGCTTATCGGCATCGACCTGAACAAAACACGTGTCACGGACAGCGACCTGGCGATTCTCCAGGGGCTGACGACTCTGCGCACGCTGAACCTGTACGGTACGTCGATCACGGATGCCGGCATGAGCCAGATGAGCGGCTTGACGGGCCTCCAGACGTTGCACTTGAGTCACACCGCGATTACCGACGCAGGCTTACGCAATCTGCAGCAGTTACCAAATCTCCGGGAACTGAATCTGTTTCACACGGGCGTCTCGGATGTTGGAGTGCAGCATCTCAAAGGCCTGCACACCTTGCAGGACCTGACCCTGGGCGAGACGCAGGTTACAGACCAGTGCATCGTGTACTTGAAGGAAATGCGCAGCCTCAAACACGTCTCACTTGCACGCACTCACGTCACGAACGCGGGAGTGCAGGAACTTCAAAGGGCGCAGCCCGCTTTGCGGATCATCCGCTGAAAGCCGGAGCTTATTCCGCCAGGCTGCCGCATCGACTGAGCCAGCGGGGCTTCTGAACGATCGACTACCTCTCAAAAGTCAGGCCCTTGGGGAACGAGGGAAAACACAGCTTTCCACACAAGTGGGTAAGGCTATTCGGCTTCTTTCCCCACGTTCACGTCGGGCCCGGTCATCCATCGTGTCGGCCGACCTCCTTCCTTTCCGCGAAATCGAGGACAGCATCACTCTTTCATTGCGCCAAAAGCCGCAAAGCAGAGGTTTTTGTGCAGGACCTCCACGCGGCAGAACCCGACCTGGCGCAGCAGGTCTAGTTGAAACATTAGCGGGCGTGGAGTGTCTTCTTTCTCGACGTAGGCGAACACATGGTCTCGGTAGGATTCGTCCTTCAGTCGGGTCAGATATTCGCCGTATTTTTGGCGCATGATTTCCTGGACGCTAGCAATCGAACTCTCGACCAGATCGAAGACCCATATCGAGCCACCCGGCCGCAGCGCGTGGTGGAAGGCCGCCAAGACATCCCACCACTCCTGGTCCGTACGCAAGTGGTGCAATACCGCAGCAGCCAACACGATGTCGAACTGCCCGTCACGAAGCTTCACCTTGCGGATGTCGCCTTGGATGGTCGTGATGCGCCCGGCGCTCGCTCGGCTGACCCGTTCCGTGGCGCGGTCGAGCATCGGCTGGCTCAGGTCGATAAGAGTGGCATCGAGGTTCGGCAGAAACTCAAGGAGCTTGAGGGTATAGTTGCCGGCCCCGCAGCCCACGTCGAGGACATGGCGAGCGTGCGGCGTCGTCGCCGCTGCAGCCTGGGCAACCAGCGCCAGCGCTAGCGGCGCATCGACCGTGGCCGACTGGCCGGTTTCGAGGTTGGAGAACCGTTCCACGTCGGCGTCGAACCGCTGGCGGATTTCATCAACTGTCGATTTCATCGTTCCCTCCCGGATTGACGACTTCGTGGCAGTGTTGGGCCCTTAGCCGGGGACTCACCACGAATAATGTGGAGGCGACGGTATCGTAATGGGCGGATGATTTCTCTGTCAACCAAGCCGCAGCTCATCCGCAGCAGAGCTGAGGCCACCGCGCACTACTGAATAACCCAACCAGCACTGTTCCAGTAATACGATTGTCATATTCATAATACTAGCGGAGACGCCCTCTACCAGACTCGTGCCGAGGCGCACGGCTGAAAGGACTGTTGCCATGAACAAGCGAATGGGCTTCACTCTCATCGAGCTTCTGGTCGTTATCGCGATCATCGCCGTCCTCGTGGGCTTGCTGCTGCCGGCAGTGCAAAAAGTGCGTGAGGCCGCCAGCCGCATCAAGTGCGCCAACAACATGAAGCAACTTGTGCTGGCCATTCATAACTACGCCGGCGGTAACGGCGATCGGTTCCCTCCGGTCAATTTCTCCCAGGTCGTGAACCAGCAGACCGGCAACACGGCCCAGGGCGGTATGTTCTACGTGCTGCTCCCTTATTACGAGCAAGACAACGTCTTGAACGCCTATACGCAGGACAGGCCAGACGCTGGCTACCTCGGCGCCCAGTACGTCCCGCTGGCGGTTCATGTGTGTCCTTCGGACCCGACCACCAATGGCGGGATCGCTACGCTGGACGGTAAGACTGCTACTTCGAATTATGCTTGCAACCTCGTGCTCTTCGGCGCTGGGGGCACTTTCAATCGCATGGGGCAGCCCTCTCCATTCCGCATCGGCACGATTCCGGATGGAACATCCAATACGATCTGCCTGGTCGAGTGCTCCGGCTGTTTTCCTGGCTATCCCGCTCAGGATCCTCAAAGCGGAACCAACGAGAACTTCATGTCATGGCCCTACCCAGCCTATCTCAATACCTACGGGTCCTACTGGCCCAATCCGGACGAGCTACCGGGGCAACCGAACTACACGGGAAGCTTTCCGTTGCCGCAAATCGGCGTCACTGCGCTGCAAGCCAACCCCAACCTGTGTCAGAGCTATCACCCGGGCGTGATGAACATCGCCCTGATGGACGGGAGCGTACGCACCGTGTCCGCTGGCATCAGTCAATCCACCTGGAGCAATGCCCTCAACCCCGCCGACGGCCAGGTCCTCGGATCGGACTGGTAATGAGATGGTGCCGTTGACCTGCGGTTGGGCAAACTTTTTCGGCTCTTCCGAATACGCAGTAGAGCCACCCCTGTAAAGGTGTGGTTTGGCTGCTAAAATCGCAGGGTTTCCGCCCTAGCGCCGCCTGCGCGCTCAGGTGCGCAAGCGGCGCTGTGGCCGTAAACCCTTGCCCGGACCCATATTCTCACCTTTACAGGGGTGGCAGCAGAGCCTATCCGAACAACACGGACAGGACCTTTAATTCAATGGTCCTGTCCCCGTTGTTCGGACAGGCCACGAAATGCATCGCTGTGGAAAAATCCGCCTATGCCGCCCGGTGGAGTCGTGCAGCCCCGGCTTTCCCAATCATCTGTCTACGCAACGCCGTCTGCCCGTCCGATCTCTAAATCAGCGTGCGTGATTCGGCAGCAAGGATTGCATAAAAATGGATTGCAGTGCGCGCGCAAATGCTGCGAAATCACGCAGGTCGATCTAGACAAGGATGTCGAGAATCTGCGGTCACGCGCCGCAGCGGGGCTCCAGCAAGGAGGTTGACGATGAGCGTGCGTATCGTGCTGCCCGCCGTCGGATTGTGCGTGCTGCTGGGGCATGGTCGGACATGGGCGGAGCCGCAACCGCCCGCTGCCGGTTCCGATCGCAGTCCCGTGCTCCAGGGACCGGTGCTCTTGGAAGTGCATGCGCCGCCGTTGCCTCCTGCCCAGCCCGAGGCGAGCGACAAGTCGCTACCGATCAACCTGGCGACAGCCCTGCGCTTGGCAGACGCCCGGCCGGTGGTCATCGCGGCGGCTCAGGCGAGCGTGCAGGTGGCGTTTCAGCAGCTGGCCAAAGCCCGGGTCGAGTGGTTGCCCTCACTCAATGTCGGGGCGGGCTATTACCATCACGACGGCTCGACCCAGGGCCAATCCGGGAACTTCTACGACAACACCAAGGACCAGTTTTTGGCGGGCGCCGGCGTGACCGCCCGCTTCGCCATGACTGACGCCCTGTTTGCGCCCCTGGCCGCCCGGCAGGTGCTGCGGGCGAGGCAGATCGATGTGCAGACCGCCCGGAACGATGCTCTGCTGGTGACGGCCGAGGCCTATTTCAATGTGCAGCAAGCCCGTGGCCGGCTGGCTGCCACCCAACACGTGGTCGAGAGGGGCCTGTTGCTGCGCAACGCAATCACTGTGGAGCCCTCGCAACTGGAGAGGGCATCGGACTTGCACCGGGCGAGGGCCCAGCTTGCCAATTTTGACGATGCCATTGCCACCGCCCGGGAGCAATGGCGGCTGGCCAGCGCCGACCTGACCCAGGTGCTCCGCCTGGATCCCAGCGCGACAGTCATCCCGATTGAACCGCCAAACCTGCGCGTGACGTTGATCTCGCCCGACCAGACGGTGGATGCCCTCATCCCCATCGGCCTGACCAGCCGGCCCGAATTAGCCTCCCAGCAAGCCCTCGTGCAGGCAGCCCTGGTCCGAATCCGCCAGGAGCGCATGCGGCCGCTGGTCCCAAGCCTGATCCTCGAGGGAAGTCCCGGGGCCGTCGGGCCGGGAGGCTATCTGGAAGCCGGCATCTTCGGCTCAGGCGCCAACGGCACGGGGAACCCCTGGGTGGGCCGCGAAGATGTCAGCGTCGGGCTGATCTGGCAGGCGCAAAACCTCGGCTTCGGCAACCGCGCGCTGGTACGCGAGCGCCGGGCCGAGCAGCAACAACTCCTCGTCGAGTTGTTCCGCATCCAGGACCAGGTGGCCGCCGAGATCGCACGGGCCCATGCCCAGCTTGCATCGGCGACAGTCCGTGTCGAGACGGCGGAGTGGGGTCTCCAGGAGGCCCAGCTGGCCTATGACGGCAGCCTGGAGCAACTGGGAAAAATAGACAAGGTCGGCATCGCCCAGGTGCAGATTCGCCGGGCGTTCGAAGTGATCGATGCACTCAAGTCCTTATCTCAGGCCTACGACAACTATTTCGTGAGCGCCAACGACTACAACCGGGCACAGTTCCGGCTGTTCCGCGCCCTCGGCTACCCGGCCGAGGCGCTGGCCAGCAAGGTCTCGGCCGGTCCGCTCCTCCCGGTCGATACGAGCCGCCCGCCCCAGATGGCTCCGGTCTGCGTTCCCACCCCCGGTCACAGTCCATGATGAGGTCGGCTTGACGGCGGGGATGAGGCCAGCCAATGGGTTCGGCCTTGTGAGCAAACCAATCGGACGCCACCAGGTTTCTCCAAAATATCGTGCCCCCTCCGAAATATCGTAGCTCTTGTGTAGCGAATCGGCACACAGCCTCAAGTTAGCGCCGACCTAAAGCAAGGCGCCTTCGCGTCTTGCATTCATTACTCCCTTTCCTCGGCTGTTCGGCACGGAATGTGTCTTATCCCCTGAATTACTTTCTGATTCTTTGGAAAGCAGATGGAGCCCGTCTAACGCGCCACTTGGCGAGGCAGTGTGCTCGTGATCATGACCACTGTGGCGATTGCCGTTGCGCCCGGTCGGCGTGAAGAGATTCTAAAGATTTTTTGGATGCTCCTGGGGCCAGTTGGTGCTGAGCCGGGCTGTCAAGGGTGCAATCTCTACGAACAGGTCGGCGACGAGAACGTATTTCTCTATGTTGAAGAATGGGAAACCAAGGAACATCTCGAACGCCACATGCGCTCGGCCCGTTATGAGCGCTTGCTGGCGATCATGGAAGCGTCCGCTCAGCCGCCAAAGTTGCATTACAACGAAGTTAGCTGCTCCCAGGGAATGGAATACCTTGAAGCCGTCCGCCTGGGGACTACGGCAGCCGTAGCACCGCAGGGGCACAAGTCAGTCAAGGAATGACCAGAAGATAACATGCGGGGAGCCGGGAGCGGCGGGGTCAGAGACCCGCGCCGAGCGCGTCACGGGGAGTGGCGGGGTCAGAGACCCGCGCCGAGCGCGACCCGCGCCGAGCGTGAGCAATGTTTTGTAGAAACGGCCTGCTGCCGGGCAGCCTTTCCTGCAACAAGGAGTTATGCACGCCATGAAGCGTTTTCTTGTCCTCGGTGGGCTGGGCTTGAGCGCATTCTGTGCTATGTACGCGCTGGCCACGGTCACCGGGCGATGGCAGCCGCAGGCTCCGCTCGGGATGCGCTGGATTCCGGGCGGCGAATTTACCATGGGCACTGACACCGAACTCGGCTGGGCGGATGAGAAGCCAGCCCACCGCGTGCGCGTGGCCGGCTTCTTCATCGACGAAACCGACGTCACCAATGCCCAGTTCCGCCAGTTCGTCGAGGCGACCGGGTATGTGACCACAGCCGAGAAGCCGGTCGATGTCGAGGAAATCCTGCGCCAGTCGGCGCCGGGAACGCCACCGCCGCCGAAGGAAAAATTGGTTCCCGGCTCGCTGGTGTTCACCCCGACTCAGGGACCCGTGGGACTGCGCGATTTTTCACAATGGTGGAAGTGGACCCCGGGCGCCAACTGGCGCCAGCCGGAAGGCCCCGGCAGCAGCATCGAAGGCAGGGACGATCATCCCGTCGTTCAGGTTTCCTGGTTCGATGCGGTTGCCTACGCCAAATGGGCCGGCAAGCGCCTGCCGACCGAGGCCGAGTGGGAATTCGCGGCTCGCGGCGGCCTGGAGAACAAACCCTACGTCTGGGGCGACGACAAACCGACGGATACCAATATCCACGCGAACATTTGGCAGGGTGAATTCCCTTACAAGAACACGGCACTTGATGGTTATGAACGCACTTCCCCTGTCAAAGCCTTTCCGCCCAACGGTTATGGCCTGTACGACATGTCCGGCAACGTTTGGCAATGGTGCAGCGACTGGTACCAGGCCGATTTGTACCGCGAAAGAGCCGGTAGAGGGCTGATCGTTGATCCCACCGGACCGGAGAAAAGTTTCGATCCGCGCCAGCCGTATAGTCCGCTGCGGGCCCAGAAGGGCGGATCCTTTCTATGTAACGACAATTATTGCACCCGCTACCGGCCTAGTGCCCGGCATGGGTGCACACCGGATACCGGCATGTCTCACATGGGCTTTCGTTGCGCGTCGACGCCCGAGAAGGGCAAGAAAAGCAAGCTGTAGGAGCCGAAAAGGTGTCAGGACCCTTTATCGGCCAGTCGAAACACCTGGGTCTCATTGGCAACTCCGGGCCGATAAAGGGTCCTGACACCTTTTCGGCGACGAGCGGCAAGAGAGTTACTTGAAACTGGAGGACCTAAATGAAAAAGCAGAGTTTCTTCGCCTTGACCTGTGGCCTGGCGGCTGCCCTGGCATTTGGCTTGATCATCGGGGCCGACAAGATGCGGGCCCAGCCCGATGAGCCCAAGGCTGGCGAGGCCCCGAAGGAAGGAGATAGGACCAAGGAGTTCGTCGCGGCGTTCAACCGGGGCGACGCCAAGGCGCTGGCTGGATTCTGGGCCCCGGATGGGACCTACGTCGATCAGGACGGCGTCGAGGTCAAGGGACGGGACGCTCTCGAGAAAATGTATGAAAATCTGTGCGCCGAGATGAAGGGTGCAAAGCTCGCAATCACCGTCACTTCCACCCGAACGCTGGCGCCTACGGTGACGATCCAGGAAGGACTTAGCGAAGTCAAGCCCGCTGACGGCGGCCCTCCCTCGCTTGCCAATTTCTCGGCTGTCCTCGTCAAGAAAGACGACGTCTGGTACCTGGAGAGCCTGCGCGAGTCGGGCGTCGCACCCCCGTCCAACGCGGAACGCTTCGCCGACCTCGATTGGCTGATCGGCGACTGGGTTGGCGAAAACGAGAAAGGCGTTTCGGCCACCGACTCATTCGATTGGGCCGAGAACCGGAACTTCATCGTTTCCTCGTTCACGACGACGATGAACGGCGTCCCAGTTTCCGGCGGCACCCGCTGGATCGCCTGGGACGCAGCAGCCAAGCAAATCCGATCCTGGTCCTTCTATTCCGGCGGCGGGTTCTCTGAGGGGACTTGGACCAAGAACGGCAATTCCTGGACTATCCAAACCACTGGTACGACGGCTGCCGGCAAGAAAGTAGTCGCCGCCAACATCGTGACAAAAATCGACGCCGACCACGCCATATGGCAGCCGACCAAGGTGAGCGTGGACGATCAAGCCTTGCCAAACCCCGCACCCGTAAGGCTCAAGCGGGTCAAGGAAAACGAGCAGCCAGCGCCGTGATCATGGTTAAGTGAATCGGCGAGCGCTGAGAACGACTACGACAGAGTCAGTTCAGATAAGAGCTATTACAGATGGTCATGAGATCATACAAGCTTTCATTTTGAGGTATCAGTCATGATGAAGAGAATCGGTCTGTCCGCAAGCGCAGCCACGCTGTTGGTACTGGTCATGCACTCCAGCGTCCAGGCTTGGCGAGGAGGTCATGTCGGCTATACCCACGTGGGTGCAGGCGGTGCCTATCACGTTGGCGCGACAGGATACCGCGGCGGCTACGGCGGAGCATACCGTGGTGGCTCCGCGTATCGCGGCGGCTACGGTGGAGCGTACCGCGGCGGCTACGGCTACGGCGGAGCATACCGTGGCGGATATGGCTACGGCGGGGCATACCGCGGCGGCTATGGCTACGCGGGCGGTCTCTATCGCGGCGGCTACGGAGTGCCCTATTACGGGCTCGGGGCCGCGGCGGCGGCGGGCACCGCGGCCGCCGTTTCGGCCGCTGCTACCGCCCCTTACATCTACGCGCCGGCTTATTATTACGGCCTACCGGCTGATGGATATGTTCCGTAGTGTTCCGTATGGGAGCCGAAAAGGTGTCAGGAGACGCAGAAGAGAGAAGGGGCCCCCGGGCTGGAGCGTTTCCAGCCTGGCCATTCTCAGCTTTTGCAGCAAGAGAGGAAGCAAATGCTCAAGAACTCGAGAGCGCAGATGATCGCCATGCTGGCGGTCGGCGGGTTGCTTGGCTATGTGGCCGCGTCAGGCAAGCTTGACGTGTTCCATAGCGCCAAGGCTGAGCCGCCGCAACAATCTCTGGCGGACAAGGAAAGTAGTGCCGTTAAGGCTGCCGCCTGTTGCTCAGAAGGCCTGACCAAGGGGCAGCTGGTTGCCATGGCCGACCCGAGGGCGGCTGGTCCCCTCGCCAAAGCCGAGGCGGATGGCAAGAAGCCCAATATCGTCTTCATCATGGGCGACGACGTCGGCTGGTTCAACATCGGCGCCTACCACCGCGGCATCATGTCCGGCAAGACGCCGAACCTGGACAAGCTTGCGTCGCAGGGCGTGCTGTTCACCGACTATTACGCCGAGGCAAGCTGCACGGCGGGTCGGGCGAACTTCATTACCGGCGAAATTCCCCTCCGCACGGGCCTGACGACTGTGGGCCAGGCTGGGGCCGATGTCGGCTTGCCGGCGCAGGCTTGCACACTCGCCACTGCCCTCAAGGCGCAAGGGTACACCACCGGTCAGTTTGGCAAGAACCATCTTGGCGACCTGAACAAGTACCTGCCGACGGTGCACGGCTTCGACGAATTCTTTGGTTATCTGTATCACCTCGACGCCATGTCGGATCCGTTCTGGTATTCGTTCCCGTCGGACCCGGCTTTCTACAACACGTATGGGCCGCGCACTCTCGTGCATTGCTTTGCGACCGACGTAGATGACCCCACCGAGCAACCGCGCTGGGGCAAAATCGGCAAGCAAAAGATCGTGGACGAAGGACCCTTGCGGCCGTTCAAGAACATGGCCGATCACCAGCACTGGCAGGCAGGTCCTCCAGACTCCAAGTACGACATGGAGACCTTCGACGAGGTGCTGGTCGATAGCTCGTGCAAGTTCATGGACCAGGCCAAGAAGGACGGCAAGCCGTTCTTCCTGTGGCATAACACCACGCGCATGCACGTTTTCACCTTCCTGTCCGGCAAGTACCAGGCCGAAATGAACTACAAGACCAATTACGGCCTGGAGGAATCCGGCATGGCGCAGCTCGATGATTCCGTCGGCGCCATCATGAAGCACTTGGATGACATCGGCGAAGCCGAGAACACCATCGTCATTTTTAGCACCGACAACGGCGCCGAAGTGTTCACCTGGCCGGACGGCGGCATGACGCCGTTCAAAGCGACCAAGGGCACCGTCATGGAGGGCGGCTTCCGCGTGCCATGCATCGCCCGTTGGCCGGGCCACATCAAGCCGGGCACGGTCGAGAACGGCCTCTTCTCCGGCCTCGACTGGTTCCCGACGCTGACGGCCGCGGCTGGCAATCCGAAAATCACTGAAGAGTTGCTCAAAGGCGTGAAGCTCGGCGATCGCGAGTACAAGAACCACCTCGACGGCTACAACCAAATGGAGCTGCTCGAGGGCAAGGGGCCGTCCAAGCGCCATGAATTGTTCTACTTTGGCGGTCCCCACCTGGGCGCCATTCGCATCGATGATTTCAAGTACCAGTTCTACCAACAGCCACAAGGCTGGCCTGGTCCCAAGGTCACGACCGATATGCCCTCGATCGTGAATATTCGCCAGGATCCTTTCGAGCGGACACCGTCCCTAGACTCCATCGGCACGAACAACATGGGCGGCGGCTACATGAACGATTTCTATGCCCGGGAATTCTGGCGCTTCGTCTTCGTTCAGAAGGAGGTGGCGAAACTCGCGATGACGGCGGTCGAATACCCGCCGATGCAGGACCCGGCCTCATTCAACCTGGACGCGATCAAGAAGAAGATCGATGAGGTGATTAAGCAACACCACGGTGACTAGTTTGCTGAGCAGAGCGAGCGCCCCTCGTGGGGCGCTCGCCGACGCAGTAAAACCCAATACCATTGCTGTAACGACAATCAGTGCACCCGCGACCGGCCCAGCGCCGGGCACGGGTGCACTCCTAGTGCATCTTCAAGGCTAATTATTGGGGCCCCAGCACGAGGCCAGAGAGTAACGCAAAGCAAAGGGCGCAAACGGACCATGTCATCTTTTGTCATCTAAAACGGGGGGTAGGCAGACAACTCGTCTGACATAGGCGTAATTCTGCAAGTGACTATTCTACAAAGGATTACATCGCTGCCGGGAACTCGGCCCGGTGGCAATTCAACCTGGCTCGTGTCATCTGTACTGATGTACACATTTCCAAGAATTTTGAATCCATGCTCTACCCCAAAATCAAGACTTGATGACGCACTAGTCCTGCATGTCTCCCATGGGTTTTCGCTGAGTGTTGGCGCCCGAAGAAGGGGAAGAGCAGCACGCGGCTGGCGAAACACGAACAACGGAGCAGCGCGGAACGGACAGGCGCGAGGGCCGGAGCGTTTCCTGCCCAGTCATTCTTAGTCCACGCATCAAGAGAAAGTGCACATGCTCAAGAACACGAGATTGCAAATGATCGTCATGATGGCGATTAGCGGGTTCCTTGGCTATGCGGCCGCGTCAGGAAAGCTTGACGTGTTCCGCAGGGCCAATGCTGATTCGCCGCAACCAGCTGTGGCCAGCAAGGTGGGCAATCCGGCCGGGGCTGCGGAGAGCACTTGTTGCCCGCAAGGCACGCGTAAAGCCCAGCTTCTGGCCATGGCCGACCCCAAAGTGCCCGCCGGCCGGATCGACACAGGCGAAGCACCTGACGACCAGACAAGCCGTGCGCCCGGAACCCCAATACAAACCGCTGGCGTCCCTGGTTCGCCCAGCGCCGCCACTACCATCAATGGGAAACAACTCCCTCCGCCCCCACCGAAATTCGGCGGCGTTATCAAGGAAAGCGTCAAGGATTCAAAGCCATGGTGGCCGCCGCGGGTCGTGCCGCCCAAAGGCGCGCCCAATGTACTGCTCATCATGACCGACGATCAGGGTTACGGCGTCAGCGGCACGTTCGGAGGAGTCATCCCCACGCCCGCGCTGGACCGGATCGCGAAGACGGGGTTGCGCTATACGCGGTTCCATTCCACGTCACTGTGTTCACCCTCGCGCGCCGCGCTGATCACCGGCCGCAACCACCACGCGGTGGGCTTTGGCGTCATCGCCGAGCTATCGACGGGTTACCCGGGCTATGACGCTATCATCGGTCCGGAGAACGCCACCGTCGGCAAGATCCTCAAAGACAACGGCTATGCCACCTCGTGGTTCGGCAAGAATCATAACACGCCGGGCGCCCAGTACAGCGTGTCCGGCCCCTTCGAGCAATGGCCGTCGGGGATGGGCTTCCAGTACTTCTACGGCTTCATGGGCGGCGAGACCGATCAGTGGGAGCCTTATCTGTTCCAGGACCACACCCAGATCTTCCCGTGGATGGGGAAGCCCGGCTACAACCTCACGACCGACATGGCGGACGAGGCGATCAAGCACATGATGGGGCTCAACGCCGTGGCGCCCGAGCAACCGTTCTTCGTCTATTACGTCCCCGGCGGAAGCCACTCGCCGCACCAGCCGAAGAAGGAGTGGATCGACAAGTTCAAGGGCAAGTTTGACATGGGCTGGACCGAACTGCGCGAGCAGATCTTCGCCAACCAGAAACGGCTGGGGGTTATTCCCACCAATACACAGCTCACCGCCTGGCCTGATGACCTGCCGAAATGGGAAACACTGTCGGCCGACGAAAAGAAGCTCTTCGCCCGTCAGGCTGAGGTGTTTGCAGGCTACACTGCCTACACCGATCATGAGATCGGCCGCGTCATCCAGGCCGTCGAGGACATGGGCAAGCTCGACAACACGCTGATCATCTACATTGACGGCGACAACGGCACCAGCCCCGAAGGCACGCTGTTGGGCACGCCAAACCAATACACCGCTTACAACGGCGTTCTGGATTTCCCGGTCAAGGAACAACTCAAGTTCTACGACGCTTGGGGCTCCGCAGCGACCTACCCGCACATGGCGGTCGCATGGTCATGGGCGTTCGACACGCCGTTCAAGTGGACCAAGCAAGTAGCCTCGCACTTTGGCGGCACGCGCCAGGGGATGGCGATCTCGTGGCCGGCCCGCATCAAGGACACCGGTGGCATCCGCCACCAGTTCCACCATTTTATCGACATCGTGCCCACGATCCTCGAAGCCACGGGCATCACAGCGCCGGAGTGGGTCAACGGCATCAAGCAAAAGCCGATCGAAGGAGTGAGCATGGCGTACACCTTCGACAAGGCGAATGCCGACGCACCCTCCACCCGCAAGACCCAGTATTTCGAGATGATCAGCAATCGCGGCATCTATAACGACGGCTGGTACGCCTGCACCACGCCGCCGGTTCCGCCATGGGTGCTGAATGCGAAAATGCCCCATGTGAACGAATACAAGTGGGAACTGTACAACCTGAACGAGGATTACTCGCAGGCCAACGATCTCGCGGCCAAAATGCCTGAGAAACTCAAGGAAATGCAGGCCCTGTTCATGCAGCAGGCGGCCAAGTACCAGGTCCTTCCATTGGACAACTCGCAGTTCCAGCGGGCAATTGAACCTCGACCGAGTGCCGTTGCGGGAATGACCGTCTTCACCTACTCAGGTCCTATGGCCGGCATTCCAGACGGTAGTGCACCCCACATCCTGAACAAGTCGTTCACGATTACCGCCGAGGTCGAGGTCCCAGAAGGCGGCGACGGGATGATCGTCACCCAGGGGGGACGCTGGGGAGAGTATGGGCTTTACCTGCTCAAGGGCAAGCCGGTGTTCAACTACAACGGCCTCATGCTCGCGCAGTTCCGCTGGGAAGGCGAGCAGCCGCTCGCGGCGGGCAAGCACACGATCGTGTTCGACTTCACGTATGACGGCCCAGGCGTCGCGAAGGGCGGCTCAGGTGTGCTGAGGGTGGACGGCCAGGACGTTGCCACAAAGAAGATTCCGCGCACCATCCCGTTCCTGTTGCCGGTTGACGAGACCTTCGACATCGGGTCCGACACCCGCACGCCGGTGAACGACAAGGACTACCAGGTGCCGTTCCACTTCAACGGCAAGATCGACAAGTTGACCTTCAAACTCGGGCCGTCGCAGTTGACCAAAGAGGACCAAAGGAAGGTTCAAGATGCGGTCGCCAGGGCGCACGACTAGGTACAGGCAAGCAGCATCTGGACGTGAACCTCCTTGGCGGAGCCGGATCGTTTCCGGCCCGACCGTTATTACTCTTTACATCAGAAGAAAGTGCATATGCTCAAGAACACGAGATTGCAAGTAATTGCCTTGATGGCGATCAGCGGGTTTCTCGGCTACGCGGCCGCGTCAGGGAAGCTCGACGTTTTCCGCAGCGCCAAGGCTGAGCCGCCGCCCCAACCCCTAGTGCAGAAAGAAAGCAGTCTCGTACAGACTGCCGCGGCAGCATGTTGTCCGGAAGGCGCGAGCAAAGGCCAGTTGGTTGCCATGCTCGACCCGAAGGCGCCCGCTCCACGCGCCAAGGCGGAAGGTAAGAAGCCCAACATCGTTTTCATCATGGGCGACGATATCGGCTGGTTCAACATTGGTGCCTACCACCACGGTATTATGGCTGGGCGAACGCCGAACCTCGACAAGATGGCCAAGGAAGGCATGCTGTTCACTGACTACTACGCGGAAGCCAGTTGCACAGCGGGCCGCGCGAACTTCATCACCGGCGAGCTGCCCATCCGTACCGGCATGACAACGGTCGGCCAGGCGGGTGCCAAGATTGGCATACCGGCGGAAGCCTGCACGATTGCCACCGCTCTCAAGTCGCTGGGCTACGCCACGGGTCAGTTTGGCAAGAACCATCTGGGCGACCGCAATGAATTCCTGCCGACCGTCCACGGCTTCGATGAATTCTTCGGCTACCTCTATCACCTCGATGCAATGGAAGACCCGGCGCATCCCAACTACCCGCAAAATCTCTTGAACGTGGTCGGCCCGCGCAACATGGTTCACTGCTGGGCCACCGACGTCGACGACCCGACCGAGATGCCACGCTGGGGCAAGATCGGCAAGCAGAAAATCGAGGATGCCGGTACGCTCTATCCAAAGCGGATGGAGACCGTGGACGACGAGATCCGCGACCTCGCATTGAAATTCATCGACAAGGCCAAGGCGGACAGCAAGCCGTTCTTCGTTTGGCTCAATCCGACCCGCATGCACATCGTCACGCATCTCTCTCCCAAATGGCAAGGGACGCGAAACTCCGAAAATGGCTGGTCGATTCAGGAAGCCGGCATGGCCCAGCTCGATAACGACATTGGCCTTGTCTTGCAGAAGCTCAAGGACATGGGCGAGGACGACAACACGATCGTCGTGTTCACGACCGACAACGGAACCGAACTCTTCACCTGGCCCGATGGCGGAACGACGCCGTTCGCTCAGAGCAAAGGCACGGTCATGGAAGGCGGCTTCCGCGTGCCGTGCATTGCCCGCTGGCCCGGCCACGTCCCGGCGGACACAGTGCAGAACGGCCTCATGTCCGGCCTGGACTGGTTCCCCACGTTCGTTGCCGCAGCTGGCAATCCCAATATCACCGACCAGTTGCTCAAGGGTGTGAAGCTGGGCGACCGAACTTACAAGAACCATTTGGACGGCTACAACCAGATGGACCTGATTACTGGCAAAGGCCCGTCCAATCGTCACGAAATCTTCTACCTCGGCGAAAGCACCGTCGGCGCGGTGCGCATCGACGACTACAAGTTCCGCTTCATCGACCAGCCCGCCGGCTGGCTGGGTGAGAAAACGCATCCCGACGTGCCTTACATCACCAACTTGCGTCTGGATCCGTTCGAGCGCATGGGCTGGCCCAACAATGGGACGAAAGAGGGGGCGCAACAATACTTCGATTGGTTCAAGTATGAGTTCTGGCGCTTCGTGTTCGTCCAGCAGGTGATGGGGAAGGCAATTCAGACCTTCCTCGATTACCCGCCGATGCAGCGCGGCGCGAGCTTCAACCTCGACGCCATCAAAGCGGAGATGGGGAAAAGGATGCAACAGGCGGAGGCGGCTAGCAAAGGTACCGGCCAGTAGCGGACTGTTCCGAGCGAGCGCCCCGCGGGGGGCGCTCGCGTGTTCGCAGTTCACGGTTGAGGGAGGACGATCATGCTAGGCGCCCAATTCGAATGGATCCTGTTGATCACGGGAGTAGCGACAGCCGGTGCTCTGGGATTGCTCCTGGCGCCGGTCCCCGTGATGAAGATGCTATTCGGGCAGTCACCCTCCGATGCGCTCAGCCTTTTTATTGCGCGCCATTGGGGGCTGCTGGTTGGCTTGGTAGGCGCTCTACTCATTTACGCCAGCTATAACGCTGAAATCCGCGTTCCAACGCTGATTGTCGCCATCGTGGAAAAGACCGTATTCGCGCTTGGCATGTTTCTCTCGCCCTTCCGTCGACGACGGACGGTGCTCGTCATGGCGCTGGCCGACGCGGGCATGGCGGCAGTGTACTTAATTTATCTGGTCGGCCTGTAGGTATGGCCTTATTATTGTGCGGAGCAACACCAATTTCCATTCGTAACTGGAGGTAACATCATGAAGCAGTGGCGATCATCTGGCATGGCTTGCGGCTTAGGCGCCCTGGCCATCGGCCTGACCATTCTGATCGGTAGAATGCCGGCGCGCGCGGACGATCAGAACGACAAGCTCCTGCAGGCCGCAAACAAGGGCAAGCGAGTCACGGAATTCATTGCAGCCTTCAACGGCGGGGACGCCAAGGCCGTGGCTGCCTTCTGGACCCCGGACGCGACGTACACCGACGAGGTCGGCAACGTGATCCGGGGCCGGCCGGCGCTCGAGAAACTGTACGAGAAGGTGTTCGCCGACCGGAAAGGCGCGAAACTTGCCATTCACGTTCGTTCAGCCAAACTGCTGACGCCCGACGTCGGCATTGAAGAGGGTATCACCGAGGTCACGCCGGCCGAGGGTGGGCCTCCCAGCGCGGCCCGATTCACCGCTGTGCTGGTGAAGAAGGATGGCGAGTGGTACTTCCAAAGCGTCAACGATTCGATCGTCCAGCCCCCATCGAACAGCGAGCACTTTGAGGACCTTGAATGGTTGCTCGGAGATTGGACGGGCGAGTCCGAAAAGGGCAATTCATCGGAGGCCTCGTACCATTGGGAGGATAACCGCAACTTCATCGTCAGCACATTTGCCACCACCCTTGATGGCGTCCCCATTATCGGGGGCACCCAGTGGATCACCTGGGACGCGGTAGATAAGCAGATCAAGTCCTATTCCTTCTATTCCAGGGGCGGCGTCGGCGAAGCGACCTGGACCAAGGAAGGCGACAGCTGGGTCTCTAAGGTGACAGCCAGGACGGCAGCCGGCAAGAAGGTGTCGGCGACCAACACCTTGACCAAGACAGACGCCGACCACGTGACGTGGACCATGAGCAACCTGATGGTGGACGGCAAGGAACTGCCGGCCCCTCCGCCTTCGAAAATGAAACGAGTCAAGCCGGCCAGCCCGTGACAGGGAGTTCTGACCGCCTCCTTGGCCCTTCTACTCCTGAGAGAGTAGTTGAGGGGAGCGTGCCTAGAGTAAACTTACCCTAACAGAAGAACCTTCCATTTTTGAATGAGGAGACTTAGATGCTGAAAAAGATCCTTTTAGTAGCGTTTATGGCCGCCCTGGTGCCCCTGCTCACGCCCACGGATGCGGGCGCCTACGGTGCAGCCCACGTCGGCTATACGCACGTCGGCCCGAACGGGGCCTATCACGTGGGCGGCACCGCTGCGGGTGGTGGCGGCGGGGGTTACCATGGTGGGTCCGCGTACGGCGGAAGCACATCCGGGGGCGGAGCAGCGTACGGGGCGAGCTACCACACCGGGTCGGCGTACGGCGGAAGCGCATCCGGGGGCGGAGCAGCGGCCGGTGGTTACCACTATAGCTACGGTGGCGCAGCTGCCGGCGGCGAGGCACATTACGGGTACGTCCGCTAATGGCCCAGTTAGTGCACCGCACGAGGCGTTGACCGACCTGTTTCGCCGCGGGTCGGTCAACGCCCTTGGCTTCGCTCATTTCGACGTATTCCTGTCTGACTCAGGTTTACGAAGTATGCGTGAAGACCATCCGTTGACTGGTCGTGGGTGTCGCGTGCATAACACGCGTAAGGAGTTGACAGGGACCCTCCTGGGAAAACCTCGATGTTCTCTGTGATTCTGTCGCCCTTCGTCCCAAGTCCCTCATCCCTGGGTCCTAATCCCTCGTCTCTCGTCTTCGGAGATGGCTTATGAGTTCGTTCGCCATCGGTTGGATTGTCTTCGCGTGCGTTTGCGCCGGGACGCTTTTCGGGATGATTCTTCGCGCCATTCTGCCCGAACGGCATCTAAGTTCGGAATCCAAGGACCTTGTGAAAATGGGGATGGGACTGATCGCGACCATGTCGGCTCTCGTGCTGGGCCTGCTCATCGCATCTGCCAAAAGCTCCTTCGACGCACAACGAAACGGCATGGCTCAGTTGGCCGGAAATACTATCTTCCTCGACCGTCTCCTAGCGCGTTACGGACCTGAGACCCAGGACGTGCGTGAGATGCTCCGCGCCGCTGTTGCCGACCTGCTCGAGCGGACCTGGCCCGAAGAAGCTTCGCGTTCCGGGTCGCCACGACCCAGGAGCGGATCCGAAGGCGCTTATGAAGGCTTCTATGATAAATTTCAAGAACTTTCCCCGAAAAATGACGCTCAACGCACGCTGCAGGCCCAGATCCTCAAGACCAGCACCGATATCGCCCAATCGCGCTGGTTGCTATTCGCGCAGAAAGACAGTTCAATTCCCGGACCATTTCTGGTGGTGATGGTCTCCTGGATCACTCTTATTTTCGCCAGTTTTGGTCTGTATGCGCCCCCCAATCCAACCGTGATTGGTACTCTGCTTATCTGCGCGCTGGCGGTTTCCAGCGCGATTTTCCTGGTCCTTGAGCTGGACAGGCCGCTTAGTGGGATGATTCAAATCTCCAGCGCGCCGATGCGAAGCGCGCTTACACGTCTGGGCCAGTAGGCATGGCCCCGATGAACGTCCAAGCAAAGGGTTATTTTGAACTCGCTGGAGGCCTGACGACCCATGCCTGACGAGGTTCCACTGACACCTGGCCAACGCTCGCCTCCGCCAGCGCTACCGGCGGAGGTCTCTGGGCCGCATCGCCCGTTGCCGGCAAGCGCGGGGACCCCGTCATCCACTGCTCTCCGATTCTCGAAAAAGCGACTCGCCCTGGCCATCGCCATCGCGGGCATCTCTGACGTCATTGGCGCTTTCGTGGCGTTGTCGCCGCCGATCGTATGGGTGGTGGACTTCGTGACTGCGGTCCTGCTCTTCATCGTGCTGGGCTGGCATTGGCTGCTGCTACCGGGACTGGTCATGGAAGCGATTCCCGGTGTGAGCGTGCTTCCGTTTTGGCTGCTAGTTGTGGGAGGGATTGCCGTCTGGGGAACTGCTCGGCCGAAGTTGAGATAACGGGGGAGACCGGCACCGAGAAGAGTCGGGTGTCGCCTCGCTGCGCGGCCTGGCAGCCATAAGATGTGAATGATCAATCAATACGCATATTACAGTTCAGCTTGCTCCCGTGTGGGGGCATTGATTCGCACGGACCGTTTTCGAAGGGAGAACAACGATGAGAAAGTTTTGGAATCGTGGGGCGATTCTTGCGCTGGCGCTCCTGGTCGCCATGGTGCTGGCGTTTTCGATCGCTCGCCAGACGGCCTTGGGTGGGGCCAGGGAAGATGTCAGAGCCACTGGCATGGCCGGCCCGGCGCACTACTCGGTCGTCATGACGGAGGGGAACAACCTGCTCGTTACCGACAACGCGACTAACAAACTCTACTTCTATACGACTGACAAGGACAAGCCGATCGGCTCGCCCTTGAAGCTGCGCGCCTCCGTGGATCTGACCAAAGTGGGCCAGGACGAAATCCAAATTACGCCGCACAATCTGGAGAAGGCCGACAAGTAACACTTGGCAGACGGATTGCGCGGCCGTGAATGCCAGGCGCTCCGCCCATGCCTTTTCTTCGAAGGGAACTTTCGATGATACTTAGCCTTAAGAGAATTACCTGCCTCGCCGTATTTGCAGGGTTTATTCAAAGCGGATCGCTCCACGCACAGGTTTACGGCGCCCAGGGCTACAACCCTTACACAGGAACCCGCGCTGGTGCTGCGACGGGCTACAACCCTCTCACAGGTGCATCGGCGACCCGCGCGGCAGCTTATAACCCCTATACCGGTGGCTATCGCTCCGGCACCAGCGCCACGACCGCAGCCGGCACCAACGTAAACTCCAAGACTTACCGCAACCCCTACACGGGCAACACCACAAAGGTTCAAGGAGCCTACAACCCTTACACGGGAAGATATGGCGTTCACGCCAGCGTGCGCCGCTAGTGAAGCAAACGATTAAGGATGAGCGATGAAGTGTGCAGAAAAGCATTCTGTTGCCTTTTCATCCTTCATCGTTCCCACATCATCCTTCGTCTTTGGAGAAAGCGCTTGAGTTTGCCATCGGTTGGTTCTTGTTCGCGTGCATTCGCGTGGTTCTGCCCGAGCGGTGAGACTGCCACGGTGGTGTTCGATGAAAAATGGGCATACGGAAAAGGCCAGTAAGAAAGGGAAAATCCTTCACGAGCTTCGCCAGCTCGTGGGGATTTTTCTCTACCTGGCCTTCTTCTTCATCGTACTCAGAACCTACACCCATTTGGTACTCGTCGAGCACCAGATCAGCTACGTAGCATACGGGCTCACGCTTCTAAAGGCGTTGGCGCTGGCCAAGATCATCCTCACGGGAGAAACCCTTCGCCTGGGCGAGAGGTTTCACGATAGGCCGCTCATCATTCCAACGTTGTACGCCACATTGCTGTTCAGCATTTTTGCATTGGCTTTCGAGGTGGTCGAGCACCTGGTTCTCGGGAAAATTCATGGGAAAGCGTTCGGTGAGGTGGTAGAGGAGATTTTGGAAAAAGGCTGGCCGCATCTGCTAGGCATGAGCCTGGTGGTTTTTGTTGCCTTCCTCCCATTCTTCGCTTTCCGGGCCGTGGAACGCGCCATAGGCGAGGGCAAGCTGACGGACTTGTTCTTCAAGACCAGAGAAGAGAGGACCAGAGAAGACGACCGAGCCAGTGGAGAATGTGATGACCGCAAATGAAGAGGAGGACTGCACGCAAGCCGGTCTTGTTGCCTGTTGTGCGAAGCCGGTCCTTGATTTTTGGCAATGACCAATCCGCGGAACAGCTTTTAGCTAACCGAGCGATTCTCGTCCCATTACGGAACAAGCTTTTGATCAACCATACGGAGACACCGATGAAGACCAAGACCTTTGGACTGGCCGTAAGCATCGCCACGATGCTCGTAATCGCCCCGTGCGTCGCCCGGGAGAGGGATAAGAGCGACGCCAAGCAGATCGCCGAGGAAGCGTTCATCTACGGCCTCCCGATGGTGATGAACTACGGGACGATCTACGAGTACTTCATCGACAAAGACTCCACCCAGTACAAAACTGGGTTCAATCAGATCTACAACACGGCGCGCGTGTACACGCCAAAGGACACGACGGTCGTTACCCCTAACAGCGACACACCCTACTCGTTCGTCTGCGCCGACCTCCGGGCTGAGCCGGTCGTGCTGTCCGTACCGGAGATCGAAAAGGGGCGGTACTACTCCGTTCAGTTGATCGACCTGTACACATTCAACTACGGCTACATCGGCAGCCGAGCTACCGGCAATGGCGCAGGCACGTATATGATTGCCGGACCCAACTGGAAGGGCGAAACGCCGGAGGGCGTCAAGAAGGTCTTCCGTTGCGAAACGGAGTTCTCTTTGGCGCTGTTCCGCACACAGCTTTTCGGCTCAAGCGATCTCGACAACGTGAAGAAGATCCAGGCTGGCTACAAGGTACAGACACTCTCAGCGTTTCTGAAGAAGGACGCTCCACCAGCCATCCCGGAACTCAGTTGGCCGAAGATCGACAAGAAGATGGCTCAGGCCGACCCGTTCGCTTATCTGAATTTTCTCCTCCAACTGTGTCCACCCGCCGGCGACGCCGCGGTGGAGAAGCCGCTGCGGGCCAAGTTTGCCAGGATTGGGATCGAAGCAGGCAAGCCTTTTGCACTCGACAAGCTCTCGCCGGAGCAGAAGGCGGAATTGGTGATGGGCGTCAAAAGCGGCGTCGAGAAGATCAAGCAAAAGGTTGCAACGATCGGCAAGGACGAAAACGGCTGGCGGATCGGCGCAGCATTCGGCGACCGGGCTTTCTACAAGGGCAATTGGACGCTCCGGGCAGCCGCGGCGATGGCCGGCATCTACGGCAACGACGCCGTCGAGGCGTTGTATCCCATGCTCGCCACCGACAGCGACGGAAACAAGCCGGATTGCAGCAAGAGCCGTTACTCGTTGACTTTCCCGGCTGGACAATTGCCGCCGACCAACGCCTTTTGGTCGGTGACCATGTACGACGGCAAGACGCAGCTCCTTATCGAAAATCCGATTGATCGCTACCTCATTAACTCGCCCATGCTGCCGGACTTGAAGAAGAACGACGACGGCTCGCTGACCATCTACGTTCAAAAGGACTCGCCGGGCAAGGACAAGGAGTCCAACTGGCTGCCGGCCGCGGACGGCCCGGTATACGTGGTGATGCGGCTGTACTGGCCCAAGAAAGAGGCACTCGCCGGCGAATGGAAGCCACCGGCGCTGCGCGTCGAGAAATAACGTGCGTGGGGATTTCTTTAGCCAACGAGACTCGGGGTCACAAGAAAGGAAGGTCCAATGCGTACGCGACTGCTATGGTTCCTGTCAGTTCCCGCCCTGCTGCTTTGTCTCACCGCCATGAAGGCCTTGGACGAGCCGCGCAAGGGCAACGCCGAAGCGGAAGCCTCCATTCAGAAGAATGGCGAGGCGTTCGTGGAGGCGTTCCACAAGGGCGATGCCAAGGCCCTGGCCGCTTTCTGGACGCCCGATGGCGAATACACGGACCAGGCCGGCACTAACTTCAAGGGCCGCGAAGCCATCGAGAAGCTATTCCAGGAATTCTTCGCGCAGAACAAGGGCATGAAGGTCCAAATTGACAGCCAAAAGCTCCACTTCGTGAGCCCCGACGTTGCCATTGAAGAAGGCACTACCGAAATCTTTGGTCCTGACGGCGGACCGCCGAGCCGGGCGCGTTTCAGCAACACCCATGTCAAGCTGAACGACAAGTGGCTATTGGGCAGTGTTCGGGAATCGGCCTTCACACCCCCCAGCAACTACGAACACCTTCGCGGCCTGGAATGGGCCATCGGCGAATGGGCGGGCCAGGCTGAAAAGGGGGAGGTCGAGCACTTCGCGCTTGCCTGGTCGGATAATCACAACTTCATCGTCGGCCACGCGTCGACGTCTTTCAAAACCGCACTGATCGGCAGCGCCCAACAATGGATCCGTTGGGATCCCCTGGCCAAGCGGCTGCAGTCCTATATTTTCGACGATTCTGGTGCCTTTGGCGAAGGCGCCTGGACCAATGAGGGTGACAAGTGGACGTTAAAGGCGGCTCTCGTCCTGCAGGACGGCAAGAAGGCGACAGCCACCTATACCTTCGCGCCCGCCGACGCGGACACGATCGCTTTCCAATCCCTCGATCGCAGCGTGGATGGCAAGCCGCTGCCTGAGTCAAAGGAGATCAAATTGAAACGCGTCCATTGAATCGCTGCATAGCTTCAGAACTAGCTCCGACACGAACTAGGTGCGATGATTTAAAGGAGAACTACCATGTTGCGCAAGACTCTCTGCCTAGGATTGGTCGCAATAGTGGCGACGCTAGGCTTGTCGGTCGAGTCTCTGGGATGGGGCGGTGCTCACTACAGTTATCACTACGGCGGCGGCTACGGCGGCGGCGGCTATCACTATAGCTACCATGCCGGCGGCTACGGCGGGGGCGGCTACCACTACGGCGGCGGCGGTTCTGGTGGGGGGGGCGGCTATCGCTACGGCGGTGGCGGTGGCTCCGGTGGCGGCGGCTATCACTACGGCGGCTATCACTACGGCAGCTATGGCGGGGCCGCGGGCGGCTATCACTATGGCTATGCGCGCGCCTGGTAGCCTCTTGGGAACGGACAGGCGGCCGGCCGCCTTGGTGGTCGGCCGCCCTTCTTTCCAAACAGATAACAATCCAGAATTCGAACAACCTGTCGCAGTGAAACCCTGACTAGGGATGTCAGGAATCGTTTCGCACAACTCAGTGCATCCTGGCTTATGCCGTGTATTTTTCTCACCATGAGACTGGAGAACGTGTAATGAAGAATGCAAGTATCCAGGCCATCGTCGTCCTTGCAGCCGGCGCGCTGCTGGGATACGTGGCCGCCTCAGGCAGTTTGCGCCTGAGCCGAAGCGCCGATGCGGCAACTGTGGGTGCCGAGAGCGGCCGGTCGGCCGACTCCGACCCGGTAATCGCGGCATGCTGCATGGAAGGCGCTGCCAAGGGGACCTTGCTGGCTAAGGCCGATGCGGAAACACCAGTCAAGGACGCGGCGCCCCCGCCGGGCTCACCCGACGCCACAACAACCATTGACGGCAAACGGCTCCCGCCGCCCGACCCGAAGTTCGGCGGCGTCATCAAGGAGGGCGCCCTCCAGTCGAAAGCGTGGTGGGCACCGCGCATTGTGCCTCCGAAGGGCGCGCCCAATGTGTTGCTCATCATGACGGACGATGCCGGCTTCGGCGTTCCGAGCACGTTCGGCAGCGTGATCCCGACCCCGGCCATGGATCGCATCGCGAAGACAGGACTGCGCTACACCCAGATCTGTTCCACCGCGCTTTGCTCGCCGACGCGCGCTGCGCTCATCACCGGCCGTAACCACCACTCGGCAGGGTTCGGCGTGGTCTCGGAGCAGTCCACGGGCTTCCCGGGTTACAACAGCATCATCACCAAGGACAAGGCCACCATCGGTCGCATCCTCGTGGACCACGGCTATGCCACTTCATGGTTCGGCAAAGAACACAACACACCGGCCTTCGCAGCCAGCCAGGTAGGGCCCTTTGACCAGTGGCCGATCGGCATGGGCTTCGAGTATTTCTACGGGTTTGTCGGCGGCGACGCGAACCAATGGGCGCCAAACCTGTTCCGCAACACGACCCAGATCTACCCGTTCGAGGGCAAGCCGGGGTGGAACCTTACCACCGCGATGGCCGACGACGCCATTGATTACCTGAGTCGGGTCAACCAGATTGATCCGAGCAAGCCGTTCTTCTGCCACTACACGCCCGGAGGCACTCACGCGCCGCATCATCCGACGAGGGAATGGGTGGATAAGATCCACGCCATGCATCTGTTCGACGAGGGCTGGAACAAACTCCGCGAAACCATCTTCGCCAACCAGAAACGCCTCGGCGTGATCCCACAGGACGCCAAGCTGACACCGTGGCCGAAGGAGCTCTTGAAAGAGTGGGATCAGTGCACGCCGGACGAAAAGAAGTTGTTCATTCGGCAGGTCGAAGTCTTCGCCGCCTACGTGGCCTACACTGACCATGAGATCGGCCGCGTTATCCAGGCCGTCGAGGACATGGGCAAGCTCGACAACACGCTCATCATCTACATCAACGGCGACAACGGCACCAGCGCCGAGGGCGGCCTCTTCGGCACGCCCAACGAAGTGGCGTTCTTCAACGGAGCCAATGTGCCCGTCGACGTGCAGTTGAAGAACTTCTACGACGTCTGGGGTTCCGACAAGACCTATTGCCACATGTCCGCGCATTGGGCGTGGGCCTTCGACACGCCGTTCACGTGGACCAAGCAGATCGCCTCGCACCTCGGCGGCATCCGGCAAGGCATGTGCGTCTCCTGGCCGGGCCACATCAAAGACGCCGGCGGCATCCGCAACCAATTCATGCACGTTATTGACGTGGTGCCGACCATCCTAGAAGTAGCCGGCATCCAGCAGCCTGAATATGTGGACGGCATCAAGCAAAGCCCGATTGAAGGCGTGAGCTTTGCTTACACTTTCCCCAAGGAAAACGCCGACGTGCCGTCACGTCATCACACGCAATACTTCGAAATGATGGGCGACCACGCCATTTATCACGATGGCTGGATGCTTAGCACCAAGGTCACCCGACCGCCGTGGGAAGCATTCGGCCCGGCCAACCCGGATCCCCTGAACAACGTCACCTTTGAACTCTATGACCTGACCAAGGATTTCTCCCAAGCCGAGGATATCGCAGCTATGCATCCTGAGAAGGTAAAGGAACTGAAGGCACTGTTCCTCACGGAGGCGAAGAAGTACCAGGTGCTCCCGCTCGATGCTTCGGTGGCGGCACGCATCGTGGCCCCGCGCCCGAACATTACAGCCGGCCGCACGGAGTTCGTTTACACCCGACCCATGACCGGCCTGCCGCAGGGTGATTCGCCGGTAATCCTCAACAGCTCCTACACCTTCGTGGCCGATATCGACGTGCCGGAAGGCGGCGCCGAAGGCATGATCGTGACCTCGGGTGGCCGGTTTGCCGGCTACGGCTTCTACCTGCTCAAAGGTAAGCCAGTGTTTCTCTGGAATCTGCTGGATTTGAAGCGCATGAAGTGGGAAGGCCCGGATGCACTTACGCCCGGTCGGCACGTCGTTGAGTTCGACTTCAAATACGATGGCCTGGGTGCGGGCACACTCGCCTTTAATAACTTTAGTGGTCTCGGGCGCAGTGGCACTGGCACGCTCAAGGTAGACGGCAAGGAAGTCGCCACGCAGAAGATGGAGCGGACTCTCCCCATGATCCTGCAATGGGACGAGAGCTTCGACATCGGCTCCGATACCCTAACCGGCGTGAACGACGCGGACTACAAGCCGCCGTTCAAATTGACCGCCAAGCTGAACAAGCTGACGATCAAGGTAGATCGGCCGCAGCTGTCGGAGGCGGACATCAAGGCCCTGAAGAAGAAGATGCTTGAAAAGGATTAGGCGGGGCGTATGCAGTCCCACCCTCATTGCTTTTGACGAGACCTTGGGACTACCAGATGCCGTTCCGCCTAAGCTCAAGCTCGCTTAGCTGAGCTTCAAGCTCTGGCCGGGACATCTGTCTGAGGCGGAACGCCAGGTCAAGCTCAAGGGCTCGTTTGAGCCATGTACCAAGCGTGAAAGCCAGAAAAGCCGTCAGAAATCCTGACAGCTTTTCTGGCTTTAACTTGCCTAAAGCTAATTTCTTTACTGGCCAATCAAACTCATCAGCTTCACGTAATCGATCCGGTGATTGAGGTCCGCTTTCACGGCGTCCACCTGGGCGGTCGCCAGGTCTTTCGCGGTCTTAAAGCGGTCGGTTAGCGCTGTAGCGGCTTTGGCGGCTTCCTGACGCGCGGCGAGCATCTCGCCGGCCAGATTGAGTGCTTCCGCGCTGCTTTCATAGTCCTGGAATGCCTTCAGTGTTTTCTGGCGAACGTCGTCCTGCGTCTGCTGACACTTGAGGACTGCCATGCCGACGACTTCCTCCGCCTCTCGAAGTTTGTTTCGCCGCTTACCCCAATCGACGAACGTGTAGGAACCAATGGCGCCCACATAGCCGATGTTTGGTTGAATGTAATCGGCAAAGGTCTGATTCGTATAGCCACCCACTACGGCGATATTTGGATAATAGTCTACCTTTGCAACCGCGACGCCTGCGCGAGCCTTGCATACATTTTGCTGCGCTTCACGAATATCCGGGCTGTTAGCGAGGGCAATGGCGACAGCATCTTCTCCGCATTTCACCGGTGCCAGTGGCAGCGGTGGTTCCACAAGCTCAAATTTAGTGCATGTGGGCATATCGAGAAGGATCGCCAATTGCACCTGCAGACCTGCCAACTGGGAGCTCACCTCTTGAAGCCCCTGCTTGGCCTCGACCAATGCAATGCGCGCCTCGGGAAGTTTCGTCTTCGCAAGTTCTTCGGCTCCGCCGACTGCAATCTGAGCTCCGGCTTGAATCTTCTGCGCCACCAAAATGCCCCAGAACAATTGCTCGACACCGCTGAGAAGCTCTCGTGTCGCTTTTTCCATTTGGGCTTGAGCGATCTGCTCGTCGGCCCGTGCAACCTTCACTCCTTGGCGGACCTTGAGCAAATCTGTGATGGGTTGGACAGCGGCAATCGTATTGACGGCTGAATCTTGGTTGACGACGGCGACGTTCACTGCTGTGGCAGGGAACGTAATCAACGGCCTGCCGAGGGGACCCGTTATTGTCCGTCCCCCAGCCGACAAGACCGTGCCAAGGTCGTCGTTAAAGTGCATGTAGACCGACTGTCCGATGATCTGCGGAAAATAATTGGCCTGCATCGCCCGGGTCGCATACTCTTTGCTGCGGATATTGCGAGCCACAAGTTGAAGCAGTTTGTTGTCCGCAAGGATCCGCGCCTTGACTTCATCGAGCGTCAGGTGGGCCACGCTAGGCTGGCCCGCGGGAGCCGGGGATACTTGCTTCTGTGACTCCTGCCCGGGTGAGGTCTCGACTGCGGGCCCCATGAGGCAAAAGCTGATCAGCGACGCAGAAAGGAGCACACTCCTAGGTCTTTTCGTCATAGCCGGCAACCTCCGTGTAGTAGCGCGCCGATTCAGCCATGAATCAGGCGTAAAGCCCCAGCAAACTGAGCGGTTGGATCACCCGCAAGAGTCCGCAAAAGTGGGATGCGGTGCTACTATCGGCCGCGGCGAATGCGGCTCTTGATGAGACTTTGGTGGATTACGGTAAGCGGGCTAAGAGGGAAATCGCACAAACCTACGCCTGGGCACTGCGACAGCGCTTAGCCTCAAAATCTGGCACTAGTTGAGGTGTCCTTCGCGATTTCTTCACGTCATGTCTTTTCAGATCTCACTATGAGAAGAACAAACCCATCTCTTCCTAGTTGGAGCCATCAGCGCCTTGCTTTCCAGTCCGGGGCATGTGCTCATGCGACCGTGTTGCAAAGACGCCGTGACACATGTTGCCAGGTGCGCCTGCGGGAATTCATGGAACCTGCCCGCACTCTTTGATTACCACCGCATTCTTCGGCTTGCCACTCTGCGAGCCCTGTGCCTCGACCTTTTGCACCACGTCCATTCCCTCGGTTACCCGGCCGAAGACGACGTGTTTACCGTCGAGCCATGAGGTCTTAACGGTGGTGATGAAGAACTGCGAGCCGTTGGTGTTCGGGCCAGCGTTGGCCATGGACAAAAGGCCTCCGGCATCGTGGGAAAGCTTGAAGTTCTCGTCGGCGAACTTGGCCCCGTAAATGGATTTGCCGCCGGTACCGTTGCCAGCCGTGAAATCGCCACCTTGCAACATGAACTCGGGAATAACACGGTGGAAGGCACAGCCCTTGTAACCAAATCCCTTTTCCAAGGTGCATAAGGCACGGAAGTTCTCAGCCGTTTTGGGAACGACGTCCGCAAACAGTTCCATGACGATGCGACCAGCCTCTTTGCCGCCAATCGTGACGTCAAAGAAAACCCTGGGATTCGCCGGGTTGGTCCATTTGCTGCCTTCAGACGCCGTCATACGATCTCCTTTAACGAGTTAGGCCTCAAAAGCCCAAATTATATCATAGTCTTTGGAGCGACAGCAGCTACTCGCAACATTGGCACGTCCTGCCGCGCGCAACGCGGCAGGTGAACCACCAATCTAAAACAAAGGCCCCGCTAATTACGGGGCCTCGTTGAAGAACTTGGTTCTTAGGCAAGCCAATTCTTTACGGTAGAGATTGTCAGGCTGCGCCGCGCAGTTCGTCAGAACCATCGAGTGTCGGGCGTCCGGGGTGGACCACCTCCGAAGCGAGTCCCGCTAGTTCCAGCGCGCGGATGCTCAGGTAGGACACATCTAGTTCCCACCAGCGTCGGCCATGGCTGGCACAGCGTGGCTCCGCGTGATGGTTGTTGTGCCAGCCTTCCCCGTTGCTAATCAACCCGACCACCCAGTTGTTAAAGCTATTGTCTCGCGTGGGGAAATTGCGATAGCCCCAGATGTGCGTGATCGAGTTGACCGACCAGGTGATGTGCCATACGGCCACCGTGCGCACGAAGACGCCCCAGACCAACCAGCTGAGGCCAAGTTGAAGGGCGCCCCAGAGGCTCCCGGAGGTTAGCGCTCCGACCAGGGCACCGAGACCTAAGAAGGCAACCGACTGCACTCGATAAATGGTGCGCAAGGTCTGGGGCCGCTCGAGCCATTTGTAGAAGCGGTCTCGAAAGAGGTCGCGGACGTAGCGGTCATAGGTGTCAGCATTGTAGATCGCCGGGTCACGTATCAGGAACCAGCCCATGTGGCTCCAGAAAAAGCTGGACCGCGGGGAATGCGGGTCGCCCGGCTCATCCGAATACTGGTGGTGCATGCGGTGGATGGCAACCCAATTCATCGGTGTGCCTTGCCGGCAGCAGGTACCTAGCACGGACAGGCCGTGTTCCAACCAAATTGGACAGCTAAATCCACGGTGCGTCAGCAGGCGATGAAAGCCGATGTTGACGCCCAATGTACCGAAAAGATAGAGACCGAGGAGAGCCCAAGCCAATCCCGACCAGCTGAATAACCACGGGATGCAGGCAAGCAAGGCAAGCAAATGGAAGGCAATAATGCCTCCCACTATGGGCAGATTGATTCGGAGAGGGCTGGCCGGGTCGAGAATACCCAGTCGCCAGAGCCAGCGATCAACAATACTGGCGGTTTCGCGAATGTGCCGTCCTCCATGCGCGCAGAACAATTTAGTACCCGAGCGTTTATTATATAGATCGTCGCGGAGGGGCGGACCTCTGAAGTCATAACGCTGGCACCCGCCGCTGGCTAACTTTCAATTGGTAGCCGTCTTCAACGGGCTCTAGTTCATCTAAAATACTGCTGGGATTGGTGTTGGAATGCAGGCCCGTCCTTCACTCCTGCCTGATGCTTTTCGGCATATTTCCTGGTTTTTCGTTGACAGCCCCACGGAGGCATCAGGAGAATAAAGTCTTCTTAGACATTGCGTATGCCCTGGAGCGTGTTGAAAGAGGGGGGCCGACCTGCTGAATCCTGTGCGGCCAACTGCTGCATTGTTGAGCGAATCCCTGACCCCAACCCTTGGGGCAAACCCCGTTATTGACACACTCTGAGCAGGATAGCCGCGGCGGCGCAGCGATTGCGCTCGTGCCGGTTGACCAGGATCGTCTATGCATCCATTCCACACGCGCCGACGCAGTTTTCATGTTCTCGGGGGCCTTGGCGCTTTGCTGCTGGTCTCCTTTCTCTCGGCCCGCGATACGCCGGCACATAAGGCCAAGACCATTGCTCTTGTTGGGGGTCGCATCCTGACCCAGACCGATGCCGGATCGTTCGAGGGGACGGTCTTGATCCGGTCTGGAGTCGTGACTGCGGTCGGGCCTTCGATTGCGATCCCTGCCGATGCCCAGCAGATCGATGTCAAAGGGTTCGTTGTCACTCCCGGTTTGATCGATGCGCGCAGCACGCTCTGGCTCACGGCCGCGGCGGCCAAGGAAGGCGCCAGCGATGGCGGCCTGAATGTAATCGACGGCATCGATCCCCACGATGAGGACTGGAAAGAGGTGATCCGGCAGGGCGTCACCACCGTTTACGTTCAACCGGCAAGCAGCGGCATCCTCGGCGGGCGCGGAGCGGTACTGCACGTGGGCCCGGCAGAAGCGGTGGAGGCTGTCATCCTCAAGGCTGGCGCGGCCGCACAGGCAGCCCTCAGCCCTGCAGCTTCGGCGCCGGCTGCAATTTCAGTAGCTGCTTTCACCGGTCGGGGTCGTGGCCGGGGCAACCTGGCTCCAGCGCTAACTGCGCCCGTTCCGACCAGCAACGCGCTGACGCGCTTTGGCCAGTACGAGCAGATCAAAAGAGTGTTCGAGAGCGTCAAGCAATACGACGACGAGTGGAAAAAGCGCGAAGAAGCCGGCAAGACCAAGACCGGCGCTAGCAGCAAGACAGGCAAAGACACTAAAGCGCCCGCCGCCAGGGAAGCGGCTGCTTCGAAGGCCAAGCGCGACGGCACCAAGGAATTTCTGCGCAAGGTCCTGAAAGGCGAAATCCCGTTGCGCGCGGAGGTCCATCGCGAAGACGAGGTTCGCAATGCCCTGCGCCTGGCTGATGAGTTCCACCTGCGCATCGTCCTTGACGCCGTGACAAACCCTGGGCTGCAGAGCGAAACCATTGTCAAGCGACGGCTGCCCATGGTGCTCGGGCCATTCATCGATCTGGAAGAAACCGGCGCCTACCGAAAAGACCGGCCAGCCGACTGGCCGCTAGCATTGCTGGCCAAGGACAATCGCTGGGCACTCGGCACATTCAGCAGCCAACCGCGCGGTTCGCGATTATTGCGCGTGCATGCCGCCGCCGCCATAGCTCGGGGCATCGAGCCGGATCGAGTCTTGCGGGCAGTGACCCGGGACGCGGCGGAAATCCTTGGGATCGGCGATCAGCGCGGCCAAATCGCCGCAGGCAAAGTCGCGGACCTGGTCGTTTTCGCCGGCGACCCGCTTGACCCGTCGGTTCCGGTCCGGCTGGCCATCAGCGGTGGCAAGATTGTCTACCAGGCCGAGGTTTCGCCTGCGCCTTCGATTGCAAAATATGTCGGCAAGCTTGACCTGCCAGCGCGGCTGCCAAGGAAATATGCCCTCAAGACCAGCCGTCTCCTTTCAGAGGACGGCCAGTTTCAACCCGGCACAGTGCTCGTGGAACAGGGCAAGGTGGTTGGCCTGGCACGGGCGCTCGCCGTGGGCGAGGGCACACCGGTCTACGACGTCGGTAGCGCGATCCTCACGCCCGGATTGGTCGCCGCGGAAAGTGATCTCGGGCTTGCCGGCGCCATCGACGACCCGGCCGAGGCCGACGCAGGCCAGGTGCGCAGCTCTGATGTATTCGACTCTCAGAACCGGGAAGTCCGCGAACTTCTGGAAAACGGGTTCACGAGTGTGCTTTATGCTCCCGGGAACGCTAACGTCATCGCGGGCAGCGCCAGCGGGGTTCGGCTCAGCGCGGTGGGATGTTTCCTTGGTGAAGCCGGCGTGAAGTTTACTCTGAGCGCAAATTCTCGAGAAGGCGGCCGTTCGGTGGATGATTCGGCCCAGGGCTTTTTTGGCCGGCCCCGCGGCCCGGCGCGCTATCCCGGAAGTCTGGCAGGGCAGGTAGAGTTGATCGCACAGGTACTGGCCGGCAAGGGGCCGGAGTCTGAGTTCTACGTTCCGCGGCGCGTTCGCCAACAGATCCAGGGCGAACGTCGCCGGCAAATCGCCGCGGTTCTAGAGAGAAAACAGGTTGCTCTGTTCGAGGCGCACACGCGTGCCGAAGTCGATGCCGCACTCCAGCTTATAGCGCGCTTCAATCTGTGGGGCGTGCTGATCGGCCCGGAAGAGCTGACCCCCTTTCTCAGTGAGATCAAGCGGCTGAAGGTTGGCATCGTGGCGCATCCGGCCCAAGCCGGGGATTATGACCGCCCCGCGTTGGAACTGGCCTCGGCGGCTCACGCGGACCTGCCGATTGCATTTGGCTCCGCGGCTGCGCAGGAATTGCGCATGACCGCAGCGCTTGCCGTTAATGCCGGTACGTCGTCGCTGGCAGCATGGCGTGGCTTGACGACTGCCGCCGCCCAGATGACCGGACTGCCTGAGACTGCCGGCCGACTGAGGGTCGGTGGGCCAGCCGACATCGTGATCTGGGATGGGGCGCCTCTGGATCTACGCAGTCGGCCGCTCCGCGTCCTCGTCGATGGCAAGGTTGTGTACGCCGCCCCTTGACAGGACTGACAATAACTTGCGAACCGAGCCCACGGAATTCGCTGGCAGTCGAGACGGACTATGAAGATGCTTTTCAGAGTTGTCCTGCTGGTGGTCTCTCTGCTCACGGCGACTCGAATTCGAGCACAGGATCTGCTCGTCCAGGCTGGCAAGGTTTACACGATGACGGGGCCGCCGTTTACGCCAGGCGCGGTCCTCATTTCGAATGGCAAGATCGTCCAGGTGGGAGCCAAACTCACGGCGCCGGCCGGCGCAAAGGTAATCGATCTTGGTTCGGGCGTGCTAATGCCGGGCTTGATCGATGCTTATAGCAGCGCGGGCATTGCTGGCCATGCCGAGGAGATAACCAGGGAGATCACGCCCGCATACCGCGTGCTCGCGGCCGTCGACTGGCGCGCGCGTGCATTCCGCGAGCTGCTGGCCGAGGGGACGACTTCTCTGGGACTTGCTCCTGGAACCGACGGCGTTTTTGCCGGACTTTCTTGCGTCCTCAAGACGGCAGGCGAACGCCGGGTTCTGGTACAAGAGAACGGCCTGGTCATTACGATGGCGTCCGACCCCGCCAACGGCAACTCGTCACGGGGGCGGCCTGATTCCATCTACGTCCGTCAGCCTACGAACCGCATGGGGGTGGTCTGGCTGCTGCGCAGCACGTTTGACGCGGCGAACCGGGGCAAGTCTTCCGAGTTGCAAGTCGTGCGCGAAGCGCTCGCCGGCAAACGGCGCATCTATGCCGTCAGCCGGACCGAGAACGATCTGTTGAGTCTATTACGAATCGCCAAGGAATTTCAATTTACGCCGACATTGATTGGCGGACACGAGGCGCACAAAATCCGCAAGGAGCTGGCAGCCGCCAAGGTGCCGGTCATCCTAGGGCCGCTGACTAGCTTCGCAGGTCTGGTGGGAACCGAGGACAGCGAAATCGTCTGGAATCAGCCGAGCTTACTGCAAAAGGCCGGCATCCCGTTTGCGCTGTCGGGCGGGGCACTTCTCGATCAAGCACGCTTCGCAGTACGCTATGGGCTGCCCGCGGACGCCGCATTGCAGGCGATTACGCGCACGCCTGCCCGCTTGCTCGGCGTGGACAATCGGGTCGGGACTCTGGAGCCCGGGCATGACGCCGACATGATCGCGCTGGACGGAGATCCCCTGGAGCTGACAACTTCGCTGAAATGGGTCCTTGTGGACGGCAAACTCTACGAGAAGGTCGATTAACGCATGGTGAACAACAATCATTGCTCATGGCGATGCGGGATCCTGGCGCTTGCCGGGCTATTTGCCGTTGCAGCCGCAGCGACCGCCCAGGAACAATTGGCAATCAAGGGCGGCCACATCATCCCTGTCGGCCACGCGCCGATAGATAACGGCGTCATCCTCAGTCGCGACGGCAAGATCCAGGCTATCGGCAAGAACCTGGCGATTCCCAGCGACTACCGCGTCATCGACGCCGCCGGCAAGGTGGTCATGCCGGGCTTCATCGAAGCCCATAGCTCGCGCGGCATGGACCAGGTCAACGAGCGCAACAACAATGTGCCGTTCCTGTCCGTGATCGATGCGATCGACCCCGGCCAGGAGTACTTCGAAGATTGCCGCCGCAATGGCGTGACCACCGTGGCCATCGTGCCCGGCGACGACACGATGATCGGCGGGCAGGCAGCAATCATCAAGACGGCGGGCAGCTATGTCGAGCAGATGATCGTCAAACGGCAGGCTGGTCTGAAGATCTCTCTGCGTCCGAGCGCCGGCCGCAGCCACATGAGCCATCTGGCCACTCTTCGCAAGGAACTGGATGGGGCGCGCGCTGTCCTGCAGGACGAATACGCGAAGCGAAAAGTAGCGACCACCGACTCCAAACCGGTCACACCGCCACCCAATGCCAGTGAAGAAGGTGTCGATCCGACTCAGGAGCCACAACCCGCTGGCGAAAACCAGGAAGGGGCCGGAGAGACCAGTGCGGACGCTTCTATTCGCCGCGAGGCGCTGGTCCGGCTGCTCAAGGGGGAGATGCCTGCATTCATCTACTGCGACGCGGCGATGGACGTGCCGCAAGCACTGAAGCTAGTTGCGGAATATCACCTCAAGGCAATTTTGGTCCTGGGGCAGAATTGCTACAAGGCCGCCAAGCTCGTGGCTGCGAGCAAGCTACCCGTCATTCTCGATCCCACGCTGGTCTTCTGGGAAACGGACCCGCGCACGGGTGAGGATCGGAAGATCATCTTGCCCAAGATTTATCGCGAAGCAGGCGTGCCGTTCACATTCCAGGTTACCGGGATCGCTGCCGGCACGCTCTTTCGCGTACCGGATCTGCCCGGCACGCTGGGGACGAATTTCTTGTGGTACCAGGCCGCCACCGCTGTGAAATACGGGATGCCCGTCGCGGAAGCTCTCGAGGCTATCACTCTGCGGCCCGCCAAATTGCTCGGGGTCGACACGTTTGCCGGATCGATTGAACAAGGGAAAGACGCCGACCTGGTCATCTTGACCGGCGATCCGTTGAAAATTACCACCTGGGTCGATACGACGGTCGTGCGCGGCAAGGTGGTCTACGAGCGCGCCAAAGACCGCAAACTGCAACGCCTGCTCCCGAAGAGCCAGGAGGCAGGGTTATCGCGATGACTGATAAACGCATTGCCTTCGTTGGCCTCGGCCTCGCGCTGGTATTATCCTTGGCGGCGCGCACAGGTTTCGCTGCTCCGCCCCAGGCGTACAAGGCCGCGCGCATCTGGACGGGGAATGGCCCCCCGATTGCGAACGGCATCTTAATCGTGCGCGACGGCCGGATCGTGGCTGTGGGACCCCGGGGGCAAACTCCCGTGCCCGAGGACGCCGAGAATCACGACCTGGGCTCGTCGGTTTTGATCCCAGGGCTGGTCATCGCCGAGACGACGCTGGGCGAACGCGGCCGCGACGATGAGCGCGCCCTTACGCCCGAGTTCCGTGCCGTCGATGGCTTCGATTTTTATGCCGATTACAAATCAGCTCTTTCCGGCGGAGTGACCACCGTGCAGATCGCTCCGGGCAGCCGTCGGCTCATGCCTGGCCAGGGCGCCGTGGTGAAACTGGCCGGCGACGATCCCGGCAGCCGGGTCCTCCGCGAACGCGAGAGCCTGCGCATCATCCTGGGCGACGCCTTCAAGAACCCGCCGCGGATCTACGAACCGCCAGTCGGGGCCGTCTCTGTGGACAGGCCTCTGCAACCCACGCGGCACCAGCTTTCGACCACTTTGGCTGGGGCGGTCGCAGGGTTGCGGGCAAGCCTGCGTGCGGCAGCCGAGTACGGTCGATCATCCAGCTCTCCCAAGGACAAGGATGTTGCCTTGGCGGCAATCGCTGATGCACTCAGAAGCGGGGTGCATGTCCGCGTCACTGCTCCGGGAGCGGCGGATATTCGCGCGGCCCTAGCACTTGCGCGAGAATTCCAGTTGCACCTCCTCCTGGTCGATCCCGTCAGCCTGGGCTCCTTCCATGACGACCTCCCCGGCTGGCGGCCGACCGTCGCCGGCGTGGTTCTGAATGCCGAGGTGCGCCCAGGGGCTGTCGCGGACCTACCAGTGCCCGATAAGGACGATGCCAAGCGCAGGCTGCCCTGGGAGAACGCCCGCGACCTGCTTTCAGCCGGGCTTAAGGTGGCGATCCGGCCGGCTGCCGACGACGATCTCAGTGACACGCTGTATGTGGCCGGGCTATTCATGAGCGGTGGCTTATCGAGGCAGGAAGTCCTCCGCATGCTGACGCTTCACCCGGCCGAGCTGCTAGGTGTGGCGGACCGCGTCGGCACGCTAACGGCGGGCAAGGACGCCGATTTCGTGGTGCTCAGCGGCGATCCTTTCGCTACGCATAGCCGTATCGAGGCGGTTTATGTCGAGGGTAAATCAGCCTATTTGGCGAAGGCGGCAGGCAAGGCGACGGTGATCCAAGCGGCACGCGTCTACACCGGCGCTGGCGAAGTCATACCGCGCGGTGCGGTGCTGGTCGAGGGGACGACCGTCCGCGGAGTGGGACGCGACCTTTCTGTTCCCCCGAACGCAAGCGTGCGCCGCTACGAGCGTGCAGTCGTCGTGCCCGGGTTCCTGGATCTGGCCACTGGGCTGGGCCTGGGCGGGCCGCTCAATACCGCGGTTTCCCTGCAAACTACCCTGGGCGACAAGCTGGTGTCGGGAGACCCGGCGGTAGCCGTGGCCCGGCAAGGCGGCGTGACCACAGTGCTGCTCGCCTCCACCAATTCAGCTCCGTCACCGGTCGTAGCCTTCAAGCTTGGCGATAAGCCACACGTGGTTCAAGATCCCGTTGCCATCCGTTTCGGCGTGACCGGCAACTTGACGACCCAGGCAGCCTCGCTCCGGTCCACCCTACAAATGGCCCAGGCATATGCCGGTAGCTGGGCGCGCTACGAAGCGGCGCTGGCCGAATATGAGAAAAAGAAGCAGGAATACGACGCTCGGCCCAAAACCACGACCGCTGCGCGCTCTTCCAGCAATCCCGCAACTGGCGACAAAAAACCTGACTCGACGGCGAAGAAGGAAGAACCCAAAGCTCCTGCCGCGCCGACTGCTCCCGAGAAGCCGCGCGTGGTCGGAAACCTCGAGCCCTACAGGGCGCTTTTTGCGGGCAAGATCCCAGCCGTGGTGGAGGCCAAGCGGCTTGACGCCATCAAGCTCGCCGTCCAGGTCTTCCGGGACGAGTTCAAGCTGCGCACCATCCTGCTGGGAGCTGAGGACGCTTTTCGCGCCGGCGATCTGCTCGCCGAGAAGCAAGTCGCGGTTGCCGTTGGGCCGGAGCTGGTGCGCACTGTTGAGCGCGAGCCGGTCAACCTCGCCCAAGTGCTCGCCAACCGCGGCGTGCCGTTCGCCTTCCAGTCCAAAGCGACCACGGGCGTCAAAACGCTGCCGCTGGCCGTGCAGTACGCGGTCTGCCGGGGACTCGGTACGGATGACGCGCTGGCAGGGATGACTTCCACTCCGGCAAAACTTCTATCGATCGACAAGCAACTGGGCACATTGGCCATCGGCAAGGACGCGGACCTGGTGGTCCTGAGCGGCCCGCCGTTCGAGTTGTCGACCCGCGTGCTGGCCGTGATGATCGATGGCCAGTGGGTCTACCAAGAAGAGGATGATCGTTGATGCGGACCTCCATTCCTGTAGCTGCCCTTGCCCTGTTGCTTTGCGTAGCGGTTGCGCCTGCGGCGGAGAAGCCGGACTCGAAGCCGGCTAAGCCCAAGCTGGCCCTGCGCGTCGGCAAGATCATCACGAGCGCCGGCAAGCCAATCGTCAACGGCACCATCCTCATTTCCGAAGGCAAGATCGAGGCACTTGGCCCCCGCGCGGAAATCAAGATCCCGGCCGGCTACACCTTGATTGATCAGGGCGACAAATTCGCCATGCCGGGGTTGGTTGAAGTGCACAGTCACGTCGGCGGTTCCGGCGACATTAATGAAATGGTCTACCAGACGAATCCCGAGCTGCGCGTGCTTGACGTAATCCGCCCGAACAACGACCAGCTCAAGGTCGCGCTGGCCGGGGGCGTCACGACCATCTGCTTCATCCCCGGCAGCGGCACCAACATGGGCGGCTGGGGCGCTCTCATGAAGACCGGCCCCGGCACCCTCGACGAGGTGGTCATTCGTTCGCCTGGCGTGCTCAAGATCGCCCAGGCAGGCAACCCCGAGCGTCAGGGCGGCGAGGTTGGGTCGGGGCGAATGGGCATGAACCACGTGATCCGCGAACAGCTTCGCGTCGGCCAGGGCTACGTCCGGGATTGGGACGACTGGGAAGCTGGGCGGCGCAAGACCAAGCCCCAGGTCAACCTCCGCCTCGAATATTTTAAGCCGCTGTTCCATCGCGAGATTCCGATTCTCGTGCACACGCAGGGCTACCAGGTCATCCAGTCGACGCTCCGCATCCTCCATGACGAATTCAATTTGAAGGTGATCATCGGCCACGCCTGTTTCGATAGCTACCGGCTGGCCGAGGAAACGAAGCGGCGCGGCATTCCGGTCATGTCAGGCCCACGCATCTTCCGTTATGACACGGAGACCGGACAGATTAAAGGGATCGTGGCGGAATATGCCAAACGCGGCGTCACCTTCATGGGCGTGAATACCGACGCGCCGGTGGTACCCGAAGAAGAGTTGTTCTTCCAGGCGACGATGGCGGTGCGCTTTGGCTGGAGCGAGGAAGCGGCGCTGCGCGGCTTGACCATCGAGCCGGCGAAGGCACTGATGGTCGACAAGCGAGTCGGCTCACTGGAGGTTGGCAAAGATGCGGATGTTCTGATAACGACCGGACCCATCATCGACCCGCGCTGCTACGTGACCATGGTCCTAATTGACGGCAAGGTCGTTTACGACACGAAGAAGGATCGGCGTAGATTCTAGGTGACGAGCGAGGTCGCGGGGGCGCCCTGTTGAAGGACAGACGTCGATGCAACGATTCATCACATCAGTAACCCTGGTCGTGGCACTCGCCGCGTGTCGCGCTGCCGCGGACGAGCCGCCCATCGCCTTCACGAATGTTGCCATCGAGACGGCGGGGAAGGTTGGCCGCATTGACAGTGGCACGCTTCTCCTAAATGGTGGCAAGATCGAAGCGGTCGGGAAGGATGTCAAGATTCCGGACGACGCACAGGTGATCGACGGACGTGGCAAGACGATCATGCCAGGCATCCTGGATCCATTTCGCGAAGTGAGCATTGCCGGCGCCACAGTCGATGCAGCGCCGCGGGGAGTCGTCGGCCGGGGCCGGCAGGGCGGTTTCGGCGGCCGAGCGGGAGGGGGCGGCACAACATTTACGCGCGTCGCTGACAATTTCTATCCTTACGAGCCAGTTTACCGATCTCTCGTGCGCTCCGGCTTGACAGGGCTCAACCTAGTGACCACCGGCTACGGCGAATCCGCCGTCATCCGCTTAACGCCTGACCAACCCGACAACATGCTGGTCAGCCCGGACGGCGTTCTTTTCACGGCGGTCACCAACGACGCTACCACTCTTGACATCGTCCGCACGGCCCTGGAGACGGCTGACCGCGCCAGGAGAGGATTGCCCGCCGCTGCGCCGCCTGCCAACGCGGGTGCGGGGGATTCGGCGCCGGCACCTCCTGCTGGCCGGCGCGGCGGCGGCGGCCGCCGATTCGGAGGACGCGGGCAGGGCGGCGGGGGTTTCCCCGCGGCAAGCCTCAAGGCCTGGCAGGCAATTTATGAAGGAAAGGCCCCCCTGTTCGCCAACGCAGCCAGCGCGGCCGCCATTTTGCATTTGCTAGACGTTGTAAAACCATACAAGGACATCAAACTCGTGATTCTGGCCCCCAGCCCGGCCCTGTATGAAACGCTTGAACAACTGGCAGGTCGTCCGATACGAGTGATCGTCCGTCCTGGCCTTAGCCTGAAGCCGAACACCCGCGACCGCGTTGACATGGCCAGCGTCCTTTACGACGCGGGCATTGAATTTTCCTTCGCGCAGCCGACAAGCGTGGCCGACCTTTTGGCCACCCAGGATTTCCCGCTCTTTGCCGTTGCCTATTCGGTAAGATGTGGTCTGCCGCGCAAGGTCGCGCTTGAGGCGCTGACCGCCCGCCCGGCCGCTCTCCTCGGTCTGGAAAAATCGCATGGCACACTGGAGCCGACGAAGTCAGCCGATCTCCTGATCTTTTCCGGCGACCCGCTCGACCCCGCCAGCCAGCTTAGCCAGGTACTCATCAGAGGGAGGACTGTCTATGAGAATTAAGCATGTGTTGCCGGTCGTTTTGACCGCGTGCTTGTGTGCACTCTCCTGGTCCGCGGCAGCCGACGACACGGGCAAAACGAAGAGCCAGGCCCAGCCCGCCAAGCCGAAGACCGACGCGAGCAAGAAGGCCGACAAGGGCAAGGTCATCGCCATCGTGGGCGGCGACGTGTACACGATCACTCAGGAAGTCATCCGTGGCGGCACGGTGCTGGTCAAGGACGGCAAGATCCTGCAGGTCGGCCAGGACCTGGCCATTCCCGAGGGAGCGACCGTTCTCGACGCCAAGGGGAAGTACGTGACGCCCGGCTTCGTGGCGCTGAGCATGGCTGGCGTTGGCCTGCGCGCGGGCGGCGGCGCCGGTGCGGGCGGGCCTGCGAGCAGACAGGCAGGGCGACTGGCAGATTCTCTCGACCCGCTCGATCGCAACATCAAGTTCTGCCTCGGCGTGGGCATTACCACGGGTTGTGTTGAGATGGACGCGGGGGGCGGCCGGCGCTTCGGCCGCGACGGCGAGAACGATACACAGGTCTGCCCCTGCTGCGGCTTGACCATTCTGCCGACGGAGCCGATCGGTCCGGCGGCCCCGACTGCTCCGACCGCCCGCCGGCATGCAGTGCTTAAAATGAGCTATGGCGATCTGGGCACGATGCTCGTCAAGGAGAACCCGTTCCACCACATCCCGGGCACCGGCCTGGCTGGTTCGTTGAACCATTTCAACTGGCGTGAAAACATCAAACAAGCGCGCAAGTACCTCAAGGACCTCGCCGACCACGAGGCCGCCGTTGCCGCGGAGGAACAAAGCCGGCCGCCGCGCAAGACCGTGTCCGACGACCTGATCCGGCTCGTCAAGAAAGAAATCCCGCTGCGGACCGACGCATCCTCGGCAGCGCAGATCCGCGACATGATCAAGATGGCCAGGGAACTCGATTACAACCTGGTGCTGGAAAGCGCTCATGAAGCTTGGCTGGTGCCGAATGAATTGGCCGAGGCCAAGGTTTCCGTCGTACTGACGCCACGCGCTCGCCGCCGGGCCACGCCTGGCCGCGAGGACACTTCGGGCAGTTCGATCGAATCTTCCGCATACCTGGAGAAGGCGGGCGTGCCCTTTGCGATCGCCACGCAAATGAACACGGTCAGCCTGGACGGCGTTTACGGCGGGCGCGATCTGACGGGGTTGCCGCTGGAGGCTGCCTTCGCGGTTCGCGGCGGCTGCAATGAAAAGACGGCCCTGGCTGCCTTGACGATTGTGCCGGCGCGCATGCTCGGCCTGGAGAGCCGCCTCGGCAGCATTGAAGCTGGCAAAGACGCGGACCTTTTGATCCTCAACGGCCCGCCCCTCGACTACCGCACTTACGTGCAAACGGCCCTCGTCGGCGGCAAGGTGTACTACGAACGGGAGCGCGATCGCGTCTATCCGACAGAATCCGAATAAGATAAGACACTCATCAGCTTGCCAGGATCAGGGGGCTGCATGCACGGCCTGGATCAGGCCGCGCATGTAGCCGACTGCGAAGAGTCTGCCGAGCATCGTGTACCCCGGTTCGCCGGCTGTTTCGCCCTCCAGTTGCGGCACGTGATCGGGGCGCATTGGTCCTTCGAAGCCAATTTCCCGGTAAGCGCGTATGGCAGCGACCATGTCGGTCTTGCCGTTGTCATGAAACGTTTCGCGGAAGTTCGGTACGCTTCCTTGCACATCGCGGAAATGCACGTAGTGAATGTGCGGAGCCAGCCGGCGAATTGCACTGGGAATGTCCATGCCCATCTCCGCGAACGTGCCCTGGCAGAAACAAATGCCGTTGGCGGGACTTGGAACCAAGCGCACCAAATGCTCGAAGCTCTCCACGCTGGTCATGATGCGCGCGAGGCCCCTTAACTGGGCGACGGGCGGATCGTCCGGATGCATCGCCAACTTCACGCCGGCACCTTCGGCGACCGGCACAATGCGGCTAAGGAAGTATTCGAGGTTGTCCCAAATCTGCGCTTCTGTCCGCGTGCCGGACGTCGTAGGCTCATTCGACTCCGTCAGCGCAAGATCAAAGCTGGTAACCAGCGCGCCGCCGCGCTCCGGTGTGGTCGTCGATGTGCGCGACCAGTCGCCGCCGGCCATGAAGTTGTAACAAAGGATTGTGATGCCGGCGGCCCCCATGTTGCGGATCAGCGTCTGGATCTGCGCGATCTCCTCGTCCCGGCCGGGGTTGCCGAGCTTGATCTGGTCCATCGGCAGATAGCCTTCGATGACCGCAAGGCGGAGGCCGAATCTTTCGATACGCTCGCGCAACTGAATGAGTTTTTTCAGCTCCAGGCCAGGGTAGCGGCCAACGATGTCATCGACCCCAATCTGGGCCGCAAAGCCCAGGTATTCGTCAGAGAGCGGTGTCAGGACCAAAGCGATGCGCATATGTTGTAATTTAGCTGGTGCAGTGAAGCGCCCTGTGGTGATACGCCGAGTGGCCTCCCTAGAGACCAGGCGATTGTGACAGACCTCACATTCTTGTACCGGGCCGCTCGCACCGATAGGATGCGCTGATCTGCAAGGCGAATATCCAGGCAAGCTGGAGAACGCACGCACGGGAGAGTTTACCATGCCTTCAAACGGAATCCACAAGGTTTTTTTCCATGTCATGGGGCTGATTTTGGTCGGAGGATTCCTAATGGCTCCGAAGCCTGTTCAAGCCGGCGACCGCAACACGCCGACGCCGTATCGTACCGGCCGGTCCGTCGTAATGGCACCGCATGGCATGGTGGCGACAAGCCAGCCGCTCGCCGCGCAAGTTGGACTCGATGTCCTGAAGAGAGGGGGCAACGCCATCGACGCGGCGATTGCCACCGACGCGGCCATGGGGTTGATGGAGCCCATGAGCTGCGGCATCGGCGGCGATCTTTACGCCATCATTTGGGACGCCAAGACCCAAAAGCTTTACGGGCTCAACGCCAGTGGCCGATCGCCCTATCGAGCAACGCGCGAAGTTTTCGCGGCGAAGAGTCTGAAGGAAATTCCTAGTTCCGGCCCGTTGAGTTGGTCGGTGCCGGGCTGCGTGGATGGGTGGGACATACTTCAGCGGCGCTTTGGCACGCTATCATTGGCTCAGCTCCTGGAACCGAGTATCCGCTATGCGGAGGAAGGCTTCCCGGTCACGGAGGTAATTGCAGGCTACTGGCGCGCCTCGGAGGCCAAACTTCGCAAGTATCCAGACTCGGCCAGGACTTACCTGCCCGATGGACATGCGCCCAAGGCGGGGGCCGTGTTCAAGAATCCTTCGCTGGCCCGCAGTTATCGCGACATCGCGCAGCAGGGCCGCGACGGCTTCTACAAGGGCCGCACCGCCCAGGAGATCGTTCATTTCTCGGACAAAAATGAGGGCCTGTTTTCGCTCAAGGACTTCACGGACGATGAGCCGACCTGGGTGGAGCCGGTCAACACGCGCTATCGCGGCTACGATGTGTGGGAGATTCCGCCGCCCGGCCAGGGGATCGCCACCTTGCAAATGCTGAACCTCCTGGAAGGCTACGACCTCAAGCGCATGGGAGCGCAATCGCCTGAGTACTGGCACCTGTTCCTTGAAGCAAAGAAGCTGGCTTATGCAGACCGGGCGAAGTATTACGCAGACCCGGCCTTCGCGAAAATCCCGGTGAATGAGCTGATCTCCAAGCCTTATGCCGAGCAGAGACGGAAACTCATTCAGACCGATAAAGCACTGACCAACATCGAGGCGGGCGACCCCAAGCTTGGGCAGAGCGACACCATCTATCTCTGCGTCGTCGACAAGGATCGCAATTGCGTGTCGCTTATCCAGAGCAACTATGCTGGCTTTGGCTCAGGTCTCGTGCCGGGCGATGTCGGGTTCGTGCTGCAGAACCGCGGCGCGCTGTTCGCGCTGGATCCAGCCCACCTGAACACGCTGGAGCCGCACCGACGGCCTTTTCACACGATCATCCCCGCGCTGGTGACGAAGGAAGGCAAACCCTGGTTTGTCTTCGGCGTCATGGGCGGCGACATGCAGCCGCAGGGCCAGGTCGAAGTGCTCTGCAACCTTATCGACTTTGACATGAACGTACAGGAGGCGGGCGAGGCACCTCGTCTGGAGCACGTTGGCTCTGCCACGCCGACCGGCCGGCCCGCCAAGGCTGACGGCGGTACGGTGGAGGCGGAGCGAGGCATTCCCGAGGCGCTTGTGAAAGAATTGATCGCCCGAGGTCATCACGTGACGCGCAAGAAAACCAACGGCGGCGGCTATCAAGGAATCCTCATCGATCCCATCACCAACATGCTGTACGGCGGCTCCGAAGCGCGAAAAGACGGCTGCGCTGTTGGGTATTAGCCTTATGATTCAGCGCATGGTTCCTTTCGCTCGACTGAAATGAGCCGGGTCGCGCCTTACAAGTAGCTCAGCCAGCCTTCTCGGTGGCGGCGCTTTACTCCCGCAAACCACCAGCAAAGCGGGTACAAGATGAGGATAATCCCTATCCAGATGGCGTAGACCAACGGCAAAGAAACGCCGTAACCTACCGATGTGTACCAATCTGCTTCCGGGTGTTTATTCTGAAAGACCTGCCCGTTCGACAACAAGACCGTTCTGCCAAACCTCTCATAATCCAGCAGCGCGGCGAGGCCGTGAATGAGTGGGATATGCAGCAAATAGAAAAACAGTGGCACGCGGCCGAAGACAACGAAGAACCTCCCGATTGGGCCGGTGTCGCGATCGAACAGGGCGAGAAGGATAATCCCCGGGCCGATGGTCATCAGCACGTAGAGAAGAGATGGTGGATACTTTTGGCAGTTAATAAACGAAAGGACCGTGTTCGTGGTAGTATCCTGTTTCGACCACGGACCGGGCTGAGTTCCTGGCTTGATTTCTTGCGTTGGCTTCTCGGGCACCGGAACGGGGTCGCCGTAGGCGTTGCTGAACCGAAGCGCCACGAACAGCAGGGTGAGTGCAATTCCCAGGCCTAGTAGTTCTCGGCGTCGGGTTGCGCGATCAGACAAAAAGATCGCTCCCAGGCCATATCCCGAGGCCATTACTCCCAGCCATGGCAGCAAGGCGTAAGCGGATCCAAACTTTGCGATTTGCAGATGCTCTGGCAGCCAATCAGGAGCGAAGATGCTCGCAGGCAGCTCAAACTTGCCATTGATATGGAAGATGGTCCATAGCCAGTTGGGGAGATGCATGGCTTCGGCGTTCTTCCCGTCGGCTAGATTGTGAAAAGCCACCAGAGCGATTCCAAGGGTCGTGACGGCAGAAGTTGGCAAGTAGACGAGGCCAGCCATGACGACCATCGCAGCTCCAATGACCCAGATGATGCCGCCACCAAGCTCGTGGTAATCGAAATTGAAACTCCAGGCCCAGTGGATGACCGTCAGGTCCAGCAGCACTAGCCACACGCCACGGCTGAAGAGGAACCACGAGAGCTGTCTCTTGGTGTTGCCGTGCGAGCCGTAGAGAAAGGCCCCGGTCCCAGCAAGGAACACAAAGGTCGGCGCACAGTAGTGTGTGATCCAGCGGGTCAGGAAAAGGGCAGGGTTTGTTTGGGTCAAGTCCACCGGGTTCACGCCCAGTGCGTTCAAGAAGTAGCCCCTGGTATGGTCGAGGGCCATGATGACCATCACGAGCCCACGCAACAAATCGATCGAATCCAGACGTGACCGACCCGTTCCTGCCGGCGCGCTGCCCATGAAAGTACCCTCGCCTAAAAGAAGAGACTACGGAGGGACGCGGATCTGGCGAGACCGCGCAATACCTCCGTATCGATATTAAGTCGGGGTCTATTCTAAGCCTTTTATAGGCCAACCAGGTAGCCAAATCGGCCCTTAAATTGTTCGGGACTCATCCCGGCCACCTGAGCGAGACCGGCCAGGCGCTGGGGCTCTTCAAGGTCCTCCCGGCTCAGGCGGATCATGTAGCGGCGTGCACATTCATAGGCCTCGCCATCGACGTCCACCTTGCGCGCCTGCATGCGCCCGGTTTTCGGATTGATCATCTGGTCAAAGGGCAACGGCTGCATGCGGCCGCCCACGAAGCTGATGATGGCGCCGAACTTGGAGGCTGCCTCGGAGCGCAGAAATTTGACGGCCCCATAGCCCAGGTCACGCGTGTATTCCATGTCGTAAGGGATCGGGTCGGCCGAGCGAAGCTCGTAGCCGAGATCCTTGTCGATGAAGGAAACTGGCAGCTCCATCTCTTCCAATTTCGCGGAGAGGTGGTCATGCACCATCCTGCCGAATTCGATTTCGCCCAAGCGCAGGTGGCCGTGCGGATCGCGCTGCAATTTCCCGTAGCGGCCAAGCTGCCCCGCATCCATGGTCGCCAGCAGGCCTTCTTCGCCGATGGATTCGAGCAATCCTTCCGCGAGGACGACCACGCCGTAATGGGTTTCCTGACTGCGGCGCTTGATGATGGCGCCCAGGATAATGTCGCACAAGGTATTGAGGGTCACCGGCTGGCCGCGGAATTCCTCCGGAATGATGGTCAGAGTGGCGGCGGCGGCCTTGCCGATGCCGAGCGCCAGATGGCCGGCCGCCCGACCCATGCTCACGATCAGATACCAACGCGACGTGGTGCGGGCGTCCTCCGCCAGGTTGCGGACAATGGCGACACCTAGGTGCCGGGCCGTCTCGAAGCCAAAAGTCGGGGCGGCAGCCGGGAGCGGCAGGTCGTTGTCGATGGTCTTGGGCACATGGGCCACGCGAATGCTGCCGCCGGCACGTTTGTGCACCTGGCTGGCGGAAAAAGCCGTATCGTCGCCGCCAATCGTAACCAACGACGTGACGTCCAGGCGATGCAGCACCTCCAGCACGTTGCGCATATCCTCTTCGGATTTTGCCGGGTTGACGCGGGCCGTGCGCAAAATGGAGCCGCCGCGCAGATGGATCTGTCCGACCTCCTTGATGCTTAAGCTTCGGCAGTGCTCGATGTTCCCGCGGACGAGCCACTGAAAACCGTCCATGATGCCGATCACGTCCATGCCATGGTTGATGGCTTCGATGGTGACCGAACTGATGACGCCGTTGATTCCTGGGGCCGGCCCACCACCAACCACGAGGGCCAACTTGCCGGTGGATCGCGCACTTGTCATACAAACTCCTCATCTGCGCAGCAGGCGAACATCGCCAAAATCGTCTGAGCAACCGTGCCAAGAGCTTGGGGCGCCCCGCGTGAGGGAGGGTGATATTCCGGCGGCTCTGTATCCCGATGCAGAAAATGTACACAAAGGAAGATGATCTGTCACGGGCGGAAGGGAGTTCTCGCAGGACTCAAAAGGCGGAGCAGAGCGAACTCGCCCAAGAAGCCTGGCGGTGCGTCAGCTGTGGGACGATGAGTTCGTAGTTCCTGACCGGGACGGAAAAGCCTCCAGAAGGGGGAGCTACGAACCACTTGCCCGTGTGCCGGAGTGGACTGGCGGAAAACAACCTATTTGCCTACGAGTGTCTTCACAAGTCGCTGCCAGCGACCCTGTTGATCGTCACGAATTGCGGCGATGCGCTCGTGAAGCCAGGCATGCATTTCTGTATCTGGATTCGACCTGCCCTGCTGGGCCGGCGGCACCGTCGAGTCGGTCGCGGCCGCAGAGCTTTCCGCTTCCCTCAAGAATGCGGTGTCGAGATCCTTATCTTTATTTCCGGCCTCTCCAACGGCCTTCAGGCTCGCGCCGCTGCCAATTCGCCCTGGTGAAGCCATCGCCCTTTTCCCGGGATTGCGCAGGCGCTGAAATAATTCCTGGTGTAAGTCACGAAGCTGGCCGGTCAGGTCCTGGAGCTGATCCATTTGGTGCTGAAGCAGCCGGGTCTGATCGCGCTGGAAGTCGCCGAACATCCGCATTGTCATTGACATGTGTTCCTGAAACTGTTCGATCATTTGCCGGTGCATGCGACTGAATTGATCGACCAGGGAACCAGTCGCTGGAGCCAAGGTCCCGACGACGCCGGCCGGTTCCCGGGGCCGCGGCAACTGCGTTGGCGAGAGCTGAGGCGACGTGACGATATTGCCATGCAGCGCCCCGACGGCATCGCCGATCTGGGCGTTCATCGGGGTCTCGTAACTCACGCGCAGCCAGCATTTGCCGATCCTCAGTTGATCGCCATCATCAAGACGTGCCCAGCGGACCCTGGTCTCATTCACCAGGAGGCCAGTCCCTCCCAATAAATCTACTGCCCAAACGCCTGCCGGGGTGCGCAACAAGTAGCAATGAAAAGGAGCAACGCTCGGGTCCGAGAGCCGGACATAGCAGTTACCTGACCTGCCCACCAGGGCGAGTGTACGCTGGATGGCGTGGGGCTCTCCCCAGTCGTTGCCATTCCAAAGTTCCAAGGTGATTTCGGGCAATCTGTGCTGACCCAACGAGGGCGAAGAGAGTGGGCTCCAAATCTCGTGCTGGACTTGCCGGCTGCCTGTCGCAAGCGCAATCAGCTTGTGGAGCTTGATCGTACAGGTGCCCACTTGAAGCGCCTGCGGATGCGCCAGCCAGCCTGACTGGACCTCGGTTTTTCCCTGATCGGCGTCACTGTCTTTGAAGATGAGATAGAAGAGCCTACCCGCGATCACCTGCAGGCAAGCGCATGGCGAAACCTGTGGTGTCGTGGAGGCCAGATTTGCCTTCGCGTCCCGGCCGATCACAATGAAGGGCTGGCGGAAGGAGCGCACTTCTGGGTAGGGTAGATTGGGTGATGCAATAGAGATCGCGAGAGACTCCGCGGCCCCGCACGATTCCAAGAATAGCGCCATCAGGTCCGAGTTCACGGCGGTCGCTCTCATCGCGGACGTAGAGAAAGCAAGTCATCACCCTGGCCCGTCTCCTTGAAGACGGTGTCGCCAGCCAGTTCTCGTTTCCGGAGAGAGAAGGATAAAGCCGCATCCAGCGACCATTGCTGAGTCAGGACAGCACCCTTTTATACCCCACCGGGGATGAATTGGCAATTCTCAAGGCAGCGAGTGACATTCCCTTGTCAGGCGTTCTGCGCTTTCGGGCGGATACACGACAGCCGCGTGGCTTCCGCCTCCTTCAGATGTTGCGTCCGTCCTTTGCCGCCCCTATAGTCAAGAAGGCCCTCATTTTTCTGCATCTGGAGAACTGCACCATGCGCTTGTATATTCCATTCGCCATCACCTTGTCGCTTTTTCTGGGATTTGCCGCGACTGCGCCGGCCAAGTCAAAACTGGAGCTTGTCGACGAGGGGCTACCCCTCCAGGAATTGCGACCGCTCGACCGGCGCGTCTACATCCTGACTCTCGACGGCAAATGGAACCAGGCCGCGCCGGTGGAAACCTGTTACGTCAATTTCATCTTTCCCAACGGTGCCTGCTATTCTCACAAGATTGAAGAAGCAGACCTCTTCCGCAAGGGTGAGGTGCGCTGCATCATTCAGGGACCGCAGCTAATCCGGAATCACATCGATTCAGGAGGGAAGTTCACGATTGTAGTCTCTGCGGGGCGAGACGTGACCTCCGCCTCCGCACCGGAGGTCATCAGCAACGCGCTGCAAGAGTCCTGGCCCATGCGTCGGCAGGTCAGCAAGTTTCGCACGCGCACGAAATATACGGAACTGCCTCCTGTGGATGCTTTCCCGATTCCTGGTGAGAGCCCACCGCCTCGACCTCCCGGCACCAATGCGCCTCCCGGACCTCGAACTTCCAAGGACAAGTAAGCCGACTCTATCGGGAAGGCGCCCGGCGTCCCCGAGCGGTTCGAGCCAGGAAAACCCCGAACAGGGCAAGGCGTTCTCGCTGGGAATCTCACATAGATTTGGCTGCCAGGGCCTGAAAAAGAGGATCCAAATCGACGTTGCCGCCGGTGAGGATTACGCCGATACGCGCGCCATCGCGTGGGAGTTGGCGGTTCAGGACTGGAGCAGCCGCCACTGCACTCGACGGCTCGATGAGAATCTTCAGCCGTTCCCAGACGGCGCGCATTGCCTCCAGGATCTCCGACTCCGAGACCGTGACGATCGCCTTCACGTGCTCCCGCAGAACAGCAAAGGTGCGCGTGCTCAGCGAGGTGCGCAGCCCGTCGGCGATCGTCTTCGGATCATCGGAAGGAATAATGTCTCCGGCAGCGAGGGAGCGGCACGCATCATCCGCCATTTTCGGTTCGGCGCCAATTACCAAGGTGCGCGGAGATTTTGCATGAGCGGCGAGCGCCGTTCCCGATAGACAGCCGCCGCCGCCGACAGGACACACGATCACATCGAGCGACTCGGCCTGTTCGAGAAGCTCCCACGCCACGGTCGCCTGCCCGGCAATGATCCTCCAATCATCGAACGGGTGGACGAGGATGTAACCGTGACGCGCGACAAGCTCGGCAACGGTTCCCTCGCGGGCTGCAAGGGTCGGCTCGCAAAGCACTACCCGAGCTCCATAACCATCTGTCGCAGCCCGTTTCACGGCCGGAGCATTCCTGGGCATCACCACGCACACCGGAACTCCAAGGAGTTGCCCCGCAAGTGCAAGCGCCTGCGCATGGTTTCCCGATGAGTGTGTGACGACCCCTTTGCTGCGCTCGCCCTTATCCATCTGCAAGAGAGCATTGAGGGCGCCCCGGAATTTGAAGGCGCCGGCCCGCTGAAAGTTTTCACATTTGAAAAACACCTTGGACCCGCAGCGGACGTCGAGAGTTCGCGACGTAAGGACAGGCGTGCGGTGCACCCAGGGAGCCAGCCGTTCTGCCGTCCTGGCGATTTCCGCACTGTCGGGCGGACCGGCCGGCACACTCGCGTTCGCAGCCATTGCAGTCAAGAGACAACTCCTCACCTGGGGCCTGCAACTCTCGATCTTCCATCGGACGGAGAGCGCCTATGCCAAGGATAGACGACGCGCGACGCTGCGAGAAGGACTTTCGTCAAATAACGAGGTGGTTTCTCCCGTGAGTGTCGGCGACAAGACGTGCGCAATGTCGAGATCCAGGGATTAAGAAGTCACGCCGCGCTGGATCGTTCCTCGCCTCGAGGGCGGAACGCTGCAAGAATGTGTTTCAGAATCAACGCCTGGACCGACATACTGTTCGTGATGGTAAGGTGACTTAGCCAGGGTGCACGAATTGGGCAGTTGGCGGCACTCAGATCGATATTATGTACGCCGGTGACTGATGGGTTGGCAGGCCGTAGCGGTTGGGCCGGGTACAAGCGCCGCCCACCGATGTAGAGGTTGACGGCATTTCTGACGTTCTCCGGAACCGGCTGAGGCAGGGCCACGTCCAGGCAAACGACAAGGTCAACGCTCAGACCGGTTTCTCGAAGCGCTGCGGCGGCGAACAGCAACGACCGGGCCCCGCAGGAATGACCGACAAACACAACCGGGCCGCGCAGCCGACCGGCACGTTGGTCCGCCAACAGATTGCGCACGACCCATCGGTCTGCCACGCAGCGCAGGTCTTCCGCCCAGATCCCGCGTCGGCGGAGCCGTCCGCAGATCCGACCCAGGCCGCGGCTGAAGACGATGCCATTGCCGCGCAGCAGGTAGACCCGGCCGCGCGCACGCTGGACGTCAGGGTTGGGCACTCGCGTTGTGGCCCAGCCCAGTCGAACCCCGAACGCAAATGGCCAGGTCCATTTGAAAATGCGCATTGTCGAGTCCCTGCCACCTCTGCTTGTCGCGCGACTTCGTGTACGTTTGCGCGACAGTGTAGACCTTGTCATGCAGTTTGCAAAGAGCTTCATGCACTTTGCAAGAATCACCGGTCTCGCCCAAATCCGCTTCCTTCTGTAAGCTGCGGGTGGCTAAAGGTTTCCGAATTGGTGCCCAAGAGGCACAGCAGTTGCGAGCGGTCCCGGCCAGCCTGCTTTTGACGATTCCTGAGCCGGTTCTGGGCATGCTCGGCCGGGTCGGATCAGTTTCCACCGACGGTTCAGCGGACTCACTTGTCAGGCTAAATCTACCCGATCAACCCTGCGCGACGGCCTGCTTGATGTAGCCAGGATGACCGCTGATCCCGACGGTAATGGGGCAGCCGCCTCGAAAGCTTGAGGTTCTGTGCAAGAGCGAGATTTGTTCTTCGTCGTACCCACCTACCGGTTGCGCGACGTAGGTGAAACGATCGAACATTATGATGAGCATTTCTGGCGTAACGGCCATTCGGTACGCATCATCGTCTTCGACGATTCGAGCCCCGCCAACCAGGAAAAATACTATCCGCAGCTGGAACAGACGCGAACCCATAGTCCCGTATATTACGTCGGCCCGCGCGAGAAGGAGCAGTTCCTCGCCCACTTGAATAGTCGACTTCGGGACAAAAGGCTCGAAGGGCTGGTCAAGAACCTGTTTCGACCAAGCTACGGCGGCAACCGCAATTACACGCTCATGTACACCCTCGGCGGACTAATGGTCAGCGCCGACGACGACATGCGACCATACACTCTGATGGAAGACAGTCCTGAATCGCTTGCCGCCGACGAGATTTGCAGAGGAAAACTGCTCAAATCAGGCCGCAACGGTTACACCCGCAAGTCCTTTGACATCCTCACCTCATTTCTGGACGTCCTCGGCAAACCTGCCGGTCTCGTGCCGGAGAATTACGAACGCGGAGAGCTGCTGATCGATACTTCAATGGACCTGGAGACAAACGCGACCAAAGGCCTGATCCGGGAGAACTCGCTGCTGCTGCAGCGTGGCCTGGTGGACGACCGAGCCGTGGTCAAAATGGCCCAGACATTTCGCTCAGGGACCAACGACATTGATGCAATTGACTACGTCGAGATGTTTCTCGACGACGAGCAGCAGACGAACCTTGAGGACCTCAACGATGTTTACGTTCTGGTCAATTTTCGACCTGTACTGACCAAGAAAAACTGGCGAATGGACTGTGGCGTAGCAGGCTATGACAACACCTTCGGGTTGCCGCCCTTCTTTCCGACCCGCTTGCGCTTCGAGGATTACATCTACCGGCTCTGGGTCCAGCAAGACGGCCTCCTCGCCGCCCACGTCGATTCAGCCCAGAATCACACCAAGAGCAACTACATGCGAAATCCGCCAGCCGCGGAGATCTTCAACGAGGAATTGGCTAACCTGCTCAAGCGCAAGATCAAATCCAGCATCAGCCGACTTGACGAACTGACGATCGCATTTGATTACGAAGGTGAGGTAACGGCTCAAGACGCGCAGGAAATCCTCGACAAGATTGTGTCGCTCTACCGGCGTGCTCTGGAAGCTTCAGAAACCGTGGGGAATCCGGCCCGGGCCGAGGCACTCCGGTTGTTCGCAGCCAATCTTGAGAAGGTGTTTTATGGCTTCGAACCGGACTTCTTTCAGCAAAATCTGCTTCGCATCGTAGATGATGTCATCGCCGTGATCAAAGGCTCGATTGAGTTGTGGCCGACGCTGGTGGAGATTTGCTACTTCCACAAAAATCGGCGGGGACTTCCGCAAATCCGAGTCCAGAACCAGAAGAAATGAGCCGACTGTTCGGAAGCGACAGCTTCGGTCCGGACATTCGTTAGGGGCGGCTCCCGGAATTGTGGGCAACGGCATTCCCTCCTCCATTCTTGCCATTGTCAGCTCGCGAACTATACGATTCACGAACCAATTGTGGGTGGCATTCGGCGGCAATGCTGCGTTCTTCTCCGTCGCTGGCACCGTCGTCGCACTAGAGGTTCTCCGCATGACCTCCTCAGTCACGCCGCCTGCAGATGCCTGTCAAGACACGTCTCCCCGTGGGTTTACAGGACGATCAGGTCACAACCGCCGAGAAATCGCCGGATGAAGGAGCGTTTGAAGGCGTAGCACCCGTATTGCCCTTGGTCCTGGTGTCAGGGCTTGCCTGGCCGCCGCAATGGTTGATTGCATAGACTTGTCCTGGAGAGATTCTACTATGAATAAAACCGACAACGGTCTCCGCCGAGCCGCACGACCTGGCCGGGTAACGGCTGTGCGGGGTTCTGTTGTCGAGGTAGAGTTCTTCGAAGACCTTCCTGCTATCAACGAGGCCTTGTGCCTAAGCTTGCCTGGCCGCAAGATCATTCTCGAGGTTGCCCACCACGTAGATCGCCAAACCGTGCGGGCCATCGCCATGGCGCACACGGAGGGGCTGGCGCGCGGCATGACGGTTGAGTGCACTGGGCGGCCCATCGAGGTGCCGGTCGGCCCGGAGACACTGGGGCGGCTGTTCAACGTGCTTGGGGAGCCACTTGATGGCCGGGAGCCGCCGGCCACGACGGAGCGCTGGCCTATCCACCGTCCCGCCCCATCGCTGGCCGTCCAGCGCCACGGGCTGAAGTTCCTGGAGACAGGAATCAAGGTTATCGACCTTCTAGCCCCGCTGGCTCGGGGCGGGAAGGCTGGCCTCATCGGCGGAGCTGGGGTTGGCAAGACAATCCTGCTCCAAGAGTTGATCCGCACCATGGGGCAAAACCACGGCGGCGTGGCTGTGTTTGCGGGGGTCGGCGAACGGACGCGCGAAGGGAATGACCTGTGGCTGGAAATGGAACAGAGCGGCGTCCTGGCTCGATCCATTCTGGTCTTCGGTCAGATGAACGATGCCCCGGGAAGTCGCTTTCGCGTCGCCCTGACGGCCCTGACCATGGGCGAGTTCTTTCGGGACGTGCAACACAAGGAGGTCATGTTCCTGGTCGATAACGTATTCCGCTATGTGCAGGCCGGGTCCGAGGTTTCTGGGCTCTTGGGCCGGATGCCGTCCGAGGTTGGTTACCAGCCGACCCTGGCGGATGATCTGGCGGCGCTGGAAGAACGTGTTGCCTCGATCGGCGGGGCCGCGATTACTTCGGTCCAGGCCGTGTACGTCCCGGCCGACGACCTGACCGACCCGGCCGTGGCCCAGACCTTCGTCCACCTCGATGCCAGCATCGTCCTGTCGCGCACCCAGGCCGCCCAGGGCCTTTATCCGGCGGTCGATCCGCTCGGCTCGACATCTCGCCTGCTCGACGCGAGCCATCTGGGAGAACGGCACTACAAAGTGGCCCTGCGCGTTAAGGAGACGATCGAACGCTACCGCCAGTTGCAGGACATTATTGCCATGCTGGGAATGGAAGAACTGTCGGCGGAGGACCAGCAAACAGTTCGAAGGGCCCGCCGCCTGGAGCGGTTCCTGACTCAGCCGTTGTTTGCGACCGAGGCGTTCACCGGCCACAAGGGTCGCCACGTTCCCCTGGAGAAAACCCTGGCCGGCTGCGAAGTGGTCTTGGCGGGAACCCTCGACGATGTGGACGAGAGCCGTCTTTATATGATTGGCCCAATCGAGGAGGTTGCCAAGTGAGCCTGGGACTGGAGATCTTGGTCCCCGACGGAGTCGCGCTCAAGGCACGCGTCGTGAATCTGCGGGCAGCGGATGCGAGCGGCCAGTTCGGCGTGCGGCCGGGCCACGAGGCGTTCCTCACCCTACTGGTCCCCTGCGTCCTTTCTTTTCGCGAGGAAAACGGCCGTGAACGGTATGCCGCAGCCGATGGCGGCGTGCTGGTCGTGGAGAAGGATCAGGTGTCGGTCGTCACGCGCGAAGCAGTGATTGCCGACCGGCTGGAGGAAGTGGCGGACGCCGCCGCGGCGATGTTGGAGGCCCGCCGCCGAACCGAGCGGACGGCGCGGGCCGAGTTCACGGAGCTGCAATCGTCCTTGCTGCGCGAGCTGCACAAGGTGGAGAAACGATCATGAGTCAGGGCAAGCCGACCGACGATCCCTTTGTAAGAGAAATTCGCCGGCAAGCCGAGCGGGCCAGGATCGGCAGGCATGTGACTTTCTGGCAGGGTCTGGGCCTCGTCGGCGCCATCGGCTGGATGGTCAGCCTCCCTGCGGTGCTCGGCGCCCTACTGGGCCGCTGGCTCGATGCCCGGTCTGCCTCGGGCATCTTCTGGACCCTTTCGCTTCTGACGGCGGGCCTGGCCCTCGGTTGTGCCAGCGCCTGGCGCCGCGCGCGACGGGAGCTGAAGGGATGAGCTGGCTTGCCGCCACGACTACAGGATTTGGTCTGGGGCTCGTTTCCTTCGGTGTGCTTTGGCTGACGGTCCGCCAGTTGCTACGGGGGGCACAGTGGAAGATCTTGATGATCGCGAGTGGCCTGACCCGGCTGTCCTTGGTCGGTCTGACGTTTTACGCCCTGAGCCGTGAAGGCCCCGACAAGCTTCTGGCCGGTCTCGCTGGGCTCTGGTTGGCGCGCTGCTGTCTGATCCGGCGACTGGGAGGATTGCCACATGGAAGGTAAAGGGATCTTGCCGGACCTTGTAGTTCGACTCGGGCCGATCGAGGTCGCCGGAACCGTCTTCTACTCACTGATCGCCTCCGCCATCCTGATCGTCTTCGCTGCCCTGGTCCGGGTCGGATTGAAGCGGGGCACCTCGCGTTGGCCGGTCGCCGCCGAGTTTATTGTCGAGCATCTGGAAGGCATCATTCGGGACATGAGCGATAGCGATCCACGTCCCTACACCCCGCTGATTGTGACCCTGGCTCTGTTCATCGGGACGGCGAACCTGCTCGGGTTGGTGCCCGGGATGCGCTCCCCGACCGCGGATTTTTCGACAACCGCCGCCCTGGCCGTGCTCGTCTTCCTGGCCGTACCTTTTTACGGAATTCGTGCCCGCGGGTTGCGCGGCTACCTGCGGCATTATCTGGAGCCGTCACCGTTCCTGCTTCCCCTGGAGATCGTCACGGAGTTGTCGCGCACGTTGGCGCTGGCGGTGCGGTTGTTCGGCAATGTGATGAGTGAGGAGCTGGTCATTGCCGTGGTCCTGATGATTGCCGGCGTCCTGGTCCCAGTGCCGCTCATGTTGCTGGCTGTGCTTACGGGAGTGGTCCAGGCCTACATTTTCGCCGTCCTGTCCGTGGTGTACGTGAGTGCGGCCGTCCGCGCGCACGCCGAATAGAGGAGGAATGCTCGTGGATGCTAATACCATCTTCGTCGTTGTGGCCATGGCCGTCGCTGGACTGGCAGTCGCCATCGGTTCGATCGGTCCATCCCGCGCTCAGGGCCAGGCCATCGATTCCGCATTGGATGCCATTGCCCGGCAGCCCGACGCTGCCGACCGAATCAGCCGGACCTTGTTCGTCGGCCTGGCCATGATTGAGTCGCTGGCTATCTACTGCCTGGTGATCGCTTTAATCTTGTTGTTCGCCAACCCTTTCGGCAAGTTGTTCGAGCGCTAAGTCATGAATTTCAACTGGTGGACGTTTCTGTTCGAGGCGCTCAACTTCGTTGTGCTGGCCTACGTCTTGCACCGCCTGCTTTACCGTCCTTTGCGCGACGCCATCGATAAGCGCCAGAAGGAAAACGCTCGGGCCAAGGTGGAAGCGGAACAGGCTCGCCAGGAGGCGGTGGCCCTCCAACAGCAAGTGCGGGAACAACTCGCTGCGGCGGAGCAGCACCGCCAGCAGCTGATTCACGATGCCCATGAACAGGCAGAGTCCGAGCGGCAGAAGTTGCTGGCCCTGGCGGAACATGCGGCGCAGCAGCGCCAGGATGAGCTCCGTCAAGCTCTTGAGCAGGAACGTCAAGAGGCATTGAAGTCCTTACGCGGCGAGGTGGTTGCCGAGGCTCTGGAACTGGCGCGCCGCCTATTGGGCGAGGCTTCAGACCGGACGCTCCATCAGCAGTTGACCCTGCGGTTGGTGGAAACCCTGCGCCGACTCCCGGAACCGGAACGAGAGCGCCTACGGTCCGACGGGCAAGCCGATGAAGGCGCCGTGCTGGAGACGGCCCAGGAATTAGACAGTGAAGCGCTGGGGCAGATCAATGAGGCGGTCTCCACCCTGGTCGGCAAGCCGGTGCCCCTCACCAGCCGGACCAGGCCAGCCCTCATTGCTGGCCTCCGCCTGCGAATCGGCGGCCAGGTGTGGGATAGCTCGCTCGCTGCCCCACTGCTCGGAGCAGATCATAGTACTCTCCAGGAAGGCAGGCCATGACCCAGCAGACCGAGCAATTGACTCAAGATCTACGTGAATATCTCAGGGGCATCCACTGGGAGGTCCGACAGCAGGAAGTTGGTTGGGTCGTGCGCGTGGGCGACGGCGTGGCCTATCTACGCGGCGCCCCTACCGTGCGTTACGGTGAACTGCTACAGCGCGGTGACGGGGTGACGGCCCTGGCCTTCGACTTGCGTGCCCGCGAGGTGGGCGTGCTTTTCCTGGACTCTTCAGAACACGTTTCGGCCGGGGATGAGATGCACGCCACGGGGCAAGTAGCCAGCGTGCCGGTCGGCGAGGAACTCCTGGGACGGGTCATCGACGCCCTGGGCAGACCGCTCGACGAGGGCCCGCCATTGCGCTGCCGGACTCGTTGGCCGGTCGAGCGCGAGGCGCCCGGCGTGATTGACCGCCAGCCGGTGCGCGAGCCGCTGCACACCGGGTTGAAGGTCATCGACAGCCTGCTGCCACTGGGTCGGGGGCAGCGCGAATTGATCCTCGGGGACCGTGCGACTGGCAAGACCTCCATTGCCCTCGATGCTATCCTTTCCCAGCGGGACACCGGTGTCCTGTGCGTCTACGCGGCGATAGGCCAGCGGAAGGCCAGCGTTGCCGAAGTCGTTGAAACGTTGAGTCAGCATGGCGCTTTGGCTCAGACCGTGGTCGTTGCCGCCGACGCCGACGCTCCGGCGGGGCAGCAGTACCTGGCTCCATTCGCGGCCTGCACCATCGGCGAATACTTCATGTACCAGGGAAAGCACGTCCTCCTTGTTTACGATGACCTTACCAAGCACGCCGACGCCTACCGTTGTATTTCGCTCCTGCTCGGCAGGCCGCCGGCCCGTGAGGCCTACCCGGCCGACGTGTTTTACCTCCACGCCCGCCTCCTGGAGCGGGCCACGCGCTTGCACGACCGCCACGGCGGCGGAAGCCTTACCGCACTGCCGATAGCCACCACGCAAGCGGGACAAATCTCCGCATACATCCCGACCAACCTGATTTCCATCACCGATGGTCAAATCTACCTGGACACGCGCCTGTTCAACGAGGGCCAGCGCCCGGCCGTGGACGTCGGTTTGAGCGTTTCGCGGGTGGGCGGCAAGGCCCAGCCCCTTATCCTTCGCCAACTCGCCGGCGACCTGAAACTCCTGTATGCTCAGTTGCACGAGTTGGAGACCTTCGCCCGCTTCGGGGCGGAGCTGGAACCCGCGACACGCCAGCGGCTGGAGCGGGCCCGACGGCTACGCGAGGCCCTGAAGCAGCCACGGCTCCGCCCGTGGAGACTAGGGCATGAAGCCGTGACCCTCTATGCTGTGCGCGAGGGTTACCTCGATCCCGTGCCAGTCGAGGAGGTCAGCCATTTCCTGGAGGCCCTCTGCCAGCACTTGAACGAATTAGACGGGGATGTACTCCGCGCGCTAGAGAACGAAGAAAATCTTTCTGATACCATCCAGGCTCGCTTGCGCCATGTCATCGAGACGGTGCAGCACCTGTTCACGAGCAAGGTGGCACATGACTTTGGAACAGACCCAACGACAGTACCGGGCTGTCAACACGATCCATGACATTGTCGGCGCCACGCGGGCCATCGCCGCCGGCCGGATTCAGGGGGCGCAACGAGCGCTGGCCGCCGCACGCCGCTATGAGGGAGTGGTTCGGCGCTGCATCGCTTCGCTCGCGGCGAAGTTGGGAGCCCAGTCGTTCCCTGCATTGGAAGTCGGCCCGCCGCTGCTCGTCGTTTTGACATCGGAACAGGCCCTATGTGGAACCTTCAATCAGGACGTCCTGGCCCTCGCCGGGCGTCGTTTGGAAGAGTTGCGCAGTCTGGGCCCGCTGTCTCTGGTGGTAGTCGGAGAAAGAGGCATACGGCATCTGGTGAGTCGCGGCATCACGCCTGACGCCGGTGAACCTGCGGCCACCTCTCTCCAGGGGCTACGCGATCTGGTCAAACGGCTGGCGCAGATGATCGATGGCCGCTACGCGGCGCGGCAGATCGGGGCCTTGCACGTTATCTACAACCGCTACCAGTCCGTGAGCGAGCAAGTACCGACTGAAGAGCGAATTTTGCCGCTGGTTCTGAGCCGCATTCAGGCGCCGGAGCCGCCACTCGCTGCTGAATTCTATCGTTATCTGCCCGTGCCGGTGCTCTTGGCCGGCCTGGTTAGCGAGTATGCGTTCATCAGCCTCTACCGGATGGCGGCCGATTCTTACGCCAGCGAACAGGCTAGTCGCCTTGTCGCCATGGATGGGGCAACCCGCAACACCGAAAAAATGCTCAACGCGCTGCTCGACCTGGAGCGGCGCGAGCGGCAAGGGCAGGTCACCCGACAGGTTCTGGAATTGATCGGAGCCCGATTTGCGGCCGACTAGTGCCAACCTGCGGGCGCAACTTCTGCCTGGTCCGGGCATAATGCACGATCTTTGGGAGCGCGGCCCCGGGATTTGAGATTGGTCGATTGCGCCAGAGACTTCTTTGGCGAGTCAAAAATCCTTGTCCCGAAGGAAGTTAAGACAACAACTGGCGCTCAGGTCTTAGGGCGGCACAGCAGTTGCGAGCCATCCTAACCCTTATGTCTCTGTCACAACCAAAGGATGTCCGTGCATTCCAACTATCCATCCTTCAGCGCCAAAGATATTACTTGATGATGCGACTAGCGACCGCACTTGCGGTTTTTCTATCACTTGCGTCGTCTGCGTCCGCCAGCCGTTCGCCGTCCCAGAATAGTCTCTTCGGGACGAAGCGCACCGCTCAGGGGCTGACCGAGGAACCATTTCGCGTGCTGGCGCGACAATTCTCGGCGGACTCTTTAGCCAAGTCCGCTGCCTCAGGCCAGAAGGACGAATTTCACGTGAACGAGGAGACGGAGATTAGGCTGGATAACCGTCTCTCTAGCTACGCAAACGTCCCCAACGATGCCGTAATCACCTTTCTAGAAGTCTCCTCCGACAAGAGTAAAACGATCCTGAGGATTCATTTCCGCAGCCGAAAATGACGCCAATGCCGAGGGCGCAGACAGTGAAGACCCACCTGGGAATGGGTGTCTTCCCCCCTGGACGCGGTTTGTGCGCGTCGCGTTCCGGGAGGAGAACCGGGAGATAGAGCGACATTCTGGCCTTTAGTCTGGCTACTTCGCGGGCGTCCACAGGACTGTCAGCGACTCGCCAGGGTGCAGAATCGTCTGTCGATAGTGGATGGCTGCGTTGCCCCCCTCCACGGGAAAGCGGCGCAATTGGCCGTCCGGACCACGAAGACTCACATAAGCCTGCTCCAGCGTGCTCGTCGCCGGGGCCGCAATCATGACCGAAACGGTTACAGGTAGCGTGACAGTACGAATGGCAGGAGTGGGTGCGGGCTGATGCTGCGTAGCCGGTTGGGGCCGCGCGTGGACACGGTCGCCGGCTAAGGCGTTGGAACCTGCCAGGAACAACGCCGCTAGAGACAGGACCGTCCCCTTAATCGATGGGATATATAGCTCTGACATGAGTGAGCCTCCAAATTGGAGAGGGAGAGGAGTAACTCCGATTCGAGAATTGGATTTGGAGCTAACGCCAGGCCGGGCAAATTGCGAAAACTTCCTTGCAAATTGCATTATAAGCGACTAGAGCATCGATGCAAATGGATTCCTAATGTGGAGAGGGCGCTATCCTAAATCCTTGAAATCTGTGGAGGATGGGTCATGGAAAAAGCGAATGAAGCGCCAGTGCGATTTGGCTCAGAAATCCAGCTGAAGTGTAATCAGACTATTTCGGAATGAACGCCGCAATGGCTCCCCATGAAGGTTCTTGGAGGACGATGCAATAAACGGCGAGCTCCGCGCACATCGTCGGCTGGCTTCCGATCGTGCGCGCCGAGCACGCCGCTCGCACGGGCATTGTTCGGGAAGATCACTGACGCAGAAACTACTTTTTTTCGGCTGGGGCCGGGACCAGCTCAGCAGGTTTTTTGTCGGCGTTGCCGTCACCCGTATCCGGCACGACTTTCACGATGACCTGGAACCCGAATGACTCCTTCTTGACTCCGTGAAACGGATCAAAATAGGTGATCCAGAGTGGATCGAGCGCCGGGTCGGGGGCAAACTCAGCGGACGGCCTTTTGAACAGAGGGCAGTCGCTGTGTGCGCTGATGGTGAAGCTCTGCTGCAAGTTGTACTTGCCGGGCACGACCGGAACGAATTTCGGACCATCGTGGTCGTTGATAGCCAGGTTGCCGCAGCCGCTAGCCTGATGAGGAGGCACGCACACAGTCATCAGTTCCGCGGGTGAAGCGAGGACGCTGGCGCAAGCTTCCGTATACCCCGCGCACCCCTTCCGCTCGCCACGGAGCAGGCCGATAACGCGCCCTTCGATGGCAAGCTTGGCCTTCTTGATCTTCGGATCGTCGAAGCTGATCTCGAATGATTGCTGCAGGTCGAACTTCATCTCGGAGTTGGCGACGACGGCGCCGCTCATCGAGATGAGAATCGTGTCCGGCGTGGGCGAAGTCACTTCGATCAAGCCGCCCCCCGTGTGGGTGAGTTTATCCTTGATCGGCGTCACATGGCCATGCCGTTCGTAAAGAGTGATCGAGACGGGCGGGGGCGGGACTGCACCCGCGGTGACAGTGATGTTCAACGGAGAACCCGCTGGGACAGTAACCTTTTCTTGTGCGGAGACAAAGGCCAACGGTGCCAGCGAGCCCAATACGAGCGAAGTCAGGTAGCGCATCATCCCTGATCGAAAGGGCCGTTTCATTGATCCAAACCTCCTTGCAACAGATCACCGCTGGTGGCGGTGCCCGGGAAACTCAGTAATGCCTATGCAACACGGTCCATGTTCTCATCTAACTCATCGAAAGACTCTGGTGGTTGCTCGCCGCGCTGTGGGTCGTCAGAAGTGGACGGTCACATCCATGCCAATCATCACCTGGTTTTTACGAGTGCCATTGTCAAAAGCCGGAACGGTCCAGGAACGATAGTAGCCGATTTCGGGGCGAATCTGGAACAGGGGGCTGAAGTTGTGGGACAACCCGATGGCGTTGCTGGTGTAGGTGGATGGGTAGCCCGACCGCTCGCCGTCTGTGTCTTTCCACCATTCATTCCGAACCGTGATGAAATCTCTCTTGGAAAGCTCGAACAATGTGTAGTTGAGTACTCCAAAAGTGAAGGTAGTGCCAGGTATATCCGCCCCGATTCCCCCGCCGCCACCGTACGGCTCCACCGGACCAATGCTTGGCGTTCCGCCCACCACCGCATCGCGCTGCCACATGATGTATGATTCCGTCTTCGTGTTGATGAGCGGATTGAACCGGTGCTCCCAGGTAGTCACCAGATAGTTGAAATTGTCGTGTCCCGCAGGCTGCCCATCGACGTCAAAGCGGCGAAATTTCGCATCATTGATCGCGTTTAGCCATGTGTAGAAGGCATCGTCGTTGGACTTCGATACCCAGCGAACGCCGAAAGCACCCGTCGGGAGCGCGCCCGGATACCAGGGGGCCATATCTGTTCCCGCGTGAATTGCCGCTTGGAACATCCACTGGTTGTTCAGTTTGAAGGTAGCCATGACACCTGTTTGCGTATAAGTGTCAAAAGTGAACAGTAGCGAGTGGCTGCCCATGTAATTGTCTGGCGCGAACTGCGTTTCGATATCTGGACAGGCAATCCAGCGCCCCACGCGCAAGATCATTCCTTCTGCCACCCACGGAACGTAAAGGTCGAAGTACTGTTCCGTGGGATCCCATCCATACAAGGAATTGTGATTCAGCAATTGGTCGCTGAACCAACCTCCGGCGGTCGTGTAACGGTAGTCGATGCCATAGATCAGGGTCGAGCGGAACCCCCAGTCAAGATGGTCGGTTTGCACCGAGTCCAGATTGCGGTCGACGCGAATGAGCGCCTGGTCCACATCGACATTGTTGGGCCGAATCCAGTAAGAATCGGGTGTATTAGTGTTCTTGGACGTGCTCCAGTTTGCCTCCGCAGTGATCCAGCCGTACACCCTGATGTTATTGGTATTTAGCACATCGCCATAAGGGGTGCCTTGAATCGCGCGCATCAAGGGCCACTGCTCTCGATCCGGCGGATCGCCGATCAAGGGATACCCCTGGTACTCCGAGCCCGGAAAGGGCGGTGATTCCCAGGGAGACGGCATGGCGCGGCGATCGGATTTCGCGGCTGGCTTTTCTCCGCTGGCACTCGTCCCCTGCTCGGTGGGCAAAAGCGATATGTTTGACAGTGGTAGCGTGAAGAGAGAATCCCCGGCCCGCGTGGCATCCTGTTGGACCCCAATCGTAGTCTGTGAGCGGTCCGGCAGGCTGGAAAAAAGACTCGCTGGGGCTCCCGGAATGCCTTCTCCAGAGATTCCTGCACTTGCAGGATTCGGCGGCGTTGGTGGAGTAACCTTGACGCTGGACTCGGAAGTGGACTGGCTGTTTGACAATCCCGGTGATTCGGCAGGGGGAGCTGTCGTCTGCCCAAGCGCAAGCGAGACGCATAACAACAAGGAGGGGAACATGCGAATCCTCAGACAGTCGGTGATTAGACGGAGCGGTTGGGTCTTACCATGTATCGTCTCTTGCGGTCAGCCGCTCCACTGAAACAGCCCCCAGCCCCCGCAGAATCCGGAAATCCGCTGCTTCGGGCATCTTGCACGAGCCATCATGCAAATTGCCTCATGCAAATTTGATCATCCTGGTTGACAATGCCCCCATCATCAGACCTGATGATCGCCAAGGGAAGGGTCGGACTGCCACTCTGCTCAAGAGGACAGAGGCATGCGGCAAGCGCTACAACATCTGGGAACGCAGAAAAAGAGATGCACGTCGGAGTAGATGGCCTTGCGAAGCTGCTTCAGGGACGGGAACGGGCCTGACGTCGGTTCTCCCTCCGGGGAGGCGAGACCGGGGCCCGCTAGCCCTATGTGATATAGCACCCGAGCGCGCCCGTGTGCGGAAGCGAACGACTGTGTGCCAACTCGCACACGGTTCGGCCCAATGGCGGACCGGCTAGGGCCTGTAGGTCCTTTATGATGCGAGAGAGGCTGACCACGAAATCACGTCACGCTGGCGTCCCTACGGTTTACGCAGGACGCACTTGTCCGAGTAAAGCGTGCTTCAGGCACGAGGTTGGTTCCTTAGTCCCTCATCCCGTGCGGCATGCCCCGACCATCGGTCGCGGCAGCAAGTTTGTTTTCCCAAGCGTCTTGTGCCCTCGGCATTGCGTTTGCTTTCTATGAAGACGGCCAACACAGTGGAATAACCTCACTCTCCACGAGGTGCACAATGCAGGCAAAGAGCAAACCTTTGCAGGCCCTGACTGCAAGTGACCTGATGAACCCTGATGTGGTTTGCCTACCGGAGGAGATGCCGCTGCGAGATGCCGCCCAACTACTGTTGCAAAACCGGATCGGCGGCGCGCCGGTCGTGGACGCCCAGGGGAAATGCGTGGGTGTGTTCTCGGCCATTGATTTTCTCCGTCTGTCCGAGATGCGATCTGACACGACCCGGCCCACATCCCCACCGCTACCGCTCACGTGCTCCTTCCAGGCAAGGCACAGAACTCATGATGGCAAGGAGGTGACTCTCTGCACCCTTCCGCCCGGCGTGTGCCCCATTCAAGTAAGGCAGGAGGGGCCAGGCGGAGAGAAGTTGATCGTATGCAGCCAACCCAACTGCGTCCTGGTTGACTGGCAGGTGGTAGATGTGGAGAAACTGCCCACGGATGAGGTGCGTCGGTTCATGACCCCGGATCCGGTGACCGTTCATCCCGCCGCATCCATCCGTGTGCTGGCGCGGATGATGATTGATGCCCACATCCACCGCGTTATCGTGGTAGACGAAGAGCGAAGGCCCATCGGCGTCGTCTCCAGCACCGACCTGTTGGCCTCCCTGGCGTACACCGACGCCGAGCCTTGACGGTGGGATGGCCGAGCATGAGCGTAAGAGAGGTCCGCCATGATAGCGTCAGTGTATCGCCGCCGCGTTTCGCATGGCGCGAACGCAGCATGTATCTGACTAGCCACGCACCTTGCGCCTGCTTCCGGCCTGCCGACGCAGCATCGTGACTTGAAGGCAGGGCGATTTCGTTTCCAAAGGGTCCTCATCCTTCCTATCAGCCAGGTGAGCTAAAAGGAGTTGAGCGTCGAGCCATGAAGACCATCGAAAAATTTGTCAAGCGCGTGGTGACAGCCATGCCGCAGGAGACCCTCGCCGCTGTCGCGCGCCTGATGGAGCAGCACAACGTGGGCGCGGTTGTCCTGGCGGAGAATCATCGGCCTGTCGGCATCGTCACGGATCGCGACCTGGCTTTGCACATAGCCGCTCACGGTGTGCCGCTGCAGGCCCCCGCCGCCCGTGTGATGAGCACCCCAGTGATGACGGTCGGCCGGGACGACGGCGTGTTCGACACCACCCAGTCCATGATGGAATCTGGTGTGCGTCGGTTGCCCGTAGTGGACGAGGACGGTCGGCTGGTGGGCTTGGTGACTCTGGACGATCTGCTGCGGGTGCTGGGTCGAGAGTTGTCCAACCTGCTCGACGGCATCCGGTCAGAGATGGCAGTGAAGTAGGCCCGGGGACAACGGCCCTCTGTAATGACGACCGACCAGACAAGTGGCGCACGATATTGAAAGGAGATGGACCATGAGTCAGACCGGCCTGACCCAGTTCGACTGCACTATTCTAACGACCAACACCTGGCTCAAGGAATTGATGGAAAGAATGGGCTGGCTGGACCGTGCCTCTGCATATCGCGCCCTGCGGGCGGTCTTGCACGCCCTCCGCGATCAGCTAACCGTGGACGAGGTTGTCACCTTGGGTGCCCAGTTTCCCATGCTGATCCGCGGTTTCTACTACGAGGGCTGGCACCCGGCCGGCAAGCCGCTGAAGGAGCGCAAGAAGGGACTATTTCTGGCGCACATCGCAGAGGCGTTTCGAGACAGCCCAGACGTCGATCCCGAGGAGGTCGCTCGGCAGGTCTTCCAGCTTTTAGCCAAGCACGTGACCGCTGGGGAGATCGAAGGCGTGAAGCATTGCTTGCCCACGGAACTCCGCGCGCTGTGGCCTCGGGCCGGGGATCCTATGCCCGACGGGGCTTCCGGCCCCGCCACGTGTGTCAAGGGGAAGGGGAGGCCGGGAACCTCCGTCGCCGAGGCCTTCTGCAAGGCCCATGCGGCGCTCCTGGAAGACCTGGGGAAACTGGAGGAGGCGGCCCGTGCTGACTCAGGGGAGGGCCTGGCGAAGTTGCGTACGCGGCTCGACGTGACGAGGGCGCACGTCACTGAGCACTTCCGCTTTGAGGAGCAAAACGGCTACATGGATGCTGTGCGGAAGCGTGAGCCGCGCTTGGAGCGGACGATTCAACAACTCGCTGCGGAGCACCGTCAGGTGGCGGAATCTTTGGAACAGCTCGTAGAGCAAGCCGCGGTTGCGACAAGCCTAACCGATCCGTTCCGCGAAGAAATCAGGGGATGGGTCGACCGCGTCCGGCAACACGAGGCCCGCGAAAACGACGTCGTCCAGGACGCCTTCTACCAGGACATCAGTGCAGAGGACTAAATGCGCTTTGCTGGAGCTAGAGGCTTCGCAAAGGGAAGAGTCAATCGAACGACTAAAGGGGGATTGCCATGGACCACAGAAGTTCATCAGAGCGTTTCGCTGAGGCAATGGAGCGAGCCCGCCGGCACTGGCAGGCACAGCGCAAGGGGGAGAAGATAGCCGGCATCCCTCCGGTGGCAACCCCTGCTGCCTTCACGATTGCCCTGAGTCGCGAGGCCGGGGCGAACGGCTCCCTGGTCGCGCGCGTGGTTGGGGAGCGCCTCGGCTGGGTTGTTTACGATCGCGAACTTGTGCAGCAAGTCGCCTCAGACATGGGTGTGCGCACCCGCCTGCTCGATAGCCTGGACGAGAAGCACCGAAGCTGGCTGCTGGAGTGCTTGGAGGCTTTCGGCTCCGCCCCGACGGTCAGCGAAAACGCCTATGCCCGGCACTTGCTGGAGACGCTTCTGTCCCTCGGCGCTCACGGCAAGTGCGTCATCGTCGGCCGCGGGGCGGCACAGGTCCTGCCCAGGGCCGCGACGCTGCGCGTGCGCCTGGTCGGCCCAGTAGAGGCCCGGGTTAAGACGATCTCTCAAAGGTTCGGCATCCCTGACGAGGAGGCGAAACGGTGGGTTGAGAGGACCGACAACGAACGCGTCCGCTTTGTCACGGACGACTTCCGCAAGGACCCGACAGACCCACGGGCTTACGACCTGATACTCAACTCATCACGCTGGAGCGTACAGGAGTGTGCCGACTTCGTCATTGACGCCCTGCACCGTCTGCAAGCGCGTGAGGGGCGGGACGAGTCCTTGGCCATAGGGGCTATCCTGTCTGCGACTGAAGGAAGAAAACCATAAGTCCGACTGTTCCCAGGGCTCCTTTAGGTTTGCCTGTTCGCTGTCCCGTGACCACGGTGCACCCCTAATCTTCCTCTATGCCACCTCGGTGGCGGTTTTGGCCTATAAACGGTTTCGGCGCGCCGGGTTCGCCGCAGGTCGCGGCAGAATTCTCGGCACAGGTACGGCGGACCTGGAGAGACTACCAGCAGCCCACGCCACGGCCTCCTTTCGAGCCCCGCTTCGAAGATAGCTTTCCGATTACAGAGATTCTTCCTATCGCGGCAGAGACCCCACGGGGCTCATCGTTCTGGTCATGCAGGTACAAACGGGGCTGCGGTTTTAGTTCATGAGCAGCGCTGCCGACAACCTCGTTTGCCCAGTGCTGACCCTGTTGCACGGCCAAGTGGAACTACAGCCCTGGTGTGCGGAGAGGGGCGAAGCGAACCCCGGATGGGCCGAAAGCGCACACCGAACAAAGGGCGCCAGACCATGGAGTATCCGTTCGGGCGAAAAAAGAAGCGGCTCGAGCGCAATAAATGGCATGGGCCTCAAGGGTTACAACCCGAGGGTGGCGGCTCGCGCCGTTCCTTCGTCAACGGGCACGGTCCTTGCAACAGGGTAGCCTGTCCAAACAAGACCTGGATTGGATAACGAGTCATTGTCCCAAATGAGGAATGGTCATGAGCAGCCTGGCAGCCGTCGAATACAAATTGAGTTTGACAAAGGAAGAGAGAGCGGAACTGCTGCGTATTCTCGAAGCAACTTTGATTGAGACGCATGCCGAAAGACGCCGTACGGAGGCTCCCGATTACCAAGAGGAAGTAAGCCACGAGGAAACGCTGATCAAAGCCCTGGTGGACAAGGTGCGTCGTTCGCACAGTTAGCCCAACCATCAACACGTTGCAGCAACCGGCTGGCTTTCCCGTAGCTCGCCTGCTCTTAAGAGGAATTGTCATGGCGCCACGGTTCATTCGTTGGTTTCGTGAAATCGGCATTGCTGACGTCGGCATCGTCGGGGGCAAAAACGCATCGCTCGGAGAGATGTTCTGCGAACTGGTGCCCCAAGGCGTTCGTGTTCCCAATGGATTTGCGGTAACGGCGGACGGCTATGGGCATTTCTTGGAGGTCGCCGGCCTGCGAGAGCGCATTGCCTCCATCATTCAGGGGCTGGACACACGGGATCTGCCCGGCCTAGCCGAACGCGGTCGGCGCGTGCGTGAAGCGATCTTGGCGACTATTCTTCCGGAGGATCTCGCGCGCGAAATCCTGGATGCCTACGCCGAGCTCTGCCGCGAGTACGGGCCCGACACCGACACGGCGGTTCGGTCCAGCGCCACCTCCGAGGACCTGCCGACAGCCAGCTTTGCCGGCCAGCAGGAATCGTTCTTGAACGTCAGGGGCGAGCGGGCCGTCCTGGATGCTTGCCGGCAGTGCATCGCATCGCTCTTCACGGACCGGGCAATCTCATATCGTGTCGATCGGGGCTTCGAGCATTTCGACGTGGCCCTGTCCATTGGCATCCAAAAGATGGTGCGCTCCGATTCGGGCGCGGCTGGGGTGTTATTCACCATCGACACCGAGAGCGGCTTCCCGGACGTGGTACTGATTAGCAGTGCTTATGGGCTTGGGGAGAGTGTGGTCAAGGGTCGAGTGGACCCCGATGAGTTTCTGGTCTTCAAGCCAACGCTCAAGCAAGGATTTCGCTCGATCCTGCGGCGGGCCGTCGGCGCCAAGCAGGAAAAGCTGATCTACGCGTCCCGCGGCGGTCGCAGCACGCGCATCATGCCGGTCCCGCAGGAGGATCGAGATCGACTGAGCATTTCCGATGAGGACGTGCTCTCCCTGGCGCGCTGGGGCTGTTTGATCGAAGACCATTATTCAGCCAAGGCCGGGCACGCAATGCCCATGGACGTGGAATGGGCGAAGGACGGACAAACGGGCGAGCTATTCATCTTGCAGGCCCGCCCCGAGACAGTCCACTCCATGATTCGCAAGTCGGCGAATTTGGAGGTATACGAGCTTCTTGAGGCCGGCCGCACGCTCCTGAAGGGTCGCAGTGTGGGCCAGAAGATCGGCGCCGGCCCTGTCCGGGTCATCAAGGACGTCGAAGCACTCCAGGACTTCCGCCCCAACGAGGTGCTGGTAGCAGACATGACTGACCCAGACTGGGAGCCAAGCATGAAGATGGCTGCCGCAATCGTGACCAACCGCGGCGGCCGAACGTGCCACGCAGCCATCGTGAGCCGCGAATTGGGGATCCCGTGCGTGGTCGGAACCGATTCAGCGACGAGAGTTTTGCAGGCCGGGCAGCAGGTTACCGTTTCCTGCGCTGCGGGGGAGGCGGGGTTCGTCTACGAGGGCCTGCTCCCGTTCTCCCGCCACACGCTCGATCTCGATAGCCAGACCCGTCCCAAGACGCGCGTGATGATCAATGTGGGAGATCCTGAACAGGCCTTCCCCCTGGCGTTCTTACCTAATGACGGCGTGGGCCTGGCCCGCGAGGAGTTCATCATCTCCAGTGCGATCCAGATTCACCCAATGGCGCTTGTGCATTTCGAGCGCGTCCCGGAAGGCCCGGCGAGGGAAAAGATTGCCCGGATAACCCGGAACTACCCAAATAGGTCCGATTATTTCGTGGACCGGCTGGCCGAGGGTGTCGGGCAGATCGCGGCGGCATTCTATCCAAAGGACGTCATCGTGCGCCTCTCCGATTTCAAAACGAACGAATATGCGCGCTTGCTGGGCGGCGCGGCGTTCGAGCCAAAGGAAGAGAACCCCATGATTGGCTTTCGGGGCGCCTCCCGATACTACGACGAGCGTTACCGGGAAGGCTTTCTTCTCGAATGCCAAGCGATGAAGAAGGTGCGGGGAGAGATGGGGCTGACGAATGTGAAGCTGATGATCCCCTTTTGCCGCACTGTGGACGAAGGAAAGAAGGTGCTGGAGGTAATGGCCCAAGCAGGGCTGCGCCGAGGCGACAACGGCTTGGAGGTCTACGTCATGTGTGAGATCCCAGCCAATGTGATCCTCGCCGAGGAATTCGCGGAGATCTTCGACGGTTTTTCGATCGGCTCCAATGATCTCACCCAGCTGATCCTGGGATTGGACCGAGACTCCGAGATCGTGGCTCATCTTTTCGACGAACGCAATCCCGCGGTGATGCAATCGATCGAGGAGGCAATACGGAAAGTCCAGGCCCACGGCCGCAAGATCGGCATCTGCGGCCAGGCACCGAGCGACTACCCGGAGTTCGCAAGATTTCTGGTGGCCTGCGGCATCGACAGCATTTCTTTGAACCCGGATACGGTCCTCCAGACCACGCGGGAGATTGTGGAAATGGAACAGCAGCTCAGCGAACAGAGAGTTTCGAAGACGAACGCGCCTGCCCCCGTATAGAGGGCGGCATTCTCATTTTCGGAGGACAGGACATGCAACTCATTAAGACCATCCTTCATGCGACCGATTTCTCGAAATGCTCGGAACCGGCTCTGGATCTGGCCTGCATGATTGCCCGCGACCAGAACGCTCGATTGATCGTTCTGCACGTTGTGCCCCCCATGGGGCCGGTCGTTGCCGGGGGCAACCTGTCTGCGGTCCGCCGTGCCGAGTGCTGCGAGCAGGACCTGAAGAGTTATCGAGAGGAAATGCAGAATAAGTTGCAACACCTTCGATTCCCGGCTCTCCAGATCCGCCCGGAGTGCATCTTAAAAGAGGGAGATGCAGCCAAAGAAATCATCCGAACCGCCGAAAATTGCACATGCGACTTGATCGTCATGGGTACGCATGGACAGACTGGCGAGTTTCCGCGCTTGATGGGCAGCGTAGCGAAGGAAGTGACGGAGAAGACGCCTTGCTCGGTGTTGACGGTGAAAATGGCGCGGGCGCAATGGCGACACGGCCGAGCTACCGATGCGGAGGAAGCCTGCGCGGTAATCTGAGACGAAAAGGTCACAATCCGGACCCTTTCTGGCGGTTGAGTACTCCATCTAAGGCGTGTTCTTACCGAAGAAGGGTCTTGACGTCCTTTTGACCTCCACCTTCTCGGTCTGCCGATCTGCGCACGCGCAAATCATGGAGCCGCTGGGAGAAAGCAGCGCTTCTACAGAGAAAATATATTATTTCAGAATTCCTCATGAGTGTGGTCCTTCCGAGCCGGTGGCGTTTGGGAATAGAGCGGCCCCGGCGGTTGTCGCCGTGGTCCTTCTGACCGGTGCAAGAGACTCCCGAGGCCGAATCATTTGCTCCCGGCCCCGGCTTCTTCGTGCTCACCGTCCATAGCGTACTTTGTAATGAGCCGGTAGAGGGCGCGGCGGCTGACGCCCAGGGCTTTTGCCGCATGGACCTTGTTGCCTTTCGCCTGCTGCAGCGCGGCTTGCACCGTCCGCCGTTCCAGCTCACTCAGGTTAAGGGAATCGGGGTTGAATACCTCGGTCGGCGGCGGCGGGGTCTGCATCGTCTCAGGCAGGTCGTCCAACGTAATGAGGTTGTCCTCGGCCAGGATCTGGGCGCGTTCGAGCACGTTTGCCAGCTCGCGGATGTTCCCAGGCCATCCATAACCCATTAGGGCTCGCATCGCATCGGGATGCACCTTGCAGTGCACTTTGCCGAGTTGGCGGTTAGTCAGAAAGTGCTCGACCAGGGCGGGGATGTCCTGGCGGCGCTCGCGGAGCGGCGGGAGGTCGATGCTGACGACGTTCAGGCGGTAAAAAAGGTCTTCCCGGAAGCGGCCCGCCTTCTGCTCTTCTTGCAGCGGCTTGTTCGTGGCCGCGATCACCCGCACGGCGGCGTAACATTCCTTGGTGCCGCCGACTCGACGATAGTGACCGTCTTCCAGTACCCGCAGCAGCTTCGCTTGCAGGGAGGGAGCCATCTCGCCAACTTCGTCGATGAAAAGCGTACCACCCTCGGCCACCTCGACCAGTCCGGCCTTTGCTTGCGTCGCCCCGGTGAAGGCGCCCTTCTCGTGCCCGAACAGCTCACTCTCCAGCAGGGTTTCCTGCAGGGCGGCGCAGTTGACGGTGACCAGGGGCCGACCTCGCCGCTGGCTGTTGTGGTGCAAGGCTCGCGCGACCAGTTCCTTCCCAGTGCCGCTCTCGCCGCGAATCAGGACTGTGGCATCGGTGGGGGCGACCTTTTCGATGAGCTGCACGACCCGCTGCATGGCCGGGCCTGACCCGATCAGCTGGTAGCGTGGCGATTCATACTCGATCCTTTCGACATATTGGCGCAGACGCACGTTTTCCGTGCGCAGTCGCCGCACGTCCATCGCGCGGGCCAGTATGGGCCGCATGGTTTGCAAGTCGAAAGGTTTGAGCACATAGTCGAAGGCTCCCACCTTCATCGCTTCCACGGCCGTGGGGATCGTCCCTTGTCCAGTCATGATGATCCCGACGAGCATGGGGTCCATCTCCAGGGCCTTGCGGAGCACCTGGATGCCATCCATACCAGGCATCATCAGGTCGCAGAGTAGGAGGTCGAAATCCTCCTTCTCGAGCACCTTGAGTCCTTCCGCGCCATTGACCGCTCCCGCCGTCTCATAGCCCTCGTCGGCCAGCGTTTCGCACAGCGCGTTCTTCAACTCGACTTCATCATCTACGATCAGCAGGCGGCCCCGCTTCGTTGTGGCCATGATTCACTCCTTCAATTACTTCTTAGCCGCAGTCACTCCACGAATCCGGGGCTGCGAAGACGCTCGACGTTGGCGCCATCCTTGATGGGCAGGACGATGCGCACGGTGGTCCCCTCACCTGCTTTGCTGTCGATTTGGATGGTCCCGTGGTGTTCCTGAACGACGCGGCGGCAGATCGCCAGACCCAGCCCCGTCCCTTTCCCTTCTTCCTTCGTGGTGAAGAAGGGCTCCATGATCCTCTCCAAGTTCTCGGCCGGAATACCAACCCCGGTGTCCGCGAACTCGATCGCTACGGTCGGCATGCCGTTGTGTTGCGTAACTGGCGCGCTGCGCAGGGTCAGGGTGCCGCCCTCGGGCATCGCATCACCGGCGTTGGTGAGAAGGTTCAAGAAAACTTGCCGTAACTTCTGGCGGTCGGCGTAAATTGTCGGCGTCTGCGGGGCGAACTCCTGCACGACGGTGATGAGCCGCTTGCGGAGGTGGTGGTGAATCAATTCCACCGCCTTGGTCAGCTCCTGGCGAATATCCATCGTGGAAGCGTGCCCGTCCCCACGGCGAGAGAATTGCAGCAGGTTGGCCACCAACTCGCCCATCCGCTTGGCCTCTTGCTCGACGATTTCCAGGGCCCGGCGCCGCGGATCGTCGGTGGGCGTGCGCGCGAGAACGGATTCGACTCGGAGCCGCACCGTAGCCAGGGGATTGTTCAGTTCGT
>Ga0316363_10000156_pt1 | contig 107821 bp, 107 predicted proteins | sample Sb_taG_3_FD_200459 | JGI IMG/M metagenome (GOLD analysis project Ga0316363, IMG submission 200459) | Peat soil microbial communities from Weissenstadt, Germany - Sb_50d_a_PC metaG (v2) (version 2) | ecosystem: Environmental > Terrestrial > Soil > Wetlands > Peat | place: Germany: Weissenstadt...
ACTTGGCCTCAATGGGTCATCGAAACACTTGAGCTGAGAATATACGCTGGTGTTTTCCAGTCGAGTGTTTCTCGAGGACGGGTATTGAGCTTCTTGGCCACTGCGTCAAGCTGGTCTTGGGTGACTGCCGAGAGATCCGTCCCTTTTGGATAGTACTGGCGCAATAGCCCATTCGTATTTTCGTTGCTGCCTCGTTGCCACGGGCTCGAGGGATCGCAGAAATAGACCTGTATATCCGTTGCGACGGTGAATGCAGCATGGCTGGCCAGCTCTGCGCCGCGGTCCCAAGTCAGCGATTTACGCAATGCAGTAGGAAGCTTGCGCACTGCCTTGATCAGGGCATTCACGACCGCCTCGGTGCCCTTTTCCGGGAGTTTGACGAGCACGACAAACCGCGACTGCCGCTCCACTAACGTGGCAATGTAGGTGCCACGGGAGCCTTCCACCAGATCGCCCTCCCAGTGGCCCGGGACCGCACGATCCTCCACCTCCGCCGGTCTATCGCGTATGGAGACGGCGTCAATGATTGCCCCGCGACCCTGGCCTTTATAGGTTGCGTGGCGAGAGCGACGAAAGCGCCGCTTCGTACGCAGGTGGCCGATAAGCTCTTTTTTTAAGGCACCGCGTGCCTGGACGAAAAGGCTTCGATAAATCGTCTCGTGTGACACCCACATCTCCGGATCACCGGGATAGTGGTCTCTGAGCCAGCCTGCAATTTGCTGCGGAGACCAGTCCTGCTGCAGTTTAACTGCAACGATCCGCTGCAACAGACGCTTCTGGCTGAGCAGACAGGGCTTGGGTCGACGCGCCGACTCCCAAGCCTCTGAATCTGCGTGAGCAGCTCTATACCGCCTTCGTCCCCCGTGTCGAGCCACTTCTTGGCTGACCGTAGAGACGGCTCGATTGAGCTGCCTGGCGATCATCCGCAACGAATCCCCGGCAGCGAGCCCTCGAGATATCTCCTCGCGCTCACCGAATCTCAACACTCTCTGCGACCGTGTCTTTGGCACCGGAGCAATACCGCCGGAGGCTTCCAGCACGCGATTTATATTGGCAGACCGCTGCCCCAGCGCTCCTATGATCCCGAGGACAGACTCTCCGGCCTTATATCGCCGCCAAAACTCTTCGCGCTGCGCTGCGCTGATCGTAGAATGACGTCCACATCTCATGCCAAACACCTCCTAGCCGTAGATTAGCTGGAGTGTTTCGCCGACCTATTGAGACCACCTCACCCATGTCTCCGGTATAGAACGTTACCTATGTAACCGGAATAGACAACGTTTTAACTGGTCGGAGCGCCGAGATTTGAACTCGGGACCCCTTGCACCCCATACATGTTATGCTGCATCGCAGCATTACACCGAGCGCCCTTCTTTGCTAAACGCGCTTAACGGTTCGGTACCACGATGATTCGAGATGCTGGCGACAAGATGTGATCTCCGACGTCGCTGTCGAGTACCGCCGCGTTGGCAGCCGGGATTTCTGTCCTTCGCTCTCTTAACGAGCAGCCCAACGTTGAAATTGCCCGGACCTGTGTCACCACACGCTCCTCAGCATTTGCAATTTGCCTGCGCAACAAGATACCCGCGACGCACGGGCCGCACGCACACTCATCATGAGCTACAGCGCCCAATCGCCGCGCTCCTATGGCATTTGACGCCATAGTGGAGATTATGGCATCTTATGCCATATGGCGAAGGCCGTATTGGAGTTTCACGACAAGCAAATGCTCCCGGACGGGGCAATCGTGGAAATGAAGATCTGGAGCGTTCCGAAACCGGTTCCGGGCAGTCGCCATGAGTTGAAATACAGCCTGTTCTACGGCTTGGCCGGCGAGCGGCTCGTGAGCTATGACAATGAGCGCGGCAAGGGTGACCATCGTCATATCGAGGGACGGGTGGAGGCGTACGCCTTTACCAGTGTGGAGCAGTTGATTGATGACTTTCTGGCGGACGTGCGCCGCCTGCGAGGTGAGTCATGAGCAAGAGGCGGGTTAATGTACACGTAGGCTCGATGAAGGATATGGGACGGCGCTTCATCCGCGCATGGAAACAGGTTGAGCGAGGCGAAAAAGTACGGGAGGAGCATTTAACCTTCGCCGACTTGGCAACTCTGCTGAACGCACTGAGTCCGAAGCGGCTGGAATTACTGCGCGAAGTACATCGCGAGTCGGCGCGCTCGGTCAGGGCGCTCGCGCAACGCCTGCAGCGCGACTACAAACGTGTGCATGAAGATGTTGAGACCCTCACGGGGCTTGGACTGTTACAGCGCGACGATGGCCGTGTCGCGGCCGCCTACGACGTCATCCACGCTGATTTCGATTTGCGATCGGCGGCATGAATATCGACCGTGACGACCCGAATCTACGACGAAAGCGCCTGGCCTGGGTGCCCCAGTCGTATCGGTCGATCAGGGTCGCTGACAGCGGGGCTATCATCACCGCCACTGCGAACGTAAAAGGCACGCGCGGGCGCGGCCCGGGGTCGAGCGGTTATGTTCGATCGGACCCTGCGCCACGGTCCGAGTCAGCGTCCCGGTTAGGCGCCAGGCAGGCCGAGAATCACCATCTTACCGGCCACAACTTTTGTCGACCAAAGAATGTTCGTAAAGCCGACAGCCACAGCGACCTTCTGCGCGCCACCTGCGGAATAGGTAATGACGCCGCCGCCAATTGCGCCGTCGGGATTTATACCCCATAGTCGCCGCCCCGCGGCGGTATCCAGCGTATAAAAGTTGGCTCAGTCACCAAGTCGTGCTGGTCGGGCACGGGCCGACGTTGCAGGGCAATAGTGGGTGCCAGCGGTGCGTAACGTCGAATGTCCAAACCCACCGGTGACGACCGTCCGCATTACGGCAACGAAAATGGCACGATGGCGTTGGGAACAGATGATAGTCCGCCGGTCGTTGCGATAGCTTGTGAGGTCTTGCCCACGCCATTCTCCTCACCGTGTCGAACACGGGCTCGGGCGCAAGCACAGTCACTCCCGGAGGTGCATCTTGCGGGACCGCCGAGGCGTTTAATTGCTCGCCCGGAAGCAGCCGGCCGCGTAGGTCTGCAGAGGGTCGTGAGTACTCATTCGATTATGCCGCGAGTGCTAACTGGTCATGACCGGACCACCGGCAACATGTCCGAGAACAGCTTCCTCGGACGTACCATCCACAGGTCAAATTGACGGCGCTGCGACTTCAGCGGCAACTACAAGAATTGGGCAGTCGAGTCTGTTGGACATGATCGTTGCGCAGGATCTTTGCACGCGGACCGGTGCGCTGCTCGTGCCGAAGGGCTATCGAGTCTCCGACAGACTCGTGGCCAGACTGGCAAATTTCAACCAGGGTCTCCTGCCCACGGTAATCCGAATGCGCAAAACAGTGACCTGACGCCATACTCCGTAATCCCGGGCGCAGGGAGTTAGGGCTGCGAGATCAGGTGTCATTTACGCGCGGACGTCGACGAACATATCCGGTGGTCGCCGGACGTCGCTTCAAGCGGGATGTCTGGGTTCGGCGGACATCCCCGGACGTTGTTGGCGCTCGGGGTGGGGAGCTCTACACGATCGAGCGCGAAGCGAGCACCCTGAGTGATACCGAGCGCGCGGCGGTGCGACAGGAAAAAGCCGCCCCGCTACTCGAATCGCTCTGCGCGTGGGCAGCCGATCTCGAGCTGCACACGCTCCCCTCGGGAAAACTCGGCACTGCGCTCGCGTATCTGCTCAAACAATGGCCGAAACTCGTCCGTTATGCCGAGGACGGCCGAGTCGCCATCGACACCAACCTCGCCGAGGACGCGCGGCGCAACTGGCTCTTCGCCGAGACGGTGAGCGGCGCCAAGGCGAGCGCCCATCTTTACAGCCTGGTGCAGACCGCGCGTGCGAACGAGCTCGAAGCGTACACGTACCTGCGCCGCCTGTTCACCGAGCTGCCGGCCGCGCAGACCCTCGAGCAGATCGAAGCGCTCCTGCCCTGGAAGCTCCAATCCTAGCGTGGGGGAGATCGAGCGTTTACGGTAAGGCACAAAAAGCAGTAGAATCAGTCGCCTAGCGTCGCGCAGATTTCGAGCGGTAGAGAGTCGGTAGAGGCGGGTCTGCCAACTTTCTAGGGGTGGACGCGGATGATCCGATTGCGCTCGTCGCCGCACGGGCGTTGGCCAAGCCGTTTAGGCGCGGCGAGCCCCGTGTCACAAGCATTTGGCTTTCAGCCCGGGAAGCCGCGGCTAATACTCGAAGCAGCGGAAAAACCGCGCACCAAGGGAGCAACAGTGCAGTGGAACCATTTCTCCGGGATGATGAGGCGGCTCCCCCTAGGCTCGATTGCGAGCGTTTTTCTGCGGATGACAGTATTCATCGCTCCCGTGCTCGGTCCCCTTAGCGCGAATGCCGTGGATGTCCAGATCGATGGCGCTGAGAGCCCGGCAACGGCGTCTGCGACTCAGGATAGGTCGTTGGCCTATGCGGCTCCGGTGCAGTGCACAAAGCACGCCGCTGCCCACACAAGGGGATTGACGCCAGTGTCGTCGCGTGACGGTCTACGGACCCGTTGGTATCGAAATGACTGAACGCACCGACCACGCCCGATCCTCGGCCAGTTCGAATCCGGTACGAGTGCGCTTCGACCGATTCGAGCTCGACGAGGGGAACGCACGCTTGCTGCGCGACGGAACGGCTGTCGCGCTCGCGCCGACGCCATTCGCCGTCCTGTGCGCGCTTGTGCGGCAACCCGGGTCCCTGCTCACCACGAACGCTGTGCTTGATGAGGTTTGGGGCCACCAGTTCGTCACCGACTCGGTGTTAAGAACCGCCATCAACGAGATCCGGACGGCGCTCGACGACGACGCCCGCAAACCGCGTTTCATCGAAACGGTGTCGCGGCGCGGGTATCGCTTCATTGCCGCCCCCAGTGCGATCCCCGCTGCGCCAGGCATCCAGCCAAACGTTTCGGGACTGGCCGCCGTGCACGTGGCCTACTTCATCGGTCGCACCGAACCGCTATCACGGCTGCGTCGCGCCTGGGACATCGCGTGCAGCGGCAAGCGCACGGTTGTCTGGATTGCCGGCGAGCCGGGTATCGGCAAGACGGCACTGATCGAGCAGTTCATTGCGAGCCTCGGCGATGTTGCGTGTGCGCGCGGCCAATGCATCGAGCACTACGGCACGGGCGAGCCCTATCTTCCCGTTCTAGAAGCGCTGGAGGAGCTGTGCCCCAGCGACAGCGAGGTGCCGTCCTTGCTGCGCGCCGTGGCGCCGACCTGGCTGCTGCAGCTGCCGTGGCTCAGCACGACGGAGGAGCGAGAAGCGCTGCGACGAGAGCTCGCCGGCGTCAGCCCGGATCGCATGCTGCGCGAGATGAGCCAGTTCCTCGATCGCTACACCGAGCGTCGCCCGCTGTTGCTGGTGACCGAGGACCTGCATTGGAGCGACCGCGCGACGATCCAGCTCATCGACTACATCGCGCGGCGCCGTGGCAGCGCGCGGCTCATGTGGCTTGCAAGCTTTCGTCTCGCCGAGGTCGTGGCGCTCGACCATCCACTCAACTCGTTACGGCACGAGCTGCGCCTGCATGACTTGTGCGAGGAGATCGTGCTCGACCCGTTTTCCGAAAGCGAGGTCGCCGACTACGTGGCGGAACGATCGCCAGCGATCGCCAACGAAGCATTCGTGCGCGCGTTGCACGAGTGCACCGACGGCCTACCGCTGTTCGTCGCGTGGGTGATGACGGAGGTGATCACGCGCACCGCGCAAGCCGGTGACGACGCTGCAGCCAGGTCGCAGCTCGCGAAAATCGCGGTTCCGGAGGATCTCGCGGCCATCATCGATCATTACGTCGCGAAGCTCACAAGCGATCAGCGCTTGGTGCTATCGGCCGCCGCAGTTTGCGGCATGGAGTTCTGCATCAATACGATCTCAGGAGCACTCGAGCGGGACGAAGTATGGGTCGGCCGGACGTGCGACGATCTCGCGCGCGAGCAATTGTGGCTCGTCGCCCCGTGTGCCGAGGGAGGTAGCAACGCGGCAGAGTCGCCGTATTCGTTCAGGCACGCGCTCTTTCGCCAGGTGCTCTACGAGCGCACGAACCCGTCGGTTCGGTCGCAGCTCCACCGCAAAGTCGCCACCAGGCTCGAACGCGAGCGTGCGGCAGGCGTGCCGGTCGCCGCGGCGGAACTCGCCATGCACTTCGCGCTGGGCCGCGAGCCGATGGCCGCGTTGCGCTACTACGTTGAGGCCGCCGAAGCGGCGCTCGCGCGCCTGAGCCCGCGCGAGTGCATGAGCCTTACGGAGCATGCGTTGACCCTTCTCGGCCAAGCGCCGGAGGGCACCGAGCGCCACGGGCTGGAGATCGCGCTCGCAACGCTTCGCGGAGTATCGGCCACCCACGTGCATGGCATCAGCAGTCCCGAAGCGAAGAGCGCGTTCCAGCGTGCGTACTCGCTTCTCGCCGATATCCCCGAACATCCGATGCGCAGACGACTGCTGCACGGGTTCGGGTTCGTTCTGTGTCTGCGGGCGGACTATGCCGAGGCGCTGGCGGTGGCGGAACGAGCCGAGGCGCTCTCGTCTGCAACGAACGATCCAGTGCTTGTGCTCGTCACGTGCACCGTGCACGGATACGTGGATCAGCTTCAGGGCCGATCGCGCGCGGCTGGCACGTGGATCGAGCGTGGGCTCGCGGCCGCGGAGCTTCTCGAACTGGCGCCGGTCGAAATCTTCGTGGCCGATCCGCAGGTCACGCTGCTGGGGCTGCTCGGCATGCACCTGCTTCATTCCGGGTTCGTCGAGCAGGGGCGCGCGCGGTTGGAGCAGGCGCACACACGCGCTCGCCTGCTGAGATGGCCGAACACGCGGCTGGCGGCACTCTGGTACGATGCTCTATTCGAAGTCCGACTCGGCAACACGGAGCGTGTCGCGGCTCTGGCCGATGAAATGCGCGCACTCGTCGACGAATCCGAGGTCGCGCAAGGTCGAAATGCGTGCCGGTGGTTTAGTGGCTGGGCGGACGCCCGGATGGGACGACCGCGCGACGGCTATCGCCGCATTCGAGAGGCGAACGAAGACAATACCCGGCTCGGGATGCTGGCGGGAGGAAGCGAAGTCCTGGGGTATGCCACGGAGGCCCTGGTGCTTGCCGGCGACTGGGATGGCGCCGAACACGAACTCGAGGACGCGCTGCAAGTGGCGAACACGCTCGGGGAGCGAGTGTATCTGCCGCAGTTGTTCGTGATGCAGGCTGCCATCGCGCGCGCGCGTGGCGACCGCGCAGGCGCCGACGCCGCGATCCGACGCGCGATCGCCGAGGCCAGAGCGCAGGAGACGCCGTGGCTGGAGTTGATGGCGCTGATTGAACTGTGCGACCGCCACAGTGCAACGGCCGAAGACCGACTCGCGCTTGCCGCGCTCGTCGACCAGCTTCCCGAAGCGCTCGGCACACCCGCTGCCGGCAAAGCGCGATCACTGCTCGACAAGACGAAGTCCGCGTAGACCACGCCTGCTCCTGTAGCGCGCGCTGCGGGCGTATCAGCGTGCGATGCCGCACAGCCGATTCGATGACCTGACTCGGCGGCTTCCCCGGCAGCGAAGCTAAGCACGCGCCATCTGAGCAGGTCGGTTTGCCCGAATCCGGATGAAATGGCGACGTTACGCTGACAACTCGGCGTACGAGAGGCGTTACATCTACCCGCGACAAGTCGCTACCGACAACCGAGATGGCTTTCAACACTGACTCCAAGTACCCGACCCGACGCGCATACGTGGTGAAGGTGCGCGGCGATGCAAAGCCCGATGCGCTCGCTGGTCGTCTCGAGAACCTCGTAACCGGCCGGCAATGTGATTTTGCGTCCGGTGGCGAGCTGCTCGAGTCCATTGCTAGCGACCTCGAGGCGACCCTCCACGAGCGGCCACCGCAGGGGAGCCGTAAGTACCGACAGATGGGGGTACTGGGACGTCGACTACTTCCCTGAGGAATTGGCGTTTGGATTGATGCTTCCTGTCCTCAAAAATCTTCGAAGGAGAGTCGTATGAAAGTGCTCAGATTAATGCTGCTAGCCGGCGTTGCGCTCATCGGATCAGGCTACGCACAAGCGCAAGTCGCTGGATCGACGTTGATCGGCGTCGCGGCTGCCGAGATGCGCGAAGTGACGTTCGGTTGGAGCGCCAAGCGCCAGATTCTTGGGAAGCCCGTGTTCAACGACAAGAACGAACGCATCGGGAAAATCGACGACATCATCGTCGCCCCCGACAAGGCTGTCTCATACGCCATCATCGGGGCGGGCGGTTTTTTAGGGGTTGATCGTCACGATGTCGCCGTCCCGGTATCCCAAATCAAGCTGCAGGCCGGGAAGTTCGTCCTGCCCGGCGCGAGCAAAGAGGCCCTGGAAGCGACGCCCAATTTCGAATACGCGCCGCAACCCAGTAAGAAGACGCCGCCGCCCAGTAAGCAGTGAATAGAACGTCATCACGCGTCAAGTTGAAGCTCCCTCCACGGTCTTTAGCAAATAGAGGTAACGAACCATGTCACACAAGAATTCGACCGGCGCGTCCATCGCGGCTGGACTCGACAAGATCCACGATTCTTGGGGTTGGTTCATCGCGCTTGGCATCGCCCTTATTGTTCTCGGCGGCGTCTGCCTTGTTGGTGATGTGACGGCGACGCTGGTTACCGTGCTGACATTCGGTTGGCTGCTCATCATGGGCGCCGTCGTCGCGCTGATCCAGGCGTTTCGGGTGCGTACCTGGAGTGGCTTCTTTCTCTTCTTCCTGAGCGCACTGCTGCGCGGGTTCACGGGCTACCTGCTGGTGCGCTACCCGCTTGCAGGGGAATACGGTCTGACCCTGATGCTCGCGTCGTTCTTCGTCGTCGGCGGCCTGTTCCGGGCGGTTGGCGCCAGCGTGGTCCAGTTCCCACAATGGGGCTGGGCGGTGTGCTCCGGGATCGTCTCCGTGGCATTCGGCGTCATGCTACTTACGCAGCTGCCGGTAGTAAGCCTCTGGTTCATCGGTTTGGCCATCGGTATCGATTTCATTTTCGATGGCGCGTGGTTCGTCGCCCTCGGCGTCGCTGTGCGCGGTGTTCCGAGCGGTCGATCTTTCGCGCGCGCATGAATGGCGGGGTACCCCATAGTTCACAGTTCTGAGGAGAAATGACATGAACAAGATGTTAGCAGTCGTATTTGGCGATGAAAAAGCGGCCTACGAGGGCGTGCGGGCTTTGTCTGCACTGGATGGCGAAGGCAGCATCGAGGTGAATTCGCTGGCGGTGATCAAGAAGAAGGCCGACGGTACGGTCTCGAGGGAACGCGTGGACGATGTGTTCCCGGCTTGGACTCTTGGAGGGACAGCACTCGGGAGCCTGATTGGGGTCCTGGGCGGACCCGTCGGCTTGGCTGTCGGCATGGGCACAGGTGCGTTGGCCGGTCTCATCGGTGACCTGCGCACATCCGAAGTGGACGAGGATTTCTTGTCCGACGTCTCGACGGCTTTGATTCCGGGCAAGTATGCCGTCGTCGCCGATGTGGATGAGGAGTGGGTCACGCCGGTGGACACGCGGATGGAAGCTCTTGGCGGGGTCGTGTTCCGCACCATCAAGAGTGCCGCTGAAGATGAACGTCGAGCGCGCGAGGTTGCTGCCCGGCGCGCCGAACTCGACCAGCTCAAGGCAGAGCATGCCAAGGCACGCAGCGACCTGAAGGCGAAGTTACAGGCGAAGATTGATCAGCTCCGCGCACGGCTGGAGAAGAAGCTCGAGCAAAATCAGGCGCGGTCAAAGCAAACTGCCGAGCAACTGCAGGCGAAGGTCGCGGCGCTGCAGAAGAAAGCGGACCAAGAGAAGGGTGATGCCAAGGCGGCCATCGAGGCGCGGATCACCAGCCTTCGCGCTGACTATCAGCGCCAACAACATGTCTAAGTCGCGCGCGATGGATCAGTTTGAGGACAGCGTGCCGGTCGCTTACCCGCGTACATTATGAGGAGCATGTCATGAGTATGAACAAAGATCTCGACAAGGTTCGAGCAGCTGCCCAAGCGCTGCATGGAGCGATCAGTGATGCCGCGGCAAAGCGCGGTGGCGCGGTGAAGGCCGATCTTGAGGCCGTTGGGCAGAAGGCCAAGTCGGTCACCGAGTCTGTCAAGGCCTCTCTGGCCGCACAGAACGAGGCCACCAAGAAATACCTGAAGGAGGCTGTCACGGATCTCGAAGCGATGCAGAAGCACGCCGCCGAGGCTCTGAAGGCCTCCGGCCAGGCATTCCAGACCTCGATCAGGCAAACCCTCGCCGACGCTCGCGCGTCCGCTCAGAAGGTCAGCGAAGCCGTGGCTGCCAAGCGCTCGGCCGAATCCACCAAAACCGGTAAATAGGAGAGCTTTATGCACAATTACATCGCCGTGATCTTTGACGGCACTGGCAGAGCTTACAAGGGCTTGCACGCGCTGTGGCAACTTGATGCCGACGCAGACATCACCGTCCACGGAACCACGGTCGTGCATCGTGAGGAGTGGGGCCAGTTCCAGGTCGATACCAAGGAGACGCACCCCGCCCTGGCGACCGCCGTGGGCGTAGGCGTTGGCGCCTTACTGGGCGCTTTGGCGGGACCGGCAGGCGCAGCCGTGGGCGCCGCTCGTGGAGCGGCTATCGGCGCTGCCGGGGGTGGCGTGATTGGCATGACCAGGGATGTGGTTCGTGCCGACACTCGCGATCAAGCGGCCGATGAGACGGCGTTCGTTCTTGGCCCTGGCCAATCTGCCGTCATCGCCGACGTGTCCGAAGACTCCACGTTGCCGATCGATTCGCGGATGCGCGAGCTTGGCGGCATTGTCTGCCGGCGCGCCTGGAGCACTCTGCAGGACGATGCCTGGTTCGGCGAGTACATCCCGAGCAGCTATCTCTACCCATACGAGTACATCCCGCCTGGCTATCCACTCTGATGGGGCTAGAAACCCTGCCCCAAGGGCCGCCTCGGTGCCGGGTTCGGCGCCGAGGCAGGTGGAGCGGGCCGTACGGCGCATCTTGATGCGCGAGATTAAGGCGGAGCGGACCCCCGCTCACCCAGGAGAGTGATAGTGGGTGCATCAAAGTCATTGCAATCGTTATTCATCGTCGCGGCGCTGCTGTGCTTGCCGGCGGCCGGAAGCCAAGCGGCACCGGCGCAGGATCTGGGCCAGGATCAAGACACGGAAGCGCAGCTGGGGCGGGAAGTCTTTGATGAGCTGAAAGCACGCGCCGAAATCATCGAATCGTCCCCTCTGTACGATCAGTTGAGACCGATTGCAGACGCCATTACCCGAGCGGCGCAGCCGCGATACAACCATCCGTTCAAGTTCTACCTGGTACACGAAGCTCAGCCAAACGCGTTCGCAACTCCGGGCGGGAACGTGTACGTTGTCGATTCGCTGCTGTATTTCGTAAAGAATACGGAGGAGCTCGCCGGAACCTTGTGTCATGAGGTATCCCACACCATCCATCACGACTCCATGACGTTGATGGAGGAGCGGAAGAAACTCGCGGAGCGCGGAGTCGGCGCTGCCATACTCTTGGGCCCGACGACAGCCCATATTTTGGCCATCGCTCTGCTCGGCCAGCTGCATTCCCTCAGTTATTCCCGAGATGTGGAATCCCGAGCCGACCTCACCGGCTCCGACATCTGCGCGGCCACGGGATACAACCCTTGGGGCCTGGTATGGCTGTTCCAGGATTTCAATAACGCCGATGTCGCGCAGCTACCGCAGCTCCTGTCGGATCACCCCAATAATCAGAATCGGGTCGATGCGCTGGAGCAACACTTCCGTGACAACCCGTCGCTCTTCGGCAAGTTCAACCCCGACCCCAGGTCGGCTACGCCGTTCGCCGTGCTCAATAAAGCTCCCGAAGTGTTCTTGCGTTGAACGGCCCCACACTAATCGCCACGAGCACCGAGACCTTGTGATTCTCTCCCTGGAAGCGTGCAAAGAACCAGCGTTTGACGACTTGGACGAAACGATAGGCGATCGTGATTGTTCCGTCGCGGTCGGGAAGAACGAACTGTCGCGGAATCCATTTCGACCATAATCGCAAGTCGTCCGCTAGTTACCAATCGAGTCCACGCATGATCGCCACGCTCCACCACTCGCTGCTCGGTGTTGCACTCGTCGCACTGCTGGAACTTGCGGTGATGGTGCGAATCCTGCTTCGGCCCCATCGCGACCTTGCTTCCCGAATCGCGTGGGTGCTGGTCGTTGGCGCGCTTCCTCTGTTCGGTATGGTCGCGTATTTGCTGCTGGGCGAGGTGAACATCGGCCGGCGCCGCGTGGACCGGCTGCACGCAGTTCTCGATCGCATGCCGCCGTACCCGCATCACCTCGGAGACGTGGCGGAACTCGCAGCCGCCATACCCGAGCGTTACCGACATCTCTTTCAGCGGTTCTGGTGCATCTGCGGACAACAGTCTCCGCTCGCCCGCCGAAGCGCTTAAAGGCACTCTCGTCAGCGACCGGAAACGGCTTGAAATAAGGCATTTCTGTTTCGCGGCTTGTGCGTCTTCTTATCCGCCAGGAAGTCTACGCAGGCCCGAAATCCCTAGATGCACCAGAACCAAAACCTGAAAGTCCTGTCCAGATCCTTGGCGGCGGCTCGACCTCAAGCGACTGCTGCCGCCAGCCGCAGCGCCGCAAGAAAGTTCCTGTCCATCACACGAATCCAGACATCGCGGCGTTCTGATCGATCATGGCTGCTGTCGTGGGCCGTGGATCGCGCACTAGGTGATGCACCAACTCGTGCCGGCGGAAAAGGACGGGCCGGCGCAATCTTTTCCTTCTCCTCGCCCCCGAGCATCCCGCCGAGCAAGCCTTCGGCCATGTCAGTTCCTCTTGACCTTCGCCTATGTTCGTAGACCCCGACACTCTTGGCAACGCGGTGCGGTGCGGTGCGGTGCGGTGCGGTGCGGTGCGGTGCGGTCGAATGATAATCATCTAGCCGGCCTCCGCGCCGTGTCTTGCGACACGGCGGGGTAATGTCAAGGTGCGAACTCACTTTGACCCTGAGGAGACCGACATGAGTAAGTTTAGCGGAATCGAGCTGCATTCGAACAATTCGGTGGTGGTGGTGAGCGACGAGACGGATCAGATTGTGTATGAACGACGGCACGCCGACGATCTGGCGGAGATCTTGGCGGTGCTGGAACCGTACCGAGCGGAGCTCGTGGGCGTAGTGGTGGAGTCGACCTACAACTGGTACTGGCTGGTCGACGGACTGATGGAGGCGGGCTATGCCGTACACTTGGCGAACACCACGGCGATCAAGAAGTACGAGGGGCTGAAGTACAGCGGCGATGAGGCCGATGCGGCGTACTTGGCGACGTTGCTGCGATTGGGATTGCTGCCGGAGGGCTACATCTATCCACGCGAAACCCGCGGCGCACGCGATCTGTGCCGCAAGCGGATGCAGCTGGTGCAGTATCGTACTGCGCAGATTCTGTCGATTGAGAACATCCTGGCAACCCAGAGCGGCGCGCGGATGAAAAGCGCGCAAGTCCAGCGGTTGACGGATAAGCAGATTGAGGCATTGGGCTTTGCGCCCGATGTGACCTTAGCACTGCAGGCAAATGCCGCGCTCATGAGGACGCTACAGCGGCGGATCGCTGTGCTTGAGGAGCGATTGCAAGTGCGCGTGCAGTTGAGCGCTGACTTTGCGCTGCTGAAGTCGGTCCCGGGCATCGGTCAGGTGCTGGCAACCACGATCATGCTCGAGACGGGCACGGTGGCGCGATTTGCAAAGGTGGGTAATTTCAGCTCCTACTGCCGTTGCGTGCAGAGCGTGCGCCTCAGCAACGGCAAGAAAAAGGGCGAAGGCAATGCCAAGAATGGCAATCACTACCTCGCCTGGGCATTTGTTGAGGCGGCACACTTCGCGTTGCGAGGCTGCCCGCCGGCGAAGAGCTTTTACGACCGCAAGAAGCGCCAGAGGAATGCCGTCGTGACGACCAAAGCGCTCGCGCACAAATTGGCGCGGGCGAGCTACCACATACTGCGTGAGCACAAACCGTTTGAGGTCGCTCGATGTTTTGCTTAACAGTTTGGCCACGCACAACGAGTCAGGAAAGCGGACTGGAACGCAGTCATCTCGAATGATTGAACGTTGTGCTTGTGCCGCGACCGGAGGTCAATGACGGAATCGCCCAAGTCGTGAGCCCGTTCTGGACCGGCGCCGTCACTGGCAGCCATACGAATGTAATGGTTCGTTTGGACACGATTTGGTACCAATATATTTCTGGGTTGGCGAAAGCCATCAGGGCGAAGGGCGAGCCTCGCTCGCCAGCCGCTTGATCCCGATGGGTGTCTGGTGCGATGCCGATCGCAACCGACGTAGCGAGAAAACGGGCGCGATTCGAATGTTGAGTGACGGCGCGGCGCGAAGGAATCATTGAGGGTGACGGAATGAACCGTTGCACAGAGTTTTATGCACGCTTGACTCTGGCCGGCTAATGGGTGTCGGCTTTTAGGCCGGCAATTCGCCTCGGCTCGAGGTCCGTTTGTGGCCGTTATGGAGAGCTCTCCATAACGGCCAAGGCGGTAAATGCAGTTAGAATGGGCTCCACAAAGCGGTCTTTCGCCCGTTCCTCGCGACGAAATAGACGGGAGAAAAATATTCGTGCCACCCGCGCGGCTCGCCTCCTGTTTCCGGTTACGGCATTGTCCCTGGCCGGATGCTGGACGCCGCCCAACGCCAACGTGCAGCCCGGTGGGGAACCCCGCCTGATCCAAAGCGGGATTACGGTAGCATCCGTCAAGGATCACGCCGCCGTGGAAGCCATTGATGCCGGCGCACGCACGATAACCCTCAAATTTTCTGACACCACGATCGCCACTTACAAAGTGGGCGCGGCCGTGGACAACTTTGGCCAGATCCAGGCGGCCGATCAGGTCAAAGCCACGGTGACGGAGGAACTTGCCGTTTACCTGCTGGCCAATGGCCGGCTGCCGGGTGGCGCCACAGCGGAAACCATGGGCGTTAGCGCCAACGTATTGCTGGTGGACCCCAGCTATCGCCTACTGACCGTGCAATATTCCGATGGCCGGTCCGAGACGTTCAAACTCGGTTTGGAGGCCAATCTCATGGAGATGGCGCCGGGCGACGCGGTGGTGGTGCAGCCCAGGGAAGTCGCGGCAATGCGCATCGAGAAATAGTGACACTGGGTTCGCAATATTGCGGTTGAAAAAACAAAATTCAAAACCGGAGGTGTTAAGTCCCACACCAGCGAGAATTATTGTGCCAACATCCCAACCTCTTGCTTCCCGATCCCTGCGCACGAAGGCCGCGATTGGACTTGCGTCGCTGTTGTCGCTGGCCGTCCCGATCCGGGCGCAAACAACCACCGAAGTCAACGTTTTGAGAAACACGGTGGGCGACCGTATCGAAACGGCGACGATTCTGAGCGGGGATGTCGGGATCACTGGCGCCTCCTATAGCGAAGGGCACGAGGCGGATATCAAGCTCGACAAGTTTGGGGGCGAGGGTACGATCGGCGTCCCGCAACAATTGGGAACCCTGCCCATCGGCTGGCAGCCGCGGTTGCAGGGCGAGATGGGCTGGGTCTCTGCCACGCAAAATTTCACTGCCGCTGATCTCTATGGGGGTCAAAGCCTGACGGGTGCGCAAAGCAGGTTCAAGGACTTCTCGATCGCGTTCGGCGGCGGCGCGCGTTTCTGGTTCACCAACCATTTCAGCATCTCACCTACGATCATGGGGATGTATGGGCACACGAACAACACTTTCGATCCCAATGGCAACCTTTGGGCGCAAAGCCAGCAGCAGAACGCCAAAGATCTGGGATTGGTGGACTATACTGTAGACACATGGACCATCCGCCCCGCCGCGGACTTTCAATACGTTTACACCTGGCGGCGTACCATCTTCACACTGACCTCCACCCCGACATATTTCCACACAGAGAGCTTCAAGTCCTCCAACCCCAACGTGAGTGTCAACGGCGATTCGGAGACCTGGCTGAATAAAATTGACGTGGACGTTCCCCTGAGCATGGAGCTCTGGGGTCACGAATTGCGCACGGGTGGTTTTATCAGCCGGACCGAGCTTTATGGCGACATCCGGAACGGATTGAACATTGATCATCTCTACGAAGTCCACGGTCGGCTCGTGCTCGATTATTTAAAACAGTTTTGGAAGGCACAATGGTTCGGCGTCGGCGGTTCCTATCTGTGGGGTCCTAATGGTTTGTCCGGATTTTCGATCGGCGTCGATGTCTCGTTCCAGTTTTGAACTGGACAGCTGCTTTTCTGTATTTGATGTGCGGGTTCTGGTGCATCTAGGGATTTCGGGCCTGCGAAGACTTCCTGGCGGATAGAAGACCCACAAGCCGCGAAACAGAAATGCCTTATTTCAAGCCGTTTCCCGTCGCTGACGAGAGTGCCCTTAAGCGCTTCGGCGGCCGAGCGTAGCCTGTTGTCCGCAGATGCACCAGAACCGTTCAACGCGCTCACCACCGGTTCCATCAACGTCGAGTTGATCCGGGAGAATTGGCCCGACCTGATTCGTCTCGCCGGATCGTTGAAACTCGGGCACCTGAAAGCCGCCGGCGTCATGCGCACCCTGCAGGTGAAGGACAATCCGACCACCCTCGCGCGGGCCTTGTCCGAACTCGGGCGCATCATCAAGTCGCTGCACGTCTTGCGCTACGTGGACGATGCGGCATTCCGACGTCGTATCCTCACGCAATTGAATCGGCAGGAATTGCGCCACCGCTTAGGCCGGCGCATCTTCTTGGGTGAACGCGGCGAAATCCGCAGCTCTTTGCGCCAGGGCCAAGAGGAAGAACTCGGAGCGATGGGCCTGCTGCTCAACGTCGTCGTTCACTGGAATGCGATCTACATGCAGGAAGTGATAACTCAGCTCAAGACCGAGGGTTGGGTGATCGAGGACGCCGATCTCGCGCGACTCTCCCCGCTCATCTGGCGGCACATCAACTTCCTCGGACGATATAACTTCGCCGTCCCGGAGGTGGTTGCTAACGGGGGCTTGAGGCCGCTCAGCAATCCCAGTTCCGAATGGGACTTTTGAAACCCCTTATGGCGGTTTTCTGTCCCTCTCCGCCGTACGGGCCTCGTGCTGCTCTACCCAGCACGCGCGATGCCGTCGCCTAAGGAGCGGCTCGGGTCTATCCGACTCGTCGAGCCCCGCAATCGACAAACTCATGTTGCCCGCTAGTGTCGACGCCGGCATCAAAATGGAACCAACTGACCAACCGCGGTAATCCTCGCACGCCGTCCAAACTTCTCGGAGGGATCGCGTCCCAGGAAGTGGTGTACGAGTCATGAGTCTCGCGCAACTGCACCGCACGACTCGCGCACGATTAGATCGCAGTGCAGCCGAGTGTCGCGGAGCGGCATCTCGGGCCGACCAATGCGCTCCAGCATCAGAGCCAACGCCGTCTCCCCGATCGCGCGAGTAGGCTGACGCAGTGTCGTGAGGGGAACCGGCAGGAGGCTCGCGTACTCGGCATCGTCAATGCCCACGAGCTTGACGTCTTGCGGCACGCGGTACTTGAGCCGAAGCAGCGTGTGCATCAGGCGCCCCGCCGTGCGGTCGTTGGCGCAGACGATGCCGTCCGGTCGGCAGGACCTCATGAACTGTTCAACGGCGGTGCTATCCTCAGGATCGATGCGACATGCGAGTTCCCCATCGACCGGCAGGCTGCGCGAAAAAAGCGCTTCGCGATAGCCCGCTTCCCGGTCGTTCACGGTTGACGCCGCATGCTTGAGACCGATGAAGGCGAGCCGCCGGCATCCCAAGCTCAGCAAGTGATCGGCGACGATGCGGCCGGCCTGCCGGTTGTCTATACCGACGAGGTCATATCGGGGCGGCTCCGGATACGGCAGCAACGGCCGGTCGAGTAGGATCACGGGAATCCGCGCCGCATCGAACGCGCGACCAATGCGCTCGTTCCATTGGTCCTTTGTCGGCGTGAACTCCAGCGGCGCGAAGAAAACGCCCGACACATGGCGCTCGATGTACTGCCGGCACAAATGCCAAGCCCGCTCCTCGTTCGAATTCGCGGCCGCCGAGTCGCAACCCCAGAGTAGCGCGTGCTGCCGCGCCAACGGGGATGCCATCATCCCGTGGCAGATCGGCTCGAAGATTTCCGTCTCGCCCAAGTTGGGAATCAGAAGCCCGAACGAACGCGCGCCGGCTTGCCGGTGGCCTCGCAGGAACGTGCCTGACCCCGCGCGTCGTTCGATCAAGCCGGCGAGTCGTAGATCGCGAAGAGCGCGGCCGACCGTAATTCTTGAGACGCCGAAAGCCTCGACCAATTCGGCTTCGCTCGGCAGCCGATCGCCCTGCTTCCAGCGACCGGACTGGATATCGGAAACGAGCGCCGAATAAACCTGTAGATGCTTTAGAGCGCGGCTTGACGGAGGTTGCATTTTGTAACCTGTTATATCAGCTATTTAACTTTATTTCTTGAAAAAGATAGATGTCGGCTATAGATTAAGAACTTGCAAGCACTCTGCGAAAACAATTCAGTTGCACTGCTCTCGAACCTGCCATATAATAACGCTCACTAGCTGTTATGACAACTAGGAGACTAGCATGACTAATTCGAGCCCCGTCAAAAGCGATTTGTTTACGCGAGCCGTTGCTGCGGTGGCTATCGCTGGCCCGATCCTCTTGGTTCTATTCTGGGGCCTCTTGGTTCTATTCTGGGGTCTGAGTAGCAATTGAACGGAAAACCGGGGTAAGGAGCGGCGGTCACTGTTTCTTTCCGTGCGGATGTCGAGTCTTTCCACCCTCAACGACCTTCAAACCGTCCTTACGTAGCGCGCCATCCGGGGCGACGTGCCGGTAGAGCGTTTGCCGGCTAATACCCAGTTCGCTGCACAAGTCGGCCACCTTCGTTTCCTTTTGCCCCATGGCGGCCATCGCCAGGCGCACCTTTGCCGCCGTCATCTTGAAGGGGGCACCGCCTCTTCTTCCGCGGGCACGGGCCGATGCCAGCCCGGCTTTGGTTCGTTCGGAAATCAGGTCTCGTTCGAATTCTGCGAGCGAAGCGAAGATGCCGAACACGAGCTTGCCCGCCGACGTCGTGGTGTCGATGGATGCGCCGTGGCCGGTCAGCACCTTGAAACCGATGCTGCGCGTGCTGAGGTCGTGAACGACGTTGATGAGGTGGCGCAGGTCGCGGCCCAACCGATCGAGCTTCCAAACGATCAGGGTGTCCCCGCGACGCAGGGCCTTCAAGGCCGCGTCGAGTCCGGGCCGGGCGTCGAGGCGGCCGGAGGCGCGGTCCTCATAGAGCCGGCGCGTGGCCACGCCGGCGGCCCGTAGCGCGTCGCGCTGCAGATCGGTGCTCTGCGATCCATCCGCCTTCGACACCCGCATATAGCCGATCTGCATGCTGTCACCTAAACGGTCGATTGTGTGACCGCCGCGAAATTGCCTGCCAGACACCTCGCATTTGTCACATATCCAATCCTATATTCTATGTCGCGCAGAGATCTGTGCAGGTTATTTGTGTGACATCGGGTAACGTGCATCGATGGCTGTCAGTTTTCTCACTGCCGCGCAGCGTGCTCGCTATGGCCGTTATCCCGAGGTGGTCACGGCGGACGACTTGGCCCGCTGTTTTCATCTCAGCGACGACGACCGTGTGCAGATCATGAGCTGTCGCGGCCACCATAATCGCTTAAGCTTTGCGCTGCAGCTGAGCACCGTGCGTTACCTCGGCACCTTTCTCGAGGACCCGATCGCCGTGCCGTCCTCGGTGCTGCAATCCCCGTCGCACCAATTGGCTATCCATACCCTAGACGGCCTGGAACGCTATCGCAAGGGAGAGCAGCGCGAGGAGCACGTAACAGGTACGACGACAAGGTTGGCGCTTTCTTCGATCATATCTGTGGACAAGTCAGATCGGCGCCATCCCCGACGGGCGTTAACACGGGAACCAGGATTGCGACAGACTTCCAAACCCTTCCGCGGGTCTGGGGTTTCCGATGCGCGATCCACTGATTTATCCGGTTCTGCCTGTCGAGCCAATTTCGGCCGAGCAGTTATCCACGTTCAGACCGCTTGCTGACGAGGTGCAATGGGCGCGCAAGCACACCCGCTCGCCGAGGCGACAGCTCGAACTCCTGGTGCTTCTAAAGGCCTTCCAGTTTCTCGGATACTTCCCGGCGCCGCGCGTGATTGCCCCTTCGATCGTTGTGGCGAGCGCGCGACGCCTCGATATGCTCGCTCCAGAGTGTGCATTCTCCGTGGCCCCGGCAACGCTGTACCGCAGTCGCGCGGCCGTCAGGCGCAGGCTGGGCGTCGAGCGCTGGACCACGGTCACTCGACGTTTGCTCGTCAGCCGGCTCCTCTCCCTCAACCAGGGCCGAGGAGGGCCGAACGATTTCCTGAACGCCGCCGTCGAATATCTGCGCCAGGACGGAATCGAGCTCCCGGCGCTTCGCACGCTCAGGCGACTTATCGGCAGCATTCGCGCACGTGTCGACAGAGCGTTCTGTGCCGCCATAGTCGCGCCCCTCAAGGAGAGAGATCGCAGAATACTCGAAGGGTTGATGAACGTGCCCCCGCACGAGGCTCTCTCTGGATTTGAGCGGATCAAGCAACGGTCGGCCCGCGCAACGCTCAAGCACCTCACGGCCCACTTGATCCATTTGCGGTGGTTGCAGGAGCTGCCAGCTACACAGCCGCTGATCGCGGGGCTCGGCTTGGGCAAGGTAACCGACCTCCCGGACCAGGCTCGTGCGCTCAACGTGTACGAACTGCGTGAGCGTGGCGCCACGCGCCGCCTGGCGTTGCTCATCTGTCTGCTGCAAGTCGCGCGTACCGACTGCCTTGATCAGCTTGCCACGCTGTACCTGCGGCGGATCCACTGGATGTGGGGTCGGGCTCGGGAGGACCTCGAGGGGTGGCGACGGAACCGCAGCGGTCTGTCGCAATCGTTGGTCCGGCTGCTTCGCCGGATCGTTGTGGAGTTCGACCAACCGTCGCCAGAAGGCTCCCTCGATGAGCGCCTCGGCGCTATCGCCGGCGAGCGTGGCGGGAGGGAGGTTATCCTTCGCGACTGCGACATCGCCCTCGAGCACAGTGTTAACGATCCGCGTTCGTTCCTGATCCGGCACTACCGGCGCAGCCGCGCCACACTCATGACCCTGCTCGCGGCGCTGCCGCTCGATGCCGAACAGCCCGAAGCTTGGCCGCTGGAGCTCGCGGACCGTCTGGGTATGATGGACGAAGACCGCGATTCTATATTGAGCCTTGATGTTGACCCCGGCCACATCTCGGCGCCATGGAGAGATCTGATCCAGCGTCCGGGACCGGGATTGACGGTAGACCGGCGGCAGTTCGAGGTCTACGCATTCTGCGAAGTCGCCGATGCGCTCAAGGCGGGAGAAGTGTTCGTCTCGGGGTCGTTGGCGTTCGCGTATTACCGTGAAACCCTGGTCGCACGAGACCTCGCATCCGAGCCGTGCCAGGCGTTCTTGCGCGATCGAGGCCTGCCCACGCGAGCGGAGAAGTTCGTTGACCAGCTCCGGGACGCTCTGCGAAGCGCTGCCTGGCAGCTCGATGAGCTCTTCAAGATCGACTGCCCGCCGTGCCGCATCGACCGCGACGGAAGTTGCATCTGCCGCGGGTGCGCGCGGCTCCGGCCAGTCAGTCGGCCCAGCAGCTGGCCGACACCATCGAAGCGCGCTTACCGGAGCGCCATCTGCTCGACGTGCCCGCCAATGTGGATGGCTGGACGCAGTGGACCCGGCACTTCGGGCCGCTGTCGGGTGAATCTCCTCAGATCAAGGACCCTCGACGCCGGTACGTCGAGACCGCGTTCACCTACGGCTGCAATCTCGGGCCTACCCAGGCGTCGCGGCACCTCGCCGGACAGGCCACGGCCCATATGCTGTCGTTCGTGAACCGCCGGCATGTGGATCCCCGGAAGCTCCGGGCCGCGTCGACAGACATTATTGATGCGTATGCGGCCTTCGACCTGCAGCGGATCTGGGGCGCTGGCGTCCGCGCGGCCGCCGACGGGACCCACATTCCGATTTACGACGACAACCCGTTCGCGGCCTATCACTGGCGGTTCCGAGGAATGGCGGGCGTGGCCTATCGCCACGTCGCCGACTCATACATCGCAATCTTCAGCCGTTTCATTCCGTGCGGCGTGTCCGAGGCCGCGTACATGCTGGACGGCCTGCTGAACAACAAGTCGAAGATTCGTCCACACGTCCTTCACTCTGACACCCGCGGGCAAACAGCCGCGGGCTTCGCGCTCGCATTCCTCGAGGGAATCGAGTTGCGTCCGCGGATCAAGAACTGGCACGATCTCGTGTTCTACAAACCGTCTCGCGACTCGAACTATCATCACATCAATGCGCTGTTCAAGGGGACCGTCAACTGGAACCTAATCGCCGAGCACTTCCCCGATTACGTGCAGATCGGTGCCTCCGTGCAGACCGGCACGCTTCCGAGTTCCTGGCTGCTTACGCGGCTCAACAGTACGAGCCGCCGCAGCGCTCTGTTCCGCGCTTTCCACGAGCTCGGCCGCGTCGTCCGCACGATCCACATGCTCGAGGTCCTGGCCGCACCGGATCTGCTGCGCCCCGGCGGCTCTCCACAGAACAAGGTCGAGGCGTTTCACCGGTTCTCGAAGTGGATTCTGTTCGGCGGTCAAGGCGTCCTGCGGAGCAACGATCCCGCGGAATACGAGAAGGCAGTCCATTACAATGAGCTCGTCGCCAACGCCGTGATGCTTCAGACGGTCGCCGACCAGACTCAAATCATCCGGCAGCTGGTCGAGGAGGGATATCCGGTGCATGCAGAGGATCTCGAACGCCTGAGCCCGTACGCCACGCAGCATCTCAAGCGGTTCGGCAAGTATCCGGAGGACTTCGGCACGGGTGAACCTCGGCCGTCGACGTCACTGCCGATCTGAGTTACCCACAGATGTGATCGAAAAAAGCACCAACCTTGTCGCCCTACCATCAATGCGTTACAGGCGTGCGATACCGGTGCGCCAGGCACATGACCGCCTTGATCAATCCGCGCCGTTCGGCCGAACGGCGGCACCCAATGTGTTCACTTGGCGTTTGTAACATCCAGAAAGGGCATCGCTCCGGACAGCATGTAAACGGGCAGCTGATGTCGGACTAAAACTTGCTGTAGGCCTCCCAGGACCGATTTTGCTTCCATAGTCTGAAGCCCGACCTCTTCAATCCGCTCACCCGGACGATCAATCGTATGGATCGGCACTGTCAGCGGTAGAGCGTCGGCACCTTCGACGAGCACTTGGATCGTGAATTTCATGGGGAGACCCTCCTGGCACATTCGACACCAACGCCGCGAGTGCCTGATTGATTGCCCGTCGATTGAATCCAGCCGGGTGGTAGCGGCGGGCGATTTCCCATTCCTCCTCGTCCATATCGTCGATGAGTCCGTCAAGTTCCTCACGCGATTCACCGCTACCCATGGCCTCGTACTGCCAGCGATTCTCCATAAAGGCGTCCGGTCCGCCGCAGTCCTCAGGCGGGGCGGAGCACTTCCCCGCAACGCACATCGGGTACCGCTTAGATGGATCGATTGGCAAGGTCGCTTCAATCCGGATGTCGTGTACCCAGCTGTCGCCAAAATCGTATTCGTAGGTAAACCGTTCCATCCGGCGCAGCTTCAGATCGCCAATCCGTACCTTCCGGGCGTCCGTATCGAAAAGCACGCCGCCCTCTCGGCTGAGTCCGTATTCTCGGCCACGGATCTCAAAACGGTGCAGGTGAACATCTTCCCAGCCAAAGGCGACCTGCAATACGTCGTGAAGTTGCGCAATACTGGTGTCGCTCGGCACCAGCAGGCGTCGCCAAATCAGCGGGCTGATGCCACGTAACACGGCTCGCAGTTGAAGAATCACGCGCTCTGAGACCTCGCCGTCCGCCATTGGCCAAGCCTACGCTTGTGCAGTGCGTACCCCCAAGAAATGGATACTCTCGCCTAACTCCACCGCCTGCACGAAAGAGTTCACGGCGTCGTCTACCTTGCCGACAGGCGGTGGTGAGAATTCAGACTGGACGGACATTCCGGGAAGAAACGCAGACACGATCCTGGCGCCCAGGAGATGCTGTCGAAGTCGCTCGATTGTCTGCTCCGCGTGCGTGCGCTCCGCGCTCGGGAAGGCACTGACCAGGTAGGCGATGGCTATGGCGGCCGGATTTGCATCCGGCGGCCGCAATCCTGCCTCGAGATCCTCCAGCGAAACATGGCGTGCATCCAGTCCCTGTTCCCGTAGCGCGCGTACCAGCAGTTCTGCAGCAATTGTGTCGGCGGGCGAGCCCAATCCCAGACATAGCAGAATTGAGCCACTCGGTACCTCCACCGGACCTTGCCATCGTCCGGTCAGCTGTTCGCGGTGTTGGCGCAGGATATGTCCCGGATTCTGATCCTCCAGAAGCGACGGACGGTGTCGTCGCAAGCGCCGGGGCTCGCCGCTGAGAGCGGACACGACCGTGACGAGTACCTTCCGGAGCTTGATACGCTGATCCTGGCTGATCGCGCCCGACTCGAAATCGAGCGAACCGAGATGCAACGCGGGCAGCAGGACGAGGTCGCAATACGCGGCGAACGAATGACCCTTGAGGAAGGCTCGAGCCGCTACGAGGATTTCGTCGGCGTTCCCGGAGAGAGCTCGCTCATAGAACTTTTGCGGCAGGGTCAGGGCCGGCGTGTCCCCCAGCAGCAGCTCCAGGAATTTCAGGGCTCGGATGTGACGGCCTATCACGAGAAGGCACAGCGTCAAAGGGGTCGACAGGATCAGGCCGAGCGGGCCCCATAGTGCGCTCCAGAAGATCGCCGCGACGACCACCGAAAGCGGTGACAGGCCCGTCGTATAGCCGTACAGGCGTGGCTCCACTGCTTGCGCCGCGATGAGCTCGACCACGGCGAACAGCCCCAGAGTGCTGATCGCCAGCGACCATCCCGGAACGACGGCGATCGCCAGCACGGTTGCCAGCAGCGCCGCGAGCCACACCCCCACGTAGGGGACGAACCGCAGCAGCATGGCGAGAGCGCCCCAGAGCGCCGCTTGTGGAAGTCCCAGAAGAGCGAGGCCGAAACCGATGCTCGCGCCGACCCCGAGATTGACGGCGAACTGGGATACGAAAAACTTCGAGAGCCGCTCACCCGCATCGTTGAGCGCAAGCGTCGTCAGGCGGATGTTGGTCCCGCCGGCCAGACGGATGAAGCGGTCGCGCAGCGCTTCGTGCTCGAGCAGCACGAACACCAGTACGACGAGCACAATACCTGTCGACTCGATCGGTGCCCACACGGCGGCCAGCACTCGTCCAATGATCTGCAAGGGCTCTGGGCGAGGCTGGTGCAACTCGACGGGAATCGCTGTCGCCTCCGGAGGGAGGCCGTCTGTCCCGGAGGGCTGGGGCCGTCCCAGGCTCGTCGGATGGCTCTCGATGAGCCGACTGGCCTCGCTCGTCAGGGCGTTGAGCCGACCCACGGTCATCTGATCGAGGTTGCGGAGCTTCTGCTGAATTGTTTTCTCGTATTGCGGCAGGCTCCGGGCCATGCTCAATATCTGCGTGCCCAGCACTCCGGCTGCTGCGGCGACCGCGACAGCCAAGGTGAGCACTGCCAGGAGCACCGCAGTGGTTTGACCCACTCCGATGCGCCTCAATCTGCGGACCAAGGGTGCAATCAGCAGGCTCATCATCAATGCGAGAGTAAAAGGGATGAGCACATCGCGGCCGAAATACAGCAGAGCCAGGACAGCTGTGAAAGCGATGATGCCGATCGCACGGTCGCGGAGCGACCCGGACGGGTCGCTAGTGGTCGTGCTGAGCGAGTCCGGGTTATGTCTCTCCATAAGGGCCTCTATCACTCGCGCACATTCTGTGCGATCCATTCGGCGGACAGCGCGAAGATTGCAACCGTTAAGAATGCTGTCGTCGCCCAAGCCAAGGTAAGGCGAGGCAGCGTTGCCCGACTTCCTAGCACCAGCGGAGAAATATTGTGGCCAGTTCGTTGTTGAGCAGAGCGCAGCGCACTTGCAGCAGCAGTCCATTGGATTCTGTTTACCGTCGCGAAATCTCCCGTGTATTGAATGACCCTTATTCGCGCGATACGCCTGAGCGAGGATCCCTTAATGGGATCTGTTGCCGCAACGTATATTGGAGTCAGCATCGCCGGATGCTGCGAACAGATTCGTCACGCGCCGAACAGTGCCCGGTCCCACGCGGCCTGCATGGTATGACGTCGCCGACCACGGGCGAGGCCGATTTATCAGCCATGTGATGGAAAGATCTTAGAGAGCCGCCAGGCAAAGACCGCCGCTTGCTGTATCTCTCCCATGCTTGGCCTCAGGTGGTCCCACTGCGTCGGCAAGCAGCAAGAAAAAAGGCAACGCTGCGCGCGACGTGAGTGTCGATCTCGGCGCGCAACAACTTGAGGTCTTCTCCGAAAAGAGCGCGCATCAAAAAACGCACAACGACCAAATCGAGGAAGAACTGGGTCGTTGTCTCCACGCATTCCGGAGCGAGGGCCGGAAACGCGCGGATTTCATCCGACTGCGCCAACTCGCTCAATACCTGAGCAACGGCTTGCGCCCCGCGCTCGCGCGCCATTCGTCCTACGCCTGCCAGTTGCGGAAACCTGCGCGCTTCGGCAGCAGAAAGCCGCATGAAATCGATGGTATCGCTGACTAGAAGCCCCTTCAGAACGTTGGTGCCCACATTGGCAAGACGCTCCTCAATCGTTGCTCCGCTCGGCGCCTGACTGCCAAATCCGGCTCTGACCTTAGCCGCGTTGCGCGCCACGACCGCCGCGAACAGAGCCTCTTTCGTAGGAAACCGCGCATAGATAGTTGGCTTCCCCGCCTGGGCGAGGCGAGCGATCTCATCGATGCTAGCGCCGGCTAGCCCGTTTTCCAGAAAGAGGCGGCGAGCCGCATCCAGAATGCGCTCATCGACCTGTCCGGCAAGCTTCCCTGGGGGCCTTCCGACGCGCCCAGCCCGCGGCTTCCGTCGCCGCTTGCCTCGTACTGCAACGCTACTCATCAACTGACCTCGTGTCCGTGCGAGCCTTTCGACTGGGCTACGACCGGCTTGAGAGTCTAGCGAGTTCCGAGCAAATAAAGAACGAAACGGTGTCGTTAAATTTTCCTTGACACGGCCGCCAACGCCGTGTATAAAACGAAACCGTATCGTTCAGTTAATTTTGCAGTAGGGACCGACTGATCAACGAGTGGATTGCCTAAACATGGAACGCTTCCTCGAGAAAAACCGATACCGCCTGCGCAACGCTCTTGTTGCCGCCCTGAGCACGAGCGTCCTCGCAGCTTGTGCTGTAGGCCCCAACTTTCATGCCCCGGAGCCACCCGCCACCGCGCGCTACACGCCCGAGCCGCAGCCCACCACCACGGTGAGCACGGAGGACGTGGCCGGCGGGGCTGCCCAGGACTTTGTCCCGGAAGGCGATGTGCCCGCCCAGTGGTGGCGCTTGCTGCACTCCGAGCCGCTCGATGAGCTCATCGAACGCGCCCTGAAGAACAGTCCGACCGTCGCCGCGGCCGAGGCGACTCTGCGCAGCGCGGCGGAAAGCTACGGGGGCGAGCGCGGCGCACTGCTGCTGCCGACCGTTGACGGATCGGCCTCCGCCACACGCGAGAAGACTTCGCTGGCGTCGTTCGGGATCCCGAATGGGCCCACCGTCTATAACAATCTCTTCTCGGCCTCGGTCCAGGCGACCTACAAACTGGACCTGTTCGGCGGCTCGCGTCGCCAGATCGAGGGATTGCGGGCGCAAGCGGACTATCAGCGCTGGGAGCTCGAGGCCGCCCGCCTCACGCTCACCGGCAACGTGGTGACCACGGCCGTCAACATGGCGAGCCTCAAGGCCCAACTCGCAGCCATTCACGACATTGTGGCGAGTGAGCGCGAGCAGCTCGCCGTCACCGAGCGCCAGTTCGCGGCTGGGACCGCCTCCCATGCCGACGTGCTCGCGCAGCAAGCGCAGCTGGCGCAGACCGAGGCCAGCCTGCCGGCGCTCGAGAAGCAGCTCGCCCAGGCCGGCCACCGCCTCGCAGTGCTTGCAGGCGAGACCCCCGATCACGCCGAGCTCAATGGGATCGAGCTCGATGCGCTGACGCTGCCCACGGAGCTCCCGGTGAGCCTGCCCGCGAATCTCATCCGGCAGCGGCCGGACGTGCAGGCGGCCGAGGCGCAACTGCACCAGGCGAGCGCCCAGGTCGGGGTCGCCACCGCGAATCTATACCCAGCGTTGAGCCTGACCGGTTCGATCGGTTCGGATGCGGCGCATACGCAGGACTTGCTCGGAGCGGGCTCGGGCGTCTGGAGCGTCGCGGGGACGCTTGCGCAGCCGCTGTTCCACGGCGGCCAGCTGCGTGCCCAGCGCCGCGCAGCGATCGACGACCTGGATGGGGCCGCTGCCCGCTACCGCGAGACGGTGCTCGAAGCGCTTCAGCAAGTCGCCGACACGTTGCGGGCGCTCGAGAGCGATGCGCGCGACCTCAAGGCACAGATGGCCGCTGAGGGGGCTGCGCGAGACTCGCTCGCGATCGCCCGCAGGCAGTACGCCGCCGGTGTCAACAGCCACGTCGCCGTGCTGATCGCCGAGCGGCAATACATACAGGCGCGCGAGAGCCGCGTGCTGGCACAGGCCGCGCGCTATAGCGACTCGGCGACGCTGTTTCAATCCCTGGGCGGCGGCTGGTGGAACCGCAGCCCTGAATCGCAATTCACGACTGGCTCATTGAGGTGAATGATGGACACTGATAACCGAGGTCTTTTGAAAGAGCTTCGAATCGGCCGCGAGGAGCGGGACGAGGCAGCCGCTTCAGGCCGCAACTGGTGGATTGTGATCGCGAGTGTGATCGTGATCGCTGTGCTCGCAGGCGGGGCTCTGTTCTTCGCGCGCGGCCGGGCCATCGCGGTCGACCTGGCGAGCGCCGCTCCGCCCTCTTCGGGCGCGGGTCAAAACGCCATTCTGCAGGCCACCGGCTACGTGACCGCGCGCCGTGAGGCGACCGCGTCGGCACAGATCACCGGCACCCTGACTCAGGTGTTGATCGAGGAGGGCGAGCACGTGCAAGCAGGACAAGTGCTCGCGAGGCTCGACGATACCGCGGCCCGCGCCACATTGGAGCAAGCCGAAGCCCAGCTCAATGTCTCCCAGGCTTTACTAAGCCAGTATGAGGGACAGCTCGAGCAGGCGCGTAGTGACTTCAAACGAGATGAGAATCTCGTCGGAGAGGCGATCTCCCAACAGGTCTTCGATACGGCACGCACTCAGGTGCGCACGCTGTCCGCACAGGTGGAGTCACAACGCGGGCAGGTGCAGCTCGCGCGTGCCTCGCTAAGGGGCGCCCAGGTGCAACTGGACTACACGGTCATCAAAGCGCCTTTCTCTGGGGTCATTACCGCGAAGGCCGCGCAGCCCGGCGAGATCGTATCGCCCATGTCGGCAGGCGGCGGATTTACACGAACGGGCGTGGGCACCATCGTCGATATGGACTCCCTCGAGATCGATGTCGACGTGAACGAGGCCTACCTTCATCGTGTGAGCTCTGAGCAGCCCGCGCAGGCGGTGCTCGATGCCTACCCCGACTGGAACATCCCCGCGCATGTCATCGCGATCGTGCCGACCGCCGATCGCAGCAAAGCGACCGTGAAGGTGCGCGTCGCCATCGATCAGAAGGATCCGCGCATTCTGCCCGACATGGGCGTGCGGGTGTCCTTCCTCGAGCAGACCGACAATGCTGCCGCGCACGCCGCTGCCCCGCAGGGGGTGTTGGTTCCTGTCTCTGCCATCGTCGAGCGCAGGGGCAAGAGCGTCGTGTTCTCGGTCGATGGACAGCGGGCTCATGCGCAACCCGTCACCGCCGGCCAGAGCTTCGGAGACCTTCGGCTCGTGCAAGGCATCGGCAGTGGTGCGCGGGTGGTACGCGCGCCGCCAGCGGAATTAGCGGACGGCGCGCGAGTGGCCGTCGGTAAGTAACTGACAGGAGAAGAACACGTGAGCACACTGGTCGAAATTCGCAACCTGAGCAAAGTGTACGAGCGCGGCAAGCAGCGCGTCGAGGTACTTCATCACGTCAATCTCGCCATCGAGGAAGGCGACTTCGTGGCACTCATGGGCCCGTCCGGATCGGGCAAGACAACGCTGCTCAATCTCATCGGCGGGCTCGATTCCCCGACCGAAGGAATGCTATCCGTCGCCGGCAAGCGCATCGAGCGCTTAAGCGAAGATGCGCTTGCCAAGTGGCGCGCCGCAAACGTGGGCTTCGTGTTCCAGTTCTACAATCTGATGCCGATGCTGACGGCACAGAAGAACGTGGAGCTGCCGTTGCTGCTGACTCGACTCTCGGCGGCGCAACGCAAGCGCAATGCCGATATCGCGCTGCAGCTGGTCGGCCTCGCCGATCGCGCTGCTCACAAGCCCACTGAACTCTCCGGCGGCCAGCAGCAGCGCGTGGCGATCGCGCGCGCCATCGTGTCCGATCCGACGCTGCTCGTCGGCGATGAGCCCACGGGCGACCTCGACCGGCAGTCCGCCACCGACATCATGACGCTCCTGCAGCAGCTTAATCGCGATCACGGTAAGACCATCATCATGGTCACCCACGATCCGAAGGCGGCGGAGTATGCGCGGCGCACGCTGCATCTGGACAAAGGCACGCTCGTCGAGCGTCCCGAGCTTGCACATGCGTGAACCGTTGACTCTATCCTTATCGGAGCATTGGCAATCGTGAAGTACTTCCAACTGATCTGGGCCGCGTTGTTCAGGCGCAGCACCCGTACGCTGTTCACCCTGCTGTCCGTGCTGGCCGCTTTCCTGCTGTTCGGCCTGCTCGACTCGGTGCGCAGCGCCTTCACTGGCGCCACGAACAGCGTGGCGGGCGCCGATCGGCTCATCACCGTCTCGAAGATCAGCTTGACCCTGTCACTGCCGAAGAGCCTCCTCGAGCGGATCGAGGCGCAGCCGGGAGTGGCCGAGGCCACTTACGCCAACTGGTTCGGCGGCATCTATCAGGATCCGAAGAACTTTTTTCCGAGCCAGGCCGTGGCCGACAATTTCCTCGATCTGTATCCGGAATGGGAGCTGTCCGCCGATCAACGCAGGGCCTTTCACGACATTCGCACGGGTGCCATCGTGGGTGCGAGCCTCGCGGAGAAGTACCACTGGAAAGTCGGCGACAAAATCCCACTGCAGGCCACCCTCTTTCCGCAGAAGGACGGCTCCAACACCTGGACGTTCGACCTGGTGGGCATCTACCACATGTCTGACCCCAACCTGCGCGGCCAGGAGAACAACTTCTACCTAAAATGGGACTACTTGGACGAGGCACGTCAGCTCGACAAGGGAACCGTCGGCTGGTACGTCGTGAAGCTGGCGGATCGCAGGAACGCCGACCGCGTCGCGGAGGCGATTGACGCACTGTCCTTCGACTCGGACCACGAGACCAAGACCGAGAGCGAGCAGGCCTTCACGGCCGCTTTCGCCGGCCAGTTCGGCGACATCGGCCTCATCGTCGGGGCCATCATGGGCGCGGTGTTCTTCACGCTAGTCCTCCTGACCGGCAATACGATGGCACAAGCGGTGCGCGAGCGCGTTCCGGAACTGGCCATCCTCAAGACTCTCGGCTTCTCCAATCGAAGCGTCCTCGGGCTCGTGCTCGGCGAGTCGGTCCTGCTGATCGTGCTCGGGGGCGTGGTAGGTCTCGCGCTCGCAGGCGTGGTCGTCAATGCCGTGCGCACCTCTCTTCCCGCGATGGGGCCCACCTCGCCCATGCTTCCCGTCGGAGGGGCGATCTGGCTTCAGGGTCTGTGCCTGATGATCCTCGTCGGCCTCATCGTCGGTGCGCTTCCGGCGGTGAGGGGGATGCGCTTGCGGATCGTCGACGCCTTGTCCGGCCGCTGAAACTGCTGTGTAGGTGAACGAATGAACACCCTTCGAATCTTGAGAACTGGCGCGGCGACCGCCGTTGCGATCATCGTGCCCATGGTACTGTTGCTCGCCGCACCGTGGTGGGCACTGGCGGCTTCCCTCGCCGCTCTCGTCGCATGGATGGCCCTCACCCGTGCGGGACGACAAGCGTTGTCGATCGCGCGTGTCGGCATCGCCACCATCGGGCAGCGACTGGGATCCTCCTCCGTCGTCGTTGTCGGCATCGCGGGGGTCGTAGGCGTCCTCGTGGCCCTGCTCGCCATGGCGGCAGGTTTCGAGGCCACGCTCGCGCAGACCGGCACGGACGACATGGCGATCGTCCTGCGCGCTGGGTCTCAGACGGAAACTAATTCCATCGTCGACCACGACTCCGCGCAGATCGTCTCGCAGGCCGCTCAGGTGCTCAAGAACCTGCACGGTCAGCCGATTGCCTCCCCGGAGCTCGTGGTGGTCGCATCGCTCCCGAAGCGCAGCACCGGACTGGATGCCAACGTGGAGCTTCGCGGTGTCGGGGACGGTGCCTGGGACTTGCATCGGAACATCAAGATCATCGACGGCCGCAAGTTCAGTCCGGGACTGCGCGAGCTGATGGCCGGAAAGAGCGCTCACGAGCAGTTCAAGGGTCTCGATGTAGGCTCGAGCCTGAAGCTCAATGGTCAGCTCTGGAACGTCGTGGGCATCTTTGACTCCGCGGATTCGCATAACTCGGAAGTCTGGGGCGACACCCCCGTCGTTGGGGCGACGTATCGCCGCGGGAGCAACACGAACTCGGTCGTCGTGCAACTCACCGACGCCGGCGCGTTCGATGCCTTCAAGGCCGCACTTGCGAGCGACCCCAGGCTCAAAGTCGACGTGATGACCACACACGATTACTACAATCGCCAGTCCGAAACCATGAGCCGCGAGATTCGCATCGTGGGTACGACCATCGCCGTGATCATGGCAATCGGCGCAGTGTTCGGAGCCCTCAACACGATGTACGCCGCAGTCTCCGCGCGTGCGCGCGAGATCGCGACCTTGCGCGCGATCGGGTTTCGCGGGGGACCGGTGATCGTCTCAGTGCTGCTGGAAACCATGCTGCTCGCGCTGCTTGGAGGCGCTCTGGGCGCAACGCTCACATGGGCGATCTTCGACAACTACACGGCCTCCACGCTCGGCATGAACTTCAGCCAGGTGGTGTTCTCCTTCCGCGTATCGCCCTTGCTCCTCTGGAGCGGACTCAAATGGGCGCTGGCGATCGGTTTTATCGGTGGCGTGTTTCCGGCAATGCGTGCGGCCCGCATGCCGGTGATGGCGGGCCTGCGCGAGCTGTAGACATGAAACCCAACCCCTCACTCACCGAAGGGTCGATCAGCCGCACCCTTCTGCAGTTCGCGCTTCCGATCTTGATGGGGAACGTTCTGCAGAGTCTGAACGGCTCGGTCAATTCCATCTGGGTTGGCCGCTATCTGGGCGAGGCGGCGCTGACGGCGACTTCCAATGCCAACACGGTCATGTTCCTGCTGATCGCAGCCGTGTCCGGAATCGCCATCGCCGCGACGATTCTGGTCGGGCAGTGCATCGGCGCCAACAATCTTCGGGAAGCCAAGCGGATCGTCGGCACCGGCGCGAGTTTCTTCGCAGCCGTCTCGGTGCTCATGGGGATCGCAGGCCTCGCCATGTGCGAGCCGCTGCTGCGGGCCATGAGAACTCCGCCGGAGTCGCTGGACCTCGCGGTCGCCTACATGCGCGTGATCTTCGTCGCGCTTCCCTGCTTTTCCATGTTTACATTCGCGATGTCGGTACTGCGGGGCGCGGGAGACCCCAGGACGCCGTTCTATTTCATGCTGCTGTCCGTCGGCATCGACATCGCGCTGAACCCCCTCCTCATCTTCGGTCTAGGACCCATACCGCGCCTGGGAATCGCCGGATCCGCCTGCGCGACGCTCGTGGCACAAATCGTCGGCCTCACGGCACTGATATGGCATCTATACCGGCGACGGAATCCGCTGTGCCTCCGCAAGAGCGAGCTCGGCCTGTTGCGAGTGGACTGGAACATCCTCTGGACGCTCGTCAGGAAAGGGATTCCGATGGGCGCACAGCTGCTCGTCTTCTCCTTGAGCGGCGTGCTCATGATCTCGCTCGTCAACCGGTTTGGCGTGAACACGACGGCCGCGTTCGGCGCTACGCTGCAGCTTTGGAATTACTTGCAGATGCCGGCCGTCGCCCTCGGCATGGCGGTGTCGGCGATGGCGGCTCAGAACGTGGGCGCGCGCAAGTGGGATCGCGTCGAATCGGTCGCCCGTGTAGGGGTGCTCTACTGCCTGCTGTTGACCACCTGCGGGGTGATTCTGATCGAGGTCCTGAACACCCGGTTGTTCGGTCTTTTCCTGCCCTCGGGGGCCGACGCGCTGCGGATCGCAAGTCACATCAATCGGGTCGCCACCGGCTCCTGGGTGTTCTTGGGCATTACGCTCGTGCTGTTCGGTGTGGTGCGCGCAACCGGGGCGGTCGTGGTGCCGCTGTGCGTCTCGGCTGTTTCGCTGCTCGGAGTGCGCTTTCCCGTCGCAAACTCGCTGCTCGAGCAGTATCACTCCGAGGCCATCTGGTGGAGCTTTCCGGTCTCGGCCGCGCTTTCGGCGGCGCTGGCGGTGCTCTACTACAAGTACGGCGGGTGGCGCTCGATGAAAGTCTTGGGACGGCTCGAAGTGCCCCAGGCCCCGGCCGAAGGTAACGCCGTGTCCGGTATTGCTCGGGTGCGTGGCGCGGGAGTACGTACGGCGCCGGATCCCCATGGATCGGGTGGCCGCATTCAGGCACGCGATGGAGAGTGGCAGGCAGAGCGGGGAGATCAATCCTGAAATCGAGCCCTCGCTAGTCTTCATCTCGATCAGCACTTGTGATGTTGCCGCAGGCCGTGGCCAACATCTGGCAACGCGCCAGTCCCAACCCGCTACTGGACCGGGCCGGGCTCGAGGGACACGTGAGATCGATACTGCTGCGCGGCATGACCACCAACACCGCGAGAGACTCGGCCCGGCCGAGGAGAAGGAGCGGGAAATGGTTCTGGTGCATCTGGGAATTTCGGGCCGGAGAAGACTGGCTGGCGGACAGAAGACCGACAAGCCGCGAAGCACACATGCCTTATTTCAAGCAGTTTCCCGTCGCCGACGAGAGTGACGGGAGGCGCGTCTGCGGCCGAGCACGGGCTGTTGGCCGTAGATGCACCAGAACCCTCGTCTGAAGGCGCACAGTGGTTTGAGCCATGCGCCGCCATCGAGGACTGCAAGCGTCCGGCGGCTTCAAGCATGTCCGCTCGCGTCTGTTAGCGCCGTCAGGAACGGGCAAGCACCGGCGGACTTGACCGAGGTTTTATACTTGGCCACAGGCTTGGCCACAAAGATTCTTGATCTGATCGTTTTAACTGGTCGGAGCGCCGAGATTTGAACTCGGGACCCCTTGCACCCCATGCAAGTGCGCTACCAGACTGCGCCACGCTCCGACACGATTTTTTCTTATCGTATGACTACGGCGCCGGTCCCGCGGCGCCGTTTGCGGATCATACGCGTTTTGCACCGGCTTAGGGACCGATCCAGATCCGGCGCGGGGTCATCCGTAGCGCCATTACGTATTTTCGAATCGCGGGCGTTCTCATAGCCTGTCCTACTGCACAAAGTATTCTTGCGGCGTAGCAGCGGGGCTATGCTGGAGTGCCAGAGAACCGAATATCTGCCTTCTGTCGGGGCGCAGCGTCAATGGATCAGCCGGACGTGATCGTAATCGGGTCGGGCATTGGTGGCCTCGCCTGCGCGGCGACGCTTGCCAGAACCGGCCATAAGGTCCTGGTGCTCGAGCAGCACTGTATTGCCGGCGGGCTCACACAATCCTTCAGCCGCGATGGCTTTTCATGGAATGTCGGCATGCATTACCTCGGCCAGATGGGACCGGGCGGCAGCGCCCGCCGCGTGCTGGATTGGCTCTGTGATGAGAGCATTGAGATGGCCTCGACGGGGGCGGTTTACGACACCGTTCATTTGCCCGGCGGCTTTGAGATCCAATTCTCGCGTCCCGAGGCGGCGCTGATACGCGATCTGACCGACAGGTTTCCAGCTTCGGAAGCTGAGATCCATGCCTTCTTTGCTGCCGTTCGTGAGGCGGAGCGCGCCGGCAGGGCTATCTTTGCCAGGCGGGCCATGTCGCCGTTGCTGGGGAAGATCTACGGCTGGTGGCATCAACCCGAGATAGAAAAGTGGTGGGGCAGGACCACGGCCGATGTAATGCGCGAGACGATCAGTGATCCCAGGCTGCGCGCGGTTCTGGCTGCGCAGCGCGGCGACTACGGCGATCCGTCCGAAGGGTCGAGTTTCGGCATGCACGCAGTCATCATGCGCCACTACATGGACGGTGCGTACTATCCGCTCGGCGGTGCCACAACGTTTGCGCGGGCACTGACTCCGGCAATCGAGCGAGCCGGCGGCGAGGTGAGGCTTAAGGCACGGGTCGAGCAATTGCTGCTCGAGAACGGCACTGTCGTCGGCGTGCGTCTCGGCGACGGCGCGGAGTTGCGAGCCCCCTGCACGTTCTCCGACGCGGGCGTGCTCAACACGGTCGGTAATCTACTACCCGCCGAGCTGCGTAGCTCCGACTGGGCGCGCGAAGTCCTGGCTTTCAACCCTTCCGTCTGTCATTTAGGGCTGTACCTGGGTCTGGAAGGCGACATCCGAGCCAACGGCGCGACCGCCTCCAATCACTGGTTCTATGAGAGCTGGGATCTCGACGGCGGTCTATGGCGCGATCCGGTTGCCGAATCGACATTGCCGGGGATGTTCATCTCCTTCCCGACGCTCAAGGACCCGCGCCACCAACCCGGAGTGAGACAACGCCACACCGCGGAGATCGTTGTGATGACTCATTGGCAACCGTTCGTGGCCTGGGCGGACTCGAAACCCCGCCATCGCCCGACCGAATACGTCGCGCGCAAGGACTTGATCGAGCGTCGTCTGCTGGCTCAGTTCGGCCACTACTTTCCCGCCCTGGCGCCGATGGTGGTCTGTCATGAACTGTCCACGCCGCTGTCCACGGCTGCATTCACCGGCGCTCGTCAGGGCGCCATCTACGGTCTGGAGACGAGTCCGCGCCGTTTCCTGTCCGAGAGTCTGCGCGCCAGAACGCCGATCCCCGGGCTCTTCCTGACCGGGCAGGACGTCACGAGTCCCGGTGTGACTGGCGCGATGATGGGCGGCGCGCTTGCCGCCGCATCGATCGAGCCTCGCGCATTTGCGCACCTCGCTTAGGCGTCGGCGGGCCTCAGCGCCGCAGGATCCGCATCACGTCTTCGAGCTCGATGCGCACCTGGCGCACGATCTGCTGACTCTGAGTGATGTCGGTGCGCGCTTCATCGCCGGTGAGCTTGTTACGCGCGCCGCCGATCGTGAAGCCTTGCTCATATAAAAGGCTGCGGATCTGGCGTATGACAATTACGTCCTGCCGCTGGTAATAGCGGCGATTACCGCGGCGCTTGACCGGCTTGAGCTGCGGGAACTCCTGTTCCCAGTACCGCAGCACGTGCGGCTTTACGCCGCACAACTCACTCACCTCGCCGATGGTGAAGTAGCGCTTGCCGGGAATCACCGGCAGCTCGTTATTATTCCTTGTTTCCAGCATAGGCTTCGACCCGCGCCTTGAGTTTCTGACCCGGTCGGAACGTCACCACGCGCCGCGCGCTGATCGGAATCTCCTCGCCTGTTTTCGGATTGCGGCCGGGCCGCCGATTCTTATCGCGCAGATCGAAATTGCCGAAGCCGGACAATTTGACCTGCTCGCCCTGCGACAATGCTCCGCGCACCTCTTCAAAGAAAAGATCCACGAGCTCGCGTGCTTCACGCTTGTTGAGACCGAGTTGATTGAACAATGCCTCGGCCATTTCAGCTTTGGTCAGAGCCATCGACTTTATTCTCTTATCCGCGCATCCAAATTCGAACGCAAATCCTGCAGCACTGCCTGGACCACGCGGTCCGCGTCATCGTCCGTAAGGGTGCGGCTTAAATCCTGTAAAATCAAGCCCAAGGCGATACTTTTTCGCCCTAATTCTACTCCCTTCCCCTGGTAGACGTCGAAGGCCCTTAGTTGTTTGAGCAGCCTGCCAGCAGCAACACTAACACGTTCGCCGAGCGTGGCGAAGGCAACATCTACCGGCACCGTAAAGGAGATATCCCGCCGGATCTGCGGGAAGCGCGAAACTCCGCGGAACTGCGCCAGATTGGCGCGAAATGTCGTCGAATAGTCGAGTTCGAACAAGATTGGGGCATATGTTAAGTCCAGCGCCTGTACCAGGCTCGGATGCAGCTCGCCCATATATCCTAAACTCACGCCTCCGCTCACGATGCGCGCGCCGCGTCCGGGGTGCAGGTGCCCGGGGGCCGCCGGCTCAAATAAAAACTCCTCCGGTCCCCCACCCAGTGCCAGCAGTGCCTGCAGATCGCCCTTGACGTCGTAGAAATCCACCGGGGCCGCGGCACTGCCCCACTGTTCCGGCAAGCGCGCTCCGAGCGCCAGCCCGGCGAGCATTTTCTGTTCGCGAACGGCGCCGCGCTCGCCGCCTTCGACCACAAAACGATTGGCGATCTCGAACACCCGCACCCGCTGCTGCTGGCGCCGCAGGTTCTCGCGCGCCACGGCGATCAGGCCCGGCAACAATGAGGTGCGCATGATCGCCAGGTCGGCCGCGATCGGATTGGCCAGCTCGATGGCGGCGTGCTCGCCGAACAACTGCTGTTGCAGCGCCGGATCGACGAAGCCGAAGGTGATGACCTCCTGATAGCCACGCGCGGCCAGCGTGCGCATGACCACCCGCTCGTCAACCTCGCCGCTGCTCAGCGCGCGCGGCACGATCGCCATCGCGGAGGCGCGCTCCTCGATGCTATCCAGCCCGCCGATGCGCACCACCTCTTCGATCAGGTCGGGCTCGATTTCGATATCGAAGCGCCACGATGGCGGCTGCACGCTCCAGCCCGCTCTTTCCGGGCGCACCCCCATCCCGAGGGAGCGCAGACGCTGCTCCACGTCGCCCGCCGCGATGCTCGCCCCGAGGAGGCGTTGCAGCTGCCGGCTGCGTAGGTGCACCGGCTTGATCCGCGGCAGCTCGTCTTCGAGCTCGGCGGTCGTGACCGGCCCGGCCGCGCCGCCGGCAATCGCAAGCAGAAGGCGCGTCGCCAGCGCGAGCGAGCGCTCCTGGCCGCGCCAATCGACTCCACGCTCGAAGCGCTGACTGGCATCGGTCTGCAGTCCGTGGCGGCGCGCCCGGCCCGCGATCGCGGCGGGCTTGAACCATGCGGCCTCGAACACGATGTCGGTCGAGCCGGCAGAGATCGCCGAGCGCTCACCCCCCATGACGCCGGCCAGCCCGATCGCGGATTCATCGTCGGCAATCACCAGCGCGCCGGAGTCGAGCTCGAGCTCACGCCCGTCGAGCAGCCGCAGACGCTCGCCGGCGCGCGCGTGCCGCGCGCTCAGTCCCCCGCGCAGCCGGGCCAGGTCGTAGGCATGCATTGGCTGCCCGAGTTCGAGCATCACATAGTTGGTGACATCGACCACCGGACTGATCGGGCGCAGCCCTGCGCGGCGCAGCCGTTCGCGCAGCCATAATGGGCTCGAGCGCGTGTTATCGAGGCCGCGCAGCACGCGCGCCAGCAGGCGCGCCGCACCGGCGCCCGGCTGCAGCGTCACCCGGAACGCATCGCCCAACCCTGCCTGGACAGGCTGCGCAGCCAGCCTCGCGGGCGTCTTCAGCGCCGAACCCGTGAGCGCAGTCACCTCGCGCGCGATGCCGAGCACCGACATGGCATCGCCGCGATTGGGTGTCACGTTGACTTCCAGAATCGCATCGTCGAGGTCCAGATAGGCCCGCAGATCGGCGCCGAGCGGCGCATCGTCGGGCAACTCGATGATGCCGTCGGAGCTTTCAGCGATTCCGAGCTCGCGCGCCGAGCACAGCATGCCCTGCGACTCCACCCCGCGCACCCTGGGGCCACCGATGTGCAGATCATTCGGCAACACCGCGCCGACGCGGGCCAGCGCACTGACGAGGCCAGTGCGTGCGTTCGGCGCGCCGCAGACAATCTGCAGCGGCGCGCCCGCGCCACCACCAGCGGCGCCACCGTTTCCGCCGGGGCCACCGGTACCGCTACCGCCTTCGCTGGTAATGACCCGGCACACCTGCAGCTTATCGGCCTGCGGGTGCCGCTCGGCGCTCACGATCCTGGCGACCACGACGCCGCTGAATGCGCTCGCCGCACTGGTAATGGCCTCGATCTCGAGGCCCGCATTCGTGAGCCGGCGGGCGAGTTCGCGCGCGTCCCAGTCCGCAGGCAGCTCCACCCAATCGCGCAGCCACGACAGCGGCAGCTTCATAGCCGGCCTCCCGCAAACGTAGCCAGGAACCGCAGGTCGTTATCAAAAAACAGCCGCAGATCATCAACCCCATAGCGCAGCATCGCCAGCCGCTCGATGCCGGCACCGAAGGCCCAGCCGGTGTAGCGCTCGGCATCGATGCCGCAGGCCGCGAACACCTGCGGATGCACCATGCCGCAGCCCGCGATCTCGAGCCAGCCGCTCTGCTTGCAGACGCGGCAGCCCGCACCAAGGCACAGCACGCAGCTGATGTCGACCTCGGCCGAGGGCTCGGTGAACGGAAAATAGGAGGGCCGCAGCCGCATCGACAGGTCCTGCTCGAAGAACGCCTCCATGAACCGATGCAGCGTTGACTTGAGATTCGCGAAGCTGACGTTGTCGTCGACGTACAGGCCCTCCACCTGGTGAAACATCGGCGAGTGGCTGACGTCCGAATCGCGCCGATAGACGCGGCCCGGCGCAATCAGCGCCAGCGGCGGCTTACCGCGTTGCATGGCGCGGATCTGCACCGGCGAGGTATGGGTACGCAGCAGACGACCGTCCTTGAGATAAAAAGTGTCGTGCATCGCGCGCGCCGGATGATTGACCGGAATGTTCAGCGCTTCGAAGTTGTGAAACTCATCCTCGATCTCGGGACCTTCGGCGACCTCGAAGCCGGCGCGCCGGAAGATCTCCTCGATGCGCAGCCGCGTCTGCGTGATCGGGTGCAGCCCGCCTTGCGCCTCGCCTCGACCGGGCAGGCTGACGTCGATCGCGCCGAGCGAGAGCTCCCGCTCCACGCGCAGGCGCTCGAGCTGCGCGCGGCGGCTTTCGATCGCGCCCTGTACGGCGCTCTTGGCGGCATTGATGCGGGAGCCGGCGGCCGGGCGCTCCGGCGCCGGCAGCGCGCCGAGCGTCTTGAGTTGCTCGGTCAGCGTGCCCTTGCGGCCGAGCCAGCGCACGCGGATCTCCTCGAGCTCGGCCAGGGTGCCGGCATCGCGGATCTGCGCCAGGGCGCTCCCGGTCAGAGTGTCGAGCTCTCCCACAGCCGCATCGCCTTAGGATCAGGCCGCAGCGATACTGGCTTTCGCCTGCTCCGCAATCACACCGAAGGCGTTGGCATCGTTGACCGCCAGATCGGCCAGCACTTTGCGGTCGATCTCCAGACCCGCCTTGTGCAGGCCCGCGATCAGACGGCTATAGGACAGGCCGTGCACGCGTGCCGCGGCGTTGATGCGCATGATCCACAGCGCACGGAATTCGCGCTTCTTCACGCGCCGATCGCGATACGCATACTGGCCGGCCTTGATCACCGCCTGCTTGGCGGCGCGATAGGTCGTGCGGCGCGCGTTGTAATAACCCTTGGCCTTGCCGAGGACTTTCTTGTGACGGCGTCCGGCCGTCACACCACGTTTAACTCTTGCCATGTTGGCGACTCCGGTGTGCGTTACTTGTGGTTGGGCAGCAGATGTTCGAGCCGACCGACGTCGCTCTTGTCAACGAGACTGCTGCCGCCCGAGCGCAGATGGCGCTTGCGCTTGGAGTCCTTGTGGCCGAGGTTATGGCGGCGACCGGCCGAATACCGCTTGAAGCCTTTAGCTGTCTTGCGAAAACGCTTGGCCGCGGCCCGGTTGGTTTTCAACTTGGGCATGATCACTCCTTACATTGTCGCCAGAGTTCGCAAGGCACCTCAATCGCCGCGTTGCCGAGTGTCTTCGCTCGTGCAACGAACATTGCGGTGCCCGCTTGCTCGCGGATCGCGCGCCAGCGGCTATTTAAGCCGCCTGCTGCGCGATCACTTCTTTTTCGGTGCGAACAGCATCACCATCTGCCGGCCTTCCATGAGCGGATTCTGCTCGACCACGCTGTGAGCAGCGAGATCGCCCTGTACCCGATCCAGAAGCTTGCGACCGATGTCCTGATGCACCATCTCACGGCCGCGGAACCTTAAGGTCACCTTGGCCTTATCACCCTCTGACAGGAAGCGGATCAGATTACGCAGCTTGACCTGGTAGTCCGCCTCTTCCGTGCCGGGACGAAACTTCACTTCCTTGACATGAATCTGCTTCTGCTTGCGCTTGGCAGAGTGCGCCTTCTTGTTCTGTTCGAACAGGAATTTGCCGTAATCCATGACCCGCACCACCGGCGGTTCGGCCGTGGGCGAGACTTCTACGAGATCCAGCTCTGCTGAGGCGGCCAACTGCATCGCTTCCGCGCGCGTCATGACACCCGCCTGCCCTCCATCCGCTCCGATCACCCGCACCGTGGGCGACGTAATGTCCTCATTACGCCGGACCCGCTTCGATGAAATGGCTATATATCAATCCTCCAATGTTCGGCGCCCGTGGCTCTGGATCTCGGCGCGCAAACGTTCCGCGAACGTCTGCGGCGTCATCGCGCCCAGATCCTTGCCACTACGGGAGCGCACAGAAAGCAGATTCGCCGCAACCTCCTTGTCCCCGGCCACCAGAAGGTACGGGACACGTTGCAGCGTGTGGTCGCGGATCTTAAAGCCCACCTTTTCGTTGCGCAAGTCGGACTGGACCAGAACCCCCTGATTTTTCAGGAAATCCACAGTCTGCAGTACATATCCGTGCTGCCGGTCGGTGATACTCATGACGACCGCCTGCAGCGGCGAGAGCCAGGCTGGTAAACGGCCGGCATGGTGCTCGAGCAGAATACCGAGAAATCGCTCGAGCGAACCAAATATCGCCCGATGCAGCATCACCGGGGTGCGCTTCTGGCTCTGGTCGTCGATGTAGTGCGCTCCCAGCCGGCCGGGCATATTGAGGTCCACCTGCAGCGTGCCGCACTGCCAGTCCCGGCCGATCGCGTCTCTTAAGACGAATTCTAGCTTTGGACCATAAAACGCGCCCTCGCCGTGGTTTAGGCTGTACTCGATGCCAGCCGCCAGAGCCGCCTCCCGCAGTGCCGCCTCGGCCTTGTCCCAGACGTCATCAGCCCCGACCCGCTTGGCGGGACGGTCCGAGAACTTGATGCGCACATCGTCGAAGCCGAAGTCCTGGTAGATGTCGAGAATCAGCCGCGTGACCGCGACCGACTCGGCGGTGATCTGGTCCTCGGTGGCGAAGATATGGGCGTCGTCCTGGGTGAAGGCGCGCACCCGCATCAGCCCGTGCAGCGCACCCGAGGGCTCGTAGCGATGCACCTTGCCGAACTCGGCATAGCGTACCGGCAACTGGTGGTAGCTGCGGATGCCCTGCTTGAAGATCTGCACATGGCCCGGGCAATTCATCGGCTTGATCGCGTACACCCGATCGTCGGGCGTGCGCGTGGTGTACATGTTCTCGCCGAATTGGTCCCAGTGGCCCGAGGCCTGCCACAGACTGCGGTCCATCAGCTCCGGTGCGTTGACCTCCTGAAAGCCCGCCGCCCCCTGCTTGGCGCGCATGTAACCGATCAAAGTCTGGAACACCTGCCAGCCCTTGGGATGCCAGAACACCGCGCCCGGCGCCTCCTCCTGCATGTGGAACAGGTCGAGCTCGCGGCCGATGCGCCGATGATCGCGCCTCTCCGCCTCCTCGAGGCGATGCAGGTATTCATCGAGCTGCTTCTGATCCGGCCACGCGGTGCCGTAGATCCGCTGCAGCATCTCATTGCGCGAATCACCGCGCCAGTAAGCCCCCGCGAGTTTCATCAGCTTGAAAGCTCGCAGTTTGCCGGTCGAAGGCACGTGGGGCCCCCGGCACAGATCGACCCAATCGCCCTGGCCGTAGAGGCTGATGGGCTCGCTCGCCGGGATCGCGGCGATGATCTCGGCCTTGTAGTTCTCACCCATGTCGCGAAACAGCCGCACCGCGTCGTCGCGCGGCATCACGCGGCGCGTGAGCCTCTCATCGGCCTTGACGAGTTCTCTCATGCGCGCCTCGATCCTGCCCAAGTCCTCCGGCGTGAACGGCCGCTGATAGGCGAAGTCGTAATAAAATCCGTCCTCGATGACCGGGCCGATGGTGACCTGGGCCTCGGGGAATAACTGCTTGACCGCCTGCGCCAGCAGGTGCGCCGTGGAATGGCGGATGACCGCAAGACCCTCAGGCTCGCGATCGGTGACGATGCTGACCGTCGCGTCGCGCTCGATGACGAATGAGGTATCGACCAGCTTGCCGTCAACGCGTCCCGCGAGCGCGGCGCGTGCGAGACCTGAACCAATGCTGGCTGCGACTTCGGCGACGCTGACGGGGCGCTCGTAGCTGCGCTGGCTGCCGTCGGGCAATGTGATGACAGGCACTTCGGTGGCGATCGATGGGCCGTTATCGGTGGGCCATTGAGTAAAAACGAATTCTCACACAGGGGCGCAAGCGGCGGCAACTTGGGGCAAGCTCCTCAAGCCATGTTGCACTTGTCCGTACGCGCACACCGCCTCGCCGTCTGGGCAGTGAGCCTCGCTGCGATCATTGCCTTCGCCACCCTGACGGCCACGAGCGCGCACAACGGGTCGCCGCGCGCATAGCGCCTAACGGGAATCGTTCGACCCGGAACGCTCCTTCGGACCGCCTGCGAGCCGTGTCAGCCGACCACGCCGCGGGGCAATTCCGCGTCGTAAGACCGGATGTGACTCAGCAGCCAGTCGTAGAGGAACCGGATGCCGAGCGCGAGACTCTGCTCATCGACGTGGGCGGCGAGGCTGCGTGCGGTCTGGAGCGCGCGTTCGTGGTCGGCTCGGTGCGCCGCGGCGCCGGCGTACGGGTACGCGGTCATCTGCGCTTCCTCGATGGCGAAGTGTTCCTCCAGCAGGCGCGTCATTTCTGTCAGGCCGCGCGACAGCGCCGCGTGGTCCTGCCTCGCGAGCAGCGCCTCCCAGAGATTGTTCATCCTGGAAACCAGCTCATCGTGCTGCTTGTCCACCGGCTCGATGCCGATCATGTACTTCGGCGACAACGCGAGGCGCGCGCCGATACGCTCGCCGATGCCCGCGTTCTCCGCGAAAGCATGGCGGTTCCCGCCGCGATGCTTGGCGTCGTACATCGCGCCATCCGCCCGGGCGAGCAGCTGCTCCGCATCGGACCCGTCGTCGGGATAGAGCGCGATACCGACGCTGACGCCGAGACGCAGTTCGTGCACCGCGAGCGGCGCGGTGATGGCCTGTATGATCCGCTCGACGACCAGCCGCGCCTCGTCGCGACCGCTGGCGCCACCCAGCAATACGACGAACTCGTCCCCACCGAGGCGTGCCACGGTATCGACCGCGCGCGTGGCAGCCTGGAGCCGCCGCGCCGTCTTGCGCAGCACGAGGTCGCCGGTCGCGTGGCCGTAGATGTCGTTGATTGGCTTGAATCGGTCGAGATCGACGAGCAGGACCGCGAAGCTGCCGGCCTTGCGGCGTGCGGTGGCAATGGCTTGCTTGATGCGATCGTGCAGCAACGCCCGGTTGGCGAGTCCGGTCAGCGCATCCTTGAACGCCAGCCGCTGCAACCGAGCCTGGCGCCGCATCCAGGTGGTGACGTCGGTCGCGGCCACTACCGTGCGCGGGCCCGTGGTCGTCTGGGTCGTGGCGGCGTCGAATGCCACGTAGACCTCGGCGCCATTCGCGCGGCGCAGGGCGCAAATGTCGCGGTGCCGGTCGCCGGCGCTCGCGAGCCCCGCGAGGACGCGCGCGCAGTCTGCGTCGCTGATGAGTTCAGGCAGGCTGGCGGGTCGTGTCGCTTGGGACGTTTTCCAGCCGACGAGCACGAGGAAGGCCGGCGAGGCATAAGTGATCCTCGACCCGTCGAGCACCAGAAAGGCCGGCAAGCCGCTATTGACAAAGGCATCCAGGGCCCACTGCAGCGACGGGTCCCGCGATCGCGTGCCGGCCATCAATTCGACGCTTGCCGGTGCAGGACCGGGGCTAATCGGGCTATGGGCGACGCTTGGCGACATAACGAACTCTTGATCGAAAATGCCACATTAAGTAATTATCCCTTGGCATCGACGGCAGATTCTGTCGAGGCTTTCACACTTAATGGCGTCAATTTCGCGCAGTTGGCCGCATTATGGCGAATCGAACGATTCCCGTTCAGACCACGTCCGGGCTGGCACTTTCCCGCCGACTCGATGACCTGAGCCTAAGTGTCGTTAATCAGGCCATCGGTTGCACTCGATAGTGCATGTCGGCCGACGCTCTCCTCGGAGTCGGTCAAGCTCGCTGCAGGATTGAACAGAGCATGGACTTGAACACGCAGCATCGCGGCACCAGCGACGCGAGTTCCAACGAAGTGGCCGCCCGCCACCTTCGACCGGACACGCGTACTCTGAGTGCTGCCATGAGAGCCGCGATCGTGCGCCGCGCCATCCCCGGTGGGGCGCGCCTGAGGTCGGGCTTGCTGTGCCTCGGGCTATGCCCAATCGAGTTTGGCTATGTAGAGAGCAGGTGCTAGGGGTGGATAGATCACCGGCGGGTCATCGGCCGGGTGCGGTTGCTCCTCCGTGCATCAACACGCGCCTCTCGGCGAGCCGTTGTGCGCGGTTGTATGCGGCTCGGATTTGCTTGCGTTCTTTGTGCGCGAGCGACAACTCGATCAGGTCGGGTGCATAGCCCAACTCGTTCAAGAACGTGCTCGCCGTCGCGCGAAATCCGCGCGCAACGTGCTTCGCATGCGTCTTGCCATCGAAGCCCATAGCGGACAACGCGGCGCTCAACGTGCCGTCGCTGATCGGGCGGCCACCATGCCGCGTCGAAGGGAAAAGCATTTGTTTGCCGGAGATCGGACGAAGCTCCTTGAGCAGTTCGACCATTTGGGGGGCGAGCGGGATCACATGGCCGTCCTTCATCCTGGTGCGCTTCGCCGGCAGCCTCCACACCGCGTTCTCGGCCTTGAGGTCGATTTCCGACCAGCACGCGAATCTCAATTCGGCCGGTCGCGGGAATGTGTACGCCAACATCTTCAACGCGTAGCCCACGACGCTTTGACCGTTGCCTTGATATGAGTCGATGGCCCGCAGTAGTTCGCCAAGCTCGGTCGGATCGATCACGGCGGCTATATGCTCGCCCTTGACCGGTTGCAATGCGCCCTTCAAATCTTGGGAGGGATCGCGCTTGGCGCGTTGGGTTGCGACGGCGTAGCGGAACACAGCGCCAGCGTTTTGAAGTGCTCGATGTGCGGTGTCTAACGCGCCTCGTGCCTCGATCTTATGGATGACTTGCAACAATTCAGGCGCCTCGATCTCGGCGATGGGCCGTGCAGCCAATCGCGGATAGAGGTCGCGCACAAACAATTGCCGCATTCGACTTGCGTTGGCCGGCGCCCACGTCGGTGCCCTCTTGTTCAACCACCCGTCCGCGACCGCTTTAAAGCTATTGGCCTCGGCGAATAGCTTTCGAGTGCAACGGGGCGCAACGCAGCGCAACCGAAATGGTAGGCGCGAGTACTATCGAACTGGGGGCTTAACCTATGGATTTGTATAGTTTGTTGACCGTCATTGTAGGCGAAATACGCCCAGAAATGCCCCCACGACGAGCAGCATGATCGAGATAATGTCCCGATGAATCACTCGAGCTTTGTGAACATCGGGGACTCCACAGGCAATCTGGTACAGCAGCCGCGGTGCCACCCATTGTCGCTGGGTGGGATGCCGGATCCGCCAAGCTCTCTCCTGGGACATACTCCATCACCAGCGCCGCTGGCAGTTTTCCAGCTTGCAAACACTCATATAGCTCCCCTACATGCTTAGACTTAATTCTCGCTCTGCCTTCGATTTCCTTAGTTAATGCCGTGACATTCACCACGGGTCGACGGGTTATCATCGCTCGACGAGCCAGCGGCCTAGCGTATGTAATTGATCGGTACTCGGCCTGCATGGCCTGACGGTTGCTCTATAGTGATGGAATGAGATTCCCAACCCCCATCGCGACTTTTTCCGTTGCAGCGGTTCTCGCAGTAACTGGCTGCGCATTGTGTCGTGTCAAGCCACCGGAGGTGCCCGCCACGTTGCGACCTCCGGTCGACCAGACGGTGTTCCTCGAAGCGCGCGCTACGGGTGTGCAGATTTACGAGTGCACGTCCAAGCCCGAATCACCGAGCGCATTCACCTGGACTTTTCAGGCGCCCGAGGCGATGCTGATCGACCGATGGGGTCGTTCCATCGGTCGGCATTATGCGGGGCCGACCTGGGAGTTTCGGGACGGCAGCCGCGTTTTGGGAGAGGTCGAGGCCCGCGATCCTGGCCCCGACCCCGCGGCGATCCCTTGGCTACTGCTCAGGGCCAAATCAACTTCGGGGGCCGGCCCCCTCAGCCGGGCCCAAAGCATCCAGCGCGTCCGCACCGTCGGCGGCATTGCACCGACCGGACCCTGCACAGAGGCCATGGCCCATGCGGTCGTCCGCGTCCCGTATACCGCAACGTACTATTTTTATCGGGCGCCGCGCTGAGGAGAGCCGCTCGTGGTGAGCGGGGATGATGCCAACCGCGCCCAGGTCGTCGCAACCGTTGCGAGCCTCATATCGAAGTCTCTCGCAACGCTGCACAGCAGCGCTCCAGCAAGGTGCGTCCGAGAAATGCGTGTCCCTGGCGAATTCCAACTCTACCGGTTCTGGCGCCTCATGCAGGCTTGCGAACGCTCGGATAGGCGGTCATGTTCAGCGCAATCATGGAGATCTTCGCTCTCATCGCCCATCTGTTGTCGACCGCAGTCCGCGTCGCTGGACCCGGTGGCGTTCGTGCGGTGATCGCCGAGTCACGCATTCTGAAACATCAGCTGATCGTCCTCAACCGAGCGCGCAAAAGAGCTCCGAGACTCACGCGCTGGGATCGGCTCCTGTTCGGCATCGGTGCCTTCTGGGTCGCTCCCAATCGCCTCCCCAAGATTGCGATTGGAATCCGGCCGTCGACGCTGCTGCGCTTTCACCGGGCGCTGATCCAGCGGAAATACCGACTCCTATTCACGCCCCGAGCCCGTCAGCGACCAGGGCCCAAAGGGCCCTCGAAGCAACTCATCGCGGCGATTCTCGAAATGAAGCGTCGCAATCCGCGATTCGGGTGTCCGCGAATTGCCCAGCGTACCCTTCGTGCCCTGCTCTCACCCGTTCGTCGAACCACTGATCGGCACCAGCCGGCGAGAGTATCTGGACCACCTCTGGTTCTGGAACCGACTCGATCTTCAGCGCAAGCTCGCCCGATTCGCTCGCTACTACAATCAAGCGCGCGTCCACAGCGCGCTCACGGGGAAAACTCCGGCCGCACAGCGAGGCCGTGCTGCGCCCCGAATCGCCCTGCTGCGGCAGTTCTCCTGGCAAGCACACTGTCATGGCCTTTTCCACACACCGGCCGCCGCTTGATTAGCAATTCGCCATGGACAGGCTATTGGTAGGCGCGAGTGGGATCGAACCACCGACCACCACCATGTCAAGGTGGTGCTCTACCACTGAGCTACGCGCCTAGCGTCGATGCAAGGACTCGATTGTACCGGCAGCGCCGACGTCTGGGTGTGCCGTCGAGGCACCGAGGGCGGCGAAAGATAGCGGAGCCCGGTGGCGCTGGCAAGCGCCCGGCGGGGAGCTAACGTTAAGATTTCACTCCCCTTTCCGCAGCCAGCTTCGCCCGCTTGGTGGTACCGGCACCGCCCGGCAGGTCGTACGATGCCACGATGCCGGTGGTGACTTCGAGCTCGATCTTGCGCAGCTGGTCGAGCTGATCGCGCAGCAATGCCGCCTGCTCGAACTCGAGATTGCGCGCGCGCCGGTACATCTCAGTCTCCAGGCGCTTGAGCTCGCGCGCGATGTCGCTCGAGGTGCGCAGTTTGCCGACATCGAGCGCCTCCGCCTTGCCTTCCCTGCCCTTGCGCTCGGCCCCGCGGCCGGACGCCGCGCCCGCCACGCGCGCGCCTTCCATGATGTCGGCCACCGGTTTGACGATGCTCTGCGGCGTCACGCCATGTGCGAGGTTGTACTCGACCTGCTTCTGCCGCCGCCGGTCGGTCTCGGCGATCGCGCGCTGCATCGAGCCGGTCATTTTATCCGCATAGAGAATCGCGCGGCCGTGCACATTGCGCGCGGCGCGGCCGATGGTCTGGATCAGCGAGCCTTCCGAGCGCAGAAAGCCCTCCTTGTCGGCATCCAGGATCGCCACCAGGGCGACCTCGGGCATATCCAGGCCTTCGCGCAGCAGATTGATCCCGACCAGCACGTCGAAGCGGCCCAGCCGCAGGTCGCGGATGATTTCCACCCGTTCCACGGTCTCGATGTCGGCGTGCAGGTAGCGCACGCGCACGCCGTGCTCGTGCAGGTATTCGGTCAGATCCTCGGCCATGCGCTTGGTCAGCGTCGTGACCAGCACGCGCTGGTGCCGCTCTACGCACAGATGAATTTCGGACAGCAGGTCGTCGACCTGGGTGCGCACCGGGCGCACCTCGACCTCCGGGTCCACCAGACCGGTCGGCCGGACCACCTGTTCGACCACCTGCGAGGACTTGCGCGCCTCATAGGGCCCGGGCGTCGCCGAGACAAAGATCATCTGCGGCGCCAGCCGCTCCCACTCCTCGAACTTCAGCGGCCGGTTGTCGAGCGCCGAGGGCAGGCGAAAGCCGTATTGGACCAGCGTCTCCTTGCGCGAGCGATCGCCGCGATACATCGCGCCGAGCTGCGGAATGGTCTGATGGCTCTCATCGACCACGAGCAGTGCCTTGGCGGGCAGATAGTCGTACAGGCACGGCGGCGGCTCGCCGCTCTCGCGGCCCGACAGATAGCGCGAGTAATTCTCGATGCCCGAGCAGTAGCCGACCTCCTTGATCATCTCCAGATCGAACAGTGTGCGCTGCTCGAGCCGCTGCGCCTCCACCAGCTTGCCGTCGGCGTGCAGCACCGCGAGCCGCTCGCGCAGTTCCTCGCGTATCAGATCCATCGCCTGCATCAGCCGATCGCGCGGCGTCACATAGTGCGTACCGGGATAGACCGTATAGCGCGGGATGCGACCGATCAGGGTGCCGGTCAGCGGATCGATTAGCGACAGGTTCTCGATCGTATCGTCGAACAACTCGACCCGCAGCGCGTCGCGGCCAGACTCGGCCGGGAAGATGTCGATGACGTCGCCGCGCACGCGGTAGGTGCCGGGCTGCAGGTCCATGTCGTTGCGCGTGTACTGCATCTCGGCGAGCCGCCGCAGCAGCCGGCGCTGGTCGATGCGCTCGCCGCGCACCAGGTGCAGCACCATCGACAGGTAGGCCTGCGGATCGCCGAGGCCGTAGATCGACGATACGGTGGCGACGATGATGGTGTCGGGCCGCTCGAGCAGCGCCTTGGTAGCCGACAGGCGCATCTGCTCGATGTGCTCGTTGACCGAGGAGTCCTTCTCTATATAGGTGTCGCTCGAGGGCACGTAGGCCTCGGGCTGGTAGTAGTCGTAGTAGGAGACGAAATATTCGACCGCACTGCGCGGGAAGTAGTCACGAAACTCGCCGTAGAGTTGCGCCGCCAGGGTCTTGTTGTGCGCCAGTACCAGCGTCGGGCGCTGCACCTGCGCGATCACGGAGGCCATCGTGTAGGTGTTGTGCACGAGTGCGCCTCCGATACCCGCAAGGAAGGTCTGCGGGCCCGGCACTGACAGGTCGTAGACGTGAGGGTAGCGATACTCGATAGGGTCGATGCTGCTGATGGGTGACCATCGCACCCTGCACAAACCCATCATCGTCTGCCATTTGCTCCAGGTCGCAAATTCGGTGACCTTTTGCGCGAAACAGCGTCGGCCGATCGCCGTCATAACCCGCATCAACAAGGCCCGGCTGGGTCTGCGGTGCCCGCTCTCGATCCGGCTGATCATCGCAGGCGAGCATTCGGACAATTTCGCCAACGCCTTCATCGAAAGTCCGACGCCCGTGCGAAGATCCCGTAAGGCGTCGCCAGCGATGGGCACTATGTCCACGTTCGTGCCGCGGCCCCGGGACCGGAGGCGTTCAAGACGCTCGTGCTTGTCCGGGTGGTCGAAGCCGATGCACCGCGCATAGCGCTGCACATCGCGTTGGCCTGATACCACCACATTGAGGTATTCGGCGCCGGCATGGTTGCTGTTCGTTGCACGTTTCCGGGTACGGCGCAGGCGCGCATGGATACCGAAGCGTTTGAGCGCGTACGCCAATCCCGACGCGAGATCTTCGCTCGCAGTGCTCGCAATCACCTCGCCATTGGCAGCGACTGTGGCATCGCCATCGAAGTAGCCCTTAAGAAGCAGCCCCAGCGAGCGGTCGCTCAGCCGCGGCCAGAAATCCGGCAGCTGCTTCTTCTGTGCCGACTTTCCGCATAGTTTTGCCAGCAATACGGTCAGCGCCTTGGAAGAGACCTGATAATCGGAACTTGGACGAATGAAATAAGGCAGGCCAAGTTCCGCCAGCGCCTGCTCAATGCACCCGCGCATCAATGGGTGGCGAGCGGCAATAGTGACGAAGCCGCGCTGTCCATTGCCCTCAGCGATGTAATAGCCGAGCAGACCCAGCAATGAGTCGGTCAAAGGCAGTCGAACGGGAAGGCGGCAGGCTTGTCCCCTGCCCACGTAAATATCAGCATCTTCGTAGCGGTCTCCGAGTCCGCCCGTTGCCGATAGGAGTTGCAGGAAATGACGCACCTTGACCCCGCGACCGCGGATTCGGCGTCGTATCGCCCGGAGCTTTTTGTAGGGGTCAAGCGAGCAAGCCCGGGTCGTAGCGACCACCGTACCGTAGCCTCCCGCCGACGTGTACTCCATGATCGGCGTTTCGGCATACACGCAAAGAGTCGTGTCGGCCAGATAAGGCAATATATCGACCTCGTACAGAGAGCCAGGTCGGGTCGGCTCCTCCGAGCCCGCCAGTGTCTCAGGCATCGGCAAAAAATCCGTCGCTCGCGCCTCCTCGGTTCTGATCAGCTTGAGCCTGCCATCCCTGAGTACCCATAGGTTATGGTCGCCGGTCAGTGTGACTTCGCGGCCGCAGCGTGTGCGCAAGCGGAACATTGAAGTCGGCGCGCGATGACGCAGAAAGGCGGCCACAGGATATTCACCGGTCGCGCCCCGCCATGGATCGTAGGCAAGAGTCCGATAGCTTCGCTTGGCGCAGGCATAGCGTTCGGTCTCATCGCCATTGTGCGCATCCAGCGCTTGGCCGGCCATGAGAGCATCAATGAAAGGGCCCGCTTTGACGAGCTGCGGGATTCGCTCGTTGCCACGCTGCTCTATGACGTACAGCGGGTCGTGATAACCGATGCTCTTCCCGCTTCCCGTCACGCCGAGCAGTGTCTGATGCGACAACCCAGATTCGAGCCCCTCGACCAGGTGCTCGATCGCCTCCGGCTGATCGCCCGCCGGCTTATAATCTGCTTGCAATTCAAAGTGATTTGCGGGTGGGCTCATTGATATCCGCGTTGCGTATTGGTCGCCGCACAGCGAATCCCGTAATATAACCTCCACGCTGATGTAACGACGACTCTCGATGTCTTCAAGGGGAAAGTTGTGTCTGTAACCATTTCGCGGCGCGCCCAGCGCGTCAAGCCCTCGCCCACGCTGGCGGTCACCGCTCTGGCCAATCGGCTCAAGGCCGAAGGCAAGGACATCATCGGCCTGGGGGCCGGTGAGCCCGACTTCGACACGCCGGTGCACATTGCTGATGCCGGGGTCGAGGCAATCCGCACGGGCTTCACGCGTTACACCAACGTCGAGGGCGTCAACGAGCTCAGGGACGCGATCATCGCCAAGTTCAAGCGCGACAACGGCATCAGCTACGAGCGTGCGCAGATCCTGGTGTCTTCGGGCGCCAAGCAGACCATCTTCAACCTCTGCATGGCCGTGCTCGATACCGGCGATGAGGTCATCATCCCGGCGCCCTACTGGGTGTCCTACCCCGACATGGTGCTGCTGTCCGACGGCATTCCCGTGATGCCCAGCGCCGGGCCCGAACAGGGCTACAAGATCACCCCGAAGCAGCTCGCCGCCGCGATCACGCCCAAGACGCGCCTGGTGCTGTTCAATAGCCCGAGCAATCCGACCGGCGCCGCCTACACGCGCTACGAACTGCGATCGCTCGCCGACGTGCTGGTCGAGCACCCCCGAATACTGATCGGCACCGACGACATGTATGAGAAGATCTACTGGGCACCCGAGCCGTTCATGAGCCTGCTGACGGTCGCCCCGGAGCTCTACGATCGCACCATCACGATCAACGGCTGCTCCAAGGCATACGCCATGACCGGCTGGCGCATCGGCTATTGCGGCGGTCCGAAGGAAATCATCACCGGGATGGGCACAATCCAGGGCCAGTCGACCTCCAATGCCTGCAGCATTTCGCAGAAAGCGGCCATCGCCGCCCTCAACGGCAGCCAGCAGTGCGTCACCGACATGAACCGCGCGTTCAAGGAGCGCCATGACTACGTGGTGGCCGCGCTCAACTCGCTGCCGGGCGTGTCGTGCCTGCCGGGCGCGGGCACGTTTTACGCCTTTGCAGACGTGCGCGGCGCGATGGCCAACCTCGGCCTGCGCGACGACAACGCCTTTTCCGAGTATCTGATCGACAAGGCCGGCGTCGCCGTGGTCCCGGGATCGGGCTTCGGAGCGCCGGGTCACATGCGCCTGTCCTTTGCCTGCAGCAAGCAGACGCTCGAAAAGGCCATCGAGCGCATTCGGGCCGTGCTGCCGCGGCAAGCGCAGGTCAAGAGCGCCTGAGGCGAGGAGTACGGTCCAACGATCGTGCTCCAACCTGAGTCCTTGACGAGGCAGCACGAGACCCTGAGAATTCGCGCCGCCGCTACAGAGCCCATCCAAGCGTCGCCATGCAGGACGCCCCGTCTACTCCCCGGTAGCTCAGTTGGTAGAGCGTCGGACTGTTAATCCGTTGGTCGTTGGTTCGAGTCCAACCCGGGGAGCCAATACACCATCCGCTGACGTCCGCTACCACGTCGAAAGTGGTCGCAACTTGCCATAATAACAAGGCTTTTTCCTCCGATAACGTGTGACGGCGTCCGTTGACAGCGGCGCCACAGTGGGGGTATTTATTGGGGGTATGTCCGGAACTTTCTGACGCATACCCCAGGGGTATGTGGGAAGGGGGGTAGCCCAAAAACGAGGGACCCAGCGCCGGAGGGTTAGAGATACCCGGGTACAAACACGATGCTTACAGAGATCAAATTGAAAGCCGCCAAGCCAAGGGAGAAGCCCTATAAGGTCTTCGATGAGCGGGGGTTAACCTGCACATCTTTCCCACGGGCGGCCGGCTTTGGCGCCTTAAATACCGCGTGGCGGGCAGAGAGAAGCTGCTCGCGCTCGGTAGCTACCCTCATGTCGGGCTGAAACGAGCGCGCCAAAAACGCGACGATGCGCGTAAGCTGATCGCCGACGGGGTCGATCCCTCCGCCAAGCGGCGGGCAGAGAAATCAGCGAAAGCCGACACCTTCGAGGCGGTCGGGCGCGAATGGATCGAGCTGCAGCGCAAGCGGCTCACCGAAAAGACGTTCGGGCGGAATCTCCGATTTCTAGAACATTTCCTGTTTCCATCCCTGGGCCGCCTTCCCGTGGCCGCGGCCAAGGCGTCGGAGCTGCTGGCGGTCCTGAAGCGCATTGAAGCCGACGGCTTCCACGAGACGGCACACCGCGTGCGCTCTATCGCCGGTAACGTCCTCCGGTACGCCAGCGCCACCGGGCGAGCCGAGCGCGACGTATCCGCCGATCTGCGGGGCGCCTTGGCCCCCACAGTCACAAAGAATCGAGCCGCCATCACCGACCCCGTCAGAATTGGCGATCTGCTGCTGGCAATTCAGCACTACCGCGGCCAGCCCACCACACAAGCGGCTCTGAAGCTGGCCCCGCTGACATTTGTAAGGCCCGGCGAGCTGAGAGGTGCCGAGTGGGCCGAGTTTAGTCTTGACGGCCAGCAGCCAGAATGGCGAATCCCGGCTGCCCGCATGAAGATGGATGAGGAGCACGTCGTGCCGCTGTCGCGGCAGGCCGTAGCCATTCTGCGCGAGATTGAGACGCTGACCGGCGGCGGCCAGCTCGTATTCCCCTCGCTGCGTGGCGGGCATCGGCCCATCAGCGAGAACACAATCAATGTTGCGCTTCGGAGCTTGGGTTATTCCGGCGACGACATGACCGGACACGGATTCCGGGCAATGGCTTCCACGTGCCTAAACGAACACGGCTTCCCGCCCGATGTCATCGAATTGCAGCTAGCGCATGCGGAACGCAACGAAGTGCGAGCTGCCTACAATCGCGCGTCGCGCATGGCTGACCGCCGAAAGATGATGCAGGCGTGGGCCGATTATCTTGACGGACTGCGGCTCAGCGCGAAGGTCACGCCGTCTAGACGCGAGGGAAACGCTGCGTGATTGGCGGCACGCAGGTAAAGCGGACGGTAAAACGCTATTCACTATCCGCGTATATACCGACCGCTAAGACCCTACTCGATCAACATGGCTTGACTTTGCCTGATGGCACCGTAGAGATGCTGGCAAAGACGATCCAGAAATGTTCGATTTTGGAGCCAAGACCTAAGAAGCAAAAAGGTAAAGACGCTTCACCGCGAGAACGACTCCGCGTAGCACTCACGCACGCGCGGAAATTGTTTCAATACACTGAGAGACGTCCGTCACATTCAACTAGTATCCCCAATCGGATCGATTCGCTATGCGACGCACTCAATCATCTCGATGCGGTCGTCTGGCTTGGAGTTGCGTCTCCACCGGTGGATGTCACTAGCTTCATAGAACAGCTCAAAAATAGCGACCTCGCCGAAAATAGGGACGAACTATCCAAACTTATTCAATCGTTAAAGAACGTGCTGTCCGCGGCCGGCGAACGTTCAGGCCGGCCAATCGCACGGCGAGCACTCGTTGTTCGAGCTGGTTGCATTGCCTGGCTCCGAGCTGGAAAAGACGTTCCGGACCGGTATTGGTGGTTGAACAAAATGAAGGAAGAGCCGCTCACCGACTTCATTTGTGACCTACTCAAAACTTGCAAGGTCACGATGCCCGCGAAGGCGATGTATTCCGCAATTGTGCTGGCACTGAAAAGAACCTGAATGGGCGCGCTTAGGCTCGCGCCAATACGGCAGACGCAAAAACCAGGGACTTTTAGCATGTAGCGCTCGGCCACGCTCGGCCCCAAGCTGGTGCAGACCACTGAGGAAAGCTGTCCGTAACCGCGGACGGCGCACAGAGGATTGCGAGCATGAGTACGCCATTGCGCTTGTTGCGGCTACCACAGGTAATTGAGCTTACCGGCCTGGGTCGCGACACAATTTACCGATACATTCGCGAAGGCCGATTCCCGGCACAACGCCGTATCAGCGACCGAGCTTCGGCTTGGCGCGCTGACGAACTCGCCGCGTGGATCGAGTCTCGGCCGGTCGTCACCCGAGGGGCAGTGCCATGAGTGCGGCACTTCAGGCGACGGACTCGGCAACTGCCGCCGACTACGTGCGACATGGCTGGGTGCTCGTGCCTATCCGGCGGGGGTCCAAAGGCCCCCGCACTCCTGGCTGGAACAGGCGCGAGAACTGTGTGTCGACTCCAGAACGTGCGGCGCAGTGCCTCGGCAACGTTGGGTTGGCTCACGCCTACTCCGGAACCTGCGCGATTGATTTCGACGACCTTGACAAGGCTACCAACTGGCTCCAATCAAAGGGGATCGAAGCGCACAAATTGCTAAACGCGCCAGGGAGCGTGCGGATAACCTCGCGTCGACCGAACCGCGCCAAGCTTCTATATAGGCTCGAAACTCCGATGCCATCGCGCGTGTTCGCCAGCGGTGCTTTGGAGTTCCGCTGTGCGAGCAAGAATGGCACGACACAGCAAGACTTGCTGCCACCGTCTATTCATCCAGACACCGGCCTGGCATACCGGTGGGAATTCGGCGAACCCCTGCTCGGGGACTGGCGCAATCCCCCGCCTTTGCCAGAAGCTTTGCGGGCACTATGGCGGGAGGAGGAGGAGGCACGATGCGCCTCCACTTCGCGTTGTGAGATTCGCATCGCGGATGTGGACGTCGATCGGCTTCGCGAGCAGCTTAAGGCCCACAACCCGGACTGCGACTACCACCAGTGGATTCGCGTCGGAATGATATTGCATCACGCTACGCAAGGCAGCGATGTTGGGCTTGAACTGTGGAACGAATGGAGCGCAAAGAGCAACGACAAATACCAAGGGAAAGACGATCTCATTCCCCACTGGCGTAGCTTTCGCGTGGACTCGCCAAATCCCGTCACCGCTGCATCGCTGCGGACTGAGCACTCCGCGACTGCAGATGAGTTCGGCACGCACGACGCCGATCCGCGCCAAGTTATCCGGCTGGCCGGTGGAGAACTACATAACTACGCCGTGCAGTGCGAGGACTTACTCAGAGACGAGCTTTACGTGCGCGAGCGCTCGCTTGTTAGAATTGGTGGAGCAAGGGAGCTTACGCCAGAAGACGGCAGCGAGGTTCGCCGGGATGACGACCAAGCCGTAATTCTTCCTGCCGGCATGGAGTACCTGCGTCGTCGGCTCAACCAGCGGGTACGATTCAAAAGATACAGACGCCGCGAAAAAGAATGGGCGGCGATCGATTGTCCCAAGGACCTGGCCATAAATATCGCTGGACAAGGCGACTGGCCCAACCTACGTCGGCTCACAGCTATCGCCCGGGCGCCCTTCGTTCGATCGGATGGAACCGTGTGCGAGACACTAGGGTACGACGCCGCGTCCCGCGTCTTCTATGCTCCGAACGCGAGCTTTCCCTCGGTGCCCGAAAGCCCCACGCGGGCTGAATCGGAGTTGGCGCTTGCGACTCTGCTTGAGCCGTTCAGCGAATTCCCTTTTGCCACGGATGCCAGCCGCAGCGCCTCCGTGGCGAACATCCTCACCGAAGCGGTGCGCGCGGCGATTGATGCCAGCCCGGCGTTCTTCTACACGGCGCCGACGCCAGGAACGGGGAAGACTTTGCTTTCAGAGATGCCGACTCGAATTGTGCATGGCTGCGGACCAGCGATGCGGCCGTGGGCAGAAGGCGGCGAGGAGCTACGCAAGAGTCTCTTCGCGAGCCTTTTGGCCGGCGACAGGACGATCGGCTTTGACAACCTGCCAAACGGAGTCAAGGTCCGTTCACCGATTCTCTGCGGGTTCCTAACGGCGGATGTCTACAGCGATCGCAAGCTCGGTGCGAGTGAAGTGCCGGCCCTGCCGAATCGCAGCGTAGTGTCCCTGACTGGAAACAACATCACACCGGCGGGTGATCTGGCACGGCGCTCGATTGTGACTAGGCTCGATGCGAACACCAACCGCTTGCGGGATCGTAGGTTCCGCGAGCCTGATTTGAAGGGATACGTGGCTGCGCATCGCGCGGCGCTGCTGATAGCCGCGCTGACAATCGTGAAGGCGTACGTCGCGGCCGGAACTCCGTTCCAGGCGATCCCGCTCCCGTCCTTTGAGCGCTGGTCCCGGTTTGCTAGAGACCCCCTGCTCTGGCTCGGTATGCCTGATCCAGTGGCAACTCAAGATGATGAAACTGACGACGAGGCGGTGCCACTGGCGGCGGCGTTCCTGATGATCGCCGAATGCCCGGCACTGGGAGAGAAGGAGTTTATGGCTAGTGAGCTGGCATTAGCCTGTGACGCACTTGTCGGCGACAGCCAGTTGGCAGCCGCCATCGAGCCGGCAGGCTGCAGCGCAGCGAGTGACCAGAAGTACGTGGGCTATTGGCTCCGCGAGAAGCGTGATCACATCGCCGGGGGCTATAAGTTAGAGCGCGGACACGCAGCCAACGGCTCTAGAAAATGGCGACTGAGGAAAATCCCATGCTGACCAAGATAACTCTGGACTTCCGGCGCCAGAGAGTAGCGATAGGGGGCATCCGGGGGATGGTTTCGCCCAGATGCGGGCTAGATGGCAGTCTTCCCCACCATATATCCCTGCCATCCAGGGCGGGTGGGGCTGGAACGATCCCCCGGATGCCCCCTATCGCTACATCGATTGCAGCCCGACCGCCTGGCCATTCTGGAGAGGGCGATGTCTAAATTAGCCACAGTTCAGAGACGTCAGAAGACAGGGGGCCGCCAACCCGGTACACCAAATCGCGTGACCGCGGACATTCGCCAGGCGCTCAAGCAACTGGCCGATGGCAATGCCGCCAGTGTTCAAGGTTGGTTGGACCGCGTGGCAGCCACCGACCCTGCCGAGGCCACGCGGCTCTGGCTGGCCCTCCTGCGCTTCGTGACACCTACCCTGCAGGCCGCCGCAATCACCGAGCTAACGAGGCCCAGGTCCGTGCAAGCGCAGCTAAGTGCCCTAACCAATGACGAGTTGATGACTATGATTATGAGCGACCCCGAGGCGATGGCCCTTATCGGCAGACAGCCTTTGGCGCCGGCTGCTCTTATCGAGTACAGGCCCGAACGCGACACCGAGACATGCGTTTCCCTAAGCGACGACGAGTTATTGCGATGAGAAATGTTCTTTCAAACACGCGCCGCAGCGCACTCAGTCAGCGCGCTCTACGGCTGGCGCTCTTTCAGCTCATACAGACCAGGACCCTGGGAGATACACCATGCCCTCTCACGAAGTAAGATGCGTTCACTTGCCCTACTGCGTCCAGCGCCAAGAAGACGGCTCGTACATCGTCTTGAATCGCGACTATAAGCCGCTAGGTTTCAAGACAACCGAACATGTTGACTATGATGCCTACCCGATCAAGGTGAAGCTGCGTGGACTTGGCGCCGCCACAGCTGCGAAGATCTCTTGGAACGGGAGTAGCGATCTGTCGGCCATTTATCTGTACGACGACGGATGTGTTCCGACGATCAGCGCCGCCAACATGACTGCCTATTTGAAGCGTGTTGCCCACTTGGCGAAACTAAGGGTCGCGCAAGAGCGCTGAATCGCATGGCGTATTTCGCGCAACTAGTAATCAATCGAGAAACGGCCATGCGAACGGTCTACAGACCACAGACTCCGACAATCGCCGCGAGCCATAGCTTGAAAGGATCGCCGACTACCGGCATATCTGGCGCTGCATTCGAGTACTCGGATTGCCCCGTATCAGGATGCCTCGCAGAATTGATGGAGGCTTAAACAAGTGACGGAGGAAAGGCGGGAAGTTGCGCAGGAGTTCGTCGCCGCGCTGATTGCTCTCCGAGAGCACGCTGCAGCCGTCGCCAACCTAGTACATTACGACGCGCGCGATGCTCGGCAGCGTTACCTACTGTCTTATTTCTGCACCGCCATTGAATTGGCAGGGGCGGCTATCGTCCTGGCTCGAAGTGCCGAAACAATAGGCCTTCCGATACTTGCGAGATCGGCCCTTGAGGCGCTGGTCGATTTCAGATGCCTGATGTTGGACCCTAGCTACGTCGAATTCATTGAGGCGGCACACGATGCTGAGTGGGCTAAGCTAATTAATGAGGCTATCGATACCCCCGGGGCGTACCTGGGAGAGCTTGCCGCGCATGCCTCCGTGAATGAGGAACGGGAGCGAATCGCACACCGAGAAGCTCATCGCGAGGCAATCGGAATAAGAACCTTGACAGTGCGGAACAAGTTTAGACGAGCCGGTATGGAGGGACTCTACCATTCCGTCTATAATTTCTTCTGTAGTGAAACGCATAACAATGCGAGAGCCTTAATTAACAGGCACTTCAAAGAGGACAGTGCGGGCGTCCTACGATTAACTATCTACGGCGACGACGTAGCGACCGTTGAGCCCGGCTTGTCGCAGGTGCATGATGCTTTATCGGCGATGACCGAGGGCATATGCCAGACCTTCGGTATTGCAGAGCCCGACCGAACTGCTGTGGACAAAGCTTGGACCGCTGCGAAACGCCTAGTGGCGATCGACTGCGCCGCACCAATCAGCCAGAGTACAGGCAGGACTGACGACGGTACCCCTACCGTCTTGCCGGCAGACAAGCGTTAAGGTAGTCAGTTGACCTGATGGTAGCTGATTGGTATGCCCGGCTTCCGAACTAAAAGTACAGAACGCGTAGACGAGTACACATCGAACAACGATTTAATCTGTCCTCACTTTGCAATTTGCCTACCGCGGCTTCGGGACCCATAACAGCTCGGCGCCTACGTGTCTTTGCACGAACGAGGCCAGAGCCAAGTGCTGCAGCCAGGCGGGTGTTTCCCGGGAACGCGCGTTCAGAATTGAAGCGTCAATCCGCGCTAGATCTTGCTTCCAATCATCGTCAATCTCTTTTGCCTGCTCTCCGACGGCCTGAAGAGCAACACGTAGGCTCTCCGTTGAAGCCCGAAGGGTCGTCGGACGAGTGTCCGCGCGTGAATCAAGCAACTTAGCTAGACTAAGTTTTTGGGCCTCCTCCTTTTCGCTATGCAAGACGAAAATGCTGGAAGTCGCCGTGAACGTCACGAATTTGTGCGCGTTGCCGACTTTTCGTACGTCCAGACTCGGGGTGCAACTAAGTAGATCGCCAGCCTGCAACGCCCGACGAAGTTCTGTCTTGCTCAATGTATGGTTGACAGCATAGAACGTCGGGTAGCTCTTGTCCGCTAAAGCCTTCAATCGATCCCACTGATGATAGTCGTCCACAAACGCGCCCGATGCATCGCGCGTGCTATGTGGAATCTTGAAACGGAAGTAGCTCGATGCCCAACTTTTCCACTCGTTGGCACCAGGGCTCGTCAATTCGAAAGCGAGCTTATATTGAATAAACAAGTTCGCACCCTCGTCATCGTCATGAGGAAGGTTCGCCATTGGCAGCCAAGGCAAACTAAAGGCTGTATCCCAACCAAGGTCAAACTCGGCCGTAAGCGACGGGACTTGCGCCAACGACCAAACGCCGAATTGCTCAAATATTTGTCGGATGATCGCAGTATTTACAGCTTGCTGCAGTTGTGATTCCGAGAAATTCGGCTCGCGCACTTGCTGTCCTCAGCCCGACCTACTTTAAGAGTTGCTCCAGAGACACCAACGTCGTTGCAACACCATACAGTTTTTCCTTATTCGCCTTCAAAATAGTCAGTGTCGACCTTCTTAAGTTCGTACATACCGATAGTCGAAACGCCGACATTGTGATCGACCATTAAGCCGGCAAGCTCCTCGCCGTCAATTAAAATGATTTTCGTGTTAATGATATTGGCGTATTCGATTGCCTCACGAGAATACGTGGACGTCGTTATAAATACACCTTTGTTGGCGCGTTGACCCTGCAAAGCGCCTGAGAATTTCTGAATCTCCGGTCGGCCAACTGTTCCTTCCCACCGCTTGGCTTGGACGTATATTACGTCAAGACCTAACTTATCTTCTTTGATGATACCGTCGATTCCACCATCGCCGCTCTTGCCAATAGCGCGGCCCGCATCCCCACGCGAACCGCCGTAACCCATCGCGACAAGGAGATCAATGACCAGCCGCTCAAAAAAAGCGGCGCTGGCGGACCTGACTTGCTCGAGCAACTCCAGTTCAAGATTCTTGCGCAGGCGGCGATATGCCGAGGCGAGAAGATCCTCAGGCGTCTGGTTAGCAAGAGTGTCGGCAACGTCTTGCTGAGCCGGCGACTGTTCGACATCTGCTCCTGTGTCGCGCTTTCGAGTGCGGAAGGTCCGAAATCCTTCGTATCGCTCCAGCAGTCCAATGTCAATGCGCGCTGGATTCTCCGCTAGGAGCTGCTTGCCCTGGTCGGTGATGCGAAAGATTCCGCGCTTCGGTGACTCAAGTAGCCCAGCCTGCTTTAGATAAGTGCGGGCCCAGCCAATGCGGTTATCAAAAAGAGGAGCGGTTCCGCTCGGCAGCATTTCCACGCGCTCATCGTTCGTAAGATGAAACTCGATTGCAAGCTTTTCAACTGCATCCCGAAAGCGATGCTCATTTCCGTCTGCTGCGAGACGCAATAGCGGTAGCATCGCGGACTGATAGTCGGGTATAGACATGCACAGAGCCTGCGGAGTGCGTTTTCTTTCTGCTTTCGAATTGCCAGAGTTCGATCAACACAGCACGAGATGTAAAGGGCTTGGGTGCACGCGTGACAGTGTATCACTCCACATGGTTCTGAAGTTAATTTGCAAACACTCGGCGATGTGAGTCGCAACTGAAGTCATCCTCGTACTAGTTACTCAGCTGAAAAGCATGTTCTACCCGCACAGCTGTCGGCCAGTCTCTGTCACTCAATTGGGCTTTGACCCCCGAATCACGAAAAGAGTATTGCGCTCACCCCGACGCGCCGTGTGCCAACCTTCATCCTGGGGCCCCAACAGTTCAGTAAGTGCGCGTGGCACCAGAGCCCTCGCGACGGAATCTGGATCGTCCATAAACTTCGGCAATGAAGCCCTAAGAATCCCCAGAACGCGACCCCACGGAATGCCTCGCTCAATTCCATCGATAAAGTCGCGCGTCGAACCCAGAGACTTTATCGCGCTTGACTGCGCATTACGTAGCGGGTCCTCACCCACGACGACCCTCTCCTCGCCGACCCCAATGCCCTTCTCAGGAGGCTCATCGACCTTGGCGTTAGTGGAGAAACCTTGCTCCCCGCTGCTCATCCGCTGGCGCAACCTCATAGCATAGGTCGCGGCCGCAGGCCTCGAATTAGTCTTATCCTGTCTTTCGTATAGACGCTCAAACGAAAACACACGTAGTGGTATGGGGTACTTTGTCTTACCCGCGCTGCTCCAGAATACACCTTGGCCGGCGATAGGCTCATTTAGAAGCGATGAGAGAAGGTCGGCACTGAAATGGGCGTTCGCTCTCTGTGTGTTCTTAAGATCGGACTCGGACAGGAGGTGAAAGATAAACCAGTTATCGCCCTGACTCAGAATCTCCACTGGGATGCTGCCAGGCTGCTGAGTTATTAGCACCGCGCCTAGGTCGTATTTTCGGCCCTCCTTAATCCATTCGATATATGGAGCAGCTGCCGCCGTGCGATCGTCCAGGACGGACTGCGCCTCCTCAATGACCACAATCGTCGGGACTGTTTGGGGCACCGCCTTAGTGAATTCAGCCTGGTTTCGATCAAAGATACGCCGCAGAATGAGACCGGCGAGAATCATTGATGGCCCGCCCCTAAGCTGAGATATGTCGACGACGCAAAGCTTTCCCTCCCGTAGCGCCTCGAGAAGTACGTCTATCATTCGACTGCTTCTATCGTGCAGCGTACGTACAATCTGAGTCACATTTCCCCGTGCCGCTAAGGCCTCTGCGTCCTGGGACGCCTCGAGCCGAAGGAGCTGCCTTACCCTCTCTAGATCCGTCGCATGCCCGTGAATGTCAATTAAATCGACGAGTTCTGCCCAGTCCGATAAGTTCATCTGACGCAGCTTCTTTACATTCTGCTGATCCTGCTTCTCGGCCGATAGAGCAATTGAAATCACATCAGCCGGACTCAGACGTCGAATGTCTAGGCGAACGCCACTGGCGACAAACGAGCCATAGAACGGACTCGGTGCCTCGCGCGACGTGAACACAACGATCTGGTTCTCCAGCGCCGGAACGTCGCAAAGACCCGGGCGCCCCTTATCGTCTGGCCAGAAATATTCACCGTCAGGATCGAAGATGATCGTTCCGACCGGCACTTCGCGATCGTCGCGCTTTTTAACCGTGGGCTGACTCGAATACAGCGTGCTAAAGAGCAACTTATTCAAATTGGACTTTCCAAATCCCGCCCGAGCGAAAATGAATGAGCGCCTAGACACGAGATTCGAGATTGGAAACCTAACCAGAATCTCCGGGGACTTCCGCTGCATCCACTCCTCGTACTCGAGGCGATCATCCTCGCCCGCAAAAACATATTCACCCAATGCAAAAAAGCCAAGTTCAGCGCCATCGCCATGGTGTCCAACCAGATGACGGAGCACCTCGTCTGATGGGAATGCCACAGGGCTCCCGACATGTGGTAGCCGTCGATGGGAAGGAACGAAATGAAAGTCGCCTTCTGTGTCAACTCGAACAACACCCAAAACGCGGATATCGACGCGATACCTCAAGAAGGCCTCCCGTAGATCATCATCGACGCGACGTTCCTCGAGTGCGGCACGAATGCTGTACTGCTCGCCTGAATCGCTCGCGAGGCGCCCCACCGCCGAGAGGGCAGTGATTCTTCCGAGAACAGCCTCGTCTTCGTGTTCCAGCTGCACAAGAAGGAATTGCCCGTGCATCGGGATATTCTGGAGGCGCGGTCTATAGGGTATCGTTAAGTCCGCATGAAACTCCATCCCACCTGAAGTGAAGCCACGGAAGGCTCCAACGATGCTATCACGAGGAAAAAGTTTCACAGTGTCTCTTCCCACTCAATAGCGGCGTTGGCTAAAGTCACTTTCTTGAAGTGCTAACTCGTCGACTACGAACGCCTTTCTCCCCAAGGAATTCTTCAACGCTTCAGCGATACCGTGCTCAAGAATATCGAAGTCGAAGTCCACAAGCGCTGCCGCTTCGTGTGCCTTTTGCAAGCATTGCGGGTAGTATGGAATCGGAAACCCACTTATCGAGTCATGTAGTAGGTAACCGAAGACACGGTGTGCTTCGTCGGCCTGAGAGGAGAAAATATCAACCAGCCATACCGGGTCATAGGGTCCGTCTCCAAATTTGACGAAATGCATGACGCCGCCCACGAACTCTTCGCCAGCAGCCACATTCTCTCTCCACTCCCGCCAACGGAACGATTCGGCAAGCATCTGATCTGGCACTTTCGCGAAGCACGGGTATGTAGTCTTGAGGACGCCTTCGAGGGACAGCGCAAGGCGGTACTTCTGAATTACATTGCTGTGCTTAATAACGCCAACCAGGAAGACGCGTCGTTTCTTTTGGGCGTTTCTCGCGATTCCCTCTTCCAGTCCCTCTCGGTATTTCTTAAACAATCCCTTCGAAAACATCTTCTCGCGCAGCGGCCCATCTCGGACTATTAGTACGTCGGTTCCAAAATCCTTTTCCCTAATTAGATGAAACAGCACCGCCCATTCCATCAATCCGCGATACTCAAGGATCCACGAGGGAGAACGATCCTCTTCCGGTTTTGCAAAAACCGGACTCAGTTTGCTCAGATGATCCACTTCTAGATAGTCCATCATCCGTCCGAGGAGACTTATAGGCGCCTTCGTCGCCGGATCAATGTGACGGTCATTAATCTTGTCCACGGAACTGTTTGGCGACACGGCCTGAAGACAGTATTCGTTCTCGCTAGAATCAACCACGCGAACCAGCTGTACGAGAAACGGATCGAATCGCAATTGGTTATTGCCGCCGTCCGTTCCGACGAGAGAGATGGCAGTGGAAGCGCGTGGATGGATTCGCTGTATGTCTGCGCGCAGACTCGTGCAATGCTCCCGCAGCCGTGTCAGGCCCGTACGCTCCTGCGACACCAGTTCTGAGACTTCGCGTCGAAGAGCATTCGTTGTATCAGTTGACAGCATTGTGCTTCTTCTCAGTAGCAATTCGACTTATGAATCGTGGAAGGATGCTCTGGCCTTCTAGCAACCGCTCCATTTCGTCCAAGTCACGATCGAATTCAAGGGAGTCCACCTTCAGATAGCGCCAAGCAGAGAAGTCGCGGGAAGCTGTCGCCTTTGCTATTCGTCGCGCGTCGGCGAGGTTCATGGCGGCGCGCTCCTTGTCGCCCATAGCCCAATATGCAATTGCCAAGCATTGCGAATAGTTAGGTCCCATTCCTGGCCGCTTCGGCTTTGTGTCCGTCTCAACGACATGGCCAAACAATTCCTTGTTTATCTTTCCGGTGGCACCCCACTCCGCCATCGCAATGTTAAATGCCGCGCTCTGCTCCAATGCTGCAATCGGGAGGGCTTTGGGATTTAAGCAAGCGATAGCTTCCTCAAAACTACCTAGACCGATAAGCGTAAGACCGAGCGACTGTCGGGCCTCGTATAAAGCGTCGACCCCGGGTGGGGTTTGCGTCACAACGCGCGTAAGCACTAACTTGTTTAGCGCGAGGCCAGGTTCAGAATCATTTAGGCGAGTCGCAAGCTGAATGACATCGTCCGCTGGGAGGTTCACAACAGACCACGACGACGCCACTTGTTCGACCACCTCGGGGTTTAAATTGAGCAACGCTTGAACGGAAAGTAGTACTTCGCGAGCGTTCACGGGGAGATCGGACGCTCGCAGAACGCTCCAGAAATCTTCGATTGCGGCTCCAACCTCTCGCCGACTACGACGAAGCAATCCGCGCTCGAAATAGACCTCTCGCGAGGCATATCCATTTTCAATTGCCTTGTCGAACAACAAGAACGCTGCCTCTGGATCTCCCGAGAAGCGCCACGCCAAAGCAAGCCAAAACGAAATCTCTCCGTCCCGGGGAAAAGTCGTAGCAATGTTTCGGAGTCTCTCGTCAGAAAGAACTACCTGCTCTGCGGGACTTTGCATAGGGCTACGGATACCGCGCACCATATGCCGGAGAGCCTCAAGGGCAGTATCGCGATCCTCAAAATTGCTTCGCCGGATTGTGTCCGCCAGGGTCGCGTATTCATTGGCAAGATAGCTATTTGGGCGGTCCTTACAAAAGACGAGCTGGTTGATAAGCGCCAGACTGTCGTAATGATGAATTTGGGCGGCCAAACTTTTGTATTTGAGCTGCTCGCCAAAACTCCTCAGCCGCGTCGCAACGATTCGGTCTTCATCATCCAGTGTTGGGACGTTAGAGACAACAAAGTGCAACGTCACATCATGTTCCGCCGTCTTTCTAACGACGCGCCTTTCATATCGGATGTCGTCAACAATTTTCTTGAGGCCACTCAAGTTCTGGTCGTTCGGAAAAAATAGGATACAGACGGCATCCGGCAGCTGGCGCGTGCAGATTCCTGCAATATCTGTGTGGCCCGTCCTCGAATCGACAAGAACGTAATCGGGCTGAATCGATGTACGCCATTGCTCCTTAAGATCCTCAAAGAGCAAAAACCCATCGTGATGCTCGTATAGATCCTGCCAATTGATGTTCTGGAATTTCGAGGAATAGTGTTCGTCGGACTTCCCAGCGGGCATTACCCAGATAGCGCCGCCGTTCTCAAAGGATTCACTCTTGTACGTATAATCCGCCACACTCGGCGCCTCGCCAGTGGCCAGATACTCATGGACGTAATCCACTATCCCATTCGGCAAGCGCGGAGGCCGCTGTAGGTTAAAAGTAGGTAGGCCAGGCGCTTCAAGGTCGAAATCGACAAGCAAAACAGTGCGACCAGCGCTTGCGAGTTGGTACCCGACATTTACCAAGGCCATCGAGCGGCCGACGCCACCCTTATAGGAATAGAAGGTAACAACGTACATGCTAGTGAATTCGCTCGCCTGAGATCAGCCGTAGAGAAAAGGAGGAAGCGGCGTTACTGCGTTCTTCGAGTCGACCGGCAGCGATCAAGGCCTTGAACGGACCAGCTTTGCGATGACTTTCAATGCGGACGATGCTGCTTATGGTCACAGAGCCACCTTCTGTCGCCCAGTGTCGCAGTCGCTCCAGATTGCCAGCGAAAGCAAGGAGTCGGAGATATTTGTCGTATCCCGCGCTTTGAATCAATTCCCCGGTTTCCCAACGCGCCAGAGATGCAGTGCCAATACCAGTCAGCGCGGCGAATCGCTCTCTCGTCAAGTTAGCGCGAGTCCTTATGTCCCTGATTTGTGCAGGGCTAAGAACTCCAAGGTGTCTGCAAACGGCCTCATGGCGAAGTATTTCTGCTCTTTCGGTGGTGAAGGTGAGACCACACTGGCTGCAGGAGTAAACAGGCACGGGTACCGTCAGCTCAACCGCATCCTTGCCACTCCCATACGCAAACATGTCATCGCGAATTGATTCGATTAAATTCACTGAGCCGCATTGCCCACACCGGACTGTTACGTCGGAAGCGCCATCGATCATGTTGGATTGGTCGGTCATGTTTGCACTCGCTTCAGCAATGGCTGTAATGAAAGCTCCGTCCGATTACGCAGCCCGATCCGAGTTGAAGCTTTACGTATATGGGTGGCACATCCGAGGGCTGCGCGATAATCAAGACATACGCCGTGGCACCGGGCGGTTTATCTAGAGTTAGCTCCTCCATGGCATGGCCCGCTTCTATTGCTTCCGCCACGAATTCCCACGCGCCCGCCTCGGTAAAGGGCATCCCAGACCGGGGATCCATCACCTGATTTGACCGCCAGTCGCGAGGAAATCCCAGCTGCCTGGCTCGCGCGCGTCGACACAAGATCGTTAACTGGCGTCGGACCTCGTCCATGAACCCCTTGCAGCCTCAGTAGCTCCATTTATTCTATCATCTGATATGCGCTAGACCGTGTCAACGGTCACATCATATCAAATGATACTCCATTCGGCCCTTGATATTTTTGTCACCGGTGACAACATATCCCCCAGAGAAAATGAAGCGACGCGGCCGCCCTCCACTTGGACAAACTGCAGAGACTGGCGCCTCTCGGCAACGCCGCTCTCGGATCAAGCGCGGGGCCACCGCCGTGCGCCTGGAGACCTGGGTCACACGAGATGTCGCACTATTCTTTCGACGAGCAGCGCTTGAACAGGGAATTCCACTGCACCGGGCTGTAGCGGCCAAGTTGGAAGCCGCTGCCTCGGACGGCCAGCAAAAGCGGCTAGAGGAGCAATTGACATGATGGCCCGCACGAGCAGTGATCCGCTAAACGCGGTATGCCCGTACTTCACAATGTTTCCATTGGATTTTCCGCGTCAAAGAATCAAGCGAGAGGTATCCGCGGGGCGAAAGCCGGTCGTGCTCGACGTCTTTTGCGGTCGCGGCACTACCTTGTATGCCGCGCGCACTGCGGGACTCAGATCGTATGGAGTCGATTCGTCCCCGGTCGCCGTCGCAATAGCCAAGGCCAAGCTGGCATCAACATCGCTCGCGTCGGTAATGCGCTTAACCGAGAGCATCCTCAGTTGCAATGAAGATGTGGCACCACCTGATGGCGAATTTTGGCGTCTCGCGTACCACCCCTCGACCCTGCAAAATATTGCGCGGCTTCGAAACGGACTGCTCACAGCCCGCGACAGCGGGGCAGCGCGCATGCTCAGGGCAATTGCTCTAGGCGCATTGCATGGACCCTTGGCAAAGAATCCGCTCAATTCCGGTTACTTCTCGAATCAAATGCCACGAACCTACGCATGTAAGCCCGCGTATGCCATTCGCTACTGGAAGTCCCGGCAACTCCGGGCACGGCGTGTAGATGTTCGTTCCGTGGTCCGCCGTCGAGCCGCGCGAATTTTCTCGGCACCGACGCTGCCGGGAGTAGCTGGCTCCACGGTTGTACTCGGAGACAGCAGGAACCCGCATACATTCAAGTCAATAGGCCGTGCCGATCTGGTTATCACTTCGCCGCCATACTTTGGCATGAAGACGTACGTCGAGGACCAATGGATTCGGAATTGGTTTCTAGGCGGTCCGTCGCATGTGGACTACGGCGCGGGAAGTCAGATATGCAGTGGAAACGCAGCAGACTTTGCCGTCGCACTGGCTGGCGTATGGGACAATGTCGGCGATGTCGGGTCGGACGCACTCAAGGTTGTTATTCGATTCGGAGGAATCCGATCGCGCCGATCTGATCCGCTGGCCCTACTGATGGGATCGTTTGAGCAATCACGTCACCCTTGGAAGCTCATTTCCCGCCGCGCGGTTCGATCAATCGCCCCGGGCCGAAGGCAAGCCGAGCAAATGCACGTATCCGCTCTCGCGGTCGAGGAGTTTGATGCCGGCTGGATCGTTAGTTGACCTAGTTCTCCCCACCAGCTCGCCGCTTTCCGGTCACTGGTGAATCTTTCATGCTTTATGGAAAAGCACTTCGCTCGGAGAGGGCCTGTGGTTCAGAGCTTATAGTCGGCTACCCTTAGGGCTGCCACATACTACGCGGTAGCGCGTTGGGGGTAGAACTGGGGGTATGTAGATTTCAGACGTGCTTAAATTACAACTAATACAGCAACTTACTGCATGAATATGGCTCCAACCCGGGGAGCCAATATAATCAACTAGTTAAGTACTATTTCTCGTCTCGTCTAGAGACGATATGCCGCAACCCATTGACCCCTCTTCATCTGCATCGAGTCGAACCCGGAATCGAATTGGCTCGGCAAATCGAGCTCAGGTCTGCTACTCCCCAGGATAATTCACGGCAGGGTGTCCCCCATAGCGCGTATCATGCATCGCAAATGCAATACACGGGCGGTCCATGAAGACCACGACCATTCCTCCCCTGCGAGTCCCCCCAGCGTTACGTCGCGAAGCAGAGGCGGTGCTCGTCCAGGGCGAAACGTTGTCCGCCTTTATGCTCGAGGCGCTGCAGAAGAACATCACTCAGCGCCGCGATCAGAAGGCTTTTATTACCCGGGGACTGGCCAGTGCCGCCAAGGCACGTCGCACGGGTCGATACGTAAATGCTGAAACCGTACTGCAGGATCTTTCAACCCGCCTTGCGCGTGCAAAATCAAAGGCCATACCCTAGATCGAGCGCGCCGTGCGGCACTATACGGTCCGCTTTACGGAGGAAGCGCACGCGGACTTGCGAAGGCTATATGGTTTCTTGGTCGACAAGGACCCGCGCGCAGCCGCCAAGGCACTCAAAGCGATCCGACATGGCATCAAACTGCTGAGCTTCTCGCCCTACGCTTGTCGGAAGGCGGCCGCAGATATGCCTCGTCTGCGCGAACTGCTGATCCCATTCGCGACGTCAGGCTACGTTGTATTGTTTGAGATCGAGTCACCACGCACCGCCACAATTCTCGCGGCTCGACATCAGCGAGAGGACGATTATCAATAGAATGGCAAGCGGACTTCATGCACCGGCGGCTCTGTGCAACCTCAGGCGCGCGGCCGACTATCAACGAAGCTCGGAGTCTTCATCAAGCGCGTGACCGAGGAAACGTGCGTTGATACCGCAGGAGGATGGGATGCGAGACCAAGAAATACGTGCGGCACTGGATCAGCATTGGGCCGCGTCCGATGTCAACGACTTTGAAACGGAGCATTCGATCTATCACGCGGATGCGGTGCTGGAATACCCACAGTCAGGCGAGCGCATCCGCGGTCGATGCAACATACAAATTACACGCACTAAACAGCCGAGCAAAAAGCGTTTCGTCGTCCGGCGAATCATGGGTCACGGTGATCTTTGGGTCACCGAATACATCCTGACCTATGACGGGAAGCCGTCCTACACCGTGAGCATCATGGAATTCAGGGGCGAGAAGGTGGCGCGGGAAACGCAGTACTTTGCGGACCCCTTCGAGGCCGCCGCATGGCGCGCTCAATGGGTCGAGCGGATGGACGCCTAGCCACGAAGCGGAATTCCGGATCACAGCAAACTTGACAATCAGATGTCATCGCTACGAGGTCAGCCCCGCATGTATGCTGCCCGATCACGCCTCAAGAGGCCGTAACTGGTCAAGCATGGTGGGAATCAGCTCAGAGAGCGTGGGATGAATGTGCATAGCCCATTGCATCACGGTGTACGGCGCCCGCGCATACATCAGATCCAATACGCAGTGAATCACCTCATCGCCACCGGTCCCGAGAATGGCGGCTCCCAGGAACTCTTTCGAGTCTGCATCCACAAGCACTTTCATGAATCCCTGGGTCTCGCCCTTCTCGACTGCCCGGCCGACATTTGTCATGGGCCACCGCCCGATGAGCACACGCCGTCCGGAGCCAAGCGCCTCACGCTCCGTCATCCCGCATCTCCCAAGCGGAGGATCGATATAGAGATTGTAAGCCCGTATGCGGTCTGCGACGCTGCGCGTCTCGTGGTCCAACAGGTTGGCCGCGACGATCTTGAAATCGTTGTAAGAGGTGTGCGTGAATCCGCCGCGTCCGTTGCAATCGCCGAGTGCCCAGATGCCAGCAACATTGGTGCGCAGTTGATTGTCCACAACGATGTATCCGCGGGCATCGCGCTCGACCCCCGCCTTTTCCAGGCCGAGGTCAACGGTGTTCGGCGTCCTGCCCATTGCCAGCAACAAGTGCGTTCCGCTCACCTCCAACGCGCCTTCAGTGCAATCCACGCGCGCGCCAACCTCTTCGCCGTGACTCATCAGCTCGATGCAGGTCGCGTTGAGCCGCACCTGAATGCCATCGCGCTCGAGGATCGCCTGCACTTCCATTGATACGTCCTCATCTTCATGGGCGATCAGGCGCGACGTCCTGTCAATGATTGTCACCTCGCTGCCAAAGCGTCGGAAAATCTGCCCGAATTCCAATCCCACGTAACCACCGCCGACGATGACGAGATGTCGCGGTAGAATGTCGAGATCCAGCAGCGTGGAATTGGTCAGATAAGGCGTGTGCGCCACTCCGGGCATGGACGGTATCGCCGCGCGCGCTCCGACGTTGATGAATATTTGCGGGGCCGTCAGTAGCTCCTCATCCACCCGCACCTCGTTCGACGATTCGAAGCACGCATGCCCCTGGTACACCGTGCAGTTCGGCGTGCTCTTGAGCAATGATTCCAACGCGCTGCTTGATTTCCCAGTAATCTCATCCTTTCGTGCTTTCACTCGCTTCATATCAGTAGATATCGGTCCCGCCAATTGGACGCCGAATTGCCCCGCGCGGCGGGTCATGTGCGCAGCATAAGCGGAGGCGACTAGCGTCTTCGTCGGCATGCAGCCGGTATTGACACAGGTTCCCCCAAAGCGGCCGCGCTCGATAATCGCGACCCGCCGGCCGGCAGCCGCCATCCGCACCGCCAGGAATGGTCCCGATTGCCCAGTGCCGATGACGATCGCATCAAGGCTCTTTTTCATGATCGGTAACTCACCCGGTACCAGGTCACACGCGGCTGCGTTACTTCAAACAGCGCGCCGCCAATTCGATAACGATCACCGATGCGCACGTTGCCGTCTGGTAAGCCCTCAACCGTGAAGTTCTCGCCGAACTGCCCGAAGGTAAAGTCGCTGGGGCCTAGTTGCTGCTCCCAGTACCGGTAGGATTCCATCTGATAGACGAGGACCGCTCGGTGCTCACCGCCATGGCCTGAGAGGTCGCCTTGGCCGTCACCGTCGACGTTGAGACGCCGCACCTTGCGGCTGCCTTGCACTGGCTCCTTCCAGACGCTCGTAAACACTTTCTCACCCTGCCACGAAACATCGCGTGGAAGGCCGACATTCACGGATAACAGTCGAGCCATTTTTCAATCTGTCCCGTTCGCGACTATTGGCGCAGTTTCTTGGCGCCGCTCACGTGTGCATTCCCGGGTTCATAAAAACGCAACAGCCGATCTGCATCGCGGGTGATGCCGATGCGAACGCTTTTGCCGATCGCGCCGATCCTGCGTGCGGTTGTGGCTAACCAAAGCGGGCCGGCAGCGCACAGGTCCAATCCGTCCTGGCCGAGATCAACCCGCAATGCCTTGGTCAATCGCCCCGGACCTCTGCCGAGGTCGGCCAGGCGTGTCGTGCCGCAAGCACCGGCCATCATTTCGTCGATGCCCTCCAGCGGCTCGATGGCACGTAACAGAACTCCGCCACCCACCCCGTGCACCTCGCTCGTCACATTCAACAGGAACGATGTCCCATAGTTGAGATATACATAAGCGTGCCCTCGTTCCAGAAAGAGAGACCGATTGCGCTGCGTCTTTCCATGGAATGCGTGTCCGGCTGCATCACCGACCGGATAGGCTTCGGTCTCGACTATACGCCCGCTTAACCTGCCAGAGTCAGTGTCATGGACCACCACCATGCGAATCAAATAGCGCGCCAATTCCACGGTATCCACTGGAAGCTCCGCTCGACGGAGACGCCGCAACCGACCATCGAATCGCGTTCGAGGTGAGAGCTTCAACTTAAGCCTTTATAGTCCGATGCTGCAGCGGCGGCACCAGTGCCGCCCACCAGCACGCTTAACGGTTTGATGCGGCGCCCACAGTCGACGGCCCTTTCGACCTCTGTCGGTGCGGTGGAAGAGAAAAATGTTCGCCCGATTAAGGGGCTGCCATCGTAACCGACCTGGAGCTCGAGCAATTGTAACGCAAGCGCTTGTTTGGTTGCTCAACCCAGCGCGGATATCTACTGCGATCTCGCAGATAGCGGCGGGTTACTCAAGCGATGGTCGGCAGAACGAACGCTCGCTAGCAGCGAATTGAACCGCGATGGCTTCTGACCGGTTTGGCCGTTAGCGGCGCTGGAGTCATTCAGCCAAGTCGCGTTGGAACTGCCGGGCGGCTCCGAGTTCAAAGATGTCGCGAGACGTCCGAGGGCAGCCACCCAAGCGCCGGGGTACTCTTGGGGGTATCTTTGTACTGAGTGATAAAGAAGAGACTGGATTTCCCACGGAATTCGCGATTTCTTAGCGTCCAACCCGGGCCAATCGTCAGGGATAGTTATCGTCCAACGATACGAATCCCCCATCGATAGCAAGGGACGCCGCGTAGTTATTGGCCAACCCTGTCTTCAGCAACGTGTGAAGTGTTTTCGATGCATCCAGTACTATTGCGCACGCGGAGTCAAGACAGCGTACGAGCACCCTTGGATCTATCTCTTTGTAGCACACCCCCTTGTAGTCCCCCCGATGTTCTCCAAATGCCTCGCTTGCGCGGAGAGGTTACTGCGCCCGATCGTGCAAAGCTCCGAATACTGGGATTGATATTCACCCTGAAGCCCTGCTTTTAGAAACTCCTCGGACGTAGTCAGCGGTGGGTAGGCCTGCTATTTGATCTCGCCGAGCCGCCTGTTTGATGCCGCCTTCTTGCTCCGCACATCTATGGATTGCGAAACTTTCTTGAGAGATGGCTCTTTCCGCTGGGCAACCGCCGTGTGCGCCAAGTGCAGTCTCTCCTTCATAAAGGAGGCGTACATCGACTTAGAGTGGTTCGGGTCGTTGGCGCAATAACGAAAGCTGGCATTGGCCTCCAGAAAGCTCCGCAAGAAAACAGACAGGCTTGTTAGCTCGTGCTTTTCCACCAAGGCAAGTATTCCAAGGGAAAGTTCAACGATCGTGCCGTACGCAGAGGCAGTGTAGACGTGCCGACGGGGCGCCTTTTCGAACTTGAGAGCATTAGCGTCATTCACGCACGAGTCTGCGAGCTCCCTTAGGAAGGACAAAAGTTCAGCAGCACTCACTTCGTCAGGAGTCATGTGCATACTCACTTGATAGCGCGCTAGCATTGCGCGCCATCACGCACTGAAACCCGCTATATCTCGACCGCGCCGTCAAGGCCCCGCAGGACACCGGCGCCATCGACGAGTCGACGCCGCCGCACCCGTGCTTCGGAGCACCTCCATCTCATGGGCGACTACTACTGACATGCGAGTAAGCGCGCGGCCAAGGGAGTCCGGCCGGTACGGTAGCCCCGACAGCCACGTGCAGAACATTAGCGTGCTAATAAATCCCTCTATTCTTCAGGTGACCCGCTAAGCAGCGCTGCGTCCGGCGACGAGCTGGCTCGAGATGCGAGCCACGTGCTCACCCTGAAAGCGGCACATCTCCAACTCGAGAGTGCTCGGCATGCGCGAATCGACCCCTGCGCCGGTCACGCAGCTGGCTCCATAGGGGGTGCCGCCGGTAATCTCGCGCATGGTTGTGAGATCCTTGAACGTGTACGGCAGGCCGACGATGATCATTCCGTGATGCAACAGCGTCGAATGAAACGACGTGATGGTTGTTTCCTGTCCTCCATGCTGACTGGCGGTGCTGCAGAAGACGCTGCCCACCTTCCCCACCAGCGCGCCCCGACCCCATAGGGCGCCGGTCTGGTCGAGGAAGTTCCTCATCTGCGAGGCCATGTTTCCAAATCGCGTCGGCGTGCCGAAGATGATGGCATCGTATAGCTCGAGCTCGTCGGGCGCGGCTACGGCTGCCGGTTGATCGAGCAGGAATCCCGATGTTTTGCAGATCTCCGCTGGCACCAGTTCAGGCACCCGCTTGACGACCACGCGCGTCTTCGGGACTCGCGCCGCACCCTCAGCCTGGGCACGCGCCATCGTCTCGATGTGTCCGTAGCTGCTGTAATAGAGAACGAGAACGCTTGGCATGGAAGCTTGCTCGGACTAGATCGACGCGGTGGCATGACGTTTGAGAAACGCCCGCACCAGATTGTTGTAGGCAATAGGATTATCGAGATTGGGCAGGTGACCCGCGTCGACAACCGCGGCACGCTCGGCGGAGGAAAAGCGCTGCGCAAAAATGTCCGCGGCCTTCACCCGGCACTCGAGGTCGTGTTCGCCGGTGATCACCAGCACCGGCGTCGCGATGGATTCTGGCCGGACGCGAGCTGGAAGCGGGCCGGTGTCTGCGGCGGCCTCTTCGGCGCTCTCCAGCAAATCGTTGCCGGGGTAGCGCCCAATAATTGCATTCAGCAGCTGGCGTGCGTTGTGATCGTCGGTTCGCAGTTGCATGAGCGGGTGCGTGGCCCATTCGCGGCGAACGGCGTCGATGCCTCGGGTGCGGACCAGGGCGCTGTAGTGAGCTAGCGGCACGTCGCCGTCGCGGTCATCGGAGACCGGGCCGCGCTCGAGATCCGGTGGACCATCGAGGACCAGGCATGACGTTCTCCTGTCTGTTGCCGTCGCGAGCCCGAGTACCGCACGCGCGCCCTGCGACATGCCGAGCAGCGCCACAGGTCCGAGCGCGAGGTGGCGCCACAGTGCGTTCAGGTCCGCGATATCGCGCCCGAGGGACGGACGGCCGGAAGACAGTCCAAAGCCCCTTCGGTCGAGGCGCACAACGCGGAACTCGTCGCGCAGCGCGGCGGCGAGCGCATTCCACATCTCCAGATCGAGCGACCAGCCGTGTACCAGCAGCACCGCGGGACCACTGCCCTCGTCGCGGTAACGCAGGCGCGCGCCGTCGACGGTGAAATAGCGGTCGGCGGCCGGTGCATCCATGGTAGCGGGCAGCGGATTCGCGATCGCGGTCAGCACGGACGTCCTTCGCAAAGCGAAAATGTTTTCGCTTTCAGGCTACAGCCCGACCTTGGGGGCGTCAAGTTCGCGCGGCGGACCGCGCGCGGTCCGCGTCAGACTTGGGCACTCAGTGACAGCCAGGGAGCGGTGGCGAGATCGGTGGAGATTTGCTGGCTGACCTGCTGCAGCATCTTCAGCCGCTCGCGCATCAGCTTCACCTTGCTGATGCGGCGCGAGTGGCTCGAGGTATTGAGCGCTGCCACCACTCTGCCCTGCTGATCGAATACCGGGACGGCGAGCGCGATCACGCCGTACGCGAGTTCGTCTTCGACCACCGAATAGCCACTGCGCCGGGCGCCGTCGATGAGTTGCGCCAGACGGCCGGGATCAGTCACCGTGTGCTTCGTCAGCGCCTCGAAGCGGGCGGCCTGGAAGTAGCGCTGCAGGCGCTCCGGACTCACGCCGGCCAGCAGCACGCGGCCCGTGGAGGTCGCATGCGCCGGAAAGCGGCTGCCGACATGCGCTTCGAGGCGCACCAGCGTGCGCACCGAGGCGCGCGCGACGTAGACGATCTCAATGCCGTCTAGCACGCACAGCGCCGCCGAATCCGATGTGTTGCGCGCCAGCTCTTCCAGATGGGTCCGGGTCACGTGCTCGATGTTCATCGACTCCAGATACGCGGCGCCCAACTCGAGGACCTTCGGCCGCAACAGGAAGCTGCGGCCGTTGCGCGTGACGTAGCCGAGTTCCTCCAGCGTCAGCAGACAACGTCGGGCGGTCGCGGCCGGGATGCCGGCGCTGCGGGCGACGTCGCTCAGCGTCAGGGCTGCGTGATCGCTGGAAAATGCGCGGATCACCGCCAGTCCCTTCGACAGCCCGCCCATCGCTTCGCGATGCGGGGCGGGATTCCTACTTGGTCGCGCCATCGGCTCAGTCTATTTCGATATCCGAAAAGCTGGAAGTACCCCGCCATGGTCCTTGACGCGGCTTCGCAGGCGGGTCCAATATATTTCGGATACCGACGTATAATTCGCTATCCGAAATGTCAGGGGGGGCTTTGAAGATCGGTCGACAGGACCAGCGCAGTTCCGCGATTTCGACCTCGAACCAGGAAACTATTGTGGTGCGTGGCCACGATCTGGTCGGGCAGCTGATCGGCGGCATCAGCTTCACGGAGCACTTCTGGCTGCTGCTCACCGGCGTCCTGCCCTCACCGATGCAGCGGCGCGTGCTCGACGCGACGCTGGTCGCGATCGCCGAGCACGGCCTGACGCCGAGCGTACAGGCGAGCCGCATGACTCTGGCCGCGGCGCCCGAAGCGCTGCAGGGCGCCGTTGCCGCCGGCATTCTCGGCTGCGGTTCGGTGGTGTTGGGTTCGGCCGAGGCCGCCGGACGGCTGTTCACGGAAATTGCGGCGCAGACTGCCGGCGGTGCGGGCATCGAGGCCGCCGCCAGCAGGATCGTCGGCGAGTATCGCGCGGCCAAGCGAACCATCCCGGGCTACGGCCACCCGCTGCACAAGCAATCCGATCCGCGCGCGCGCCGGCTGTTCCAGCTGGCGAGCGAGGCCGGATCCACAGGGCTGCACGCCGAGATCGCGCATACGGTCGAGCGGCTACTGCCAGAGCTCATCGGCCGTCCGCTGGCGCTCAACGTCTCCGGCGCGATTCCCGCGGTGTTGCTGGACGTCGGCTACCCACTGCTGGCCCTGAAGGGAGTGCCGATCCTCGCCCGCACCGCGAGCCTGATCGCCCACCTGCTCGAGGAACAACAGCGGCCGATCGGCTTCGTGCTCTCGCATGCCGCGGCCCAGGCGATCGACTACGACGGCGAGGCGCCTGCCGGCTTTAAGGCCAGCGACGATGCATAGGCGTCGAAGGCAGCGCACATGATCGACACGCTGGCTGACATACGCGTCGTTGAACAGGGCACGTTCATCACCGGCCCGTGCGCCGGCATGATGCTCGCGGACCTCGGTGCCGACGTCATCAAGATCGAAAGCCCTGAAGGCGATCCGTATCGAAGCTATCAGGGCGGGCAGTACTCGCCGCACTTCCAGGCCTACAACCGCAACAAGCGCAGTCTGGCGCTGGACCTCAAGAGTGCGCAGGACCGCGAACTGTTCGACCGGCTGATCCGCGAGGCCGACGTGTTCATCCAGAACTTCCGGCCGGGCACCGCCGAGCGCCTCGGCGCCGGCCTAGCGCGGCTGCTGAACATCAATCCGCGCCTGGTCTACTGCTCGATCAGCGGCTTCGGCTCGAGCGGCCCGTACACCGACCGCCCGAGCTATGACTCGGTCGCGCAGGCGCTGAGCGGATTCCTGAGCGTGGTGGTCGACTACCGCCGTCCGCAGTTCCTCGGTCCGGCGCTCGCCGACGCGATCACCGGCCTGTACGCGAGTTACGGCATTCTCGCCGCCCTGGTCAAGCGCGGCAGAACCGGGCGCGGAGGACTGGTCGAGGTCTCGATGCTCGAGGCCATGGCGCACTTTGCGGTGGAACCATTCGCTTCGTTCTTCGCTCTCGGCCAGACGCCGACCTCGGCCGATCGTCCGCGGCTCGCCCAGGCCTACATACTGAGGACTTCCGACGCGCGGCTGATCGCCATTCACCTGTCGTCGCTCGAGAAGTTCTGGCAGGGGCTGGTCGCGGCGCTCGACGCGCCCGAACTGGCCGCCGACCCACGTTTCAATAACCGCCTGGGCCGCATCGCCGAGTACGAGGCGCTGCGCGTCGAGCTCGACGATCGCTTCGTGCGCCAGCCTCTGGCCCACTGGGTGGAGCGGCTGCAGAACAACGACGTCCCGTACGCGCCGATCAATCGCATCGACGACGTCGTGAAGGACCCGCAGGTCGAACACCTCGGACTGATCGTTCCGGTCGAGGAGCCGCACGGCGCCAAGCGTGCGGTGCGCCCCGCGGTGCAGTTCGGCGGCGTGCGCGCGCGCTCGGTGCGCCCGGCGCCGCTGCTGAATGAGCACGGTGCGGCCATCCGGGCCGAGCTCGCCAGCGGCGTCGCCTGGCCGAGCCCGACCCGCGCCGTGGCCGCCGACGTCGATTGAGGCAAGCATGCTGTTTCCGACGACATTGGTAGGAAGCTATCCGCAGCCGGAGTGGCTGATCGACCGCAAGAAGCTCGCGGGACGCTTCCCGCCGCGCGTGCGCGCGCGCGAGCTGTGGCGCGTGCCGGAACCGTTCCTGGCCGAAGCCCAGGAGGATGCGACCATCATGGCGATCAAGGCGCAGGAGAGGGCCGGGCTCGACATCATCACCGACGGTGAGATCCGCCGCGAGAGCTACTCCAACCGTTTCGCCACGGCGCTGGACGGGGTGGATCTGGACAACCCGGGCACCGCGCTCGATCGCAGCGGCCATCCCAATCCGGTACCGCGCGTCGTCGGCCCGATCCGGCGCCGCCATCCGGTCGAGGTCGGCGACCTGGAATTCCTGCGCCGGCACACCCAGCGGCACGTCAAGGTGACGGTGCCGGGTCCGTTCACGATGGCGCAGCAGGCGCAGATCGACTTCTACGGCGGCAGCCGGCAGCTCGCGGCGATGGACTACGCCGCCGCCGTCAATGCCGAGATCCGGGATCTGTTCGATGCCGGCGCCGACATCGTGCAGATCGACGAGCCCTACATGCAGGCGCGCCCGCAGGAAGCGCGCGAGTTCGGCCTGCAGGCGCTCAACCGCGCGCTCGAGGGCATCAGCGGCGCCACCGCCGTGCACATCTGTTTCGGCTACGCGGCGATCATCCACTCGCGCCCCTCCGGCTATTCGTTCCTCTCGGAGCTATCCGAGTGCAGCTGCCGGCAGATATCGATTGAGACCGCGCAGTCGAACCTGGACTGCGCGGTGCTGACGGATTTGCCGGGCAAGAAGATCATTCTCGGCGTGATCGATCTGTCGACCGACGAGGTCGAATCGCCTGAGCTGGTCGCCACCCGCATCCGCCGCGCGCTGCCCTACGTGGATCCGGCCAATGTGATCGTGGCGCCCGACTGCGGCATGAAGTACCTGCCACGCGAGGTCGCGTTCGGCAAGTTGCAGGCCATGGTCGCCGGCGCGCAGATGGTCCGTTCACAACTCGAACGCGAGCAGGCCCAGAGCAGCCCTCTCGCGAAATCCTAATAACTTGAGACAGGGGGTCCTATGAATAATCCAATGCTTCGACTGTCCCCAGTGGTGATGGCAGCCTTGGCCGCGGTCCTGGCCGCCGAACCGGTACTCGCGGCGGACTCCGACGAGCTGGAGGAGATCGTGGTCACGGCGCGCAAGCGCGACGAATCGCTGCAGAACGTCCCGGTGACGGAAGACGCCTTCACGGAGCAGACGATCAAGTCGGCGGGCATCGAATCTCCCCGCGACTTCGTCGCGATGGTCCCGAACATGACCCTGGTCGAGGTGCAGAACGTCGGCAATTCCTTCATCACCATCCGCGGTATCTCGCAGGCACGCAACAGCGAGCCTTCGGTCGCCGTGCTGGTGGATGGCGTGCTGGAGCCCAATCCCTACGAGTTCGACCAGGAGTTGTTCGACATCACGCAGATCGAGGTGCTCAAGGGTCCGCAGGGCGCGCTCTACGGGCGCGACGCCATCGGCGGCGCAATCATCATTCACACCGCGGACCCTTCGGATCATTTTGAAGGTGACGGCAAGCTCGGCGTGGGCAACGGGGTGTCCGAGAAAGCCCAGGTGGCCGTCAGTGGCCCGATCGACTCGGCCGGGACGCTGCGGTATCGCGCCTCGCTCAATTTCTACAATACCGACGGTTATCTGGAGAACACCTATCTGGACCGCAAGGCCGACCCGTATAAGGATTACTCGGGACGGCTGCGGCTGGTGTGGAAGCCCGCCGATCAATTCAGCGCCGACCTGCGCGCTTACCGCGATCGGGTCGATACCACCGCCTACTACTACGTCATTCCGCGTTACAAGGAGTCGGACCCCACCGACAACGGCACTTTTGTCCCGCCGCTCAACGCCAACGACATCACCAGCCCGATCCAGACCAATAATCTGGGCACGGACAATCGCGACATCACGGATATCGCGCTCAAGCTCGATTACCACATCGAACCGGGAACCTTCACCGCGGTGTCGGACTACAACCACACCAAGGAGATCGATACCGGCGACGCCTACGATTTCCGGCCCGTCACGACTTCTCTCGAATATTTCGTAAGCTCGGTCTTTTTCACGGTCCCGGCTGCCCTGGGCGGCCCGTACGATTTGAGCCAGAGCCAGTTCATCGACGAGAAGACCTACAGCCAGGAGCTGCGCTTCACCTCCAACAAGATGGGCGGCTTCTCGTGGATCGCGGGGGCGTATTTCATCCACACCGACCGCTTCATCTCCACCGGGAATCTGTATGACCGGGGAGACGGCGTGCCGGCCGTCTATGAGACCCCGCTGGTCAATCCGGCCAATCCAGTCGCGACCAATACCAACGAGACGTTCCTCGCCGACTCGCAGAGCAACAACGCCTGGGCGGTGTTCGGCGATGCGAACTACGAGTTCAACAAGCAGTGGGAACTTGATGCGGCGATCCGCTACGACCGGGATCAGCGCCAGAACACCACCGATACGCCGAATTCCTTCCTGCCCGCAGTAACGCGTCCGGCGGCTTACGACGGCCTGGTGCGCGATGCGACGTTCGACGCCGCGCAGCCCAAGGCGACGCTGCGCTACAAGCCGACCGACGATCTGACGTTCTATGGCGGTTGGAGCCGCGGGTTTCGCAGCGGCGGTTTCAACCAGACCGGCGTCGGCGCGGTGGCGGCCGCCTCGGGTCACCTCGGCGTGCACGATCTGTTCCAGGCCGAGATCGCCGACACCTGGGAAGTGGGGGCCAAGAGCCAGTGGCTCGACCGGCGGCTGAGCGCGAACCTGGCGCTCTATTACACCACCGATCACAACGGTTACTTCTTCTACTATGATGCGACCACCTCGACGCAGAACCTCGGCAATCTCGACGCGTTGTACAAGGGTGGCGAGCTCGAGCTCAACGCCCGAGCGACCAGTTGGCTCGATCTGTACGCCAACTTTGGCTACAACTACGGCAGCATTACTGCTATGCAGGATCCCACGGTCATCGGCAACAAGCCGCCGCTGCTGACCCAGGACACCGTGAACGCGGGCCTCCAGGTCCACGAGCCGATCAGCGACGGGCTCAACGGCGTGGCGCGCCTGGACTATCAGATGCTCGGCCGCACCTGGTGGGACCCGTACGACACGACGTCGCGCGATCCGGTGAATCTGATCGACTTGCGGGCCGGCCTGCAGGCCGACCGCTGGACGGTCACGGCCTGGTCGAAGAATCTGACCAACAAGCTCTACAATGCCGAGTTTTCCGCGGGCGGCTTCCTCTGGAGAGCCCCGCCGCGCCGCTACGGGCTCGATTTCAGCTTCAAGTTCTGATCGAGGGGAAATGCGCCATGGCCCAGTCACACAAGCTTCCGATCCGGCTGCATCACAATGCCTACGTCACGCGCGATCAGGAGAAGACGCGCCAGTTCTACGAGGACGTCATCGGCATGCCGCTGGTCGCGACCTGGTGCGAGTCGGACGAGCTGTTCGGCAAGGTGCGCACCTACTGTCACACCTTCTACGGCATGGCCGACGGCGGCGCCCTCGCCTTCTTCCAGTTCGAGGACCCGAAGGACCAGGAGGAATTCGGGCCGAAGATGCCGGCATCGCCGTTTCATCACATCGCGCTCGCGGTGGACGCGGAGATGCAGGCTGCGATCGAGAAGCGCATTGCCGCTGCGGGCATCAAGCCGCCGGTCACCTACGTGCTGGAACACGGCTATTGCCGCTCGGTCTACGTAATGGATCCCAACGGGCTGATTCTCGAATTCACGCGCGATCATCCCGCAGCGGACAAGATTTCACGCGACCGGCGGGCGGATGCGCACCAGGAACTGAAGCGATGGTTGGCGGGGAATCACAAATCGAACAATACGTACCGCTGACCGCGGGACCTACCAGGCAGTTCGGTGCGTCGGGCGCCGGGTGAACACCATGCGCGAGTTCGATGAGAAGAGCATTACGCAGGCTGTGATCGGGCGCCTCGCCGAGTGCGACGACCCGCGATTCAAGCGCATCACGACTGCGCTGATCACGCATCTTCACGATTTTGTTCGGGAAGTGAAACTGACCGAGCCCGAATGGCTCACGGCCATTCAATTTCTCACCGACGTCGGCAAGACGTGCACTGACAAGCGCCAGGAGTTCATCCTGCTGTCGGACACGCTGGGTGTGTCGGTGCTCGTCATCACCCTCAACCATCGCGCGGACCAGGGCAGCGTCGAATCGACGGTTTTGGGTCCCTTCTATTGTGAGGGCGCTCCCGATCTGCCGCGCGGTAGCAATCTTGCCAAGGGAGTGAAGGGCGAGCCGACGTTCTATTCCGGACGCGTGCTCAGCGTGGATGGCCGGCCGCTCGAGAATGCGCTGCTCGACATCTGGTCGGGCGACGGCGAAGGCAACTACGACATGCAGATGCCCGAAGAGACGGGAATGAAGGCGCGCGGGACGATCCGAACCGACGCCGAAGGGCGTTACTGGTTTCGCTCGATCAGGCCGACGTTCTATCCGGTTCCGACCGATGGGCCGGTCGGACGCATGCTGCGCAAGATGGGGCGCCATCCGTATCGCCCCGGCCACATACACATGATCGTCTCGGCGCCCGGACACTTGCCGGTGACCACCCACCTGTTCGTTGCCGGGAGCCAATACCTGGATTCCGATGCCGTGTTCGGGATGAAGGAATCGCTGGTGGCGCAATTCGACCGCCATCCTCCGGGAGTCGGCCCCAACGGCGAGCGCATGGACACGCCGTTTTACACGGTGAACTATGACTTTCGGTTGAGGCCCGCGGGCGCAGCGGCGCCGATCGAAGCTTGAGGGCGCGGCAACTGCTGGAGAGGCTTGCCGCGCCGCTATGGACTCGATTTCACTTACAAGTTCTGAATCAGGGGAATCCGCCATGGCTCAGACTCAACAGCTTCCGATCCGGCTGCATCACAACGCCTACGTCACGCGCGATCAGGAGAAGACCCGGCAATTCTACGAGGAGGTCATCGGCCTGCCGCTCATTGCCGCCTGGAGCGAGTCCGACGAACTCTTGGGCGAAGTGCGCACCTACGGCATACGTCCTATGGCATCGGGGACGGCGCTGGCTCGCCGGGGACCACAAGTCGAACGAGGTGTACCGGTAACGGCGCGCCCGGATAGCAATGCGTCTCGGCACCGATAGGATCCTGACCACCCATGTCGGAAGCCTGCCCCGCAGCCAGGCCGTGACCGATGTGCTATTCGCGCGCGAACGCGGCGACACCGTGGACGCGCGCGCCGATGCGGCGGTGATCACGGACGCGGTGGCGGAGGTGGTGCGCCGGCAGGTCGCGATCGGCATCGATGTGGTCAGCGACGGAGAGATGAGCAAGATTAGCTACGCGACCTACATCGCACAGCGCTTCTCGGGCTTCGGCGGCGACACGCCGCGCGAGCCCGGCCAGGATCTGGTCGAATTTCCCGGGCTGCTTACCAAGCTGGCGGAGCGCGGCTCGACGGCCAAATACCGGCGGCCGCGCTGCATCGGCGAGGTCAGGCTGCGGGACGCCGAGCCGCTGCGGGCGGATCTGCGCAACCTGCAGGCGGCGATCAAGGCCGCCCCTCCGGCCGACGCATTCATGAACGCGGCCTCGCCCGGCGTGGTCGCATTGTTTCAGCCGAACGACTACTACCGCACACAGGACGACTACTTGACCGCGCTCGCCGAGGCGCTGCGCAGCGAGTACGAGGCGATCGTGGAGGCCGGAATCGTGCTGCAGATCGACGCTCCCGATCTGGCGATGGGGCGTCACACGATGTATCGCAACCGGTCGGTGGAGGAGTTCGAGCAGCTGGCGGCGCGGCACATCGAGGTGCTGAACCATGCGCTCAGGAACGTACCGGCGAACCGTGTTCGAATGCACGTGTGCTGGGGAAACTACGAAGGTCCCCATCATCACGACGTTCCGATGCAGCGGCTGCTGCCGATCGTGCTCAAGGCAAAACCGCAGGCATTGCTGTTCGAGGCCGCCAATCCACGTCACGCGCACGAGTGGGCGGTGTTCCGGGACGCACCCATTCCTGACGACAAGATCCTGATTCCCGGTGTGCTGGCGACCACGACCAACTACATCGAGCATCCGCTGCTGGTGGCGGAGCGGATCGAGCGCTATGCGGATATCGTCGGACGCGACCGCGTCATTGCCGGGACCGATTGCGGCTTCGGCACCTTCGCGGGCTTTGGACCGGTCGAGCCGGACATTGCCTACCTGAAGCTTGCGGCGATGGTCGAGGGCGCCCGACTCGCATCGAAAATATTGTGGCCCTAATCGATGCTAGCGCCAATTGAGTCCAAAAAGGAGCCGTTTCCGATACCCTGCCTTAGACCTCGAAGCTAGACGGCAGTTTCCGCGCCGAATGAAGGTCGGCCTGCGCGCAGTGGCATGGGTCGAACGAGAAGCATACGTGTGGCTCGCGCGCGGCAGCGATTCGAGCCGCACTTCCTTGTTCGCGCTTCGTCGGATGCAAAATATCGGGCTACCAGCGAACAGGGGGGATCTTTGGAGGTATCTGCATGAACCGCAACCTCGCAAGGCTCGGAATGATCGGCCTTTTCGAATACTGGGGCTCCAACCTGGGGAGCCAGCTCTTTATTTATCAAATAATTAAACGACTTATATCCTGTAGACCCTAAGTTAAGATGCGGTCTGGCGTCAAGCACTCGCATCCGCTTCTCAACCGGTCGGGCGTGGAATGGCTTCGGGTAACCATTCGCAGAGCGCTTTGTCGGCGGGCCGCCGCCACCCTCACCGTTTCACTACATCGCGCGAGAGGCGGATGGCCGATGAGCTCTTTGGTAGGATCTTTTGGCACCGCGAACTATCCTGATCCACGCCCTCGGCGAACATCAAACCACGGTACGTTCCCGACGAGCCCGAGCCAGGCGCGGTCCGCGCCGCAGGTCAATTTGAGATGGGCACCCATATTTATTAGAATGGGCGCCCATATGAAGACCACCCTCGAGATTGCAAATCCGCTGCTAGAGAAGGCAAAGGCCCTCGCGCGCGCAGAAGGCACGACCGTTCGGGCACTCGTGGAACGCGGCTTGCGGCTGGTGCTGGCCGAACGCCGCGCGCGACGCACCTTTAGGTTGCGTGATGTGTCCGTGGGGGGAAAGGGACTGCACCCGGACGCTGCTGGGTATTCCTGGGACGAGCTCCGCGCCCGCAGCTACGAAGGCCGCGGCGCTTGATCGCAGTCGATACGAACATCCTCGTATACGCGCATCGGCGTGATAGTCAATGGCATGTGTCGGCTGCCGCTTGTATGCGCGAGCTGGCTGAAGGTGCTGACTCGTGGGCTCTTCCGTGGCCCTGTCTGCACGAGTTTCTGGCGATCGTCACACACGAGCGAATCTTCGCGCCTCCCACGCCACTGTCGAAGACACTCGAGCAGGTTGCCGCGTGGCTCGAATCGCCAACGCTGGTAGTCCTTGCTGAGAGCGCGGGCTACTGGGAGGTGCTGGCGCGGTTGATGGCACAGTCGAAGATCACAGGCCCGCGTGTACACGATGGGCGTATCGCGGCCCTCTGCATTCATCACGGCGTGCGCGAACTGTTGAGTGCCGATCGAGACTTCACCCGCTTTGGCGAGTTAAAAACTCGCAACCCACTGGCGGCACGCTGATTCGGCGCTCACCGTTACGCCGGCGATGAGCGGCGTCGGCCATTGCCGCTTCCAGAGTTCTTTGCCACTCGTTGCGCCAACCGCCTGCAGCCAACCGCGCGCTTCGGCCACCGGATCGGGCGCCGCGCTACCCCCGTAATAGCGCGCATTGATCGTGAACTGCGGCGCCTGGACAGTCTTCGTGAACGTGGCACACCAATCGACGGTCGCGACATACAGCGTATGGGTGGAAGGGGAGTATGCGGGTCCGTTCCACTCCATGCCGCCCAGCAGTCCCGGGCAGGAGTGCGCGCCTTCGGTCGTCGGCGCCACATCCCAGCCTGTGCGACCGGTGATCGCGATCTCATAGAGCGGCTCATGACTCTCCCGACCCAGCACGCGCAGCAGTCCATCCTTGCCGCTGATCGCGATCAGGTCGCGTTGCTTGCCGTTCACCGATGCGCTGAACAGCGGGCTGACCGGGCTCAAATCGCGATCGTGCTCGTCGGCGGGGCCGAATTGATGGAACCAAAGCAGCCTGCCGGTTCGAACGTCAAGTGCTACCGCCGAGTTTGTATACAAGTCGTCACCGGGTCGCGCCGCCTCGTAGAAATCCGGTGAGGGATTTCCGACAGGCACATACTGGACTCCCTTCGACACATCGAGCGCCAAGCGCGTCCAGAGGCTGCCTCCGCCATGCTCGCGCGAGGACGGATTGATCCATGTCTCGGCACCGGGCTCGTTGGGGTCCGGAATGAGGTTGAAACGCCACCTTTCTTCTCCGGTGGTTAGGTCAAATGCACCGATCCAGTTCTTTGCACCCCAGTCGGCGCTCGCCGGTGCATAGATGATCCGGTCCTCGAAAATTAGCGGGGGCATGCTGAGGTACTGCGCCGCCTTTGAGTCCGCGATCTTCTTGCTCCACAGCAGCGAGCCGTCTTCCATGTTGAGCGCGATGAGATAGCCGTCCGGCGTACCGCGGATCAATCGACCGCCCATCAACGCTACGCCCCGATTCACCTTCGACAGCGCGCCGTCCTTCAGCGCCCCGGTATAGGTCCATCGCGGCCGACATGTCGCGGCGTCGATGGCGCAGTGACCTCATTCATCGTCAAGTACATCGTGCCTTGGTAGACCAACGGGCTCGACCGCATCGATACGACATTGTCGGAGCGAAAGATGCACACCGGGCGCAGCCTTGCAGCGTTGGCCGGGCTGATCTGGATCGATGTGACATATCGCTGACCCTGGTAGTCCTTGCTCGCGTACAGCCAGTTCTGTGGGTCTGCAGCCGCATCGAGCAATTCCTTGCCGGTGGGCCCGCGACGGGGCGCCGCCAACGCTCGCGGCACAGCGGTAGATGATCCGGCCGTCGGCGCTGCCCCGAGCGTGGCGAGGTAAGCGATGACGTTGGCGCGCGCTGCCGCATCGGTAATCGATACGGACATCGCTGTGCCCGGGATCTTTTTGGTCGACGACATGAGAAAGGCGTCAAGCGTCGGTGCATCCCGCACCAAACCGGCATTGGCGATCGCTATTGAATACGTGTAATCGGCAAGGGCGCCGGACCTGCGCCCTAACATGCCGGCAAGCGATGGCCTAAACCCGTTCTTGCCGACCACCGTCGTATGGCACATCGAACATTGGTTTTCGAACACTGTCTTGCCCGCGACAGCGTCATCCGCCGCGATCGCATCGCTGATAGAACAGGATTGCAGTGCTCGCCAGCGAATGCGCTCCGAGAGTCTTCACGGATATGCACTCCCTTGGTAAGGTCCGTAATTGAAACTCGATCGCGCGGCTTCTACGGTGGCTGGCCAGCTCGGCTGCGCTCATGGCGCTCACCGATCGCGCATATGCGAACGGATGAAATCTACGACGATGCACGGGGAGCCTCGCTCAAGAGGAGGAGCACGCCAATGACATGCACGATTTATTGGTTAGCCACGAGGGTGAACCCATGCTCGAAAGGTAGAGACATTGAAGTTCGATGAACGCAGGTCGATCGAACGGAGCCGCGCTTCACTGTCGCGCGGGTTCTGGTGCATCTGCGAACAACAATCCGTGCTCGGCCGCGACGTGTCGCCAGTCACTCTTGTCAGTGGCGAGAAACCGCGTGAAATAAGGCATTTGCGCTTCGCGGCCCGTCGGTCTTCTGTCCGGCAGCGAGTCTTCTCCGGCCCAAAATGCCCAAATGGACCAGAACCCTCGTGGCGCTCGGAAAAAACGTCCTGTTTCCACCGACACCTTTGGCACCGAAATCAAGCTTACCCCGATTTGGGACTCCTGCGCGCGAATGCTGTTTCGCATATTCGAGCATGGCGTGCTCTCGCTCCTCGAGCAAAGCGTTCACTGTTTTGCTCAAGTGTCCTAGTTGATGAAGATACCTTAGACCTTTGAATCCGCCAGGTAGCATGTCGAGCGATCGTCGTTCGGCAATGTAGCGATCGACGATAAACTCCTTCCAATTCATTGCCGCGTCATAGGAATGATTTAGCGCGACTAGCTCGGAGTTGAGCAGCACGTCGGCGCGCCCCTGCTACTCTCGCCAGGCCCGATGAAACGACCTGAATCACCGGGACATCGCAGCCGAGTAGCTCGCAGACGGGTGTTCGACGCGTAAACATCATGGGCACCGACGGGTATGAACGTCTGGCGATCGGCCATCTGTCGCTTGGCCGCCCTGCTTTACGCCCACCGTCCCCACATAAGTTCCACTCCCGTGTTCACTTGAAATGTGTGACCTATAGACTGGAGGAATGGAAGCGCTTAGCTAAAATTGACGGCGTTGTGCGAAAACGCAATCGCCGCAGTACGTCATGGTCGACCATGTGAGAGCGTCTAGAAACCGAGATTGCCCAGCGGAGAGTGATCATCGGGTCGGCGTCCCAGCGCCAGCACGGAATCCAGAGAAAGCGTATGCCTCCGCCAAGCGGCGGGGGTTGGGGTAACTTGGGCATCGGCAAACCATGCCAGATTTCTCATCGCTTCAAATCTGCAGTGAACCCTATGAGTCTAGGCATTGCAGCATGACAAAACACTCGCTTTTACCCACACTTAAACGGGAAGACCCCCAAAACGAAACTGATCATTCTCATGGTGGAACTCCTAAACATTGAAAGGTCTCGCCTGAGGGATACGTGCGGCACGCAACAATGGATGCGGTCGCGTTCCCATCCACGAACTCGCATTAGATGCGACGACGATCCACTGCGTTCCAAAAACGGCGGTTACTTGTCCGAGCTGTCGTTCCCGTTTGCCGACGGGGGACAAGCCGCTGCTGTCGTGAGCATGCGGCAGCGCGCGAGAACACCAGCGACGACGCAATCGCAGCGCTCGCCTCCAAAGTGAAAGACGTCGCCGGCTGCCATGTCGAGCTCGCGCGCTAGTGACTCTCGCAGCATCCCCCGTGCGCGGAACATGCGCGACCGTACGGTCGCTTCCGGGATCGACAAGCACTCCGCGGTCTCGTCGACCGATAGGTCCTCGACTTCCCGCAAGACAAAGACAGTGCGAAAGTCGACCGGCAACTCGTCGATCTTCTGCTCGAGCAGGCGCCGGATGTCTGCCCGCGTCGCCGATTGCTCCGGCGACGACCCGGATTCGTCGACCTCTTCGCGTTCGCTGCGGATCCGTTCCTTGGCACCCAAGTCGCTAAGGGGCACTACGGTCCGGCCGCGGTTCCGCGTGCGAAGTCTCGCTAGAGCCTGATTGATGACGATCCGTGTCAGCCATGTCGAGAGCTTTGCGTCCGCACGAAAATCCCCAATATGGCGGTAGGCGGCTAGATAGGCCTCCTGGAGTACATCCTCAGCGTCTGCATTGTTTTTGAGAATCGCGCGCGCGACGCGAAACAGGCCGCCATTATGGCGCCGCATCACGGCTTCGAACGCCGCCTCGTCATTGCACGCGATTCGGTGCGCAAGTTCCACATCGTTAACTAACAACTCCGAGGCAAGGGGGCGCGAGGGCATGCTGATCTCAGTGACGAGCCTGATGCATTAGATGACCGAGCGGGCGCCTGCGTTCCCGCAAGCAGCAGAAGGGGTAACCAGACGCTGGGTGAGCGCAAAGCTGTGAAGACTGCCCCCGTCCCCGGAAAACCTCGGACGGTAACTGGGTCTTCGACTGAATACGTTCATACGATTTGCCCCGCACAAATTGAGTCGATGCCATTTGGCGACTCTCATATTCAGCCTCTAGTAGGTCGCGAAGTCGGTGCGCGTGCCAACGTCGGCCAGCGCGGGTCCGGTTACCAGGGCGAATCTGTACGGTCTCGCACACAGCAAGGTGCGCATAGTACGCCCAACATCGCGTCTGGTGTCTCGAATCAGTCTCCGTCGTCTTCATTGGATAACGATTCAATAAGGCCGCCGAGTGCAAAAGTCGACCGGATCCTTCAGAGCGCACCGACTGTTACTGCGGTAACTGCCACGTGGCGCACTGGCAGTGTAGAAGCAATGGCACACGGATTATCGGGGAGCATGATGAAACATCACTTTCAACCCGCCTCGGCAATCTTCACGCTGTTAACCGTTGGCCTCTTAGCCTCCGGGACCGTCAGAGCCAGCAGTGACGAGCAACAAGGACGGCAGACCTTCCGCTTCGATACTTTCGGCGATGAGGCATTTTGGGGCGATACCATCAAGCTGCACCAAGCCATCGAGGGAACAGGCTTTGGCGGCGTAGGTCCGGGCGTAAGCCCCAATACGGCACTAGCGGTCGGGCTCAAAGTGGACGTTGATGCATTACCGAGTGCTTTAATCGCGAATCTCAAGAGCGGACAGGTCAATTTAGACGACCCGGCCACCACACTCGCGTTGCTGAAGTTGAACGCCGTCATCGGTGTGACGGGAGTTTTCGCATCGAGTGGAAATCTCAGTTCGATAGGAATTCAATGCGCTCTATGCCATTCGACCGTCGACAACTCGCTAGCGCCCGGGATTGGTCATCGGCTCGACGGGTGGGCCAACCGGGATCTCAACGTCGGTGCGATCGTGAATTTGGCGCCGGATCTCAGCGCCGTGGCTACGCTGCTCGAGGTTGACGTGCCGACCGTTCGCAAGGTGCTCGCTGCCTGGGGGCCAGGTAAGTTCGACGCCGAACTGTTGCTCGACGGTAAGGGATTCCGCCCGGACGGGAAAACCGCAGCGACACTCATCCCGCCGGCGTTCGGACTAGCAGGCGTGAACCTGCATACCTGGATCGGCTGGGGTTCCGTAACCCATTGGAACGCCTTCGTCGCTAATCTGGAGATGCACGGCAAGGGAACATTCTTCGACCCCCGCTTGAATGACTCAGCGCAGTTTCCCGTAGCGGCTCGGGCTGGCTTTGGTAACGTGCGCAACGACCCCGATCTAATCAGCGCCAAACTGCCGGCCCTGCATGTGTATCAGCTTTCCCTTTCCGCACCGAAGCCCCGGGCGGGCAGCTTCGACCCGAGTGCGGCGGCTCGGGGCAAGGAAGTGTTCGAGAACCAGGCCAAGTGCGCCACCTGTCATGTTCCGCCCACCTACAGCGAGCCGGGCTGGAACATGCATACCCCCAAAGAACTCGGTATTGATGATTTCCAGGCCAATCGGGGTCCCGACAAGCAGTACCGCACAGCCCCGCTGAGGGGGCTCTGGACGCACCAAACCGGCGGTTTCTATCATGACGGTCGGTTTGCTACGCTGGCGGATGTAGTGAACCACTACGACGCCACCTTCAATTTAGACCTGACGGCTCAGCAGCAAAGCGACTTGATTGAGTATCTGAAATCGCTGTGACACCCATGAAACATCGCCCTAACAGCCTAATCACCGATTTGACGCCTCCGTTCACCACGTTGCACGGCGTGATCGTGTCACCCTTCACAGTCATTGGCCGGCGCATGGGCTAGGTCGGTGACGCGAGAGGCATATCGCCATCCGCGGCGGCCATCGGCATCGTATTAGCGACCCGGCGCGAGGTGTCGGTCGAGCGCAGCGAGGTCAAGAAGCAGGTGACCGTCGCCGGAATAGTTGATGGCGCCATCCCGGCGCAGGGTGTTGAGGGCCGTTGATACGCGCTCTCGGCGCGCCGCGACCATCTGCGCCAATTCCTCCTGGGTAAGGTACGCGTTTATTTCCACGAGCGCTCCCCTCGGTCGGCCGAGCTTGCGCGCGAGCGTTTTCAACACGGCGACGACGCCATGCGTGACATCGCCACGGGCTACATGATTCAACTGATCATAGGCGTCCGCGAGAACACCGCCTAGCGCGGTAATGAAAGTCGCAAGTAACCCGCTATTCCCGGCGAGGGCGGCTACGACTTCCTCAAATTTGATTGCAATCGCAGCTGTCGTGTCGATGACCACGGCCCGATCGCGCCGCGGTCGGTCGAGTGCGCACAGCTCGCCCACTACGTCGCCGTTTGTGCGGACGTCATAGATGATCTCGCGCCCTTCCTCGGTAATCGTGCCGATCTTGACGAGGCCTTGGCGGATGAAAAATAGGCTTCGGTCGGTTTCACCAAGATCATAAATGATGGCATGCCGTTCGAAGATACGTGGGCCGCGCGTGGTAAGCAGAATCTCGCAAAGCCGACCGCGAAATATAGGCGCCAACGTGGACGAGACGGCCGCGAGCGCCAGCGCGGCGCGTTCATCCGCAATCATACATATTGTCCTGCAAACACGGCCGAGGGATCCGCGGCCGCGGGGAGGCGCTGCCCACTCGACTGCAGCAGCACCATGTCCAGCGCGCGCCAATGCAGTCGCCTGGAGGCGTCGAGGAACGACAGCGGATCCCGCGGCGACCGCTCGGTCGTGTCCGCGATGAGCAGTATGCTACCGGCACCCGGCAGACACAGCTGCAGGCAGCTCGTGTCTGCGTCTCGCCCTGATAGGTGACGAGACTGTGCGCCGCCTCAAGGATGGCGTAAGTCCTCTCAGTATCCGTGGTACCGGCATCGATTACGTTCGCCGTGAATCCTGGGGCTGTGACATGTCGCGCCAGCGACTGGGCGACGACCGCGATGAATGCCGTCGCGCCGAGTCGGGTCAGCGCCACGATGTTTGGCGCCTGTAGAGCGATCCCGGGGCGACGCGGCCACTGCAACCGGGCAAAGAACTGCACTATCAGCTGCAGCATGGCTCGCGGATCGCGCTGGGAGAGCGTCTCGCAGGCCAGCTTGGTTACGCGCAAGAGCGAGGTGTCGCGCAGCGCCACTACGGTCATCGCGCGCGGGCGGCCGCCGCGCAGCTCCAACTCGCCGATCGTTTCGCCGGTTCGCACCCGCCCGATGAGCTCATCCGCGCCCGCGGACGTTCTGCCGACGACGCCAAGGCACCCAGCGATAACAATGTGGAAGGCATCCGACGGCTCGTTCTCCTCGAATGGCATCAAGCCGCCTGGCAAAGTGAACCAGTCGAGCTCGCTTAGGAACGCGGCGCGCGCTGCCGCATCCATTCCATCGAACAGGGGGGAACTTGGATGCCCCGGCTCCTGCGGCAAAACATCCGCTCGCGGAGGTCCGGGATTAGTGCTGCCCATGATAATCCTCGCTAGATCGCCACGTCCCGCTCCATCGTCACCTCCGCTCGGAGGCTGTCGACGTCGCGGAATAGCGAGGCGACGGCGAGCACGCGCCCATGGCGCTTGAAGCGCAGCAAGCAGTCCCGGGCCGCGATGTCGCCTTCGATTGCGAGTTGGTCCCATGTCTCGGCATGGCCGACATAGTTAATCGGGATGTCGTAGTGCTGGCTCCAGAAGAAGGGAACGGCGGTAAATCTCTCGCGGTGCCCGAGCATATTGAGTGCCGCGGTTTGCCCCTGGCGCTCGGCCACCACCCAATGCTCGACGCGAATGCTCTCGCCACTATACGGATCAGGCCAGCGTGCAATGTCACCGACCGCCCAGATCGCTGGCGCGCTCGTTTCGAGATAGGCATTTACGACGACGCCCCGATCAACGGTCAGCCCGGCCCTTTCGGCAAGTTCGATTCTTGGCCGCACGCCGATGCCGGCCACCACGAGATCCGCCGCGAGCGTACTTCCGCCTTTCAGGCTCACCTGATTACCGTCAATGGCGCTCGCTGCGTCCTCGAGGTGAAAAACGACACCGTGCTCCTCGTGGAGCGTGCGCACGAAATCGCCCATCTGTGGACCCAGAATACGCTCCATCGGTCTCTTTTCCGGCGCCACCACATGGACTTCGATTTCACGAGCGCGCAGGGCGGCCGCGACCTCGAGCCCGATAAAGCTCGCGCCCAGCACGACCGCTCGGCGAGCTGTTTTGGCTCGCTCAATGATCGCCCGACAGTCCGAGAGCGTGCGAAGCGTGCGCACGTGCGGCTGCTCGGCACCGGGTATCGACAGGCGGACCGGCTCGGCGCCCGTTGCGAGCAGCAGACGGTCAAAAGGGACTTTGCTCCCGTCGGCAAGCGCGACCTCGCGCGAATGTGCATTGATGCCGGTGACGTTCGACTCGAGACGCAGCTCGATGTGGTTCTCGGAATAAAAGCTGTCCGGGCGCAGTGGGACCCACTCCTCCGGCGCGTTCCCGGCTAGGTAGTCCTTGGACAAATTCGGTCGGTCGATCGGTGCCGCATTCTCGTTGCTCAACACGACGATGCTTCCCTGGTACCGCTCCCGCCGAAGTTTCTGGGCCGCGGCAAAGCCGCTGGCACCGCCACCGATGATCACGATTTTGTTGGGAGCTTTCTCGGAGGCCTTCATGCGGGCCATCGTTGCCGTCCGCTCGCGCTTCTCTCGCACGAAGATCTTGCCGTCGCGCTGTTCGACCGACCAGCACTCGATGGGACTCAAGGCTGGAGCACGTAAGGCCTCGCCCGTGCGCAGGCTAAAGCAGGCGTGATGCCAGGGACACCGCACGGTGTCGTCGACCACAAGCCCATCCACGAGGGGACCGTGGTAATGCGTGCACTGTGCCCCGACGGCGAACAGCTCCGTCCCGCGGCGCACGAGCAGAACCTGCTCGTCTCCTGCATGCCCGAGCAGCTTGCCCCCGTCGGCAAGCTCACCCAGCGCAATGCCTTGCGTTAGATCGGGGCCGCTTAACTTGGCCTGGTCTTGAGCCATTCTCTTCTCCTTTGCCGATCGGAGACCACCCCCGTATACAGGGCCAACAGCCGCAGGTCTCTGATCAGGCGATATCATCTGGTCGATTTGGTGAGTGCCCTGACTGGTTCAAATGCAAATGATCTCGCGTTACGGCGAACCACCTCGCGACGTCAGTCAACCATGGTGAGGAACTCATGCCGGGTCAGCGCATTATCGCGGAAGCAGCCCAGCATGCGGCTCGTAACGAGATCCGTGTCAGGCTGATGCACGCCCCGCGCGCTCATGCAATGATGCGTCGCCTTAATGATGACGCCGACGCCTTGCGGATTGAGGATCTCCTCGATCGTGTTGGCAATCTGTGCGGTCATCTTCTCCTGAATCTGCAGTCGTTTGGCATAGACTTCGACGACCCGGGCGAGCTTGCTGATGCCAACTACCCGACCCCTCGGAATGTACGCCACCCAGACCCGCCCGGTGATCGGCGCCAGGTGATGCTCGCAGTGGCTCTCGAAGCGGATGCCGCGGAGCACTATCATTTCGTCATAACCCTCGATTACCTCGAAGGTCTTCTGCAGAATCAACGCCGGATCTTGGCCGTACCCTGCGAAGTACTCCTCAAAGGCCCGGGCGACGCGAGCAGGCGTGTCGACTAAGCCGTCGCGTTCCGGATCATCGCCCGTCCAACGAATGATGGTTCTGAACGCACTTTCGACTTCGACTCTATCGGGCTTACTGGTCTCGATGCGCTTCAAGACTCTCCCATGTTCCAACACACGCACACTTGAAGACATCGACATACTCCTAGTGATTAACAAAAGACCAGCGCTAATTAAGCCGATGGGCTACATAAAAAGGATAGCGGGTATGGTTGCCGACCGTTCGGGCCAGCCAAGTCGATAGCTCGCCGGTGGCACGGAAGTAGGTAGGTTTGCGATAGGCGGCGAGGTTACCTCCTGCAAAACCTCGTCAGCGTTGGTATCGTCCTTGAGCATGGCACGCGCGACGCGAAGAGGTCGGTCGCTGCGGCGACGCAGCAAAGGTTCGAACGCGATCTCGTCGCAAATAGCGACGCGGCGCCGGAGTTCGTGATCGTCGACCCGAGACCCTGACCAGAGTGGCAATGAGGGCATGACAGCTTCCGCGAAGGACCGTCACATTAGATGACCGAGGCACTACTGGCGTTCCGGCCTAGACGCGCAGACGACGCGCTGACCTCAACGGCAACGCCGCTCAGCTCGCCCCACGCGCAGCCGCTGCGCGGCTCGTGGTTGGGCATGTCCCAGCGCGTGCGCGGGTAGTCGGTCTGCGGGGTTTCCCAGGTGACGATGCCGCCCTTGACGTAGATCTTCCACGAGCAGGAACCGGTGCAGTTCACGCCGTGGGTGGAGCGTACCAACTTGTCGTGCGCTCAGCGGTTGCGGCAGGCGTCTTCCCAAGTGCGGTCTTCACCGTGTGTCACGCCGAAGCCGTCGGAGAAACTTTCCTTCCGGTTCGAGAAATAGTTCAGTCGATCAAGAAAGTGACTCATTTCGATTCTCCAGAAGACGCGGCTGGAGGCAGCCATAACCGTTTGATCAGACTTTTGCTCAAACCGACGAATGTGGCCAACCATGCCAGCAGGGCCACGAACACGAAATATTTTGGTATCACGAGCAGGAACGGTAGCTTGATGATGTCAGCCAATTGATAGGTGCAGACCGTGTACATGCCCAGGGGGAACACCATGCCCCAGTACAGAGGATCGTAGGTGAAAGGAAAGCGCCTATACACGTACTTCCAGATTCCCAGAGTCACGAGCATAGGGATCCACCAGGTCGCGGTAGCCCAGAACAATATGGTGAGTCCCTTGACGAACGGCAGCAGATCGCCCAGAAATGCCGCTTCGTTGGCATTAACGATCAGAACCGTGCCGGCCAAGGTAGAAATAGCCACCGAACCCATATTGATCCAGTAAGGCGGGGTCAGATCGGACGGTTCCAAGGGAAAAAATGTATAGCGGTAGAAGATGAGCGAGATGATCCAAATATAGAGCATGCCGCCGCCAAGCCACATGATCAGCGAGAAGAACAGCACAAGATCCTGATATGGAGCGAAATGGGCAGCGAGCTGCCCGCTAAGGATAGACAGCGACTGGGCGGCGACCACGGAGAGCAGCCAACCTCCATTGATGCCGACGCCAAGCGTGGGTTTGGCCCGCTTGACGGTCAGGATGGTGAAAATCGCGTAGTTCAACAGCGCCCACAGAGCGCTGGCTAAGAACAACAGAGCGCTTCCGGTTTGCACATCGTTGCGGAACAAGAGGAACTGACTGCCGAGGACGCTCGTCGCCGCGATCAGCGTAAAGAATCCTACGCCGCGGTTATGATCGGCGAGGTCTGTCAGCAGTGCACGCGGAAAGACAGCAAGCCGCGCCAGGATCATTAACCAGAGGCTCGCGTAGCACACTACGCTCAACCAAAACAATATCTGACCTATCCACGTAAATCCTAACTGATGCGAGGCGATAGAAACGATCCCGGTCGCCATTACCAAGCCAAAGTAGGCTGGGTGCATCTCTGCTAAATTGCGTTCCATCAGAACCCTCCACCGCAATGGTCGAGTTTGGGGGGTTGAGGAAACTTGAGGGCTTTTTGGCGCCGCCATCATAATCTCACCGCCCCGTTGTCCTTCGCAGGACGCGGTTCTCGCGCCTGAAGTCGAGCCGCAATAGTAGGCACCCGGTCCTCTGAGTAAAGGAGATAGCCGAACACAGTTCTCAAGGTCATCTCAAAGAGCATGAAACAACTCGCGGTTCTGGTTCCAGGGTAGAGCCCCGTAAGCCCGTACGCCACTCAAGGATCCGGCCAAGCCCGATCGCCTTCGGCCGGCCCGAAAATCGCCCGCGGATATCGACCGCTGCGCGCTGGCCCTTCCGCGCTCCGTAACTCCTGCCTTGCTTAGGCGCGGACCTCGTGCTGTCGCGCAGACCCTTTCACGAGGCCAGGCTCCCGGCCATACGAATGCATCCCAATGCGAGGGGCGCGTACTTTTCACGTCAAAACTGGCGTACTGAGTACCGCACGAATCGGCGGCCCGACGGGCGGTCCCATGTCGCTGTCTAGTGCTTTCGGGTCGGCGGCATGCGCCTTGCCACTTACGCACCCCGCAAATCACCAAAACCGCTAATGCTCTCAAGAACAATATGCTTTTCATAAGTTACGCCTCCCAATTCGCACGCGGAGTTCCGGCCGAGCTGATTGGTCGCAGCGCACACACGCATTTCTTTCTCAGCCCGGCTTTCCGTCGACGCGTGGCCCCCACAAAATCGGTGAATAGACGCCGACGAAAATCGCAAATGCCATCGTCCAGAACAATGCACTCCAAACGATTACCACTGGGTAATTCAGCCTGAGTGGCGAGAGGCCAAACACTCGGATTGCCGCGGCAGCGGACAGCAGCAGGTAGGCGACGGTGATTAATGGGTCGACTGCTAATGGGCGCCCCGTGTGCCCAAGGGAGGCGCGAGTCATCACGGCCATTATCATCGTGGTGAGTGCGCCGATCGTCAGGGCGTGGGGCCAAAACGCTGCAAATCCAGAACCGGCTAGTAGCGCGGCCGCCTTAAGCCCGAGTCCTACCGGGAGCCACGCATAGCCAACATGCAATACCCAGACGATGGGTTGGCGGAGTGTCCGAAGTGTCCCCCATTGCAGCAGACGCAAGACCTGGATGCAGGCCGCAATACCTGCGATCAGACCGGCGATCCGACGGTCGGGCCAAAAGATGTCGCCCACTAAGACGAGGCCCATGGCGGCTACCGCGAGCACCGTGAGGACGGGCCTCGATTGCACGACGCCTGTGATGCTCCGTTGCCGCAGGGCCGCAGTCGTGAACGCTGGCACGATGCGTCCGCCGATTACCGTTACCAGGATCAAAACGATGTCGATGCCCACGATGAGCGCGCGAATCGCTAGCGGCGGATCGTTTCGGATCACCGCGAAGTGAAACACCAGGTTCGTGAGCCACAACAACCCGAGCACGATGAGAAGCGGCGTATTGCGGTTTCGCTCGCGAAGCAGCGGTGGTGCGATGAGTATCGCGAGCGTCGGGAGAAATGCCAGATCCACTGCGGCCGTCAATAGCGGTGGCCAGAGCCAGGAACTCGCGATCAACAGCCGCGCACCCAACCACAGTACGGTCAGAACGATGAGCGGGCGGCCTGCAAAGCCTTTTTGACCCGTCCAACTGGGCACCGCCGTCAGCAGGAACCCCGCGATGGCGCTCGTGATAAATCCAAAGAACATCTCATGACCATGCCACAGGGTCGGTGGCCAGCCCGACCCTAGGGGTGTCCCGACAGCAAAACTCACAGCCCATAGCGGCACCAGCAGTAAACCAGCCAAGCCCGCCAATAGAAAAAAGGATCTGAACCCAGAGGCAAAGAGGCTCGAGCTCATTGGGATATACCGTCGGTACGTGGCACCGACGGTAAAGGCGCGCAGAAGGAATAAGGAAGACGGCGCGAATTGCCCAACCTCGGTTCGTCAACCGACGCAAGTGGAGCAACATTCATAAGATCTATTGTAGCTACATCTTCTGCACCTCCATCCTGTGGCTTATACGTACGAATTCGGGTCGGCCATCTCGGCATAATTCGCCGATGCATCTACGTAAACGCCCTCTCCTTCTCTCCCCGAGAGCTGAACGGCGCGGTTGCTCATGCAACTCACGAACTTCGCGGATCATTCCTTGCGCGTACTGATTTTCCTCGCATGACGGCACGGCGTTAACACGACAAGACAATTGGGGACATCGCGGAAGCGAAGCAGATTTCAAAAAACCACTTGATGAAGGTAGTGCACAACCTATCGAAGCGTGGTTACAGCAAGACGATGTAGGGTCGTGGCGGCCGAATTAGCCTGGCGCGCGTACCTACAGATATTTCTATCGGCCGAGTCGTCCGTGACGTGGAACCACTCACGGCCGCAGAGTGCTTCGTGCCTGGGTATGACGCCGCCTGTACGCTTTATCCCAGATGTGGGCTGATCGGAGCGCTGCAGGCCGCACAATCCAACTTTCTCGCGACGCTTGATGCCTGCAGCATTGGCGGTGTCATGGTCCCAAAACGCCCGGGTATCCTCCCGAAAAAAAGTGGCCGCGGTGCCCCGATCGGCCCGACGGACGCCGGCAGCGTTGCGAGGCGCCCTGGCACCGATGAAATGCTGAGCAATGTACGCATCCTATCCGCCGATCAAGTGCATCCACGTGAGCGCGGCGATGCTGAGTGGCGCCCTGTATCTTTCTGCGCGGGCTGTCCGCGCAAGTGGGCATAGGCCGGCCGACGGCGGCGCCATTGCGCTACCTCAGCTACTCTGTCGACACGGTGCTGCTGGCTGCAGCGCTGACATTGATAGCGGTTCCGCGGAGCGCTGTGTTCGCCAACGGCCGGCTGGTAGAGATACTCAGCCTAGTGTCGTGTACGTCTGGCTTGACAGCTATGCTCTAAAGCGCGGACGGACACCGTGAACGAGGCTGATCTGCTTCCTCTTCGCACTTCTTTCCTATGCTAGCATCGTCGTCATAGCCCGAGCGCACCATCCACTCTGACCGTTCTGGCGGTTGGCCCGATGAAAGGAAATTCTTGGCTCCATCGAACCGGCCGTCCTCCCGCCTCCGGTGTTTGCGCGATAAACAACCGCCGCAGCGCTGAGTACGACGGTGCGAGATACTCCCGGTGCGCCAGAACACCGTTCTTTTCAACTCGGCTCATAAGCTCTGGAAGCACGAGTTCTATTGGAACAGCATGAGCGGCAGGCAAGTCGCAGTGAGTGGTCGACGAGACCCTGCAACGCCATGGCGCCCCTATCGTTGGCGGCCGCCAGAACCGCTGACACGCGGCCTACATGTTCGTTGGCGTAAACTGATCAGAGAAGACGCGAAAAGTATTGATCAGCCAGTGGTGAGAGCGGTCAGCTGATCTGATGGGTTGATGTTCACCTTTGATGATGGGTGGCGGCGAACGGGATTTCAGCCGAGGCGCGGGGATCGTGTTTTTATTTCAGAACGGTGGATTATCGAGTGGCAGCGGCATTTGGTCGGTGTAGCGATCCGGTTCGGGTAGGTCCGCGTAGTATTGGTGCATCTGTGCAAAGTAATGATTCTGGAACTGGGGTGCCAACGCGGTCCCCACGGGACCTATAGGGCGTTTGTGCCTTGCGTCGGCGGGTCTCCCGTCGGAAGAAAGGGATCGGCGAAGATCTCCGAACTGGCCGCCCCGGCCAGAAAGCTTTCCGTGCGTGCGGCATTGACCATCTGCGGATTGCCGCAAAGATAGACTCGCCAGCCAGTCAAATCCGGGGTGTCCTTGAGTGCGAGGTCGAGCGGCGTTCCAGACCAATACCCGTCGGTCGACGATCCCTCGGAGATGCACGGTCGGTAAAGAAAGTTCGGATGGGTCGCGGCAAACTGGCGCAATTGCTCAATGAGGTATAGCCCGCAGGCATCGAGGCTCCCGTGGTATAGGTGGATTCGCCCAAGATGCCCGCTGTTGAGCGCATCGCGCGCGATCCCATAAAGCGGCGCCAATCCACACCCAGTGCCGAGCAGAAGTATGTCCTGATCGGGGCTGCCGGGAACGTAGAAGCAATCACCGAACGCCTCCGAGATTGTTACGTTGTCTCCGGGTTGTACACACTCGAAGATCCACCCGCTCACCCGTCCACCGGGGACCCGGCGCACGTGCAACATCAGGTCTTCGTCCAGCGATGGGACGCTGGCGAGCGAGTAGTTACGCGAGGTCCGGGCGTCCATGAACAGGCGCACAAACTGCCCAGCGTGGTACTCGAGCGGACTCGATGGTCGGAGACGCACCCCGCGGATTTCGGCGTTCAGGAACTCGATCGCGGAAACCTTTGCCTCGATACGCTCGATCACATCGTCTGCCAGAGCCACCTCGAGGTCTTGCGTCGGGAAACATTGGCAGGCGAGAAAGAGGTTGCGCGCCCTCATCGTCCGAGTCAATCCGGTCTGCGCCTTTTCCGGGACGGTACCGCGAACCGCGCGCATGAGGCACGACTGGCACACACCTATGCGACAGGAGTTGGGAACCGCAAGCCCTCGCGACGTCAGGCAGTCGAGCACCGACTGCCCGCCGAGCGCGTACGCTGCTTCTCTGAAAACGACTCGTGGCATTCGCGCAACGTCTAACGGCCGAGAACGTCCTTGCGGGTGCTTTCGCAGATTGCGCCGATTTGCGTGATCAAGTGGTCGGGTACTTTGAGTTCCTTGAGCGTCGCAGTCAGGTCCTCTACTACGGCATCGAAATGAGAATCATTGAGCCCGCGCTTGACCAAGCGCGCGTGAGCCTCTCTCATGTCCAGGCCGGTATAGTTCTTCGGGCCGCCGAATGCCATCGTTAGGAACGCCTTCTGCTTTACCACCTGCTTGTCCATGTCCACGTCGTCAAAAAAGCGCTTGATCCGGTCATCCTTCAGTACCTTGCGGTAAAAGATGTCCACCGCCGCATTGACGGCGGGTGCGCCACCGATGTCTTCATAAAGTGCCATTGCATTATTCCTTTCAGTTGAGGATTCGCACCGGGCAGGCCTCGGCGCGGGATATGGTTGCGATGCTAGTCTTGCCAGCTTCGACCGGCCGTCTTCAAACATGTATCAGCACTACACATTATCCAGGCCCCGAGCACATGTCAACACAGCTGCGACCCGAGTCGGTGACTTTTCTCAACGAAAATAGAGAAAGCGACGACATGGATCAAACCGTGCCCGCTACTTCCCCATAAGATGAAGAACGACGCAATTTCAGTGAGTAGAGCGTAGCGCCTAGGCGCGCGTATTGATTGCGTATAATTCTCAACTACTGTCTGCCCCGGTTTGTCGGGGCCACGGGACCCGATGCAACTCACCCATTTCACCGACTACTCGTGGCGCGTGCTGATTTTTCTGGGTGCGCACACCGAGCGCTTGTGCACGATCTCGGAGATCGCCGAGGCGTACGCCATCTCGGACAACCACCTGATGAAGGTCGTCAACCGGCTATCCACCTGCGGCTACATCGAGACCGTGCGCGGCAAGGGCGGCGGAATGCGCCTGGCGCGCGCACCCAAGCTGATCAACGTCGGCGACGTGGTGCGCGACATGGAAGAGCGCTTCGACATCGTCGAATGTTTCAACGAGGAGCGCCAGGACTGCCTGCTGCTGCCGGCCTGCATTCTGAGGTCGGTCCTGAACGAGGCGCGCCGCAATTTCCTGGCCACGCTCGACCGCCATACCCCGCAGGCCGTTCTCGGCGACGACGTGGGCGGCATGTTCTCCCGCGCCAAGGGCAAGCGGATCCCGATCCGGCGAGCCGACTGACGGGCGCCCGCCGATGACCGCCAGCTACGCGGTACTCAAGGCGATCCACGTCGGCGCCGTTACCCTGTCCGGTGCCGGCTTCTTCGCGCGCGGACTCGGAATGCTGGCTGGCGCGCGCTGGGTGCATGGCCGGCTCGCGCGCGTGGCTCCGCACCTCGTCGACACCACCTTGCTCGTGTCGGCGATCGCGTTGGCCTGGACCTTGCGCGTCTCGCCGCTGACGGATGCCTGGCTCGCTGCCAAGCTCGTCGGTGTGCTCGCCTACATCGGATTGGGCCTGATCGCCCTGCGCCTCGGGCGCACGCGCGCAGTGCGCGCAACGGCATGGGCCGGCGCCTTGCTCGCCTTCGCCTATATCGTCTCGGTAGCGCTCACGAAAGATCCGCGCGGGTGGATGGCGGGCTGAATTCTCCATGCCGGGGTGTGCGACAAGAGCAGGGCCGGATCAGGCACGTTTGCGAGTCGAATCGCGCCAATGCGTGCCAGCGTACAGACGACGACGGACCGAGCACATAGCAACGCCTTGTGGACGTGAGTCTCCGCGTCTGGCGAGTCTTGCGGCCGCGAGTAAGTCACGGACCGTCCTTCTCATGCTCAAGCGGTGTCGACGGAGCGCAGTTGATCTCATATTTGAATCCTGTTGCAATTATTCTGTTGGTCAGCGTCGTCGGACTCGGTACAGCCGGGTGCACACCTCATGCTGATA
>Ga0316363_10000159_pt1 | contig 106661 bp, 80 predicted proteins | sample Sb_taG_3_FD_200459 | JGI IMG/M metagenome (GOLD analysis project Ga0316363, IMG submission 200459) | Peat soil microbial communities from Weissenstadt, Germany - Sb_50d_a_PC metaG (v2) (version 2) | ecosystem: Environmental > Terrestrial > Soil > Wetlands > Peat | place: Germany: Weissenstadt...
CTCCCGCGTCGGTTCACCGGCACTTTGGTGTCAGTCGCCATGCCGCGGTTGCGGCACCCATAGAGCATGAAATAAGGTCCATTGTGGTGCGCTGCGCATCATTTCAGGACAGTTATTTCAGAGCAGTGAGCAGCCGTCTCCTCCCGCGTCGGTTCACCGGCACTTTGGTGTCAGTCGCCATGCCGCGGTTGCGGCACCCATAGAGCATGAAATAAGGTCCATTGTGGTGCGCTGCGCATCATTTCAGGACAGTTATTTCAGAGCAGTTGATCCGTTCGCTTTGGGACGGTTGCCGGAGATGCGCCTTTGCAAAGGAATTCCGCCATGCCTCGCGACCTGATCCTCGGCACGGCCGGTCACATCGATCACGGCAAGACGTCGCTGGTCAAGGCGCTCACGGGCATCGACTGCGACCGTTTGCCGGAAGAGAAGGCCCGCGGCATCACCATCGATATCGGGTTCGCCACGCTTAACCTGGGCGATTATCGTCTCGGCATCGTCGATGTGCCCGGCCACGAGCGCTTTATCAAGAACATGCTCGCCGGGGCCACGGGCATCGATTTGGCCGTGCTGGTCATTGCCGCCGACGATTCTGTCATGCCGCAAACGCGGGAGCACCTGGAAATCCTCAAACTCCTCGGCCTGCGCTACGGCCTGATCGCCCTTACCAAATGCGACCTGGTAGACGAGACGACTCGCGAAGTCGTCGAGCTGGAAATCCACGAGCTGGTGCGAGGAAGCTTTCTGGAAAGCGCGCCGATCGTGCGCACGTCCGCGCAGACCGGCGAGGGAATCCCGGAATTGAAGGCGGCCATTCTCGAAGTGTGCCGGCACGTGCAAACGCGCACGAGCAAGGAATGGTTCCGCATGGCGATCGATCGGTCGTTCATCGTGCAGGGCCACGGCACCGTGGTCACCGGCTCGGTCACAGCCGGCACTCTGAGAATAGGTGACGAAACCGAATGGCTGCCGCGTCGCGAGCTGGTGCGCGTGCGCACGCTGCAAAACCACGATCGCGCGGTGGAGGAAGTCCACCGCGGGATGCGGGCGGCGATTAACCTGGCCGGCGTGCCGCACGAGGAAGTCGTTCGCGGTCAGGAGTTGGCCACGCCGGGATACCTGCTGCCCTCGCGCGTGCTCACGCTTCGGCTTCATTGCCTGGACGACGTCAGGCGGCCCATCAAGCACCGCGCTGCCGTCCGATTCCACCTCGGCACTTCGGAGATCATGGGCACCATCTCGCTTCTCGATTGCGATACCGTCGAGCCGGGACAGTGGGGCATGGCGCAAATCTTTCTCGAAAGACCGTCGATGGCAACCTGGGGCCAACCGTTCGTGGTCCGTGACCCCTCGGCTGCGCATACGCTGGGCGGCGGACAGGTTCTGCAGCCGACTGCCAAGAAGATCCGCCGTCGCCATCTCGAATTCCTCGAGCGAATCGAGCGTCTCTGGACCGGCTCCACCGAGGAGCGCGTACTCACGGTGGCCTGGTTCGGCGGCTTTGCCGGCTTCACGCTGGCCGACATCGTGCGCGGTACGGACGTCGGCCCACATGAAGGTCAAGAATTGCTCGACAGCCTGCGGGAGCGGGGCAACCTTGTTGAAATCGCCACCGGGCACGCGCGACGGTTGCTCCTGCACTGCGACATGGTGAAGGAACTGGAGGAGCGCATCTTGCAAGCCCTGGGCCGGCTCCACGAGCAATTCCCGCTCATGTCGACCCACGACCGCCAGAAACTGCAGTCGCATCTCGACTATGTCGGCGATGATTCCCTGGTGCACGCAACCGTGGACCGTCTTCTCCAGCACCGCAGGCTCGTCGGCGACCTGCGCCGCATCGGCAGAGCGGATTTCAAGCCGCAATTGAGCGCCAACCAACGTAAGCTCAAGGATAAACTGGTGGCGGCATTCCAGGAGGCGCGCTTTCAGCCGCCCGAGCCGGCCAGTTTTGCCGGCCAGGCAGGCGGCAACGCAGCCAGCATCAAGGACCTCCTCGAACTGTGCGTGGCTGAGGGCTATCTCGTGCCGATTGCCGGCGACCTCTTCCTGCATGCAGATGCTGAGGCAGAAATGCGCAAGTTAATCGGCGCGCGGCTGGCGGCCAGCTCTGCCCTCCCGGTGGCCGAGATCCGTGATCTGCTCGGCACCACCCGCAAATACGCCGTTCCCCTGTGTGAGTACCTCGACCGCATTGGCCTGACACGGCGGGAAGGAGACTTGCGCGTACTGGCAAGCAAGCAACAATAAACCGCCGAGACTATCGAATACCATTGTGCAAGGCAGGTTGGGCCGGAGTAAAATGGCCGCTGCCGGTGGCGAAACTCGATAGCTTCCGTACGTGCGAGGGTTTGAACATGCCGTCTGCATTATGGGATAACCTGGCTTGGATTCTGGCGGCCCTATTTATCTTTGGCGGCGGAACAATCTATTCTATTGTTACCGTGCTTTCCAAGAATTGGCGCCGGGCGCGAGAAAGCGAACACCTCATGCTCCTCAAGCAGAGTATGATTGACAAAGGTATGTCGCCCGAAGACATCGAGCGGGTCCTTCAAGCCGGGTTGCCTCCCAAGAGCGCGCCGGATCAGTAGGCCGGTTCATGATTGCTTATGAGCGCAAGTCCCTTTCGGCAGTTGCCGTCTGTCAACGAAGTGTTGCAGGCCCCGTCTGTTCAAGCCCTGGCTTCGGACTGGCCTCATGACCGTGTCGTCGTGGCGGTGCGAGAGGAACTGGCATCACTGCGGGAAAAGCTGAGTCGCGGGGAACCACTTGACGAGGCAGCCAACATTGAGACTCTGGCCGCACACGTGGCCGAGCGCTTGGCCAGGCAGTTCCAGCCGAAACTGTGGCCGGTCATCAATGCCACCGGCATCGTGCTGCATACCAATCTCGGGCGGGCCCCCGTCGCGGAGGCGGCGGCCAGGGCTGCCTATGAAGCCGCCCGCGGTTACCTGAACCTCGAACTCGATTTGCAGTCAGGCAAACGATCGTCGCGCCAACTCGCCATTCGCGAATGGGTGTGCCGGCTAACCGGCGCGGAATCAGCTACGGCCGTGAATAACAACGCAGCAGCCACGGTCATCGCCCTACGTGCTCTCTGCCAGGGCAAAGAAGCCATCATCTCCCGTGGGCAGCTTATCGAGATTGGCGGCAGCTTCCGCATCCCGGAAATCATGGCGGTAAGCGGCGCGACCCTTCGCGAAATAGGCACGACCAACATCACCCGGCTAAGCGATTACGAAAACGCAATTGGGCCCGCGACCGGCGCTCTCATGCGCGTGCATAGTAGCAATTACCGTATTTCTGGCTTCACTGAATCGGTGCCCCTTGCGGAGTTGGCTGCGCTGGGCCGGAGGTTCGCGTTGCCAGTGATCGACGACATTGGCAGCGGGGCCCTGCTTGATTTCAGTCGGTTCGGGTTCGAGGGCGAGCCGGTTGCCCGCGACAGTATCGCCGCCGGCGCTGACCTGGTGCTCTTCAGCGGCGACAAGCTCCTTGGCGGGCCGCAAGCCGGCATCCTCGCCGGGCGCAAGCACCTGATCCAAAGAATCGAGCAGGATCCGCTGATGCGCGCCTTTCGCCTTGACAAGATGACGCTGGCCGCCCTGGAAACAACACTGCGGATATATCTAAACGAGCAGAGGGCGCTTGTCGACGTACCTGCGCTCCGCATGCTCAGTACGCCTTTGGCAGAGCTGCAGAGGCGCGCGCAGTCGCTGGCCAATCTGTTAGGCGATATCAACGGTCTGGCCGTCAGCGTCTATGAGGACACGGCCTACGTCGGCGGTGGCTCCCTGCCTGATCAGGCGATGGCAACTTATGTGCTCGCCGTGCAGCCCGTGGCCATGAGCGATGACGACCTTGCATCTCGATTGCGCACGGGCAACCCCGCGGTCATCGCCCGCCTGAAGGACGGCAAACTTCTCTTCGATCTCCGTACAGTCTTCCCGCGCCAGGAGCCGGCCCTGATCGAAGCACTTCGTCGAGCCGTGACGCAGCGCGCTCCAGGCATTTCTTCGGAGTAGTACACCGCCAAACCCGTTGCGTATGATGAGGCATACGGTATCATGCCTCAGCGGAGCCCTACGCGTATACTCCCTCCGCCTGCCAGCCTCTTCCCGGAGATCATCATGCGGTTTGCAGTTCTTTGCGTTAGCACGTTCCTTCTTGTCTGCGCCACTGTCTGGCTCGGTAGCACGGCGTACGGTCAACAAGATCCCTACGGAGACTTCATCGCCAGATCCAAACCGCTGACTCCCGCGGAGGAGCAGAAACGCTTCCACCTGCCGCCCGGTTTCGAGATCGAGCTGGTGGCTTCGGAGCCCGCGATCATCAAGCCAATCAACATGAATTTCGACGATCGCGGGCGGCTCTGGGTCACCCAGTCGATCGAGTATCCCTTCCCGGCCCCGCCGAGCCGCAAGGCACGCGACACGATTAAAATCCTCGAGGATACCAAGGGCGACGGCGTCGCCGACAAGATCACCACATTCGCAGATGGGCTCAATATTCCCATCGGCATCCTTCCTGTTCCTCACGGTGCGATCGTCTACAGCATTCCCAAGATCTACCGCGTGCTCGACAGCAATGGCAAGGGCAAGGCCGATAGACGGGAAGAGCTGTATGGCACTTTCGGTTTTGCCGACACGCACGGCATGGCCAGCTCGTTCACCTGGGGATTCGACGGCTGGATCTACGCCTGTCACGGTTTCTCGAATACTTCCAAGTTAAAGGGCAAGGATGGCGCGACGGTAAAGATGCAGTCAGGCAATGCCTACCGCATCCGGCCCGACGGCAGTCACATCGAGCAGTTCACCCATGGCCAGGTGAATCCATTCGGTCTCTGTTTCGATCCCCTGGGCAACTTGTACTCCGCGGACTGCCACACCCGGCCGGTGATGATGCTCCTGCGCGGCGCCTATTATCAAAGCTTCGGGAAGCCGGACGACGGCCTCGGGTTTGCACCCGAGATGTGCGACCACGACCATGGCTCTACAGCCATCGCGGGCATCGTCTACTACGCAGCCAATCACTTCCCGCCGGAATATCTCAACACCGTGTTCATCGGCAACGTCGTCACCAATCGAATCAACCACGATCACTTGGAACGGCACGGCTCGACGTACAAAGCCATTGAGCAGCCGGACTTCTTGAGCTGCGACGATCCCTGGTTTCGGCCCGTCGATCTCAAGCTCGGGACCGACGGAGCCCTTTACGTTGCTGATTTTTACAACCGGATCATCGGCCATTACGAGGTGCCGCTCACGCACCCGGGCAGAGACCACGAAAGGGGCCGGATCTGGCGTATTGTCTATCGAGGGCCCAATCACCAGGGCAGACCAGTGCAGCCACGGGCCGATTGGGGCAAGGCCACGGTTGCGGAGCTGGTTTCGGATCTGGCTCATCCCAACCTCGTCGTCCGCATGAAGGCAACGAACCAGCTCGTCGAGCGCGGCGGAGAGGATGTGCTCTCGGCCGTCCAACACGTCATGAATCAGCGAGAGAATGCCATTCCCAGAATGCATGGCCTGTGGATCCTGGAACGGCTCCATGCACTCGACGACAAGACCCTGGAAGCAGCGGGCCATGACCAGGCGTCCGGAGTGCGCGTTCATGCCATGCGCGTGCTGGCGGAGCGGCCGCACCTCGCCGCTGCCTTGCAAAAGCTGGCGCAGGACGCACTGAAGGATGCGGACCCGTTTGTCCAGCGCTGTGCTGCGGACGCGCTGGGCACCCATGCATCCGCCGACAATGTCGCACCGCTTCTCGCGCTGCGGCATGTTGTTCCGGCGGATGACACTCATTTGCTCTACACCGTGCGCGTGGCGCTCCGCAATCAGCTGTTGCCCGTGGATACCTGGCCTCGTCTGCCGGTCGCGTCCTGGAGCGAGCAGGACGCGAGGGCCATCGCCGACGTTGCCGCGGGCGCCCCGACGCCGGAGGCCGCTCGGTACCTGTTGACGCATTTGCAGCGCGGCCTCGAACCAGGCCGGGACAATCAGGTCCGCTATGCTCACCACGTCGCTCGTTACGGGGCAGACGATGCCGTGCAGGCGCTGCTGGTCCTTGGCCGAGACGGCGGGCATGCGGACCTGCGCACGCGCGCGGCTTTCATGAAGGCGCTGCTCCAGGGTAACCAGGAACGCGGCGGCAAGCTGAGCAACGAAGCTGCAAAATGGGCAGCGCAGGTAACCGCCAGGCTTCTCGACGCCAAGGAACTCGACCTTATGCTGACGGGCAGCGAATTGGCTGGATCGCTGCAAATTAAATCCGAGCAGCCGGCGCTGGCCGCCCTGGCCAAGCGCCGGGACCTGCCCGAGGCCCAGCGCCGCGGAGCGCTCGACGCCCTGGTGGCCATGGATGCCAAAGGCAACATTGGCTTGTTCAGCCACGTGCTCGAAGATTCCGCCGAGCCCATGGGACTCCGGGAGCACCTGGCCGGGGTGCTCGGAGGTCTCAACCAGCCTGACGCGCACGCGGAATTGCTCAAGACCTTGGCGATCGCGCCCGCTCAGTTGCAAAGCGCGATCGCCGTCGCACTGGCAGGCAGCTCGCAGGGAGCCGCTCAATTGCTCGATGCGGTCGCCGCAGGCAAAGCTTCGGCCCGTCTCCTACAGGAATGGCCGGTCCATGTCCGTCTGGACAAACAAAGCAACCTGAAGGACCGCCTCGCCAAACTCACGCAGGGGCTGCCGGCGGCAGACCAGCGTTTGCAAGAACTGCTACAACGACGGCGCAAGGGTTTCGTCGCGGCAAAAGGAGATCCAATCGCGGGGGCCAGGATTTTCGAGAAGAGCTGCGCGATCTGCCACCAGATTGCGGGCAAGGGAGCCAAGGTCGGACCGCAATTGGATGGCGTGGGCAACCGCGGCCTTGATCGACTGCTGGAAGATGTCATCGACCCCAACCGCAATATCGACCAGGCATTTCGTTCGACGATGCTACTGCTGAAGAACGGCCAAACCGTCTCTGGCTTGGTGTTGCGCGAAGAAGGGGAAGTGCTTGTTCTCGCGGACGCCCAGGGTAAGGACGTCCGCGTTCCCAAGAACACGGTTGAGGAGAGGACCGTTTCGCAACTATCGCCGATGCCAGCCAACCTGGTCGACCAGATTGCCGAGCCCGATTTCTACCACCTGCTCGCCTATCTCCTCGCCCAGCGGCCGCCGCAGACCACCAAGGCGACGCGCTAGGGGCCTGCCGGCGCAGCAGCACAAGCTAACAGCTTGTGCTACATACTGGGTCACTTGCTGGCACCCACCTTGGAATCCTGCTCGATGCACCAGAGGTGGTGCAGCGTTCGGATGAAGAGCTGCCCATGTGAAATGGCTGGGGAAGAATAGCACTCTTCGCCCAGCGCGTTCTTACCGACCACCTCGAATGTGGGTCCGCCCTTGAGAACGAAGGTCGTGCCGTCGTCATCCGGGAAGTAAAGATAGCCGCCTGCGGACACGGGCGACGCGCTGTGGTGTCTTCCGAGTCGCTGGGTCCAAAGTCGCTGGCCGGTCTTGGCTAGGATACAGCCGGCCAGGCCGTTGTCGTTGACGAAGTAGAAGTAACGATCGAAGGCAATCGGCGAAGGAACGTAATCGGCCGAGCGCGTGTCGTGCCATAAAACGTGCGACTTCGTGACGTTGCCAACACCGTCCGGGCGAATGCCCATCAGGTGATAGGTTGGAAAGCCGGCGGTCATGAACAGAATGTTTTCCGCAAATACCAGACTCGCGACGAACTGTTCCGTGGGGCCGTCGATGATCCAGATCTGTTTGCCGGTGTCGGGGTCATAGCTGGCAATGCACTTACTGCCGCTCAGGACCATCTGCTTCTTCCCGGCCGCATCGATGATGAGGGGTGGGCAGTAAGAGCGCGTCCGATTGGGGCGGTCCGTGCGCCAGCGTTCTGCTCCCGACGCCTTGTCGAGCGCCACGATCCACGCCTGGGCATCCTGGTCGCCGTTGATGATCAACGTATCCTTGTAAAGGATCGGCGGACTGCAGAAGCCGTGCACCGAATAGAAATCGCCGGGAGAGCGCTGCCAGACCAGGTTGCCCTCCATGTCGTAGCAGGTTACCACTACTGCTGGTTTTTTCAAAAAGGTAACCCAGACGTGTCGGCCATCGGTTGCCGGCGTGGAGCTGGCATAGCTATTCAACGCGTGCTTCCGTTCCAGTTCCGCCTTGACGACCTCGCGTTCCCAGAGGAGCCTGCCATCGCTCCTGCTCAGGCACAGGAGCAAGCGCTTTTCTTCATTTTCCAGGCAGGTCGTAAGGAATATGCGCTCGCCCCAAACGACCGGCGAGGAATGCCCCTTGCCTGGGATTGGCACCTTCCAGCAGATATTCTCTGACTGGTTCCATCGAAGCGGCACGTTGGCTTCGTTGGACGTGCCGTCGCCGCGCGGTCCGCGCCAGCCTGGCCAGTCCTCCGCCGACGCACCGGGCCCCAAAAGAAGGAGAGCCAATCCCAGGCCTAGACCCTTTGACATTGAAGAACTCCGTGACCGTTGCAGGGGGCGTTGCGGCAGGCAGAATCGGGCTGGCAGTGGTCAATCTTCTGGCGGTCAGAACAGCTCTGCACGTCGGTGGGCAAGCAGAACTCGATCATCTTTGCACGCGATCATAGCGCAGAGCCAACGAAAACACCAGCGCCAAATGCGAAACATCATGGACTCGGCTTAAGGGATGGTGATGTCTTCCATTCCTCGTAGACTGATCGAATGAATGACAGCCTGGGAACCTTGGCCGTCCTCTCCCTCTCCGCGCTGTTGGCCGGCGCCATCAATTCACTCGCGGGCGGCGGGACTCTGTTCACGTTCTCGGCGCTGTTGGCCGTCGTACCCTCTTCGGTCGTGGCGAATGCCACGAGCACGGTCGCGTTGGTTCCCGGTTCACTGGCGGGCGCTTGGGGTTATCGCCGCGAAATGCGCACGGCCAGCCGCTGGACCCTCCTGCTGATCGTTCCCAGTATCCTGGGCGGAATCACGGGCTCCTTGCTCGTTACGCGCCTAGACGAAAAATACTTTTCCGCCCTTGTCCCATGGCTCATTCTCGGGGCAGCAATCCTGTTCCTGTGCCAGCCGCTGGCTGCCCGACTGGCGGGCGCACGCAAGAAGCACGAGACCCCTTCGGCCATTGCCCTCGCGGGCGTGATCTTGTTCCAATTCATCGTTGCCGTGTATGGGGGTTATTTTGGTGCCGGGATCGGCATCTTGATGCTCAGTGCACTTGGCATTATGGGGCTGGATGACATTCACCAGATGAATGCCTTGAAGACAATCCTGGCCGGATGCATCAATGGGGTTTCCGTGGTTGTCTTTGTCATCGATCATAAAGTCGAATGGCCCTTTGCGCTGACGATGGCAGTGGCGGCCATAGTTGGCGGCTATCTTGGCGCCCGGACAGCTCGCCGCCTGAATCGCCGGCTCGTCCGCTGGATGGTTATCGCCATCGGCTTCGGCCTGGCGGGATATTACTTTTATCAACAGTGGACGAAGGGATCTCTGTCCTGAGCGGTCAGGAGCGCCTGCTTATTCTGGCGTTATCTTGACCAGCTCCAGCTCGAAGATCAAGTCTGCATCGTGTGGAATCACAGGGGGCCTTCCAGCCGAGCCGTAAGCAAGTTCAGATGGGATGAGGATCTTGCGTTTGCCGCCGACTGCCATACCCTTTGCGCCGATATGCCAGCCCTTGATCAGATCGGAACGATCCACGCGGAATTGAATAGGATTTCCCCTATTGTGGCTGCTATCGAATTTTGTACCGTCGGTCAGCCACCCTGTGTAATGCATTTCCAGCTCGTCGCCTGACTTGGCCAGTGGTCCTGTTCCCACTTTCAAATCTTCGTACTTGACTCCTGATTCTGTCGTCACCACTTTTAGGGGATCGAATTTTGCAAACGCCGGCGTTTCCGAGCTGGCAGCAACAGGGTTTATAGATTGGTTCGGAACATCCTTGCCGAGCGGCGGCAGCCGAAAGGTCGAGATTGGCTTGTCCGCTCGGCCGCCGCAACCGACCAGAAAGGCTGCCGTGCCAAGCACACAAATGGGTAGCAGCAGACGAAAGTTCATCGCAACATTCCTTTCTTCGCTCCAGGAGACCATGCTTTGACGCCTGTACAGGGCTCGGCCATACTCTCGGAAAGCTTGGCGACCTGCTCCTTGCCATACATAGTATTTTTCGAAGCAAATGTCCTGGGAGCCGATTTCGATCGTCAAGCCTGGAAAGACAGCGCACTCTTGCCCTCTGTGCTTACTACTAAAGATACATTAGAATTGTTCTCGATTTCAGCCCAGGTTTCATCGCCACGTGGTAAGCGTGCCGGTAAAGGACGCGTGATCAGATTGAGCCTGATCCTTATGTTCAGCCTAAACGGAGATGCGCGGCTATGCATCGCTTTGTCCTGATCTGCGCGCTCGTCGTGGGTTGTGGCCAACCCCGTGCAGCGATCCAAGAGCCTCCTACCCAGCCCCAATCTCGGGTTGAGGCCCCGCGTCCGCCTGCGGTCGCCGATCAGCCGCCGCTCGCGCCTGTGGACACGTCTGCCGACCTGGGAACGCGAAAAACCGGCTGCGACTGGCCTTCCTTCCTGGGGCCCTTCGGCACCGGGGTTTCTCCTGAAAAGGGCATCATCCACCCCTGGCCAGGCGCCGGCCTGCGTATCGTTTGGCACCAAAAGGTCGGCATCGGCTATGGCATGCCCACGATTAGCCGGGGTAGGCTCTTTCAATTCGACCGTTACGGCAACCAGGCGCGCCTCACTTGCATGAAGAACGAAACCGGCGAATTTTTGTGGAAGTTCGAGTACCCGACCGATTACGCGGACTTCTACAGTTACAACAATGGCCCGCGCTGCAGTCCCATCGTGGACGGAGACCGCGTTTATATTCACGGCGTCGAAGGAATGCTCCACTGCGTGCACACACTGGACGGCAAGCTCCTGTGGAAAGTCGATACCCAGGCAGAATTCGGCTTTGTGCAAAACTTCTTCGGCGTGGCCAGCAACCCAGTCGTCGAAGGAAACCTGCTGATCGTACAGGTGGGCGGCAGTCCCAAAGGGCCTGAGACCTCTCCGACTTTGGAGTTAAAGGGTAATGGCTCCGGCATCGTCGCATTCGACAAGCTGACGGGGCGCGTCGTCTACCGCGCGACCGACGAATTGGCCAGCTACGCCACCCCAGTACTGGCCACGATCGAGAAGCGCCGCTGGTGCTTCGTGTTTGCTCGCGGGGGACTGATCGGCATGGATCCCGCCACCGGCAAAGTCGATTTCCATTATCCCTGGCGTGCACGGATCCTTGAGAGCGTCAACGCCAGTCTTCCGGTGGTCGTTGGCGACCACGTGTTCATTTCCGAGACGTATGGCCCAGGCAGCTCGTTGCTGAAGGTGAAACCAGGAGGGTATGAAGTCCTCTGGACCGACGCCGACAAGGGCCGGCAAAAGAGCATGCAGTGCCACTGGAGCACGCCAATCTACCACGAAGGTTACCTCTATGGCTCGAGCGGCCGGCATGACAACAACGCCGAGCTGCGCTGCGTCGAGCTGGAGACCGGCAAAGTGATGTGGTCCCGACCCGGACTCACGCGCACATCGCTCTTGATGGTCGACTGCTACTTCATTTGCCTCGCGGAGGAAGGGCACCTTCTCTTGCTCAAGGTGAATCCCCACCGTTACGAGGAAATCTCGTGCTGCGAAGTGCGCGCAGCCCCCAGGAAGCCCGGTTTTGAGGGAGAACTGCTCGTGGAATACCCCTGCTGGGCGGCGCCGATTCTGTCCCACGGGCTTCTCTACGTCCGCGGCAAGGATCGCCTCGTCTGCCTCGAGTTGATTCCGGAAAAGCATTAGGCCTAAATGATTCAATAACGCGGCACCTTCGGGTCGATCGCGACCGACCAGGCATCGATTCCTCCTGCAAGGGAATAGGCAAGAGTGAGGCCAAGGTGCTCCAGCAGCGCCGCGGCGGACAGGCTCCGAATGCCGTGATGGCAATACGCGATGACCGCTGCGCCCGGTGGCGGCTTAATCTCCGTGACTCGTACTTGCAGTTGACCGAGTGGGATAAGCTTGCTCTCAGGCAGCGCGGCAATTTCATGCTCCCACGGTTCGCGCACGTCGACGAGGAAAACCGGCTCCTTGGCTTCCAGCTTTCGCGCCAGCTCCTGGACCGGCATTTGTTGCACCACGGCACTCCTCCTTCATCATGGAAAATGGAATACAACAGAATGAGCGATCCATCGCCCGCTCCTTGACGAAGTATAGGGAGAACCTGTCATGGCTGAAAAACAAGAAAAGGTCTATAGCCCGGAGGAGGTCCAGGCGAAGATCAAGGAGTCGGGGCTCGGCGACTGGTATCTGGAGGACGGCTGGTTACGGCGGAAATACACCACAGATGGCTGGCCAACGACGCTCCTGCTCACCAATGCCATCGGTTATCTGTGCGAAGCGGCCTGGCACCACGCCGACCTGGCGATTACCTGGGGAAAGCTGTGGGTCAAGCTGAAGACTCACTCGGCCGGCGGGATCACCGACAAGGATTTGGCATTGGCCCGCAAGATCGAAGAAGTCGTCCTCTGGAAGCCCGAGAGCGGTAGCCCCCTCACGGGCACTCCCAATAAGTTTGTGCATGGGAAGTGAAAAGGCACTGACAGCCCGAGTTCTGGGATGTCCTACTCAAGAAACCCTGACAGGAACGTTTTACCCTGGTTTTGTTGCAATGCCACGACGCGAGAACATCATGAGATTGATCCCTTCGATTCGGTACACTGCCGTTGGCCTCCTGGTCCTCTCTTGCCAAACGACCTTCGCCCACGCGGACGAACCGCTCTCCAAAGGCGGTCCCGCAGAATTCAGGCCCCTCAAGTTTCGCCTGATTGGACCCGCGGTCGGCGGTAGGGTCGCGCGCGCCGCCGGCGTTCCCGGCGACCCGCTCACCTATTACGCTGCCACGGCCTCCGGCGGGGTTTGGAAATCGAGCGATGGCGGCATTCATTGGAAGCCCATCTTCGATGAACAACCGATCGCCTCCATTGGCTCGATTGCCATCGCTCCCTCCGACCCCAACGTAGTCTACGTCGGTTCCGGCGAAGCCAACATTCGCGGGAACGTCGCCCCGGGCAACGGCATCTACAAATCGACCGACGCCGGCAAGAACTGGACGCATGTCTGGAAGCAGGAAGGCCAGATCGGTACGATGGTCGTGCACCCGACGAATCCCGACATTGCCTACGCGGCCGTACTCGGCCATGCCTTCGGTCCCAATGCGGAACGCGGCGTCTATCGCACGACGGACGGCGGCAAGACCTGGCAACGAAGCCTTTTCAAGGACAACGACACCGGGGCATCCGATGTTTGCATGGACCCTTCCAATCCGCGCATCCTGTTCGCGGGGATGTGGCAAGCGCGCCGCCGGCCGTGGGACCTCAACAGCGGCGGCCCGGGCAGCGGCCTGTATATGTCGCGCGACGGCGGCGACACCTGGAAGCGGTTGATCGGCAAGGACACGCCTGAGGGAGAGCCAGGCAAGGGCTTGCCCGACGGCCCGTGGGGCAAGATCGGCGTGGCCGTCGCGCCGTCCGACAGCCGGCGCGTCTACGCATTGGTCGAGGCCGACAAAGGCGGCCTCTATCGTTCCGATGACGGCGGCGAAACCTGGGACCTGGTCAATTCTCACCACATGCTTCGCCAGCGCGCCTGGTACTATTCCACGATCACGATTGATCCGACCAACCCCAACGTGGTCTGGTGCCCACAAGTTCCGATGCTGCGCAGCATCGATGGCGGCAAAGCCTTCAAGAACGTCAAGGGACTGCACCACGGCGACAATCACGACATCTGGATCGACCCGCGCAATCCCAAACGCATGATCGGCAGCAACGACGGCGGCGTCGACATCAGCACCGACGGCGCCGAGACCTGGTACGCACCTCCGCTCCCGTTCGGCCAGTTCTATCACGTTGCCGTCGACAACGACACGCCTTACCACGTCTCGGGCTCGATGCAAGACATCGGCACCGGAGCAGGACCGAGCAATAGCCTGAGCATGGGGGGCATCAGCAATTGCGACTGGTATGACATCGGCGGCGGCGAAGCCGGACACACCGCCCATCACCCCGCCGATCCCAACATCGTTTATGCGGGTGAGTATGGCGGCATCATCACACGCTTCGATCGGCGGACCCGGCAGGTCCGCAATGTCAGCATCTATCCCTTCAATCCCTCCGGCCATGGGGCGGCCGACCTTCGCTACCGCTTTCAGTGGACCGCGCCCATTCACGTGTCCACGCACGACCCGCGCGTCGTCTACCATGGCTCCAACGTCCTCTTCAAGACCAGCGATGCCGGTGAGCATTGGCTGCCCATCAGCCCCGACCTCACCCGCAACGACCGAGCGAAACAGAAATGGGCCGGCGGCCCCATTACCGGCGACAATACCGGCGTCGAAGTCTACGACACGATCTTTGCCATCGCCGAATCGCCCAAGCAGAAGGACCTTCTTTGGGTAGGAAGCGACGATGGCCTCGTGCACGTCTCGCGCGACGGCGGCAAGAACTGGTCGAATGTCACGCCCAACATTAACGGCATCCCGGAATGGGGCACTGTGGACTTGATCGAGGCGTCACCCTTTGAGGCTGGAACTGCCTATGTGGTCGTGGATGCACATCGCCTGGACGACATGCACCCGTACTTGTACAAGACCACCGACTACGGCAAGACCTGGAAGGACCTGGCAGCCAACCTGCCCCAGGACATTTTCCTGCATGCGATCCGTGAGGATCCGAAGCAGAAGGAGCTCCTCTATGTCGGCACGGAGCACGGCATCGCCTACACCAAGGACGACGGCAAAACCTGGACGCAGCTCAAGCTCAATTTGCCGACCGTGGCCGTGCATGACCTGGTCGTCAAAAACAATGATCTGGTGGTGGGAACCCACGGCCGGTCGATCTGGATTTTCGACGATCTTACCCCAATCCGCGAGATGTCGCCGCAAGTCGCCCAATCTGAGGCACGCCTTTTCCCCACTCAACCTGCCATTCGCTGGCGACTCGAACGCCCACTTTCCAGACCCGCAATCGGCGCCAATTCGCCGGAAGGCGCGATTATCAACTACTTCCTGAAGGACAAGCCGAAAGAGCGCATCAGCCTGGACATCCTCGATTCCCGAGGCGAACTGGTCGACACGCTCAAGAGCAAGCCCAAACCGAAGGGTGAGAAGAAGGAAAGCCCCGGAGCCGGCAAGGGCCCGGAAGCGCCCGCGACGACAGAGGCCGACGACGACGAGGAAGAGGAGGGATCCGGCGAAGGCGACTACGATGCGGAGGAGGGCGCTGTCGCCAAGAAGACCGTATTGCCGACGGAGAAGGGTGTGAACCGGGTGGCCTGGAACTTGCGCTACAAGGGGGCAGAGAAAATCAAGGGCGCCAAGGTAGACACCGGCGCGCCCGACGTCGGCCCACTGGTCAATCCGGGTGTTTTCACCGTCAAGCTGAAGGTAGGAGCCAAGGTCCTTGCGACTGCCGTAACGGTCCTGCCCGATCCGCGCATGCATCTCTCGACCTCGGAGGCGGAGGAGCAGCTCAAGATGGTGCTGGCCCTCCGGGACGATTTGAGCCGGGTAACGCGCATGGCGAATCAGATTCGATCGATCAAGAAGCAGCTTGAAGCTAGAAACGAACTGCTCAAGGGCAATCTGAAAACGGAATCTCTTGTCAAGCCGGGCAAGGAACTGATCAAGAAACTCGACGCCCTGGAAGAGAAACTGCACAATCCCAAGGCCCAGGTGACTTACGACATCCTGGCCCAACGCGGCGGCGCCAAGCTCCTCTCCCAGTTCGCCTTTTTGTATGAGAACGCCAAGGACGCGGACGGCGCGCCCACGCAAGGCATGCGCGAAGTTTATGCCGAGGACGCCCATGCCTTGCAGCAATGCGCGACGGAGTTGAATGCTCTCTTGGGCGGGGAACTCACCAAGATCAACGAGACGGCAAAAGTCCTCGCCATCCCCAATATCATCGTGAAAGAGACCAAGCAAGAGACCACCAAGAAACCATAGCGTTATCAGACATTTGCCAAGGCAGGCCGCGGCTGTTGCTTGCTCCGCACGATTCCGTGGCCTGTTTCACAGGAGACCTCCCTCATGCACCGCTCCCTGCCTGCCATCCTTCTCACCTTCTTGTTTCTTCTCTCTTCGGTTCGAGCTGCCGACGATTACAAACTCGGCCCTGATTCCCAGGAACATCCTGGGATTCCCAAGGGAAAGGTGACGAAATACACCTGGACGAGCAAGATCTTCGACGGCACCGTGCGCGATTACTGGGTCTACGTGCCCGAGCAATACGATCCCAAGCTGCCCGCCAACGTCATGGTCTTTCAGGACGGCGTGGCCTACGTCAATCGCGAGGGGTCTTTCCGCGTACCGGTCGTGTTCGATAACCTCATCGCCAAAAAAGTGCTTCCGGTTACAATCGGAATCTTCATCAATCCGGGCAGCTTTCCGGCTACGGAACCCGGCCAGAAACCGCGCAGTAACCGCAGTTTCGAGTACGACACGCTCAGCGACCAGTATGCCCGTTTTCTGGAAAAGGAAATCTTGCCGGAGGTGGCCAAGGATTACAACCTGCGCAAGGACGCGGAAGGCCGAGCCATCTGCGGCATCAGCTCGGGGGGCATCTGCGCATTTACGGTCGCCTGGGAGCGGCCCGACCTTTTCAGCAAGGTCCTGAGCCACGTCGGCAGTTTTACCAATATTCGCGGCGGCGACGTCTATCCCGGACGCATCCGCAAGACGCCGCACAAGCCAATTCGTATATTCTTGCAAGACGGGGCAGGGGACCTTGACAATGAACACGGCAACTGGCCGCTCGCCAATCAGCAGATGGCCAAGGCGTTGAAATTCGCCAAATACGACTATCAATTCGTCTATGGCGATGGCGGCCACAACGGCAAACAGGGCGGCGCCATCCTGCCGGACTCGCTTCGCTGGCTCTGGGCCGAGCGCAAGGAGGAACGGCCCAAATCTGCGGAGCACAAGGTCATACCACTGTGGCCGCAGGGCGCACCAGGTGCCGTGGGTGACGAGGCAGCGGACAAGCCGAGCCTGACAATTTATTTGCCTCCCGCAGAGATTGCAACCGGCACCGCCGTCGTCGTTTGCCCGGGCGGCGGCTATGGCGCGCTGGCGGTCGATCACGAGGGGAGACAGCCGGCCGAGTGGCTCAATTCCCAGGGAATCGCCGCGTTCGTCCTCAAGTACCGCATCGCCCCGCGTTATCATCATCCCGCCCCGGTGCAGGATGCGCAGCGTGCCCTGCGCACGGTCCGTGCCAATGCAACACAGTGGAACGTGCACGCTGATCGCATCGGCATCTGGGGCTTTTCCGCGGGCGGCCACCTGGCGTCGACAGCGGGCACCCATTTCGACTTGGGAATCACTAGCGCAGAAGACCCGATTGACCGCGTGAGCTGCCGGCCGGACTTTCTGATCCTGTGCTATCCAGTGATCACGTTTACGGCGACACCGACCACACACATGGGTTCCCGGCAAAACCTGCTCGGCAAAGAACCTGATCCGAAACTAGTCTTAAATCTCTCGAACGATACGCAGGTCACCACGGCGACACCGCCGACGTTTCTTTTCCATACCAATGAGGACAAAGGCGTGCCGTCGGAGAATAGCGTGCTCTTCTACACAGCGCTGCGCAAGGCTGGGGTTCCCGCCGAGCTTCACATTTACGAGAAAGGCCCGCACGGTGTTGGCCTGGCACCTGGCAACCCGGTGCTCTCCACATGGACGGGACGGCTCAAGGATTGGTTGGAAGGACGGGGGCTTTTGAAGAGACAGTGACGAGGTTGGGATTCGCGGAAGGCGGCGGGGCTCGGAACACGAGTTGTACTGGCAGTCTTGGATGGTGAGGGCTGCGGTGCGCATCGCTCTGATTCAACAGCATGCGACGGAGGACAAGGAGGAGAATGTTGCGCGCGGACTGGCTGCGCTGCGGACCGCCGCGGGGGAGGGGGCCCAAGTAGCCTGTTTCGCCGAGCTCGCCTTCGAGCCATTTTATCCGCAACGGCCCGCCCAAGGCTCCGTCCTTGACTTGGCGGAGACAGTGCCCGGTCCCATGACGGAACTGTTCGCAACGGAGGCGGCGCGGCTGGGACTTGTGGTCATCTTGAATCTCTTCGAGCGCGAGAGAGAACGGGGCTTCGATTGCTCGCCGGTGATCGACGCGGACGGTGAGCTGCTGGGCAAGACGCGCATGATCCACATCACGGATTACGCCTGTTTCCACGAACAGGGATACTATACGCCGGGAGACACCGGGGCCCCGGTCTATCGCACTCGAGCCGGAGCAATCGGCGTGGCGATTTGTTATGATCGTCACTTTCCTGAGTACATGCGCGCCCTGGCACTGAACGGGGCAAACCTAGTAGTCGTACCACAAGCCGGCGCGGTGAGCGAATGGCCGGAAGGACTCTACGAGGCTGAAATGCGCGTGGCCGCGTTTCAGAATGGCTACTTCGTCGCCCTGTGCAACCGCGTCGGCAAAGAGGATTGTTTGACGTTTGCAGGGGAATCCTTTGTCTGCTCGCCGGATGGCAAGGTGTTGTGCCGGGCACCTGAGGGCAAGGATTCTATGCTCTACGCAGATCTCACACTGACCGAAGCCTCCAACTCCCATGCACGCCGGCTGTTTCTGCGCGACCGGAGGCCCGAACTTTACGCAAGCTGGTTGGCCGAGCGTCGACGTTGATCGCCGTAAGGACGGTCGGGATTCGAGCTCGCATGAGAATACCCGCCATGTCGAACTCAAAGAAAAGCACCGAGGCCGGCATGATGCTCCATATTGCCCCCCGGCATAGCGGCGCCTCAGAAAGTTCGCCTCCCTCAGGGAGACGGCCGCTGCCGATGCGTTCGCGCTCAATCGCCTTGGGATCACGCGCTGATCCTCGCCCGGTCTAGGAAGAAAGGTTCCAGGATTTACTTCGTCGAGGTTGCAGCCCATGACAACCCCTGCACCGACTTATCCGAAAACCTTCGCGACAACCGAATCGTTCGCCCAGGGCCTTGACGCTAACGACCCGCTGCGCCACTACCGCGATCAATTCCATCTCCCCAGGGGAGCCGACGGCAAACCCCTCATCTATTTCTGCAGCCACTCGCTGGGCTTGCAGCCGCGAACCGTTCAGTCGCTGATGGCGCAGGAGCTGCAGAACTGGGCAGAATTGGGAGTGGAAGGACACTTCGAAGGTAAGACCCCGTGGTACACCTACCAGGAGTTGCTTCGAGATTCGGCTGCCCGCCTTGTCGGCGCCAAGGCGGACGAGGTCGTTTTCATGAACGGCCTCACCGTCAATTTGCATTTGCTGATGACGACGTTCTATCGGCCGGATTCCCGTCGGTACAAGATTCTGATGGATGAGCCGACTTTTCCCTCAGACCTTTACGCGGCGAAATCGCAATTGTCGCGTAAAGGTTTGGATCCCGCGGAGGCGCTGTTAACGATCAAGCCTCGGCCTGGCCGACACACGATTTCCGTCGAGGAGATCGAGGACTTTTTGGAGGCCCGCGGGCGAGAGACGGCCCTTGTACTCTTGAGCGGCGTCAATTTCCTGACAGGGCAATGGTTTGATATGCCAAGGATCACGGCAGCCGCCAAGCGACAGGGCTGCGCCGTTGGCTTCGATCTCGCTCATGCCGTCGGCAATGTGCCCTTGCACTTGCATGATTGGCACGTCGATTTTGCGGTATGGTGCACTTACAAGTATTTGAATAGCGGACCGGGAGCAGTCGCAGGTTGCTTCGTTCACGAACAGCATGGCCGTAACATCGCCCTGCCGCGCCTCGCCGGCTGGTGGGGTAACGACCCGGACACACGTTTCCAGATGCAGCTCCAACCCGAGTTCGTGCCTCAGTTCGGCGCCGATGGCTGGCAGGTGAGCAACCCTCCAATTTTCGCCCTGGTTCCGATCCGCGCCTCGCAAGCTCTCTACGACGAGGCAGGAATGCCTGCTCTGCGCGCCAAATCGGAGTGCCTGACGGCTTACCTCCTGTATCTTCTGGATCAATTTCCGCTGGGGGAATTTGAGGTTGTGACTCCGCGTGATCCGGCCCAACGTGGATGTCAATTGTCGCTCCTGGTGCGCAATCATCCCAAGGAGCGCTTGGAAGCCCTGGGCAAGTCGGGCGTCGTTGGCGACTTTCGCGAACCGAATACCATTCGTGTCGCCCCGGCGCCGTTTTACAACACGTTTCAGGAAGTGTGGCGCTTCGCCCAAATCCTCGGCCAGCAGGTGGCGTGACAATTTCGATTTGCTACCAGAGGAAGCCACTCATGATCTACGACATTTCTCCAGCATTGTCGGAAAGGCTTAAAGTCTGGCCGGGCGATACGCCGCCGAAACGCCGGATTCTCTTCGACATGACGCGCGGCGACAACATCACCCTATCTTCTCTCGACGCGACGGTTCACCTTGGCGCTCACGCTGATGCTCCAAGCCACTACGGGTTGGGCGCGCCAGCCATCCACGAGAGAAGCTTGGACTATTATTTGGGGCCATGTCAGGTAATCAAGGTTTCAGTTCCCCGCGGAGTATGCATAACACCGAAGCTGCTTTCCATGCAAATCGGCGCAGAGCGCGTCCTGCTCGCTACGAATACCTATCCCGACCCGGAACGGTTCAATGAAGATTTCGCGTCCCTGACGCCCGAGTTGGTCGAGATGTTGCATTCGCGAGGAGTCAAACTGATCGGCATTGACACGCCCAGCGTCGATCCATTCTCCTCGAAAGAGCTGCCCGCTCACCGGATGTTTCTGAAATGCGACATGGCCATTCTGGAAGGAATCGTCTTGAAAAACGTGCCTCCCGGCATGTACGAGCTGATTGCCTTGCCGCTCAAACTGGTCGATTTCGATGCCAGTCCTGTCCGAGCGATTCTCCGCACGCTTCCCGAACGTTCTGCTTAGCTACTTGCACTGCGATAGGAGCGTAGGGCGTATCGAAAAAACTTTCGGCTGACAAAGAGCAGGACGAGCGCCACAGCAGCGGTGAAGACGACGAGCGCGGGATCGTCGAGGAACTTGACCATCAAGCGCGCGGGGACATTGACCACCAGCAGGATCGGCACCACGAATGAGAAGAACCAGCCCATGGGCGACGCCCATTTGCCGGAGAAGATCTCCCTCGGGTAGCGCATCAAGCTGGTGAAGAGCCACCAGAGCTCGTAGAGACTTTGGTTGCGTTTGAACCATACGGACGCGGAGGTTAACAGCAGCAACATGCTGTAGGCGATGGCTGAGCCGCAGGCGAACATCAGCAGAAAGACCAGCGCTCGCGCGGGATCGAACGGCCAATCAAGTTTGTAGAGGGCAATGCCCATCACAGCGGCGCCCATGAAAACGTTTGCCATGCTCGACCAGTCGATGTCGCGGCAGGTCACCAGGAATTGTTCGTCGATCGGTTTGAGCAAGTAGAAGTCGAGGTCGCCTGTCCGCACCAGCTCGGCAAACTCGCTGCAATTGGCGAGGAACAGGGCCTCGATCAGACCCGCGAGTGCGAAATAGCAACCAACGAAGAAGAGGTACTCCGGCTCCGTCCAACCGCCCACATTGGTCGTCTTGCCGAAGACTGTCTTGTAGAAGGCAAGCAGTATGCCCAGCCAGAGAACCTCCACGAACAGCTTGACGAGAAAGTTCACCCGAAAGCTCAGCTCCCGAGCCAGGCCGTACCGGCCCAGGGCGAAGTAAAGACGCAAGTAGCGTGTAAGGACTTGCAAAGAGAATCAACCTCCGAAGGCACTGTAGCGTTTCAAGCCGAGCCGGTAGAGCCAGCGCGCCAGAGCGATGAAGACGACGCCCCAAACGAATTCAGCCAGCAGGCCACGCACAAGATCCGCGCCCTGGATCTTGCCAAGAAAAACGGCAGCGGGAAAGTAGGCCATGTATTGAAACGGCATCGCCTTGAGGACGGCCGCCCAGAAGGGAGGCAGCAAATCGAGTGGGAACAGCTGTCCCGACACGAAGAAGTTCAGCGTATTGACCACGTACAAGAGCGACGTGACTTCCAGAAACCAGAACCCGATCATGCCAATGCTTGCCTCGAAGAAAAAGCCGACTGCAAATGCCAGGAACAAAGAGCACAGGTAGGCTGCGAGGGTTAGCAAATCCGGCAGTCTGTCGAAATACTCGCGACAAAGAAAAAACAGAAGGGCATAAGGCAAGGAGGATGTGGCGATGTAAGCAATCTTGTGAGCGCCGCGGTAGGACGCCAGATATCCAAGCATGTCGATGGGCTGAAGCAGGTATCGCTTGAGTTGGCCGTCTCGGATATCGCGCGCGATCCCCGCCGCAAGGCCCGGCATGCTCGAAAACATCCGGCTTATGTGGACGAGCAGCAAATAGGCGATCATCTCGTGCAGGCTGAAACCCGCGATGGGCTTCTCCCCGGCGCCGGCGTAGATGGCTTGCCAGAGCAGAATGGTTGTCACCATCGGCAGGAAGCGCAAGATGGTGGAGAGAAAGAAATCGCCGCGATACGTCAAGCGCTCGATGAGCGAGACGCGCAGGATGTTGCCGTACTTCCGCGCAATGCGAACGATTCGCGCTTCCTTGATCGAGCGCACGTCTTCTTCCGTTTCGCGCCCGCGCTCTTCAACCGCATCGTCCACGTCATGAGGACTGGCTACTGGCTTCATGTTGAACGCGTGCCTCCTCGAAGACGCGAGCAATGACCTGGTCCAGCGGCGGATCCTGTACGCTCATATCCACGACCGTATACCGTTCGAGTATCGCACCCAGAACTTCCGGAACGCGCGTACGCTCGACCTTGAGATCGACGACTGGCCCTTCGCTATGAGTCACCTCGCCAAAGCTCTCCAGATCCGTCGGAACGCCATCGTTCTCGAAGTGCAATTTGACGAGCTTGGACTTGCCAAACTGTTCGGAAATCCGCGCCAGCGGCCCATCGTAAATCACCCGGCCGTGGCTGATGACCAGCACGCGCGCGCAGAGCGCTTCCACGTCGCGCATGTAATGGCTGGTCAACAGCATCGTCACGCCATAGCGGACGTTGTAATCCTTCAAGCAGCGCTGAATCGTGGCCTGGGCTACGACGTCAAGACCAATGGTCGGCTCGTCGAGCAGCAGAAGTTGCGGCTGGTGGAGCAGGGCGGCGATCAGCTCCATCTTCATGCGTTCGCCCAGCGATAGCTCGCGCACCGGTTGATCGGTGAGCTTGCTGACGCCGAACAGCTCGGTGAGTTCGCCAAGTGTGCGCGTGAATTGCGCTCGCGACAGCGAATAGATCTCGCGATGGAGTTGGAAGCTGTCCGCCGCAGGCAGGTCCCACCAGAGTTGGTTTTTCTGGCCCATCACCAGCGAGAAGCGCCGGCGAAACTCGTCGGCACGGTCCCACGGCGTGAAGCCGAGCACCTGGGCCGAGCCTTGCGTCGGATAGATGAGCCCCGAAAGCATTTTGAGGGTTGTTGTCTTGCCGGCGCCGTTGGGACCCAGAAAAGCGACCATTTCTCCTGGCTCAATCGCAAAGCTCACGTTATCGACGGCCCGAACTTCCTTGTATTCCCTGCGAAAAAGGCTGCGCACGGCGCGGAGGAAGCCCTCCTTTTTCTGCGTGACGCGATAGATCTTCGTGAGTCCGTGAGCCTCGATGATCGGCATGGAAATCCTGCATTCGGTCGAGCAGCGCTACCCCGGTGAATTGTACGGGACAGGGCCAGTAGCTGCTTGGCTGGTCAAGGAGCGATGGCGGGCGAAGCCCGTGGCGGACCGGTGAGTGGACGCTATTCAAAAGACAACCAGACCTTTTGCGGCGAACCCTTGATCCAGGGCTGCCAAAATGCTATACTACTGCCTCGATGATTTACCTGAGGACGGGGCGCAAAGAAACTCCAGCTTGCCCCATTGCGTTTGCTTTCCTCATTCTCCGCTTGGTTTTCTTCGTGCGGAGCCTGGTTTCCAATTCGCCCTTTAGTCCGATAGATTCGCGGCGCCAGGTTCCAGCATCTATGTCAATCAACCCCTGATTCTTTGTAACCGAATTTTTTTCGACAGAGGTCAAGAAAGACCGTTTGCATGTCGTATTCCTTGGCAACGCTCTGGCACGAACGGAATCGCTGTCCGGCGGGAATCCTGGCGGTCGCGTTCAGCGCGCTCCTGATCGCCTTGCAATCTGGATTATTGCCAGATCTTTTCTCGATTAATTCATTCCCGACTGGCGCTTCGCGGTTTGGCGGCTTTGCGCGAGGCTGCATTTCCAGGGTATCCCGGGGGCCACTCTGAGCATTCGCCCAAGCGGCAAATTCGCTGCCGTGCTATCTGATTTAGGAGGTTCGATATGTCCTGCGGCAAACGCGTGCTGCGCGGGCGACATCTGATGCGATCGTTTGGGACGGGCGAGACGGCCACGAAGGCCCTCGACAACGTTTCCCTCGATCTGTACCAAGGCCAGATTGCTCTGCTTATGGGCCCTTCCGGCAGCGGCAAATCTACCTTGCTCTCCGTCCTGTCGGGACTTCTGAAGCCTGATTCCGGAAAGGTGACGGTGTTTGGCGAAGACCTGTGGGCCATGTCGGAAGGCGACCGCGAACGATTCCGTCTCCGCTATTTCGGTTTCATTTTCCAGGGCTACAACCTGTTCCCCGCGCTGACCGCCCGCCAACAGCTGGAAATGGTGCTGCGCTGGGGCGAAGGCGCTCCCTACAAGGAGGCACGCTGGCGGACCGATGAGATGCTTTCGCGCCTGGGCATTGCCAAGAAAGCGCATCTCCGTCCAGCGCAACTTTCGGGAGGGGAAAAGCAACGTGTCGCCATCGGCCGAGCCTTGATCAAGCAGCCGGCTTTCTGCTTCGCGGACGAGCCGACCGCCGCCCTCGATTGGGCGCACGGCGAGCAGGTGATTGAATTGCTTCGCGCCGCGGCACGCGAACAAGAGGCCACGATCCTCGTCGTCGCCCACGACGCGCGCATCGTGCCCTATACCGATCTGGTACTTCATCTGCAAGATGGCAGCCTGGAGGATCCGACAGCGGGCACTGAGCAACGGCTGAGGAGCGTCTCATGAGACGCCCCCGCGCATGCAACGTGGGCCACGACCACTTGCAGCGCGTGCAGGATCAACGCAAGGCGCTGGCCAAAACTGGGTGGAATTCCGCGCTTTGTTTGATGATCAAGGCGTGGCGGACGGGATCGTAGGCGATGGTGCCCGTACCCCCGTTTGCAACCCAGCTCTCCGGGGCGACGGTCGATTGGACCAGCTCGATCAAGGCCGCTGCCTGGAATACATTCGTGGCCAGTTCGCCGACATAGTAGACTTGAGTCCGCATCATATGCGCAGCCTGGGTTGGCGACACGACCTGGATCACTTCATCCTTGATGACGTAAGTCAGCCCCAAGTCACCCAAAATCTTATGCAGGCCAGTGCGCACCGTGACTTCCTTCAGGTTCAGCGTCACGGGGCTGTCGTAGGTGACGCCGATCTCATCCAGCGCCGTCTTGTCGAGAACGATGGTCTGTCCTATTCGATCCTGAATGTAATCGATCACATCCTGAAACCGGCTGTTTGTAAACTTGAGAGAAATGGTCGAATTGAGCGCCCGCAGGAGACTCTGCTCCTTCGCGGTCGTGGGGACTTCACCCGAGGAACGCTTCGCAGTGCGTGCCTTCCAGTCCTTGGGGTATTCGACATCGCCCTTGGGAATGATGGTGGCCTTGTCCGCCTGAGCCAAGGCGCCGGCGACGCCTCGTTGCTGCTCCTGTTGGGATTGCCGGCTCGCGTTTAGTTGATTGGTAGTGTCGGCGAGGCGGCTGGCGGCCTGGGTCGCTGGATTGGGTGTGCGCGCCGCCACGTCTGCCGCCTGGCGACTGGCCGCCTCGAGCTTACCTTCGCTTTGCAATTTCTTGATGCCGTCAAGCAGCTGCCGAGTCATCTCCTGCTCGGTCAGCCGCTGGCTGTCGGCAGTGCGCTTGGCAGCCGACCGGAGGCTGCGCTTGAGTCGATCTACGGAATCGTCCTTGCTTTTGCCCGGCTCCTGCGTTGGAGCCGTAGAGGCCACAAGGAGGCCTGCCAGGGCCACCCAAACGGCAGTGGTGACTAATCGGGAGCCGCGTCGAGATGTCGAATCCACGGTCGCCTCCTGAGGTACGAGACGCACCAAAACTCAGGTACTTCCCTAATTCGAGTCTAACGAAGTTGGGCGACCGCGTCTATGCGCGAGACGCGAAGGAGCCGTAGGCCCTGCCAGGCCTCGCGCGCAATTAGTCCAAGCCTATAAGGCCAGTCGCTCTACTACTTGCTTGCGAGGGTGTCATCACTCACCGGAAGCTCGAAGCAGGCCATCTCTTCGCCATTGCGAATAAACAGCTTGCCGTGAGCAACGACCGGATGGTTCCACGTCTTGCCCGCGATGGCCTTGAAGCGAGCCAACTCCTTATGCTGGTCTGGGTTCGCTTCGACCAGGGCGACCTCGCCTTTTTCCGTGACGATCAGCAACAAGCCTTGGTCGACCAGCAGAAGCGCCTGCCCGTGCTCATAGCCGCGCGCCCGCCATAAGCCTTTCCCATCCGCCAGCCTTACGCATGTGAAGAACATCCCATCGAAGCCGTAAATGTGCTCCTCGTAAACAACCAGGTCGTTGTAATAAGGCTTAATGGAGGTTTTCTCCCAGAGGAACTTGTTTGCCCAGTTACTACCATCCTGAGTGAGTTTAACGAGGCGCGACCCTTGCCCTGCGTTGCCGAACAGGACCTCCGAATCGTTGATAAGAGCGGGTTGAGCGACGCCTGCCATCTGTACTAACTGCCAGTCGTGGTGCCAAACGATACGGCCGTCAGTCGGGTCGAGTGACGTGAGCCCCATGTTGGTCGACATGAGCGCCTGGTCCAGGCCGCCAAAGTGAGCTGGATGTGGTGAACTATAACTTTCCCGTCCTTCGCCCGACGACCAGGCAAGCTCTCCGGAGGCGGCACGGTAGCCCAGTACGCTTTTTCCGTCGGGCCCACCGGCGAAGACCATGACGATCCCGCGCGCGACCAACGGGGACGAGGAAAAGCCCCACTCCGGCGGCTTGCCGCGGCCCGAGTCCTTGAGAATGTCACGCGCCCAGATTGAGTTTCCCGTCGCCGCGTCGAGACAGTTGAGCGTGCCGTTGGCGCCGAGAGTGTAAAGCCGGCCGTCGTGAAACGTCGGCGTGGCGCGCGGGCCAGCCCCGCCGATAGTTTCAAAGAAGCGGGTGTCGTCGCCATGCTTCCATAATTCCTTGCCCGTGGCGGCCTGGTAGCAAACGACGTCCTCCTCCTGGCCCCGTTGCTCCTGCGTATAAAGGCGATCACCAACGACAGCGAAGGAAGACCAGCCCGGCCCGATGCCATGCTTCCAGAATTGACGCGGCGGCGTTCGCTTCCAGTCCGTGGCAATCCGGACACCAGTCAAGCGGCTGTCGCGGTTGATCCCGCGGAAGCCCGGCCAGTCGCCTGCCTGCAATTGCAGCTGGGCGCCGCCCGGCTCCGTAGTTGCGGGAGCAGCAGCGTCCTTTATGGACGCTCAGCTCCGCGAGAAATCTCTCTTCGGGAGTGGGGCTCCAGCGCCAGCTTACGTCCGGAACAAACGCACCGTTGACGCCATCGACCCGGAGACACGCGCAATAACACCAGGCCAGCAGAATGGAGGCGAAGATTCCCAGCCGGCGCAGCGGCCAACGCAGGCGCGACGACGCCTCGAGCCAAACGATCCAGAATGTCGTTGCCAGCGGCAAGCCACGGACGATCGGTCCGTAATATCGAAAGTTAAAGGTGGCGTGGTAGAGAGGATACATGGCAACGCCGCTGACGACGAAAAAGCCAAGAACCATCAGCCGGTCTCTCCAGGGCGCCCGGCTGGCGAACAACCACCACAATGCAATTGCCGCCGCTCCAAGGGGAGCACCATTCACCATCAGGGCCAGCTGTTCCGGCGTCCCCGGCCTGATCCAGCCTGGGACAGTGATGACGAGCCACTGGATCACGATGATGACCACGGCAGGCCAGAGACGCAAGCGCGCTGCCGCCGCAGGAGAAGTTGCAAGAGTAACGGTTCCGGCAGCAGCCGGCGCTGGTTGAGGCAGGTGCTGAACGGGCTGAACTTGCGAACTCGTGTCGCTCATGGGAAACTCCTCATGGAAGAGTTGGTCCTGCTCCTAGTGTAATATTCCCTAGACCGGTACATAATGTACCGGTCCATATTTCTCTGTCAAGCCTTTTGTTCACGAAAGCAGATTGGTTTGCATTCATGATCGACGCTCAAGAATTGGCCCGTCTGGTGGCGGAATTCGGCAAGATTTATACGCGCAGGGTCTGGTCGGAAATCGGCAAGGCAGGGACAACGCCGGCTCGGGCTCGATTGCTGGCAGCCTTGCAGTGCCAGGGAAGCCGCATGATGAGCGAACTGGGTGCAGAGCTTGGCGTTACCCCGCGCAGCGTTACCAAGCTGGTGGACAGCCTGGAAGCTGAAGGGCTCGTCGCGCGGCATGCGCACCCCTCCGACCGCCGGGCAACTCTTGTAAGCCTTACGGATAAGGGCGTCCTGGTTGGCAAGGAGAGCGCCTTGGCTGATCATGCAGCGGCGGCTTGGCTGTACGAACAGCTGGGACCTGCTGATCGTCAGCACCTTGCGCGCATTCTGCGCAAGCTCCTCGCCACGCTCGGGATGGTTCTCTTTTGCGCTAGCCGCGTTCTTTAATCGGCGCACACAGCTTGTTGGAGCGTGCTGAATGACGGGTCTGTCTCTCTGCCCCGAAGAGACCTCCTGATTCAGCTCGCTCTCAGCAAGCTCTCTCACTTCTTCAGAAGTTTTCCAAGAGTCTTGGGAATAAACGTCGCGCGCGGCCGGTCTTGATGACTCTTGTGACTGCCTCGACCTTATCGCAGTGCAGGCTTGGCGGTAGGGAGTTCCGGGAGCTGCGCGGGCGGGCTGGGTGGAACAGACTTTCGGGAGTGGCCTTGGCAAGCTGGAATTTCGGCAAGAGGGAAATGGCAGAGCATTGGCAGAGTTCGGCAACCGCAACGCTCTCAGGGTCAAGAAAAAGGCGCGAATGCTCAGCCGCCGCGCGGTCGCCGGATGTATTTCTCCAGGATCGCCTTGGCTGCCGTCGAGGTGTCGGCGGAAAGCGTCTTGGCGGGTTTGGATTTATCTGGTTCTGCCTTCTCCTTCTCGCCCTCTTTCGACGATTCCCCTTCAGGAGTTGGGAGCATTTCCATTATCGTGCTGCCGCTCGCGATCGCAGCGCTGTCGATGGCAGTATCGCTCGAGCCACTAGTTTCCGTTCCTTCTTGCAAGGAGAGGAGCAGGGCGGCGGCATCATCTTCCTCGCCGCCAGTCGGGGACGCTTTCGTCGGCGGCATGGGGGTCGGCTTGTCAACGGGAGTCTCTGTCTCCAACAACACACGGAACAGGAGTGGTCCGACCTTCAGTTGATCGCCGTTGGTCAATTCCCGCTCGGCCGTGATTTGCTCGTCGTTGACAAACGTTCCGTTTGTGCTCTTGAAGTCGCGCACGAACGCTTGCTTCCCCTTGATCAGGATAGCGCAGTGCCGCTTGCTGATCAGCGGGCTTGCGGGCCGCAAATTACATTGGGGATCACGCCCAATGAGCAGTTGGGGCATCGTGACTGGGATGTTCTTCCCTTCCGATTTCCCCTGCGTCAGAACGATAAGACTAAGTTTCATCGGGTTTGGCCCCACCCCATTGTGAGCAGAGAGACTGTCTATCGTCTCATCGGCTTCCGGCCCCGGGAACTCAGAAGGATCCAAGCGTTACGGGGTGCAGTAGAGTGTCTTAGTTCCGATCTAGACCAATATTAAGAGTCGAGTCCCAACGATCCAGACCAGGCCGGCACCGCAGAGAGAAAGGGCGAAGGGGTCAAGGGGATCAAGCTGTCGCAAGTCTATGCATCTCTTGGTGTTCTGCCGAGCCCCTCAGACATCGGCAAAAGCGGGGACTGCTTCTCTATGTCTTTTATTTCTCGTCCACAAGCCATGAGAACTGTCCCAATTTTACGCCTAGTCTACGCGCGGGCCGCGCGGTTTTCAACAGAAAAAGCGCATAAAGTCCATTCCCCTCCAACTCTTAACACAGTCCTAGAAAAAGCTTCTTATTCTGACACTAACTATTATATCACAATTGCCCACTCTCCTAATCGAACAAAAGCCCTTGCTGATTGCCGGGACGCCGAAAAAACGCGGTCGATAACTGAAGTCTCTCTCCACCGATTCCGGCCTTGCGGCAGGCAAGTGTGTAGAGATCGTGAATGGCCGTCGCCAGCGTGCCTTCACCTTTCATCCTTGAGCCAAAGCGTGGGTCGTTCAGCTTCCCCCCGCGGATCTCCCGGATTCGGCTAAGTACTTTGTCTTTCTTCTCGGGAAAGTGCTGTTCCAGCCAGCGTTCGAAAAGAGGAGCGACACCGAAAGGCAGGCGGATGGTTATGTAACCTGCAAACCGAGCTCCCGCACTCGCGGCTGCATTGATGATCGCCGGCAATTCATGGTCGGTCAGTCCTGGAATGACGGGCGCGACCATTACTCCGGTAGGGACGCCCGCCCGCGCCAGCTCTTCGAGCGCGTTGAGCCGGCCACTTGGCTGTGCAGCCCTCGGCTCCAGAACCCGGCTCAAATTGCCGTCGAGCGAGGTCACGGACAAGAAGACAGCCGCCGCATCATGCCTGGCCAATTCACCCAGCAAGTCCGCATCGCGGGTCACCAGGCGGCTCTTGGTCACGATCGTGACCGGGTTGCGAAATTCGGCAAGGACTTCCAGGCAGCGCCGGGTCAGCTTCAGCCGACGCTCTACGGGTTGGTAGGGATCCGTCACGCCGCTTAGCGACAGAACCTGTGGTTGCCATTTGCGCGACGACAGCTCCTGGCGCAACAGCTCCGGTGCTTCTTCCTTCACCATGATTCGGCTTTCGAAATCGAGTCCGGAGGAGAAGCCCAGGTATTCATGCGTGGGTCGTGCGTAACAATAGATGCAGCCGTGCTCGCAGCCGCGGTAGGGATTGATGCTGGCATCGAAACCAACATCGGGGCTGTCATTTGTGACGATGATCGTGCGCGAAGTGTCCTTGTAAAACTGCGTGGTAGGCGCTGGGCTCTCCGGCTCTACATCCTCAGGGTCTGTTTCATAGAAAACTCGCTCGAATCGGTTCGCCGGGTTGTGTCCGGCCCCCCGCCCATGGACGAGATCCAACTTCTCTTGCATTACCGTACCTTGAGGGACAACTGCCAATCATATCCAGGAGAAGGCAAGATTGGGACGAGCAGCCTGTCAGCGCTGCTTGCCGCCTAGATTCTTGAGCTTGGCCTCGGCCCGATCCGCTTCCTCAGGGCTGATGAGACCATCACCATCGCTGTCGATTCGCTGAAATTCTTCCTTCCTGCCGAGGAACTCGCGCATCGAGACATAACCGTCGCCGTTCCGGTCCATTCTCTGGAACCAAAGCGGCCCCTTGGAGATCGCGGCACGCCGCTCCGTCCTGGCTCGTGCCATGGTGGCTGCGGCGGGAATCACGCCTCCAGATTGTCCTTGGCTCACATAGATGTCAAATTGATGCGGCAGCTCTTCCCGCTCCAGAAATCCGTCGTGATTCTTGTCCCATGGCTGAACCCGCGTCCAAGCCGAGCGCAGCTCGCGCTGACGCAGCCTGCCGTCATGGTGCGGGTTCATGAGGCTGAACAAACTGCGCCCGTGATCAGTTACGAGCAGCACGGCGGAACTGCCAACCGCTTTGCCTAGCAGGTCGACATAGGTGACCAGCTCCTCGCGGGTCAGTTTGCCATCGCCGTTACGGTCGGCCTGCTGAAACAACCCGCGCAGGGAAGGATCCCGATCAGCCTGCTTGGCGTCGAGAAATCCTCTCTTGAGCTTCTCATCCGCGGCGTCATACTGCGCCAGGATGATCTGCCTGGCCGATTTATAGGCGGGAGCCGTTCCCGTTTCGGCCCCGAGTTCGACGAGCGCGTCTCCGAAGGTCATCGAAAGAAATCCATTGTCGAGCTTGCGCAGGGCAGCATTGGCAACTGCCGCGACGTTCCCATTGAAATCGAGTGGAACCTGATCTTCGGTTACGTTGCCAAGTCGAATCGTCACCTCGGCATCCACCGGCTGAGACTTTAGAAAGCTCGCCAGCTCCTTGGCGTCCAGGAAACCGTCGTGATCCGCGTCCAATTGGTCAAAAACAGCTTTCTCCAAATTGATCTCGGTGCGGCTGAGTTTTTGGTCGTCGTCCTTGTCGTACTTGCTGATCAAGGGATAGGCTACACGGCTTGGAGAATCCGTGGGTCCCAGCAGAATGAAAGCGGAAGAGTCCGTCAGCACGACCGTCTTCTCCTGCTGCGACATGGCGCCGTTTGCCATCATATCGTTCGAACTCGGCAAAAGCTCTTCATCGCTGATCATCTCATCGTCGTTCAAATCAAGCTTGTGCAGCACAGTCGCGGCTCTGACCAGTTCGTCCTTGGAGAGTTTTTCATCTTTGTTGGCGTCGAGTTCGCGGAACAGGACATCCGTGAGCCCCTCTTCGTGGCTCGTCTCGTCGCGGATGAGCGCATAAAATGCTTCGACGCCGGAGATGCGATAGTAATTGGCCAGGCCGTCGCGCGTCACTTTGCCCCCCACCAGTGTGATACCCAGCTCCATGGCTGGACGATCCTTCGGGACGTTGGGATTGGAGTAATTGCCGCGCAGCATCTGGATCAACGTGGCCGGCTTGGGCGCGCGTTCGAGTTCCGCCTGACTCAAGACGCCGTCGCCGTTGGTGTCGAGATATTGAAAGAGACTGGTGAGGAATTCTTCCCAGGCGACGCGGAGAGGCTTGCCGTCGACACGTATGTGCAGGCGAATATAAACGGGACGGGTATCGCCCAGGAAAACAAGGTCCTGAACATCGCTGAGGGCCGGGGCAGACGTGTCAGGTCCACTCGCTGGAGGAGGATCCTCCGCCACTGCCAGCCAGGGCAGACATGCAATCGCCGCCGCAACCGCGAGGAGAGCGCGTTTCATGGCCGAATCTCCCGGACCTGTGCACCCGTCCCTCAAACCTTCGCCCTTGTGAGATCATGAACTCGTTGCATTATACCCCTTCCAGCGATGGAAGAGAACGGGCCGCGTCAGATGAACGACGGATCAAGCAAAACGCCAAATTGGCAGGCTGGTCAGATCCACGCTCTTGCGCCGATCCGGCGATTATCCGCGGCGCGCACCCTGCTCTTACCCTGTCCAGGCGGCTCCGCTGCGCTGTAAATCGGGCGCTCGCAGGCGATTGTCACTCATGCCGTAGGGCCGTGATCGGGTTCACGCGGGCAGCCCGGCGGGCGGGGTAGACGGCGGCTAACGTGGTTACCAGGGCCGCGAAGAGGGGCGCACCCACCAGCAGCCAAGCCGGCCAGACGAAGAGGGACCCCTGCAAGTCGAGCTTCATTCTGGATGAAACCAGCGATCGCGCCCAGCTATCGGCGGGCAATGATAAGGCCCAGCCGACCAGCAGACCGAGCAGCCCACCCGTCAGCCCGATTAGCGCGCCCTCCAACAAAAATATCGCCTGGATTTGGCCATGGCGGGCGCCGACGGCCTTCATCACGCCAATTTCCCTTGTCCGCTCCAGCACACTCATGAGCATCGTGTTGACGATCCCAATTGCCGCCACCATCAAGGCCACGATCGCGATGCAGCTCATCGCGGCGAAGAGCAGGAGATAGATGAACTGCTCTCGCTCGATAAGCTCCAGAAGAGAGGTAGTTTCAAGCCCAAGGTCGCGGATCGCCAACGTCACTTCCTTGACGTTGTCCAGGCTGTCTGTCTCTACCAGAGCGCGCGGCACACCGCCCTCGCGATTGGCAGAGACCTCAAAGAAAAAATCTGTCGCGGTCTGCACGGGCAGCACAACATCGACGTTTTCCGCCCACCATTCACGATAGCCTCGGGGATCTTCCTTGGCTGGTCCGCGCAGTACGCCGGCGATGGTGAAGTCGCGTGCGAAGATCTTCTCCTCGGCTCGGGGCGACGCTGCAGACGGCTTCAAGGCTTTCCTCAGGGAGTCCCTTTCAGCCGGTTTCAAATCGAGCTTGTCCAAAGCCCTGGGCAGCTGCTTGAGCACCTTGTCGAACAAATCCTGGTCTTCAGCGGCAACCTTGTCCTCGCCCAGGTTGAACAGCATTCTTAAAAAATAAGATTTGTTTACTCCTGTTCTGTATTCCACACGCAGCGTCCGGCCTAGCACAGCCTGAATCGCGCTCTCGTCCGTAATACCCAGATGATAGAGCAGGTATTCGGAAACGACCGCAGCGTCGCCATCCGTGGAGTCCAGGAATGAGCCGGCCACCACGCGAGCCCTCAGGTTTTTGCTCTCGGGAGGAGCTGAGTGTGCGAACGCGTCGTCCGCCTTCTTTTGAAAGATCGCCCGGCCGTTGAGATAAATCTCGGGCGTCACGGATTTGACGTGCGGGATCTCACGCAAGCGCTGCAGCACCTCAGGCGTCAGTTTCGTCTTGGCGCTTTGCACCACATTCTGGTGATCACGACGGTAAATCTCGTGGCGAAGGCGCTTGCGTTTCTCCGGGCTCATCTCGCCTTTTACGTCGACTTTGTCCTCTGCCTCCGTCGCGGGAGGGGCCCCGTAGGACGGACTGACGTCGATCTGCCGCAACCCGGCATACTTGCTGTACTCGCGAACGATCGTTTCCTGCACACCCCAGCCCATCGAGACGCTGAAGACCAGGACAAAGCCTCCAGAGAGAACGCCGAGACTGGTCAGGAGCGTCCGCAGCTTTTGCTGGTAAAGCGCGGAGAGCGAGAGCCAGAGGATGTCGGCAAGGCGCATAGGTCAAGGTCTCCGCAAGGAAAGTTACGAAATCAGCTGTCCGTCTTTGAGTCGCAGAACGCGGTCGGCGCAGCGACCGGCCAGCTCTTCGTCGTGGGTGACCAATATCAGCGTGGTCCCGTGCTGGCGGACATGGTTCATCAGGATTGTTAGGACCTCGGCGGCCGTGGCGCTATCCAGGTTGCCGGTGGGCTCGTCGGCGAGGAGGATTTCCGGCTGATTCACCAAGGCCCGCGCGATGGCCACACGCTGGTGTTCGCCGCCCGATAGCTCTGCCGGGCGATGATCGAGCCTGTTGACAAGGCCGACCGCCTCGAGCGCCTGCCGGGCAGCGGCGAGGCGATCCCGCGGCATGCCCCCGGCAAAGATCATCGGCAGCTCCACGTTCTGCAGCGCCGTGCGCGAAAGGATCAGGTTGAACGATTGAAAGATCATGCCAACCGTGGCCAACCGGTACTGCGCAAGCGCGTTGCTGGAAAGTTGGGACAGATTCTGTCCCGAGACCAGGATGTCGCCAGCCGTGGCGCGATCCAGCCCGCCGATGATGTTGAGCAGCGTCGATTTCCCCGAACCCGACCGGCCCAGCAGAGCAATCCGTTCGCCACGCCGCACCTCCAGGGAGACGCCACGCAGCGCTTCCACCGGTGTGGAGGCTGTGACGTAGCGTTTGACGAGACCGCTGGCACGAATGATCGCAGAAGCGCTCACGTTTGGTCCCTTCTGCATCGGACAAGCGTGATGGTGAAACCCATCTCGTCCTCTCCTTCCTTCCTGCGGTCGGATGCACTTTGGGCTTCGGCAGCACGCAGCTTCTCAATCCAGCCCAAGAGCTGCGAGCGCACAGTATGAATAATATGCAAACGCCGTGGATTTTTTCGCAAATCACGTTCTTGAATGGCGGAGTTTGTGATGAGCCTCGAGCCTCTAACCGAAATCACCGCTGGTGTATCTGCGAGGCTAACTCTTGGGGTCCGAGCACGAGGCTAAAGAGAAACGCAAAGCATCTGGCGGAAATGAAGAATGGCAGGTTATGTCATGGTAAAGGGGGGCAGGCAGACTACTTGTCTGACAAAGACGGTCATCCCGCAAATGACTATGCCACAATTGATTATGTCGAAACAGGGACCGTGGCTTCATGGCAGCTCGCCCTGACATATGTCATGTGTACAAATGTACACAATTCCAGCGATTCCGAATCCATTCCCTAACCCCAAAATCAAGATTTGAGCACGCACTAGGGCTTCTTGGCAGCCCTCGCCCCATCTAATCGACCAACCAGTTCCTTGAAATCATCGCGCGATCGCAAGGCGTCCAGCCCTGGATTGCTCTTTAGGAACGACGCATCCTTGTAGCCATTTGCGATCGCCTTGCGCAACACGACGACGGCTTGCTCGCCATAAGCCCGGTTCCACTGCCGGCGTTGCTCCGGCGAGAGCTTCGCATCTTGATCTGCCAGCCTGGCGCACGTTGCCAGCACGCAGGCCGCCCGATGATATTTCTGCCAATGAGCGGGAGCAAGACTCAGCAAGGACGTCACTGTGGCGGACGCTGCGGCATGGTCGTCCAGGGCGATCTCGGTTTCCGCAAGACTCAGCTGGTAGGAACATAGGGATTCCAGAGAGGCGCTGTCGGGCGCGGCGGACGACAGGATATGCGCCTGATGACTCACGGCGCTGCGGAGCAGTTCGCGAGCTCGTCCAAATTGAGCGCGGTCAACCAGGTCTTGGGCCAGGACACTTTGCGTCCTCGCCAAGTCGCTTTCATAGGAAGGAACCTTGGGAAAGTCCCCGACCAGTTTTTCTTGCCGGGCGATCATGGCACGCCGGCATTTCTCGGCTTCCTGTTTGCGGCCGACTGCGGTGAGAAGATTTGCCAGATTGCTCTGGTTGACGCTCCACTCCTCCGCGTACGCAGCAACGGCAGGGAATTCTGTGGCAAGTTCGTCCAGCGTGCCCAGGGCCTTGCGATAATGCTCCTCCGCTCTATCGAGCTGGTTGCGCTGCGCCATCAGGATGCCCAGATTGCCGTGGCTACGCGCCAGCTCTTGCCGGTAAGCAGACTCGTGGGGGAATTCAAGAACCAGGGCCGATTGCAACGCCAGCGCCCGCCGCCAATTGGCCTCGGCCTCCCGAGCATTGCCGGTGGAAGCCAGGTAGATGCCCATCTCGTTATGGTTGCGCGCCAGCTCCTGTCGATAGATGGGTACGCCATGCACTTCTTCGACCAGCTTGGTGAGCAGAGAGCGCGCCTGGTTCCAGCACTCCTCCGCTGCCTTGGGGCGGCGCAAGTCCAGGTACAGATTCCCCAGGTTGTTGTTGCTGACCGCCAGCTCGTGGCGGTATTCGGGCACGCTCGGAAATTCACTGCTCAGCCGCACGAAGATGCTAATCGCCTGTCGATAGGCGTCTTCTGCCTTTTGCGGCGCGCCGTTCAATTGCAGCAACACGCCCAGATTGAAGAGACTGCGGCCATGCTCCTTTTGATACTCCGGTACATTCGGAAACTGGGTGACAAGGTGCGATTGCACCGTGACGGCCTGGCGATAAGCATCCTCAGCCTGCCGGGACCGATGATTGACTTGCAGCAACACTCCCAGATTAGCGTATGTCCGGGCCAGTTCCTGTTGATAGTCCGTCGAGTCCGGCACTTCGCTGGTTAGCTTCGTGAACAGGGCAATGGCCTGGCGGTAAGCGTCCTCGGCATCGCGGAACTGATTGCGCGTCTGCAGCAAAATGCCGCGATTGTTGTAGCTGCTGGCCAGCTCGCGCCGATAAGCAGGGACCTCGGGGAAGTCGGCGACCAGCTTTTCTTTCTCGGCCAAGGATTGACGGTAAGCCTCTTCTGCGCCATCCTTCTGGCCGGCGGCTTGCAGCACGATACCTAAATTATTCTGCACCACCGCCAGATCCTGGCGGAAGTCGGGCCGCTGCGGGTATTCGGCGGCGAGCTGCCCAAGAATCGCCAACGCGGCGTGGTAACCTTGTACGGCTGGATCATGCTGGCCCAGCATCTCTTGAATGTCTCCTATGCGCTGCTGTGCTCTTCCTGTTTCCCAGCGGACTTGGGGATCGTCGCTCTTCTCTTGCACGAAGCGCTGGTAGAAGCGGAGCGCCTTCTGGAGCAAATCACGGCGCACCTTTCCCATGCGTGGTTCACGAGCCAGATCATCCTGGCTGACGCGGGTCAGCATTTCATCGACGGCCGCTCGGGCATGCTTGAAATTGACCTCGGCACGCTGGCGTTCGAGGTTCGCCTTGGCCTCGTTGTCCTGGGCAAGGCGCTCCTGCTCGAGGGCCAACCGGGCGTTCTCCTCTGCCTGTTTGCGCAGGTTCACGGCTTCCTGGGCGCGCTGGCGTTCGTGCTGGGCAAAGACCAGGCCGCCTACTCCCAGGGCGAGTAGCGCGCCCATGCTGACCGCCACCAGGGCCGCAGCGGACGGATGACGCCTGGCCCATTTGATCATGCGTTCCGGTGCGCCGATGGGCCGAGCGGCAATCGGCCTGCCTTCGAGAAAACGATGTAAATCATCGGCAAAGTCTTTGGCGGTCGCGTAGCGCTTGCTGGGTTCCTTTTGCAGGCATTTCAGACAGATGGTTTCCAGGTCGGCCGGCACGCTCGGCTGCAAGCGCATCGGAGACAACGGTTCCATCGATTGCACCAGGAGCAAAGTGGCCAAGACCGTTTCGCCCTTGAACGGCGGGCGGCCTGTGAGCACGTCGTACAAGATCGCCCCGAGTGCATAGATGTCTGCGGGCGGGCCAAGCTCCTTGGTCTTGCCCGCAGCCTGTTCCGGCGCCATGTAGCTGGGTGTGCCCATGACAGCACCCGTCCTGGTCTGCCCGCTCTGGGCGTCCAGGTGCTTCGCCAACCCGAAATCAGTGATTTTGGGCTCGCCGTCTGACTGGAGGAGGATGTTGGCCGGCTTGAGATCGCGGTGGATAATGCCGGCCTGGTGGGCGACGAACATGGCGCGGGCCAACTTCTCGCTCAGCTCGGCTGCCTGGCGCGGCGGCTGCGGAGTGCCGCTCAGCTTTTCCGCCAGGCTGCCGCCCTCGACGAATTCCAGCGAAAAGAACGGCATCCCCTCGTGCTCGCCGATCTCGTAGATCTGAACGACGTTGGGATGTTTCAGACTCGCCACCGCCTCCGCCTCGCTGCGGAAACGGATACATTCCTCCAAGCTGGAATGCGCGCCCGACAACATCATCTTCAAGGCCACCAGGCGATTCAGACGCATGTGGCGTGCTTTGTAGACAACGCCCATGCCCCCCTGACCGAGGACCCCAAGAATCTCATAGCCGGGAACGGTGACTTTCTTGTCGGTCCTGAGGGGCGGCGCCGGCGCAACTGCAGCAAGGGTCTCGGAAACCTGTAAGGCCGTCTGCGGAATCGACGGCATGCGGGTTTCGTGTTGCTTGACATCTGTGGCTTCGGCCCGCTCGACCGGTGCGATTGCCTCTGTCGGCGCCACATGGCCCTCTGGTTCCGGATACTCCACGGAGGGATCGACGAGTGTGAGCACTTCTGGTTCAAGGGGAGCAGGCGATGACATCTGTTGGATGACCTCGGTTGCTGAATTCTCACGTGCCGCGTCCGCCAGTGCCGATCGTTCGGCCACAGCCTGTTCGTTCGTCGGAGCCGGCGACTGCTCGATTTTGGCAGAGGGCCCGGCAGGGCCCGTGCGCGTTTCATCTCCCGGATGCGCGTCTGCGAGCGTGGCGAACTGAAGCGATTGTGACTGTTCGTCTTTGGGGGCGGTGACCGCTGCCATGAATGAGGCCTCTACAGGTGTGAAAAAAGGCTATCGACAGCCTAGCCCAAAACGCCTTGCAGTGATTCGGGCCATGCCAGGTCACAAAGTTTCTCTTTTACCGGGGAATGAATCAGGGGACCTCTTGCGACATGGCAGCAATTTTCCACTGCCGCTAGCAACTCCGGTTGGCAGACGACCCCACTTATTGAGTGCTGAGCAAGAAATGCATCATGCACACCTCTTGGCCCCTCGCCCCTGTACTCAGGGGAGAGGGGTTGGCGTGAGGGGTTCAGTGAACCTTCAGGAGTCTAAAACCCTCACCCCCGACCCCTCTCCCTTGAGTACAAGGAGGCTGCTGAAAAAGGGGTCAGACCCCTTCCCCGAAGTGCGGTAGATCCTCAAGAAAGCGGGAAATGAGTGAAGCTTCGTAGGGGGTCTGACCCCTTTTTCAGCAGCCTCACAAGGGAGAGGGGAGTTATGCGCCTTGTTGCATTAGTTGCGCAGCGTTCAATAATTCAAGCGCGCGGCTGGAGGCCCGGCCGGATCATGGCCTCCCCGACTTTCGCGTGGCGGCAAGCCCAATTGTCTTTCCACAATACGGATCTTCAACTGTGCTTGCCTACTTGCCTAACGGCGGCGCAGGCAAGGGAGTTTCCGAGGAGATTTTAGACGTGGAGCGCCGGCGCCAACGCGGAGGAGCCAGCAGCAGCGTGACGAGCACGAGGATGGCAAAACCGATATGGATCGCATTGAGCGTCCAAGGCGCAGCCTGATAGAAAATCACCCAGTGAAGCAGCCTGCCCATGAAGGATTCGCCAGAGAACTCTTGCCCGGCCAACTGCCGTAGATTTGCTTCCCAGACGGTGAGTGGACAATCGATTCCGAAGACGGCCTCAAGAGCGACAAGTACAATCGCCATGAGATGGCTGAGCCGGAACCAGGGATTGCGTACCCAGCGCCAGCGCAGGACCAGCCCGATCAGGATGGCAAGCTGGCCGACCACGATGAAGCTGACGTAAGCGACATGGAGTGCCACAATCAGATCGGCCAGGAAACCGTAGCCCATCTCAGCTGTCCACTGGTTGGAAAATGCATCCTCCTATATGACGGTGCGTAATTCGGCAGCATTTGTGGGGCACGTTTTCAACGTGCCGGCCGGCGTCTGGGCACGTTACAAACGTGCCCCACAAACCCCAGCAGCAGATTCACGCACGGCCATATAGTTTTGATCCCGATGTCGATGTTTTATTCCCGGGGAATTCGCCGAGCGCGATTCAGGTCTGCAAGGGTCGGTGCATTCCCGTTTCTGTTGGCACGTTTTTCGTTTAACCGCGAGCCAGCGGCGAGCGCGTGAACAGACGGGATCCGGTCCCCTTCTGTCGACGCGCTCCCCTTCGGGTCGCGGTTAAATGATTTTTCGGACGCTGCACAAACGGGAATGCTCCCTGCAAGGGTCGGGGAACTTGCTCTGGGTTGTCAGAGTTGCTAGGGTGTGACTTCCAGCTGGTCTTCTGGTCCTGTTCCTGCAAGGTGCGCGATGGGTGACGATCCACTATCCGCCGCGTCCTCCAATCCGGAGGACGTTATCAAGGAGGTGGCCTCCGAAGTCCGCCTGAACCTGGCTGAACTGCGACCCGAGGAACGTGCCTATCTTCAGGAGCACGCTCTAAAGAAGCCATTGCGCGTTCTCGACATCTGGGCACTCGGCGTCGGCGTGGTGATCTCCGGCGCTTACTTCGGTTGGAACCTCGGTCTACGGGACAACGGTCCTGTGGCCATGCTTATCGCCTCGCTTCTCGTTTGTTTGCTCTACCTCATGTGGGTGCTGGCGCTTGCGGAGTTGTCGGTTGCCATGCCTTTTGCCGGCGGCCCGCTGGCCTATGGAAGGCGCACCGCGGACCCCTCGCTCGGTTTCGTCATGGGCTGGTCCATGCTTCTGGAATGCCAGTTTGCAACGATTGCCACGGCGCTGGCGACGGGCGGCTACATCGCATTCATGTTGAATCCAAACGACCCGAACCCCAACGTTCGGGTTTGCGCAGGCCTCGCCACGGTCGTGCTGTTTTTCCTGTTGCACGTCTGGGGAGTGAAGGAACAGTCGAGGGTCATGATGATCATGACCTACGGAGCAATCTTCGGGCTGGTGATCTTCTGGATTGCGGCGGCCAGCCATTTCTCGTGGCAGCGCGTCTGGCAGAATCCCGCTCTGCCGAGTGCCAAAGGCTGGCAGGCTGTTCTTGACGCATTGCCCTACGCGCTGTGGTGGCTGGTAATTATCGAAGCCGTTGCCTTGGCTGCGGAAGAAACGCACGAGCCGCACCGCACGATTCCGCGCGGCCTCGTGTTTGCACAGCTCACGCTTATCGGATTGGTCGTGTTGACATGGCTGTTTGCGTGCGGCGCGCTCGATTCACAGGAATTGGCCGTGACGGTGAGCCCCACGGGCCAGGAAGAATCGGTCGATTACCCTTTGGCCAAGGCCATCCGCTCCATTCCCGCTGGAAAGCAATCTGCAGCGCTCGTTTATGGTTTCGTGATGATCGGCCTGTTTGGATTGATCGCCAGCTTTCATGGAATCATGTACGGCACGAGCCGGCAGATCTTCGCGCTGGGAAGGGCAGGGTATCTCCCGCCCCTTCTGGGTGAAGTCCACGCGACCAGGCGCACCCCGGTTGCGGCCCTATTGGTCTGCAGCCTGATCACCGCAGGCTTCGTCGTCGCTAGCCGTTGGTTCAAGCACGCGATCGACGTCGCCGTGCTGGTTTCTACCCTGACGGCGCTGATCTGGTACATCCTCGCGATGGGATGCCTCTTCACGCTTAGACGCCGCGAGCCCAAACTCTTCGTCGCATACCGCGCCCCGGTTCATCGCGTGCTGCCGCTCACGGTGATCTTGTTGTCGGCCTTTGCCATTTACGTCTATAGCGGCATTGACGTGAAAGTGATTCCCTTGACTGCTCTGTTATATGCCGTGGGGCTTGGCTATTACTGGTTCCGCGGCTACGGCCAGATCCAGAAAGCAGCACCAGAGGAATTGGCCGCCCGCAACGCCTAGAAAATTAGCAGGACACATGAACATGGAAACGCGGCCGCAGAGTGCCAGTTCTCGGGAGTCGGCTCACAAGCGGGATACTGGGCCGGCGACCTCAGGGTGGGTGCGTCTTGAACAACTGACTGCTCTTGTTCTTGTGGCAGTAGTCGTTTGCGTTGGCTGGATGGTGACGGCGGCTTATGAACCGACCTGGTTCCGACTCTTTTCCCTCGACGCGGAGATCATCCTCGTTGTGGCGGTCCTCAGCACGGCGTTGATCCTCGTCAGTGCGGCAGCGCTCGTTAACACGCGTTCCCGGGAAAAGTGACTGTCTTTCGACCTTCGCTATCGCTCGCATCCGGTTCGACGTGAACCGACCCAGGCGCATGGCAGGACTATCCGACAAAACAAGATGATAATAGACTGCACTGTGTAAAGAGAGTGAAGGGCTACCGCTGATTACGCGGTCATGAAATGAAGGATTCGATAGATGCCGAAAACTCGACCAACCACCCCGATCATGGTCATTGCTATCCTGCAGCTCGTCTTCGGGGGCATCGGGCTGCTCTGCGACGTCGGCGGAATTTTCCAAGTTGCCATGGGAAACAAGCTTAACACGATGATGAGTCCGCCTGGGGCGGCCGGCGCGCCCGGGGCCCCCAACCAAGCCGAGCTGCAGGAAAGGATCGAGAAGTTGACGGCGGAGCGCGTGCCAAATTACAAGGCCATCACGGTCGCGGGGGCAGTCGTGGTTTCGCCGATGCTTAGCATCGCCATGATTGCGAGCGGCATCGCGCTCTTGTACATGAAAGCATGGGGTCGGATCCTTGCAATTCTTTATTCTGTTGTAAGCATCTTGACGAAAATTGTGCAGGTAACCCTCGCATTCATGGTCATACCCGCGACGCAACAAGTCATACAAGAGTTCATGGAAAAGCAAACGAAGGCCGCACCAAACCTTCAACCATTCATTCAGATGTTGCAGTTTGTCATGTATGCGGCCATTTTCTTCATGTTCTTTGCAATGGTTTATCCGGCCGTTGTGCTGGTCTTCATGCTCTTGCCTTCCACCAAGGCAGCTTTACGTGGGCAGGGGACACAAAGGGGCGCAGATGGGATCGAAGACTATCGTGATGAGCCACAGGCCTGACGCACGGCCGCTATTGATCACTTTCTCTCAGGATTCTTGCCGAGCAGCCGGTACGTCGTAGTCAGCTGAGATTCAATATTCATCTCGGCGTCATCGCCTCCGAGGGACACCTCAATCGTGCCCTTGACCCGAACGTTTCGCTGAAACTGGACCAGCCTGCCCGTCGTCGCGTCAAAAAGATACGCCCCCTCCGCCTTTTCAGTTTTCAGGTCAGCGCTCTTGATCGTGTAAGGCAGGCCGCTGTTTTTGCCAGGGGGAACGTAGTTCAGTGCCCATTTCACATCAATCCGGTTCAGTGACTGTCCGTCTAAAATGTCGTCGCCCCGGTACGTGTAGCGTCCGTCCGCCGCGAATTCCCCCATGGCGCCAAACGAGATAACTGTCTTGCGTTTCCACGTATCCCCGGGCTTGACGGGCACGCCTGGCAGAAACGCGCAGAAGACACTCTCGACTTCCTCCTTGACCGTCCTGGCGCCCAAGCTGGCAGCGAGAGTCTTTTCGAGAGCAGGTTTGTCGCCGAAGGTTCTGGCGACGAACTCGTCTACACCTTGTACATCGATTACCTTGCCCAAGTTTGCGTCCATCGTGATCGTGCACGCAGATCCCTCGATTTTCTTCGAGATTTCAGCATGCTTCTCGTCGAGGCTCTTCTCCGTCGCCGAGCCGGCCGCCGGCCCCTTGACGCCACTTTTCACTTTTCGTGCGAGAATTGTTTTCTCGAATACAAGGCGATTCGCGTCTTTCTTTAGAACTTTGAATCGTTCAACGGTCAGAGTATCTTCACTGATGACGGTCTCCTGGGATATCTTGGTCGTCTGCCTGAGTTGGTTATTGGTTTGCAAGAAGAACTGGTCCCCTTCCTTCAGTTTCCACGATGGCTCGACTTGGCCGGATGCGGAGACGCTGGCGAGACCGAGTGCTAGCGTTGCCCCGAGAAGACTCCGCAGATGCATGACAGACCTCCGCAAGATGGGAAACGACGATCTGACCCTCTTCCGCCCAAGACCCTTGCTCTGCCAGGAGCACTACCTGTCTTGAGCCCAGCATAGCCTTTTTTCATAGACGCGGCAGGCTTCGTGTCTTGTCGGGCTTCACCAAGTCTTCCTTGATCGCGACGCCGCTAGCTTGCCTCGAGCGCATCTTGTCGGCCAACGCCAGGATCCGTTGGGCCGCATCCTCCGGCGCGATGCCACGCGCGTGGATGTTGGAAATGAGATTGCGGTTGGCATCATTGTGGCCGGTCCTCGGATGGTAGGCCATGTAGGCCGACAGGCTCTCTGCAGTTGCTAGGCCAGGCCTCTCGCCGATCAAGAGCGCAACGACAGCGGGCTTCAGCAACTCGCCGATATCATTAAGCACGCCAACCCGGCAATAACGAACAACAAAAGGACAGCCAATGCTTCCTCGGTCCACCGCGCTTTCCATGAGGATTGGGAGTAAGCGCGGAACCTGTGTCCTTACCGCGGCCACGGAAAGCCCATCGCCAATCACGATCTGAAAATCGACCTCCGCCGGGCAACGGCGAATCAATTCTTGCCTTGCATGGTCACTCAGACGACGGCCGAGGTCGGGGCGCATAAGAAACTCCGCCTTGGAAGCGGCGCACGTCCTCACCTCAAAAAGCCCCCACTTGTTAAGGAAGACCTGGCCAAAATCCTTGTCCAGATCCATCTCCGCGTGCACGGCATCAACCGCGGCCGCGTGGTCTTGACGAAGTTCCAATTGGGTAGCTGTCAGGTATGCCGGGCCTGCTCGGCCGGCGAGGATTCGCGCGGGCGTCCGGGCCCGGATCGCCAACATCAATTCAGACAAACTCGTACCCGAAACAGTAGGCCGGCCAATTGGTACTGGCTCTAGATTGCTCAAGGTTTATGGCTCCACCCGGGCGGTTTCCAGGACAGACTCGCAGCGCTCGAGCAAGTGTTGCCGGGCCTTGCCTTCCACCGGGGCCAATTCTCCATTGCGAAAAATCTCTCGCTCCTGCAGCCAAGTTGAGAATTCCGGCGCCGGTCGCAGGCCGAAGATACGGCGCACCATCGCCGCATCGTGGTAACTCGTCGATTGGTAGTTCAGCATGACGTCGTCCGCACAAGGAACGCCCATGAAATAGTTACATCCGGCGGCCGCCAGAAGCAGCATTAAATTGTCCGCCGAGTTCTGATCTGCAGCCGCGTGATTCGTGTAGCAAACATCGCACCCCATGGGCAGACCCAGCAGCTTGCCCATGAAGTGGTCCTCCAGACCCGCGCGTGTGATCTGCCGCTCGTCGTACAGGTATTCAGGCCCGATGAAGCCGACGACACTATTTACCAGAAAGGGATCCAGCGTCCTTGCGACACCGTAAGCCCGAGCCTCGAGCGTGAGCTGATCCACGCCCTGATGGGCGTCTGCCGAAAGGGCGCTGCCCTGACCAGTTTCGAAGTACATTACCTGATTGCCGACCCAGGCAACTTCCCGGTCGCGGTGGTGCTCCAGAATCCTGTCACGACCTTCACGCAAGAGTTCCAAGCTGATGCCGAAACTCACATTCGCAGCCTGGGTCCCTGCAAGAGACTGAAAGAGGAGATCCACGGGTGCACCCCGTTCCAGGCATGCAAGCTGTGTGGTGATATGCGCGAGGCAGCAGGCTTGAGTCGGGGCGCCACACGCGCTGATGAGCCGATCCAACCCCTTCAGAATTGTCTCCACAGTATCCACCGACTCCGTGGCAGGGTTCACTCCTATAACGGCGTCGCCGCAACCGAACAAGAGCCCGTCGAGCGCAGCCAGGAGTATGCCGCCAATGTCGTCGGCAGGGTGATTCGGCTGAACACGGATGCCAAGCACGCCGCGCTGCCCCATCGTGTTGCGGCAGCGTGTCACGTTGCGGATCTTACCCGAGGCCAAGACAAGGTCCATGTTGCTCATCAGCTTGGCCACCGCGGCAGCAACCTCGGGCGTGATGGCCCAGCGAAGTCGGCGGAGCGTCTCTTCATCCATTTGATCATCGAGAAGATACTCTCGAAACTCGCCGACCGTTAGCGATCGGATGGAGGAGAACGCTTCCTGATCGAGCGTTTCCAAGATAAGACGCGTGACGTCGTCCTGGTCGGGCTCGATTAGCGGTCGGTCAATGATCTCGCTCAAGCGGATATCTGCCAGCACGTGTTTCGCGGCGACGCGCTCGCGCTCCGTGCCTGCCGCCAGGCCGGCTAGCTGGTCGCCGGACTTCTGTTCATTGGCCTTGGCAAAGACTTCGCGCAGATCGGCGAAGGTATATCGTTCGTCGCGGATGGTCGTTTGATAGGGCATGGTGCATCATCTATTCTATGCGGCGATTCCGGGCGGCCTTGGTCTGCAACGACTCTTCCTCAGGGGGGATCGTAGCCTCCGAGACTCCAGGGATGGCAGCGGCAAATACGCCCGACCCCCTTTCCCGCTCCATGCAAAGGGCCGTACTTTCTCACGGCGAGGATGAAATACTCACTGCAACTAGGGGTAAAACGGCACACGGAAGGTAGAAGTGGGCGCAAACAGACTTGATAGAAGCGCACCCAGGAGATCAAGAAACTCGACAGCGCGGCAGTCAACCAAGCTCTGAGCCTGCCCATCATGATTGGCCGGCCTCCTTGGCTAATTTGCGCTGCAATTGGTTTACCAGGCGAGGCAGTGATTGCTTCAATTCCTCAAGAGATGGCTCCTCCCGGCTCCGGGGAATGAGCACGAGGTCCAGGCCCTTTGCCATCTCGTGGCGAGTCAGGCGATAGGCCTCCCTGTACAGCCGGCGCAACCGATTCCGGTGATGGGCTGGTCCCACTTTTCGCGACACCGAAAAACCGACGCGCGAATAGGGCAGGGCGTTGCTGCATGCGTACACGATCAGCCAGGCATCACTCACTGAGCGCTTGCGCTCGTAGACGCGGCGAAAATCGACCGGGCGACGCAAGTGCTCGGCCGGCCGGAATGCGAACGATCGCTCGGGTGACATCGACATGAGTTTGGACGCATCGCAAAACTTGAAGATGAGAGTTCAGCGCCGCGTGGAAAGTCTTCGCTGTTGCTCCGTTCTCGTCTACCACAATCCCGCGCGTGGATCCTGCGCATGCAGCCTGGCAAACTCTTCCATTATCTCCTTGCTGCGCTCGTCCTTGGCGGCAGGAGCCACGATTTTGATCTGGATGTATTGGTCTCCTCCAGCAATCCCCTTGCCGCGAACCCGCAGCCGCGTGCCGCTGGATGAACCAGGCGGGATCTTTACCGACAGGCGCGCTCCATCAATCGTCGGCACATCAACTTTTGTTCCGAGCACCGCTTCGCTCACGGTCAGGGGTACTTCGAGCACGAGGTTCTTTCCTTCCCGAAGGAAGTATCGATGCGGCGAGATATGCAAACGGATGCGTAAATCACCCCCAACTGGACCCTGGCCTTGCAAACGGAGCGACTGGCCGTCCTCCACGCCAGCAGGAACCTTGACCGAAAGTTCCTTGCCATCAACCTCCAGATTGACGGCGCCGCCCAGTGCAGCCGTTTCGAATGGAATCGTTACTTCCGCAACGGCTTCCTCGGCTGGCGGCCGGAAACCACGCCCGCCGCGCGGGGGTTGACGGCCAAATACGCTCTCCATGTCAACCGGTCCGCCCCCCCCTCCGAAGAACTGACGGAACATGTCGGCGGCTTCGTTCGGATCCATCTCGCGCTGACCGCCCGGCCCTCCTCCCCATTGGAAGTTGAAGTCGCGGGGACCACCTCGCGCACCCTGAGGACCGCCGCCCATGCCAGCCGCGCCGAACCGGTCGTACTGGACTCGCTTGGTCTTGTCGCTCAAGACGTCGTAGGCTTCCTGAACTTGCTTGAACTTGGCTTCTGCCTGTTTATCGCCTGGGTTACGGTCCGGATGATGCTGGCGCGCCAGCTTGCGATACGCACGCTTGATCTCTTCCTCGGAGGCGTTACGTTTTACTCCCAGGATGTCGTAAAAGTCTTCAGCCATGCTTGGTCAACGAACCACAGGTTTTCCCGAATTGTAAATCAGCCGACTGCTTGACTCATTGTAGCGGGGCGCGATGAAATCAGGACTCCGGTATTCAGACCGGCTTGATCCTGGATCATGGTCAGTCGTCAGTGATTGCCGATCGCCGCTGCTACGGCATCGACGGTACGTTCGATATCTTGCTCGGTGTGCGCCGCCGTCGTCATGCCGCCCAATCCGGGCAAGTCGATGCCTTGCAATAACATCGCCCGGCGAAATGCGTGCACCAACTTGGGATTCTTGGGAGCATCGAGCTGTTCCAGATTGCCCCCGTAAGGAACGAAGCTGTCACCGGTCGGCAGCACTCCCAAGTATTCAGGCAGGAGTTTGAATCCGGAGAATTGCCCGTAGGCTACCCAACGCGCTTTGCGCGCTGCAAACATTGCGTTAAGTTTCTGCCGCAGCAGTCGTCCCATGTCGTTCGCGTGCCGGCAAGGATCACTGCTGGCGACCAACCTCAGAGTCGCGATGCCAGCGGCAGCAGACAAGGGATTCGCATTGAAAGTGCCTGGATGTTTCATCTTCGGTTTGCCCGGACGAAACTCCAGGGCAGACAAGATATCAGCACGGCCCGCCACGCAGCCGCCCGGCAAGCCACCGGCCAAAACCTTCGCCAAGGTCGTCAGATCAGGGAGCACGTTGTAATAGGCTTGAGCTCCACCGGGATGCACGCGGAAGCCGGTAATCACCTCGTCGAAGATCAGCAGGCGGTTGTGGCGCGTCGTCAAATCACGCAGCTCCCTCAGGAAGTCGCCACCCACGGGGACGGCCCCAAAATGGCCTCCCGTCGGCTCCAGGATTACACAGCCGATTCCGGTGTCGGTCGTCAAATAACGCTCTACAATTGCCGGGTCATTGGGTGGAACGACGATCGTTTCTGCAGCCACGGCGGCCGAAACGCCCGGGACTTGGTGGTCGGTCGGCAAATCGGCGCCCGGGATGACGGAATCATGCCAGCCGTGGAAGTGGCCGGCGAACTTGAGAACCTTTGGCTGGCCCGTAAAGATCCGGGCCAGGCGGACAGCCATCAGTGTGGCCTCGGTCCCTGAGGAAACGAAGCGCAGCTTCTCCGCTGACGGGACCAGGCGCTGCACTGCCGAACCCCATTCCAATTCCAGCTCATGGCAGGCTCCAGGATGCGTCATACGAGCCACCTGGCGCTGGACCGCCTCTACAACTGCCGGATGACTGTGACCCAGGAGGAGCGCGCCATGACCCGACCAGTAGTCGATCAAACGATGTCCATCGACGTCCCATTTGTAGGCCCCCTCTGCTCGTTCGACATAAATGGGGAAAGGCTCTAGATAACGGAGATCGTGGGTGACACCGTTTGGAAAGATCTGGCACGCCTGCTCGAAAAGCTTGCGTGACCTGGGAAACTCCTTGGCATAGGATTTCATGGATGATTCTTGCTCTAGCATTGCCGGTGCCATGGATCTCTCCCGAGAATAGAGGCTGCATGGGCTAGCTGGCATCCAAGATAGAACCAATCGCGTCTTTCGAAAAGGTATGCTCGCAACGATTGAACCCCACGGAAGAGCCGATTCTCAGCTCCCCTCCCAGGTTGCGAAGGGCTTCTGGAGCATTTCAGGATGAAACAGCCCCAATCGAGTTCGTCGCAAGAGGTAATCGGCCGGGAATACTGCCATTTCTTCTTCGCGATGATAGACGAATTCGGCCAAGATATCAGGCTCCCCTGGGATAATGGGCCGAGCCAGCGCACGATTACCTTTAAGATAAGCGGCAACGTCGGCAGCACGTCGGCCATAGCGCTGGAGGAGATGGACAACGACTCTTCCTTCTAGTCGGTGTTTGGCGCATAACGAAGCCGTCTCATTCCTCAGGAATTCTTCCCAGCAGGCCTCCGGCGCCCCATCAAGGCGCTTGCCTTTCGTCTGTCCCGGCCGCCGGCGCCCCAGGCGGCGGGCAATCATATCGGTCACGGTCTCAGCCATCCGGCGATAGGTTGTGTATTTACCACCAGCGACAGAGAGTAAGCCCGAGGGGGACCAGAATACCCGAAACTCGCGCGAGAGCGACGAGGGTTCATTCCGTTCCGTTCGAATGAGCGGCCTCAAGCCCGCGAAACTCCCCAGGATGTCTTTCGCTGCAAGCGCAGGCTGCAGATGATGATTGTGACCAGCGAGGAGATACTCCGTATCTTCCGCCGTAACAGCTAAGGTTTCAGGGCGATCATCGTAGAGTGTGTCCGTTGTCCCGATTAGCGTTTTTCCCATCCAAGGGATGACAAAGAACACTCGGCCGTCCGCAGGGTGAAGTAAGAGGAATGCGGCGGTCAATCCTCTATCGGGCACGACGAGGTGGACCCCTTTCGTGGGCCGCAAATGGGGTCCGGAGTCGTCGCCGGCCAATCGACAGACGGTGTCCACCCAAGGACCGGTCGCGTTCAGGACCTGCCGGGCCCGGACGGAGAACTCTTCGCCACTCAAGTGATCGAGTACCCGGACACCGGCGATCCGGCCGTTTTGCTGCTCGAACGCCAACGCCTCAGCGTAGTTGATTACGCACGCTCCGCAGCGCGCCGCGGTCTGGAGAACGTCCAGACAAAGACGAGCGTCGTCCATCTGCGCATCGAAGTAGACAGCCCCACCGTGAAGGCCGACGGTCTTTAGCCAAGGAAATGCGCGCGCCGCATCCCTCTCGCTGAGAACGCGGTTGCGCCGCAAATTGCTCCTGCCAGCCAAAAAGTCGTACAAGGTCAGTCCGGCCCGCCATTTCCAAGGCGGCACCCGCGACCCTTCATAAAATGGGATTGCGAACTTCAGGGGATAAACCAGATGCGGTGCGTTACGCAAAAGCAAACGGCGTTCATGCAACGCCTCATAGACCAGATGGAACGCAGCGTGCTCGAGATAGCGAAGACCGCCATGGACGAGTTTTGACGAAACGCTGCTCGTGCCCGACGCGAAATCACCCTTGTCGATTAGCGCGACCTTCATGCCGCGGAGAACGGCATCGAGCGCCACACCCGCGCCGGTGATACCCCCACCCAGTATCAGGAGATCAAAGGCACCTTCCCCCAATGGCTTCACATGCCGTTTCATGAAGACTGAGTGTACTCCCCGTGCTATTTCTCGGCCACGCGATACTGCCACTCGCCGACCGCCGCAGAGATGCCACTCTCCGCAGCAACTAAAACGCTGAAAGCTGGAATTGCAGACAGCCCTCTCCCTCAATTTGAGGGCCTGCAGTCCGGGACAGAGCGCGCTCCGTTCTTGGCGTTATGTCGATTTTTTTCGTGACATAGGATTAAATGAAGGCAAAATAGGCAAAGTAGCACACTCGTGCGCCACCCGACTTGAAGGATGTCGGCCCGAGGCAATGGCGGCAGCAAGTCGCAGGTGATTGTGCAGGTCGTTTTCCGATTTAGCGGACCCCCGAGCAAATGGTCGACGGCTCTCGGCAGCGCGAGCCCAACGAGCTGCTGGCTCTCCCAGGAGGCGACTGGAGTTATGCGAGCCCATCTGACGATCGTCTCCGGCGAAGGCGACCCCAAGGTTTGTGAACTACGGCCCGGCGAACCGCTTCGCGTGGGCCGGCACCACGAAAACGACCTCGTGGTGCGTGATGATACTGCGTCCCGTCACCATGCGGAGATCTACTGGGAAAGCGGTCGATGGTTCATTCGCGACAAGGGTGGAGTGAACACGACGCGCGTCAACGGGAAGGTCATCACGGAGCCGACGGAGTTAAGGGATGGGCACTTAATCGACGTCGGCAAGACCTCTCTGCGGTTCTCCCTTGAGCTTGCTGGCAATGGCGTGCCGCGCCAGCCAGCTACAGGTTCCCAGTGGGATGTTAGTCCTTCCGCAATGGACTCCCCTTCGGGTAAGACCGTTCTCCTCCAAGATGAGCTCATGGCCTTGTGCGGGTTCATGGCGGCTGCGGTGAAGGCTGCCGAACCTCGTCCATTGATACAGCAGGCTCTGGAGAGCGTGCATAGGCAACTTGGCGCGACCGTCACGGGTTTCCTGAGTCTCGACAAGGAAAACCCGCTCCCCAAGATAGTCCTGCCAAGACTGGCAGCGGTTGACATTCACCTGAGCAAGTGGCTGACGGAGGAAGTCGAGAAGCAGGGCCGCACGGTGTGGAAAAAATCCCAAACACGGTCTCCGGCTGATGACGACAGTTTGCAGGCTTTTGCGGACGCCATTTGTGTGCCGCTGCGAGCAGGCGAGTCGCCTTTGGGGGCGCTCCACGTGTACAGATTGGGCAAGCCCTTCCAAGAGCGCGAAGCCCTTTTTTTGGAAATTCTAGCAGGGCATCTGGCGAACAGCCTGCATTTGCTTCGTGTCCACCGCACGCTGGAGGCTGAGAATTCACGGCTGAGAGTGCATTCGCAAGCCGGGGACGAACTGATCGGCAAAAGCCCGCCCCTCCAGGAGCTGCGCCAGCGCATTGCCAGGCTTGCTCTACGTCCCTCGACTGTTTTGATCGTCGGGGAAAGTGGTGCCGGCAAGGAGCTAGTAGCCTTAGCCCTCCATCGTCAAAGTCCGCGCCGCGAGGGACCGCTTGTCAGCGTCAATTGCGCGGCGTTTACCGCGGCCCTGTTGGAATCAGAGTTGTTCGGACATTGCAGGGGAGCATTTACGGGTGCCGACCACGATCGAGCAGGCGTATTCGAGCAGGCGGATGAAGGTACTCTGTTTCTCGATGAGGTTGGCGAGCTATCTCTAGATTGCCAGGCCAGATTGCTCCGGGTCATCGAGGGGAGAGGCTTCCGCCGCGTTGGTGGGACATCGGAGATCGAGGTCAACGTTCGCATCCTTGCAGCAACCAATCGCCAATTGCAGAAAGAGGTCGAAACCAACCGTTTTCGCCGCGATCTCTACTTTCGGTTACAGGGAATTGAGATACGCGTACCTCCTCTGCGCGAGCACCTTGAAGATATCCCCGAGTTGGTCGAAACCTTCCTCAGCCGATTTGCCGTCGAATGGGGCCGCCGGACGAAGGTCTCCGAAGAGGCCCTACGCAGACTGCAGGAATATGCTTGGCCCGGCAATGTCCGCCAGCTCAGGGCTGTACTGGAGAATGCCGTGGCATCGTCCGACCGCGAAATCCTGGAAGCAGGAGATCTCCTGCTTCCGACGGACGGGCTGACGACGGAGTCGCCGCCTCTGAATCTGAAGAAGCTCGAAGCCTGGGCAGTTCATCGGGCTCTTGGCCAAACGGATGGAAATATTACGCAAGCTGCTCGCTTGCTCGGTGTTGCTCGCGAAACTTTCAATGCAATGATGCGGAGGTATGGGATCGTGAAAAAGGAGTGAGTGTGAGTTCTTGGAACGATCACCCCGGCGGCGTCCTTTCGTGCAAACAGCGTGCAAGCAGATTGATGTTGGGAGATTCGCCCCGGAGCAGTTCTGGAAATCCCGAGAGGATGTGCTGCAAAATGCGCAGCTGCAATGGGGCTGATTTGGAAGGAAAAATAAAAAACCCCCTCAATCGCTACAAGCAAGGGCTCGTAGCAGCAGAGGGGGGTTTAGAGCCGAGTCCAAATGTGAACCTAGTGGCTCTGCGATTCCAAGGGCTTCACGACAACCGTCGAAGGCGCTGGTTCCGCGTCGGGCTTGCCGTGGATTGCATCGTACACTTCCTGACGATGCACGGGAACCTCCTTGGGGGCAACAATGCCAAGGCGGACCTTATCACCCCGGATTTCTACCACCGTGACGGTGATGTCGTTATTGATCACAATGGATTCATTTTTCTTCCTGGACAGTACTAGCATCGCCGCCTATCCTTATTGTAGAGACGAGAGTAACTCCTGCTGAATCTGGCTCCCACGCGTTTGGGTGATTCGGGCGATGCACGCAGAAAACGCGCCGGTGAAGATCCCCTTCCCCTGCAGGAACCAGGCGTGAGTCTCGGCGGACGGCGTTTGGTCCATGTTCCGTGGCTGGGAGTGGGCACGAACTCCCCGCCTTCCTGAGAACTCATCATTATCAATCTATCTGTCCTGTTTAGCCCAGTCAAGAGCCAGAAGTGCGCTTTCTTGCATTTTCTGATCGTTTTGGCACGCGGCTTGTTAACCCTCGATCAGCTGAATTGCGTCGAATTGCCGTTACATCGAGCCTGCGCGGTACATTCTGCGCGTTGATTTGTTTGTCCTGATATGGTGACTGAAAGTGGAACGAGGCAGATTGGCGCGATTGCGCAAGAGATTCTGCGTGCTAGGGTAGTTCGCCGCGCGACCTGCCCCTTTGAGTCGACAGGTAATAGTGCGCGAGTTGTCGAACGGTCGGACACGGATCGTTTTGGGCCATCTGCTCTAGGCGATCCTCCAGATTTACAGAACTCTCCTCGCCTGCCGCCCGCGCTGCAGCGGCACGCACGGCTGGGGCCGGATCGTGGCTTAAACGACGCAACCAAACTCCAGGCTCCAGGTCGCTGGCATGCTTGATGAGGTCCAACACTTGCAGCCGCGTGCCCGGGCTGCTGTCGGTCATTAACCGACCTAGTTGTAGGTGGCGTTCTTGTAATCCGCGGCTTCGCAATGCCTCCTCGCAGAGATGTCGCACTTCGGAATCGGCATCGTGCAGCCAAGGCAGCAAATCGTCAGTATTGATCGCGTTTGGGGACGGGCCGACCGCCAGCATGGCAAAGCGACGGACTTCAGGAACAGGATCGTGAAGGAGGGCGACTACGGAATCCAACAGCTTCATGCCATACTGTAGCGCCAGCTGTATCGCCTGGATTCGATTCTCTGGGGCTTCGTCGTCCAGACAGGCACGGGTAACTTCCATGCAAACGCCCAGGGTTTCCGGGTCCTGGTCGCGTTCCAAAATGCCGGTTACGAGTAGTAACGCCTGGTGGCGAACATTTTTGTCCGGTGTGCGCGCCGACGCCGCCAACGTTCGGGCCGAGGCCGCCAAAAAGGCTTGTCTAGACGGCTCCGTTTGCGCGTCATGCAATAACACCCCTTGCAAATCAAGGGCCACCAGTTGACCTTGGGTGCTGAGCCTGGGAGACGCAGCCGCAAGCTTTTCGGACAAGTCAGAACAACGGGAATCGGATTTGTCCCAAACTGCGACCAGGCGTTTCAGTGCGGCTTGAGCATTCGCACAGACAAGTGGCTCGCTCCGGCCAAGACAGTCGATAAGTCCAGGCAGCGCGGATGCGTCCAACCCTTCCACGCGTTGCACCCAGAGCTGTCGATCAGCTTCACCTGCCCTGGCAAGGCCGCGGAGGTAGTACCAACGCAGGAGGGCCGCTCGCCCCGTCCAGGCTGAAAAGGCCAATGCAATGCTGAGCCCCATGCCGAGAAGGATCGCTTTGCCTCGAAAACTGAGCCGCCGTTCCATAAGACCCCGAATGGAGAGAATTCAAACGGCCAGGAAAAAAGCTGGCGGAGTGATCGACAGGTGCCTCTGCCGCATGCCCTTTTACTTCCTTCCATACTCTCGAAGCAATCCCCATTTCCAACATGAATACTACGATCCGCGAAAACGCTCATGTCGAGCGTTCCGGGATTCGATGAAATAGGAGGGAAGACTCTGTCTACGAGGTGGCGCATGGCATACCGTGGAATTTGGATAGGCTGGCTCAGCCTGGTCGCGGTTGTGCTCTGGGCAGGTGTTGGAACCGTAGCCGCGCAGGAGTCCACTCTTCAGCGTCGCCTGGCAGAGCGAGTTCCTATCGAGGAATTGCCGGAAGCGTTGCGCGAGCCTGTCCGCCAGATCCTGCAACAGCCCACGCTTTTTGGACATGGCCCAACCGAAGCATTCGCCGGCGACTCCGCCATTTACCAGTGGTTGCTAGATCACCCAGACCGTGGCGCCGTAGCATGGCGGCGACTAGGGGCCAAGTGCTCGGACATCACGAAACGAGACAACGGAGTGTTTGCCTGGACCGACGGACATGGCAGCGAAATTCGCTGGCAGACCATTCACAAGAGTGCAACGCAAAGGATTTGGTACGCCGAAGGCCAGGTATGCCCCGGACTGCTCTTGCCTTCCGTGCCGGTGCACATCGTTGCACTGCTCCGCCACGGCCAACATCAGAACGAAACCGGCCGAACACTTCTCTATCATCAAGTTTATGTGTTTGTTCAGACCGACGGTAAGGCCGCCACGCTGATTACGCGCATTCTCGGCAGGTCCGCGCCCAATCTAGCGGAGCAGTGCGTCGGCCAAATGGAGATGTTCTTCTCGGCACTCGTATGGTACCTTGATCAACACCCTGACATGTCTCAAAATCTATTCGCTGCGAGCCAGGCCGGTAGCAAAAAATAGGATTCCGACAATAGAGGCGTAATATTCCAGACGATCGGCTGCCTCGAACACCTCCGCCGTTCATGTTTTGGTCGGATCACCTCAACTTTCCCTCTCCTAAGTGACGCGATTGTCCGTAATCTGTCATTGCCCGTGCATGTATGCACCAGGGCGATGCTCTTCAGGCTGCGTTCCGAGAGACCAGCCGGCGCCGGATTAACCTGGAATTCCGAATTCGCACCGATGACCAGACTCACCTACCGCGACGCGGGCATAGATCTCGATTTATACAAGAAGACTCTTGCCGGCATGCAACCGCTCTTGAAGCGAACGCAGACGCCACGCGTGTTCGACGGCTTCGGCGGGTTCGCCAGCTTGTTCAGCCTCGACTATAACAGCCGGCTATTTGCCAAGAATTATCGCCATCCCGTCCTGGTCACCTGCACAGACGGCGTCGGCAGCAAGCTCAAGGTGGCCGGCCTGATGAACCGGCATGACACGGTTGGCATCGATCTGGTGGCCATGTCGGTCAACGATTGCCTTTGCACGGGTGGCGAACCGCTCATGTTCCTCGATTACCTGGCGATGCCGAAAGATGACCCCGCGCTGACGTACCAGCTCATCAAGGGGATCAGCGATGGCTGTATGGAAGCGGACTGCGCGTTGACCGGCGGCGAGACGGCAATCCTTCCAGATTTCTATCAGCCGGGCGATTACGATATGGCAGGATTTTGCGTGGGTGTCGTCGAACGCGAGCACATCGTCACGGGTCGCCGCATTCAGCCGGGCGATGCCGTGCTAGGTTTGGCCAGCACCGGCCTTCACTCCAATGGCTACAGTCTAGCGCGCAAGATCGTATTCGACCATGCCGGCCTGAAGGTAAACGATTTCGTCCCGGAACTTGGCCGAACGGTCGGCGACGCGCTTCTGGAGCCGACCCGCATCTATGTCCGCGCGATCAAGCACACCCTACAGCACTATCCGATCAAGAAAGGCGTTGTGCGTGGCCTGGCACATATTACCAGCGGCGGACTCGTGGATAACATCCCAAGGATCTTGCCGCAGGACAGGCATGTTTTCCTGCGCCGCAGCAATTGGCCGATGCCGCCCGTGTTCGCCTGGCTGCAGCGACTGGCCAACATCGAGCAGGTCGAGATGGATCGAGTTTTCAATCTGGGCATTGGGTTCGTGATGATTGTCCGCCCCTTCTTCGCAGAAAGCATCCAAAGACAATTGCAAGAGCATCGCATCCCAGCCTATCTGATCGGTGAAGTTCGGGAGGGAGCCCGTGGCATAGAATTTGTGTAGAGAGCGATTCCGTGCCAATCACATCCGCCTTCGTGTGAGGGACAGCACTGAAGCCGACAACTGCTTGGCATGCTCAAGGGTTCGACGGACCGCTGGCCGTCTTGGCCGGATACGATACTCCAAGCTGTTGAAAGAAGAACGCGAGAATGTCGGTCTGATGATCGACCGCCTCCCTGAGCCCCATGCCGGGGCCGTGACCGCTGCTGGAACTGACCAACAAAAGAATTGGCGATTTCGAGGACGTAGCAGCTTGCAATCGAGCGGCCATTTTTCTCGAGTTGCCGGGATCTACACGGCCATCATTGGCGCCCGTGAGAAAGAACACGGCAGGGTAGGCCGTGCCATCCTTGACGTGCTGGTACGGAGAATAATCATAGATTGCCTGAAACTGCTGCGCGTCCTTCACCGTCCCATACTCGGGCACGTTGAATGCGCCGTTAGGGTGGCGATCATGCAGAAGCATGTCGAATATCCCTACCTGGGCCACCACCGCGCGGAAAAGATCGGGATGCTGCGTTAGCGCGGCCCCCATAAGCAGGCCGCCGTTGCTGCCGCCCTGGATACCCAGTTTATCCCGGCTCGTGTATTTGCGATCGATCAAATGCTGCGCGCAGGCAGCGAAATCATCGAATACATTCTGCTTGTGGCTCAGGCTGCCGGCCTTGTGCCATGCTTCGCCGTACTCCGTGCCGCCGCGCAGATTGGCGATCGCCAGGACGCAGCCCTGGTCTAGCCAGATGCGTCGCAGGCTCGAGAAGCGCGGCGACTGGCTGATGCCGAAGCCGCCGTAACCAGTGAGCAACGTTGGATTGCTTCCGTCTAGCTTGGTACCATTTCGATAAATGAGGTTGAGGGGCACCTTCGTGCCGTCCTTGGAGGTGGCAAACTCGCGAACCACTTCCGCGTCTCGAAATTCCACCGGGGAGGTGCGGAAAAGCGCTGTGCGCGTCACCTTGGCAGTCTCAGGATCAAAGCGATACCACGCCGGTGGGTCAATGAAGGACTCGCTATGGAAGAGGAGTTCATCGTCGCGAGCACCCAGGAGTTGACCCACGGAAGAAACGGGTTTGGTCGGCACAGTTTGCAGCAGTTTCCCGTCATGATCAAATACGCGAATTTGTGAAGGTCCGCCAACCTGATCGACCACGTAAAGGCGGGTGCGGCTGGGCACGAAGTTGGCCGTATAACCGGTGGAACTGAGGACCACTCCTTCGATCACCGAATCAGTCTCGGCCACCAGGGTCCGCGCCTCCGACAGAGAAGGCGTGGCAAGCGGCATGCGCAGGATCTTACCGCGGGGCGCTCCCTTCCGGGCAAACAAGTACAGGGCCTGGTCAGGCCCGAAGGTCGCCCCACTTATTTGATCCTCGAAACGAGTGAGTTGCAGCCATTTCCCGTCCGGCACCAGAAGGTAATGTGCAAACTCACCGCCGTCGCCATTTGCAACGGTTGCCAGCACGTAGCGTCCATCCTCGGACGAGCGCAGACCAACCTCGGCGATCCGCGGGAATTCCTTGCCTATGGAATACGCATCTTCGGTGGTCGGCGTACCCAGCTTGTGGAAGTACACCTGCTGATAGAAATCGAGATCCGCCTTGGATCGCTCGTCGCCGCGCGGGTAGCGCGTGTAGTAGAAACCCGAGGCATCGGCGTTCCAGGCGACGCTCCCAGCCGCTGTAGCTCCATTGACACGTGGGATTACGTCGGCAAGTTCCTTGCCGGTCGTCACTTCATAGATATGAACATTCCCCTCTTCGCTGCCTTTTTCCGACAGTGACACTGCGACCAGCCGGCCATCACGTGAAGGAACGTAGAAGTCGATCGCGGTGGTTCCCTTCGGATCCAGCTTATTGGGATCCAGCACGACTCGTTCCGCTTTCGGGTCGTCCGCCGAGGGCATGATAACGAGAAATGGCTGGTTTTTCGGAGGCTCTGACTTCAGCGCAAACAGCTTGCCGCCGCAGTATTGAAGTGCGCCATACCCGGGCGAGCGATGGGTCATGAGCGTCTGAACGTGTTCGTGCACGGTGGAGAAGGCAGGGTATTGCTCAAGGATCGCGCGGGTGTGTCGATTCTCCTCGTTTGTCCAGCGCTGGACCGCCGGATCGGAAGCGGTTTCCAGCCACCGGTAATCATCGATCACCTTCACGCCGTGGAATTCTTCAGCGACTGGCTTCTTGGGCGTTGGAGGTAGCGGCGGGATCGATGGGGCGGCGGCGTCTGTCGCGTCGAGGAAGGTAGACATGATCGCTATCGTCCAAAGAGCAACGCAGACAAGCCCCAAGCGAACCATGGACCGCACCTCCAAGGCAAATGAGCAAACGGGCACTGGTAGCCTAACCGCGTTGCGTACGGACGGCAACCGGTTCCGCCCCGAATATCGATCCCGAGATTCTTACCGATTCCGCCGCGTCCGGGCTTGCTTTCTGCCCGGCACACAGCCAATCTAAGTGGCATTACTATAATCGTCCCCTGGGACAGCACATCGACGTTCTTGTGCGGGAGCCGTGACGATGACAGCGCCGACCAAGGAATTACAAACCGCGGCAGCGAATGTGGCCAAGGAGGAACATAAGCCCTATGTGCCGGATCAGGTCCGCATGCCCGAATTCACCTGGCCGGCGGTGATTGTCGGTGCAGTCCTTGGCATCGTCTTTGGTGCGTCCTCTCTCTATTTGGTCCTTAAAGTCGGGCTGACTGTATCGGCATCGATACCCGTCGCCGTCCTCTCCATCACCTTGTTCCGCGCGTTCTCCAAGATTGGCCTCGTTCGCCGCGCCACGATCCTGGAAAACAACATCGTACAGACCACGGGCTCGGCGGGCGAATCGATCGCCTTTGGAGTGGGCGTCACGATGCCGGCCCTGATGCTGCTCGGCTTTGAGATGGACATCGGGCGTGTCATGGTTGTCTCCGTCCTGGGTGGCTTGCTTGGCATTCTCATGATGATCCCTTTGCGCAGGGCATTCATTGTCAAGCAGCATGGGCTTCTGAAATATCCCGAAGGAACTGCTTGTGCCGAGGTTCTCATTGTCGGGGAGCAAGGTGGCTCAAGCGCGAAAACGGTCTTCATCGGCTTCGGGATCGCTTTCTTCTATCAATTCCTTTGGCAGGGCCTGAAGCTGTGGAAGGAAATTCCTGCACGTTCCTTGAGTTGGTTCAAGGGAGCGGTCCCGGCCATCGAAGTCAACCCCGCTCTTCTGGGAGTCGGCTATATCATCGGCACGCGTATCTCGTGCATCATGGTCGCGGGAGGTGTGCTTTCTTCCTTCGTTCTCATTCCTGCAATCCGCCTTTTCGGGGACGGCCTTTCCACTACCATCTTTCCGGGCAAGCATCTCATCAAGAATATGAGTGAAGATGCGATTTGGCACGATTATGTCCTTTATATCGGTGCCGGCGCGGTGGCAGCGGGCGGCATCATCAGTCTCTTTCAGGCTCTACCTTTAATACTGTCATCGATGAAGGCCGGCCTCAGCGATATTCGTACTTTCCGCGGACGCGAAGGTGGCGGGGAAAATGGTGCCGGGGCGCGCACCGATCGTGATCTCCCCTTGTGGATCGTTGGTGCGGGCGCTCTTGGGTTGGTCTTTGCAATTTGGTTGACCACTCCCTTGCACCGTCTTTTCGACTGGGTTCCCGAGTTATTCACCCATCCGACTGGCGCCGCCCTTGGCGCGGTCTTGATCGTCTTGTTTGGTTTCCTGTTCGTGACCGTCTCTTCTCGGCTGACCGGCGAAATCGGCTCCTCTTCCAATCCCATCTCCGGCATGACTGTCGCGACGCTTCTTCTTACCTGCCTCATCTTCTTGCTCCTCGGATGGACAAAGCCGGGGGATCGGCTGGCGGCTCTCTCGGTCGCGGCCGTCGTCTGCATCGCCGCTTCGAATGGCGGTACTACATCCCAGGATTTGAAGACCGGCTACCTCGTCGGCGCCACCCCCAAATGGCAACAGTTGGCCATACTTTTTGGTGCACTCTCGTCTGCCCTGGTCATTGGCTGGATCCTCATTCAACTGAATCAGGCCTACACGGTTTATTCCAGCTCGCCCAAGGATCTCCCGGAGCTGGCTCAACCACTCGATGTCCGCAACCTTCCAGACCTAGCCAAGGCGCCAGGCGACGACACGTTTTACCATGTCTGGCAGGCGACCGAAGGCAATCCGGAAAAGGCACCTGCCGGTAAATATCTCGTCGATGACAAAGGACGTGTGCGCTATCTCGTCGATCCGGGGATCAACGGCAGGCTGACGCGCCGGCCCGACGGCACCGAGGTGCCACGTTTCAAAGCGCCCAAGGCTCAGCTGATGGCCTTTATCACCGATGGCATTCTCACGCAGAAGTTACCCTGGGCCTTAGTTCTTCTCGGTGTGTCGATTGCCGTGGTCATGGAGCTCTCTGGTGTGCCCTCTCTTCCCTTCGCCGTCGGCGTCTACCTGCCGCTCTCTTCGTCGACGCCGATTTTTGCCGGCGGGCTGGTACGCTACGTGGCGGATAAATGGGGCAAGACGGCGAGCGGCGCAACTCGATCGGAGACCGAGTCGGACGCAAGCCCGGGCGTCCTGCTTTCCACTGGTTACATCGCTGGGGGCGCTATTGCCGGCGTGCTTATCGCGTTTCTGTCTTTCAGCGATGAGATTCCAAAGGCCCTGGGTCTTTGGCAATATCGGACCTTTGTCGTAAAGCAGAATCAACCAACGGATCAACTTTACTCCGAGCTCGCTAAGGACGAGTTGGGCTTGAGCAGAGAGACGCTTTCGGAGGATCAGAAGAAGGAAGTTAGCACGGTGTCTGATGAAATTGCTGAACTGAACACGCAATATCTCGCCCAATACGCGAAGGTGACGAGTGGAACCATTCTGAAACTCCCTGAAGATAAGCAATTCCAAATACAATCGTCCGGGTACCTCAAGGACGCTGCCAACCAAGCCCCAGGCAAATCCATCAATGCACAATTACTTTTCGACCTGAATAGGGACAAGATCGAACCGGCAAAGGAATTACCTGAGGGAACTTCTATCCGGCTACCGCAGAGGAATCTGCCCGGCTTGGTGGCATTTGGCATTCTGGTGCTGTTATTGACCCTCGTCGGACTGGGCTGGATGCTCCGCTCTCCGCCGGCCGCAAACGAGCTGCCTGACCACCGTGATCAAGACCAAGGAAATGAAGGATGATTCTGCAAGAGTGACAGGATAAGGAAAACTCTCTATGAAAACGCACTGGACCAACCGTTACATCATGGCAACTTCATTGGCGGGGGTATTCATGTCTCTGGCCGTGCTGAAGGCCGACGAGGGCATGTGGTTGTTCACGAACCCTCCCCGTAAGCTCCTGAAGGAAAAGTACAACTTCGACGCCACCGACCAGTGGCTCGAACACGTGCAGAAGTCATCCGTCCGCTTCAATACGGGTGGCTCGGGATCGTTCGTCTCGGCAAACGGCCTGGTGATGACGAATCATCATGTCGGCGCCGATTGCCTGCAAAAACTTGGCGACAAAGACCACAACTACTACCGGGACGGTTTCTACGCGAAGACACAAGCCGACGAGAAAGCCTGCCACGACCTGGAATTGAATGTCCTGATGAGCATCGAGGACGTGACCGAGCGCGTCAGCGCGGCCGTGAAGGGGCTGCCCGCGGAAAAAGCCGCCGGCGCGCGCCGCAAGATCATGGCGGAAATCGAGAAAGAATCGCTCGATAAGACCGGTTTCCGCAGCGACGTCGTCACGCTCTATCAGGGAGGTCAATATCACCTCTACCGGTTCAAGAAATACACCGACGTCCGAGTGGTGTTCGCGCCCGAGCAGCAGATCGCGTTCTTCGGGGGCGACCCCGACAACTTCGAATACCCCCGCTTCGACCTCGACGTATGCTTTTTCCGGGTCTACGAGAACGACAAGCCGGCTAAGATCGAGCATTATCTGCGCTGGAGCAAGGCGGGAGCCACCAAAGACGAACTCATTTTTGTATCCGGCCACCCGGGGCGGACCGATCGGTTGGACACGGTTGTCGACTTGGAGTTTCTCCGGGATCGATTTTATCCCTTTGCCCTGCAGCGTCTCAATCGGATGGAGGTCATGCTGACTGCTTACAGCGCCCGCAGCGACGAGAATGCCCGGCAGGCGAAAGAGCTGCTTTTCGGCGTGCAAAACAGCAGGAAGGCGCGCGACGGCGGATTGGCTGGGCTGCTCGACCCAGCCATCATGGCCCAGAAGATGAAAGCGGAAGAAGGCTTTCGCGAAGCCGCTCGCAACCACCCGGATTTGAAAGACGTGGACTCGGCCTGGAATCAGATCACCGAGGCCGTGAAGACGGAAGCCAAGAATCTCCGGCGCCACACCATGCTTGAAGGCGCACGCGGTGGAGCGGCGGGCTTTGCGAGCACCTACTTCGCGATTGCGCGAACTCTCTTGCGGGCAGGCGCAGAATACCCCAAGCCCAACGGCGAGCGTCTGAGAGAATTCCGTGATTCCAATAAGGAGTCGCTGGAACTCGATCTCTTTTCGGATGAGCCGCTCTACGACAGTTATGAGGAGGCGCGGTTGGCGTCCTCGCTGACATTTCTTTGCAGCCAGCTTGGGTACGGTAACAAAATCGTTCAGCAAGTCCTGGCTGGTAAATCACCCGAAGAGCGCGCCAGCGAACTGATAAAGGGCACGAAGCTCAAGGACGTGGCTGAGCGCAAACGCCTTTACGAGGGTGGTCTGAAAGCCATCGACGAGTCGAAAGACCCCATGATTCTCCTGGCCAAGCTCGTTGACCCAGAAGCTCGGGCTTTGCGCAAAATCCAGGAGACTCAGGTGGACGAGGTCAAACGTCAGGCCTACAACCAAATCGCGCGGGCGAAGTACGCCCTGGAGGGTTCCAGCACCTATCCTGATGCGACCTTCACCCTGCGGCTGGCATTCGGCGTAGTCAAAGGCTACGAAGAGAACGGCAAGCACATCCCCTTCGAGACTACCTTTGCCGGCCTCTACGAGCGCGCTCAAGAGCACCACGACAAGCCGCCCTTTGATCTGCCCTCGCGTTGGATCAAAAACAAGGACAAGCTCGACTTAAGCACGCCCTTCAACTTCGTCTGCACGGCAGACATTATCGGCGGGAATTCAGGCAGTCCCGTTATCAACAAGGAAGCCGAGGTTGTGGGTTTGATTTTTGATGGCAACATCCAGTCGCTGGTGCTCGACTTCGTTTACACTGAAAAACAAGCGCGTGCCGTCGCGGTACACTCACGGGGCATCGTCGAGGCACTCAGAAGTATTTATGATGTTCAATCCTTGGCGGATGAGTTGACCGGAACAAAGTAGACCGTAGTCTTCTCTATCCGGCTGCACGTATAACAGTGCTCAGCGTACGGTCCTGGATCCCATTCCGAGGTGCTCCAATGCAAGGATATGCACGCAGCCTGGCCACACTACTATCGTTGGCCATCCCCTGGACAGCTTGGGGAAATGATTGTTCGAACCGGACCAAAAGCGTGGTGCCCTTCTACTATCCGGTGGCGGTAGCCTGCATGCCTATAACCTATAACTGCGGGGCAATCCCTTACGCTCCTTACTACGCTGTTCAGACTCAGCAACCGCCCCTGGCAAACCAAGCCCCAACGCCCGGACGGACTGTGCCCCCTCGCCGTACCTACGCGCCGCCGACCGCGGCGCCCCCTTCCACGACCCCCGCGCCGTTGACGGACGCTGTCCCTCCGACCAAGTCAGCGCCACCACCTCCGCCGCAGACACCGGCTGTAACAGACACCGGCAGCTATTACGATACTTACGTCCGTGCTCTGCATAATTCCGAGCGCCGTGAGGGAAGCCGGCCCACTGCGGAGTTCTGGAACCTCACGGAACGCGATCTGACGATAAAGGTCGATGGCCAGCGCCACGTCGTGGCAAGACAGAAAAGCTTGCTCGTGGAGGTTCCTCGGCAGTTCATTTGGCAAATCGAGGGACGCGATCCGCAGAAAGAACAGATCGCCACTGGCGAATCGGCACTGGAACTCGTGATTCGCCGCTGAAGGGCGACGCGCAGACAAGATCAGGGGGATGGCCGCGGAGTCGGCAAATCCAGATCGCTGGATGGGGCCAAATGCAGCTTCTCGGGGATAATGCGGGGAGGAGAACGATCTAGATGATGGGGCAAAGCGCCATCAAGTCCCTTGTCGCGAGCTTTCGATGCCGCCGCGTGAGGTAATTCGGCCTTCCGGCCGGCTACTGCACGGGGTACGCCAATCGGCTCGGCCAAGGGAATAGGTTCGTCGCATGATTCGAGCATGGCATCTTGCCTGGCCGCGCTCGGCTCGGCGGCATGATCGGGGTCTCGGCGCGCTGCGAATCCTCTGGCTTCCCGTCCGGGACCGTCTGGATTCATCTCCCAGGAAACTTGATAGCGATGGCCGCCAACGGTCAATTCGTCCCCCTTCTTGAGCCGACCCTCGAGAACGCGTACGCCGTTGATCCGGATGCCGTTCGTGCTGCCCAGATCACGCACGATCAGGTGGTCGCCCACCTGGCCGATGCAGCAGTGTTTCCGCGAGATCTTGCGAGAATCGATTTGAATATCACATTCGGGATGCCGGCCGACCAGCATGATGGGTTTGTCCAGCACGATGCTGGGGCCCTCGGTCAAAGCCACGAGATGTGCCGGCATGGAACAGCCCACCGAACCGCAGCGACTGTCTAGAGGGGCCCGTCGCCTAGGAATAGTATAGCACGCAGGGGGCCAACGCAATACGCAGTGGCCGAAAGTTAGTGTGTAATCTACGTTGTATATCGAGTTTAACGAGAAAGATCGTTCTCCTCATCTCCCTCGCACGTCATTTGTGAAGCCATGTGCCGCCGGCTCTATTGAACGCGCGGCTTTGGCGCAGTAGGAAACCAATCTTGCAGGGCGTGCACTGTCACGGGATTGTCCCGGAGTGCCCGACAAGCCTCCACCGCCGCCTGGGCTGCGGCCAGCGTTGTGATGCACGTGACGCCATGAGCAACAGCTGCCGCCCGGATCTTGCCTTCGTCGGTTCGCGCTCCTTTGCCCTTCGGTGTGTTTATCACTAGGGCGATTTGGTCGTTTTTCATGTGGTCGATGAGGTTCGGTCGGCCTTCCTGCAGCTTGGGAACATCTTGTACTTTGATCCCCGCCTTTCGTAGCGCCTGCGCTGTCCCTTGGGTCGACAGCAGCCGATAGCCCAACTCTGCCAACGCCCTGGCAATCGGAATAACTTCCTGCTTGTCACGGTCGGCAACGGATAGGAAGATCGCTCCCGATGCCGGCAAAGCGCTGTTGGCGGCAAGTTGACTCTTCGCAAACGCCACTGGAAAGCTCGTGTCGATCCCCATGACTTCGCCGGTAGAGCGCATCTCCGGGCCCAGAATGATGTCCACGCCTGGAAACTTGTTGAACGGGAATACGCTCTCCTTCACCGAATAATGGCGCGGCACGACCTCCTCACAGAGACCCAGCTCATCGAGTGTTTTTCCAACCATGACGAGTGCCGCGTAGCGGGCCAGAGGGATGCCCGTTGCCTTGGAAACAAAGGGAACGGTCCGGCTGGCCCGCGGGTTGGCCTCCAAGACATAAACCGTGCCGTCTCGGCTTACTGCAAACTGCACGTTCATGAGCCCTTTGACTTTGAGTTCCTTGGCCATTTCCCGCGTTTGCCGGCGGATTTGTTCGACGACCTCCGCACCGAGGCTGTGGGGTGGGATCACGCAAGCGGAGTCGCCGGAATGAACTCCCGCTTCCTCGATGTGCTGCATCACGCCGCCGATGACCGTACGCTTCCCATCGCTGAGGCAATCGACGTCCACCTCCAATGCCGATTCGAGGAACTTATCGATTAACACCGGCTTGCCGGGAGAGAGCTCGATCGCTCGCCGCACGTAGCGTCCAAGGCTGGCATCGTCGTAGACGATCTCCATGCCTCTGCCGCCCAGCACATAGCTGGGACGGACCAAAACGGGGTAACCGATGCGCCGAGCGACATGATTGGCCTGCTCCAGATCCAGGGCGATACCACTTGCCGGTTGCTTCAGGCCGAGACGTTCGACGAGCAGCCCAAAGCGCTCCCTATCCTCGGCGATGTCGATGCTGTCGACGCTCGTTCCAATGATCGGTGCGCCCGCCGCCTCCAGAGCGCGAGCCAGGTTCAAGGGCGTCTGTCCGCCAAACTGCACGATCAACCCCTTGGGCTGCATCCGGGCACAGATGTTGAGCACGTCTTCCGCAGTCAAGGGCTCGAAAAAGAGGTGATCGCTCGTGTCGTAGTCGGTCGAGACGGTCTCCGGGTTCGAATTGACCATGATGGTCTCAAAACCTGCTTCTTTCAGCGCGAACGAGGCCTGACAGCAGCAGTAGTCAAATTCGATTCCCTGGCCGATTCGGTTGGGCCCGCCGCCAAGAATCATGATTCGTTCTTTTGTGGAGGGCGCACGGGTCTCGTCTTCAAAACTAACTGCGGAGATCACAGGAGCTGCCAAGGAAGAAAGAAGCGAAGAATTCTCTATCGGCCCGTGCTTCTGTCCCCATTTCTCCACGGTCTCCTGGTTTTCCGCTGCGATCCTTCTGATCGGTGCCTCGTAGGTCGAGTAGTAATAAGGCGTGAAGGCTTCGAATTCAGCAGCACAGGTATCGACGAGCTTGTACACAGGCGTGACGCCTTTCGATTCGCGTAACTTGCGCACTTCGCTTTCGCTTGCGTGCCAAATGTGGGCCAATTGGCGATCCGAAAATCCATACTGCTTCGCCGTCAGCAGCAATGGCGCATCGACCACCTCCAATCCTACGCATGCCTGCAGCTCGTCTTCGAAGTCAACGATTTCCCGAAGATTTTGAAGGAACCAGGGGTCAATCTTGGTGCGTTGGTAGATATCCTCGACGCTCAGGCCCAGCTTCATCGCATAGCGGATGTACCAGACTCGTTCGGCATTGGGCGTTGCCAGCTTGGCGAAGATTTCCTCGGGACTAGGTTGCTGGGCCGTGCCCCAACGGTCAGCGCGATCGCAGCCCAGGCCGAATCGGCCGATCTCAAGCCCGCGCAGGGCCTTCTGCAGCGACTCCTTGAATGTCCTGCCGATGGCCATCGTTTCGCCGACCGATTTCATCTGCGTCGTCAGGGTGGGATCGGCATCAGGGAATTTTTCGAAATTCCAACGCGGCACCTTGGTGACAACGTAATCAATGGTCGGCTCGAAGCATGCCGGCGTCTCGCGAGTGATGTCATTCCTGAGTTCACTCAGGCGGTAGCCCACTGCCAACTTGGCGGCGATCTTGGCAATCGGGAACCCGGTGGCCTTGGATGCGAGTGCACTGGACCGGCTGACGCGCGGGTTCATCTCGATCGCCACCATCTCGCCTGTATCCGGATTGATGGCAAACTGGATATTACTGCCGCCCGTCTCCACGCCGATCTCACGAATGACGGCAATCGCCGCATCGCGCATCCGTTGGTATTCCTTGTCCGTGAGCGTCTGCGCGGGCGCTACTGTGATGGAGTCGCCGGTATGGATGCCCATCGGATCGAAATTCTCGATGGAACAGACAATGACGACGTTATCCGCAAAATCGCGCATCACCTCGAGTTCGAATTCCTTCCAACCGATAACGGACTGCTCGATGAGGACCTCGTTGACGGGGCTGAGGTCCAGGCCCCGCGCGATCAGCTCGTTGAATTCCTCACGGTTGTACGCAATGCCGCCGCCAGTGCCGCCCAGTGTAAAACTCGGGCGCAGTACACAGGGCAAACCCACTTGGTCGCGGATGGCCTGGGCCTCGGCAAGCGAGCGCGCCACTCCGCTCTCCGGCACGGCAATGCCGATTTTGATCATGGCCGCCTTGAACTTCTCGCGGTCCTCGGCCTTCTCAATCACATGGGCCTTTGCACCGATCATCTCCACGCCAAACTGCTCCAGCACACCGTGGCGGTACAGTTCCATGGCAGTGTTCAGACCGGTTTGGCCGCCAAGCGTCGGCAAGATCGCGTCCGGCCGCTCGCGCTCGATGATCTTGGCGACGACATCCCAGGTCACTGGCTCGACGTACGTCCGGTCGGCCATCTCCGGATCTGTCATGATGGTGGCCGGGTTGGAATTGACCAGAACGACCGTGTATCCCTCTTCGCGCAGTGCTTTGCACGCCTGGGTGCCGCTGTAATCAAACTCGCACGCCTGGCCGATAACGATCGGACCAGAGCCGATCAGAAGGATTTTTCGCAAATCTGTACGTTTTGGCATATTCCCAGGTTCCGAGTAAACGATCGTGGACTAGTGGCAGACGGTGCATAATCTTGGCTACATCTTATTGGAGTCCGTTGCCTATCCAAGAGGTGCTCTCTTGAATCGCGTCGCCTAAGCACAAGGCAGATCACTGGTTATGCCGGCATGGATCGAAGAGCTCTGGTCGCTGTTGAGCAGGAGCGTCCAGCGGCTATCCACGCTGGCTCCTTTGTGTCGCTTATTTTAGACGATTGGCGAAGCGTTGGTGGGTGAGAGCGGGCCTGGCACAAAATCTCCAAGGATGGAGAATCAACCTGTTTGACGGCAATTCTCCGGATCTCGGCTTACCATCACATTTGCGCAGCCGCATTGGCTGTCATCAGCCCGAGGTCGAGCTTGCATTTCTCAGCCAGGTCGACTGGAGGGAGCATGTCATCGACGCGTTCTGGAGAATCGGGGAATTCTCCTTGCAAAAACGACCGGGGTCAACGACTTCCAGTTCCGTCTTTGGTGTCATGCGCTCCCGCGGCATTGGCGCCGTCATATTCGATCGCTTTCTCATTCTTCCAGCGTGGCTGGTAAGTCTGGAGGTAGCCTAGCAAATCCCATTCGTCCGAAAGGTCGCGATAGCCGCACGCGCGCAGTTCCGCGATCGCGTGTTCGTTGGTCCAGTGATCGTACTCCATGCGAAAAACTGCACAGAAAGCTCCGGTGCGATGAATCCCAGCGTAACAGTGCACTAACACGGGAAAGTTTTCCGGATTATCCATGACGCCTAGGAAGCGGCACACCCCTTCGTCCGCGGGCACGGAACCGTCGGGCGCCCACCACGTTCGTGGCGAAATGCGCACGTAATTGATTTCTTCGGCCTTGCAGTAGTTTTCCTCCGCCAGGTCAGGCGCCGGATCGTCCGGATAGTAAGCATCCCGAAGAGTTACAACGGTTTTGATGCCATGATCCCGGATCGCATCCTTCAGTCCCGATATGCTCATCTGCCCGCTTCGGTAGAGCACTCCTTCGCGAACGACGCGAAAATTGCGGGTGTTCGCCTGGCGGTAGTAGGAGTAAAAGGCGGGGGCGGCGACGAGAAGTACTGCGATAAAAAGGCCAAAGAAATACTGGCAATAGCGTGCCATGCCGAAGGCCTCCATGCCTGTTGCCGTCAGAGCGTCGAATTGCTTGGGACAAGGGAGCAGCGCTGGGCGCAGTTTCCCAGTCCCCCGGATGCGCAGCTCTTATATCGGTTCTCTTCGGAAAGAAAAAGACGATTTCAGTGGACTCGGGCTATTGGCTCGGGGAGCTTGAGCAAACGTGCGGCATAACGGCCCAGGAGGCGGCAGAAGCGCATCAACCAGTCCGTTTCGGAATGGATGGGCAATGCCTGCCGATCCGCTAAATTGGGCCGAAATACCAACAACAAAAGTAGAGGCAGGTACCAGAGGACGTAAACTCCGCCTTGATCCGCAAACCAAAACTGGATGCCGATGAGCAGCGCGGCAGAAAGGGCAATGAGATGGGCAAGGTTCTTGGGTCGAGGCCAGAAAAGCGTCGTGGCGACAAATGCCATGTAGCCTATGAATACCGGCAGCCGATAGGCGAAGGCCCATGTCACCCCCGTCCAGAAGCCTTTGGTTATCCGGGGATTTGGCTGTTTCCAGGGCTGCCAATCCGATAGATCCATGGTTGATTGGATGCTGCGGGCCAGATGGTCATCCATCCACAGGATGCCCACGATCACGGCGAGCATCAGGCCGGCCACGAGTGCGAATCCTGCAAGAAAGCGACCAGCCCCGCGCCCCCAATAGAAGCTTGCCCAAGCAGGAACCAGCAGGATTGCAAAATAGCCGTTGCCAAAGGCCAGTCCGAGAAGGACGCCTGCAGTGAGAGGGCTACGGTAGGCAGCCACCGCCCATATCAGAAATGCAGTCGGCAGCACATGATGCACCTGGTCTACATGATAAGCGGTGTACGGCAAGAGGAGGTACAAGGTGGCGGCCGCCACCCCCGCGTGGGCATCCTGGAAGTGCCGCAAACCTATGAACACCAGGCCCACTACAATGGCCAGGTGACACGCTACCGCAAGAGAGCACTCAACCCAGAAAGCGGTTTGAGAAGTGCCTCCGTCATCGGTGGCGATTTCTCTTTTCACCAGATAGACGGCGCGTCGTTGGGTTTCATTGACAGCAGCGCTCGGCTTACCGACGGTGCCGGCTACACTGGCCGGCTTGAATACAGCAACGGCCACGAGGCAGATGAAGAGGGCGACACCCAGCCAGACCAGACCCGCCAGGTTCAAGTTCGGACTTAGGGCTGGCCGGCGCACCAGAGCCAAGTCGACGAGGCATCGGACCAAGAATAGAGCCGATCCGCAGAAGAGCCATAGATAGCCAATCCTCAATAGACTCGACTGGGATTTCCAGACAGGTGCGGAAGCGCTCGCCACAACGCCGGCGCTTGTTACGCCAAGATTGGGCGCCGCCACAGCCTGACCCGCGCTAGCCAGGAGGCGGGCTGCATCCAACGGCGCGCTGCTTTCTCGTGACGGGAAAGTGGTGACGGCTTCTTGCAATAAGAGTAACCCAGGCACGAGCAGAAATAATGCCAGGACGTCCCAATTGCGTGCGCTTAGCAAGCGCGTGAATTTAAAGAACAGGGCAACGGCGAGAAGCAGGGAGAAGTAAAGCCAAGTTGTGGCATTGGGAAGGTTGAAATCAAAGAAAATCGAAGCAGTCACGGTCATGGCATCGCTCTCAGCGATGGGAGGAGCAATCAATCAGAGAGGAAGACGTTATTATAGAAAGAAGCCAGCAGTCGTCACGGCCGCAAGGCACGTAGTGGATGTGAATCTGCTTGTACCCAAAATGAAAGTGGCAAGAGAACCGGTTAGTGCAGCCTTGCGGGTTACTCCTCAGAACCTGAGCGGCCGCCGCCCGCGGCAGGGACTTGGCGGCTTCCGTCCCCAAGGATTGGCCCCAATTCTCTCTGCGACCCCATTATTCTTTACATTCCAAAAAGACGGATCCGGCTGCCTTGGATTCCGGCAAGCCGGCAAGAAAGAGAAGATTTTTCGTTGGTATCGACCACGTCCGGCTGATACACTTTGTTTGCGATTTTCATAAATTCATGAGAAAGCCTTGCCCGTGGAGCCTTGACGCGCTCGATCGACTCGTGTGCATGCGCACTTGATCACGTCCTGAAGAGAAGTGGAGACAACCATGAACGAGCCTAAAAAGACAGTAACACCTCCAGCAAAAGAGGTGCACCCTGCCATTCGCGAGTCGTTGCAACCCGAACGGAGTCAATATCAGCTGCTAGTGCGATTTTATCGACGCATGCACCGGCAGCGGGTTTATCCTCTACTGGTCACGCTTCAGCGGTTCAATCCGGGGCGCGGAATCAGAGAGGCTGCGAACCCGGTTAGGGTTCGAGCGCTTGTTCCCGGGTCAGAAGTCACGCCAGCGGAACTCACTCTTGATCCAGCAAAGCCCGGAGCCCAGGCATCTTTCCACGTGACCCCCCTGGCAAAGGGCGACCTTGGCGAAGCCTGCGTGCAGCTTTTTAGCGGCGAACAGCTCGTCCAGGAAGTTCGTTTGCCCATGAAATCGGTTTCTCAGCGGCTTACCTGGGTCCTGGCAGTATTGACAGTGCTCTTGCCGGCATGTTTGTTGTACGCCAAGTATAATCCCATTCGGGTTCCACCACCACCAGCGCCGATCAAACTCCCCGCGGAACTCGAAAAGAATGAGACTGTGAAATTAAAGACCTCTGAAGTCAACAAAGCCGCGCCGGCCGGTGGCGGAAACAACAAAGCTGCCGGTGGCGGCAATAGAGCGGTCATGAATTTCGACTCAATCAGGTCCGATACTCCAAGGAGGCCCACAACTCCCGGAGAAGTCCTTGCGGAACACATCAACGAAAATGTGCCCTTGACAGGCGGTGTCGACGTATTTGGCTATGCTGCCAGAGGAATCGGTAAGGGTTACGATTACCTGCGTGCTTTATCATCCGACGTACCGATCGCATTCTACGTCGGGGCCCTCCTTCTCGGTGCCACGATCGTTTCTTGGCTCATCCACGTCCGGCATCCGGCCCGGCGTCGTGGTGCGCCTGTCGCCCTTCCTTCATAGCAGCTGAGCGCTCCACTTTTCTGCGGTTCTTGAGTTTCAGCGAGACTTGTCACATTCACTACTACCGGCCTCTTCCTGTTTCGAGAAACAGGAAGAGGCCGGCTGCTTCGATGAACTCGTCACTTTGGGGTTCGACTGCACTTGCTATAATCTCTGCGTCGCCCGCACTGGGAATCATCTCGCGCAAGTGGCATGGACATTGGCACCCTGACTATCGTCGGCGTCGGATTGATCGGAGGGTCGATCGGTCTGGCTGCAAAACGCCGGGGGGTAGCCCGCCGCATCCTGGGCGTCGAGCGCCATCCCTCCTGCGTTGCTTACGCTCTCGCCAAGGGCGCAATCGACGAGAGTTCTTGCAACCTCACCGCGGCGGTCCTCAGGGCGGAAGTAACGGTCTTTTGCACGCCGGTGGACGAGATCGCGCAGCAAGTCCTCGCCGCTGCTTCCGTATGTCCTGCCGATAATCTGTTCATTGATACCGGAAGTACCAAGGCGCTCATTACGCGCACGATCGAATCCGCGGCGCCGACTGCCCGCTTCGTCGGTGGTCATCCTCTGGCAGGATCAGAAAAGCAGGGGGTCGAACATGCGGAAGCAGATCTCTTCGAAAACAAGCTGACGATCGTCACCAGAACTGCCTCCACCGCCCCCGATGCTCTTGAGCAAGCAACAAGATTCTGGCAATTGCTAGGTTCAAGCGTACGGGTCATGAGTCCGGAAGAGCATGACGCAGCCCTGGCGTTCACGAGTCATCTGCCGCACCTGCTAGCGTCGGCCCTGGCCGGTATACTACCTGCACCGCTCAACGATCTGACCGCCAGTGGATTCCGAGACACGACACGCATCGCGGCAGGGGATCCCGGGCTTTGGACCGCAATCTTCAGCCACAACCGGGCGGCCGTGCTCGATGCCCTGGCCGTTCTGAGCGGACGCCTCGAATGTCTGCGCGATTGTCTTTCCACGAGTGACTGGGCAACGCTTCACGATCTATTGCTCCAAGCCAAGAAGGTACGCGATGCTCTGGGAAGTTGAAATCCAACCGCTGGGCCAGGACCCGGAACGCAAGCGAGTTTGTCAGGAGTATGTCCTGTACACGCAGGCTCAGCAGGGCGCTGATATCGTCACGCGCTCGGCAAAAGGTTTTTTGCTCGAAGGCAACCTCCACAAGAAGCAAGTCGAGCAACTCATGGCCGAGTTGCTGGTGGATCGACTGACAGAAGTGGGGCGCGCAGAGCAAATCGGGGAGAACGGCCAGCGGAATGGAAGCACTGGAGAACGCCTGACGGTGCTGCTCAAGCCAGGAGTCATGGATCCGGCGGCCATGAGCGTGCTGGATGCTGCGCATGACCTTGAATTCCCGGTCGAATCCGTCCGCACGTTTCGGCGCTACTACATCGATCCCAAGAGATACGCTTCGCAAAATGGCGCCGGCGGCGTTTCGTTCTACAAAGTCCTTGCCAATGATGCGATCGAACAGATCGTCGTTGGGCCCCTGGCCGCGGAGCACCTGACCCTCGGCGAGGTGTATTTCTTTCAGCGCGTGACCATTCCGCTTATCGATCTGGATGACGCGGGCCTGATGAGATTGAGCCGCCAGGCGCAGTTGTCGCTCAGTTTGGCAGAGATGCTCGCGATTCAGACGCATTTCCGGAGTCTCGGAAGAGAGCCCACCGACGTCGAGCTGGAGACCCTGGCACAGACCTGGTCGGAGCATTGCTCGCACAAGACCCTCAAAGGCGAAATAGATTGCGATGGACGGCGTTTCCACAACCTGCTGAAAGAGACCATCTTCGGCGCCACCCAGGAGATCCGGCGCCGTCTTGGAAGGGACGATTGGTGCGTCAGTGTTTTCGAGGACAATGCAGGAGTGGTCCGCTTCGACGATCGCTACCACGTTTGCTTCAAAGTCGAGACCCACAACCATCCTTCGGCAATCGAGCCCTACGGTGGAGCCAATACGGGCCTCGGCGGTGTGATCCGTGATCCGTTGGGCACTGGCTTGGGAGCCAAGCCGATTTGTAACACCGACGTGTTCTGTTTTGGACTACCCGACACGGCCCCGGAATCGCTCCCGCCAGGCGTTCTTCACCCCGTACGGGTGATCCGAGGTGTCGTGGCAGGCGTCCGCGACTATGGCAATCGGATGGGCATCCCCACCGTGAACGGCGCCGTATGCTTCGATGACCGTTACCTGGCAAATCCACTCGTATTCTGTGGCACCGTTGGCCTGATCCCGGTCGAGCACAGCAACAAGCGACCGCTGCCAGGAGATTTGATTGTGGCCGTCGGCGGACGGACGGGGCGGGACGGAATCCACGGGGCCACCTTTTCCTCGATCGAGCTGACAGCAGAATCGGAGAAGGTGAGCGGCGGAGCTGTGCAGATTGGTAACGCAATCACCGAGAAAAAACTCCTGGATGTTTTGCTTCAGGCCCGTGACCGAGGCCAGTTCCACGCCATAACCGACTGCGGCGCTGGAGGCTTCAGTTCCGCGATCGGCGAAATGGCAGAGAAATTAGGGGCGACCGTGCATTTGGACCAGGCCCCGCTCAAGTACCAGGGGTTATCGTATACCGAGATTTGGATCTCCGAGGCCCAGGAACGCATGATCCTGGCCGTGCCTCCGGAGAATTGGCCAGCACTACAAAGGCTCTGTGCCAGTGAAGACGTTGAGGCAACGGCGATCGGTCGGTTCGAAGCGACGAGCCGTCTGCGGCTGTACTACAAGGAGAACCAGGTAGCCGATCTCGACATGGACTTCCTGCACAACGGCCGGCCCCCGGTAGTTCGGCGGGCAACTTGTCGGGCCGCTGGCATGTCGCCCTCCAGAGAACGAGAACTTGGACGGCTTACTCCCTCCGTTCCCGCGCGCGATCTTACAGACACGCTTTTCAAGATTCTGACTTCTTACAACGTCTGCAGCAAGGAATGGATCATCCGACAGTATGACCATGAAGTTCAGGGAGGCACAGTCATCAAGCCATTGGTCGGCGTCCGCCACGAGGGTCCAGGAGATGCCGCGGTTATCATGCCCGTCCTTGGCTCATGGACCGGTCTGGCCGTCGGCTGCGGCTTGAATCCACGCTACGGCATCCTCGATCCATACCGCATGGCGACTGCAGCTGTAGACGAAGCAGTGCGTAACGTGGTGGCCGTCGGTGCGGACCCGGCACGAATCGCGTTGCTGGACAATTTTTGCTGGGGCAACACGGATAGGCCCGAGGTCCTGGGTTCGCTTGTGCGCGCAGCCGAAGCATGTCGGGATGTTGCTCTGGCTTATGGCATGCCATTCATCAGCGGCAAGGACAGTTTGAATAATGAGTTTCGAGCAGGTGAACTCCATATCACAATCCCGCCAACGCTGCTGATCAGTGCACTGGGCCGAATCGAGGATGTCCGCCGGTGTATCACGATGGATTTGAAGGAGCCGGGCAATCTACTCTTCCTCATCGGTTCGACAAAGGATGAGATGGGAGGGTCGCATTACAACTTGGTGAACCGCCTCGAACATGGCTTGCCTCCGGAAGTAGACCTGAATCTTGCTCCTGCCATATTCATAAAACTGCATGAAGCCATCGAACGCGGGCTTGTTCGCTCGTGCCACGATCTGAGCGAGGGAGGGTTGGCGGTAGCGGCGGCCGAGATGGCTTTCGCGGGGAACATTGGCGCAGATCTTACCTATGCTCCACGCACTCCCGCCCCGATGACCGACGACATCGAGTTGTTTTCAGAATCCACAACCCGTTTCCTCGTGGAAGTCGCGCCCGCACAGGTCCATTCTCTCAAGGAGTGTTTCGTAAATCTGCCACTTGCGGAAATCGGCAAGACCTGCAGCGAGCCCCGCTTGCGAATCGCTGGCACTGCTGGCGAGTGGATTGTCACGGCAAAGCTGGGTGAGTTGAAGGAAGCGTGGCAAAAGACGCTACGCTGGTAATTTGGATTGACTCAAGGGAGGCAGCGCTCCTGTCTCCATCTGGAAGCGAGAAGCCCAGATGAACAAGTCGTGCCGTTGACACGAAAAAAATTATAGAAAGCTCAGTTAACATCTGCTTGCGGAAGAATTTCCATCAAATCCCGCACAACCTCTGTTGCGTTGCAGAATCGTGTGCTAGAATCGGTCGCTGAGTTTGCTCAATCACTGCTCCGTCCTGGTGTGTGGCAGGCATCCTATGAAAGGTTCCCGCCGCCTCGGGGAGCTAGCATTCTTTCTGTTTTGTTCGGTAGCGATATCGCTACAACGCCGGGACGTGCAGACGTGGTGCCCTCCTGAAAGGAGGTGGACGGCTGGTGCAATTACTCATAATTTGATTTTCGGATGATCGCCCTCGTGATGTCCACTTGAATCAGGGGGGTGGCGGAGAGGTTCTAATCTTAGGCAGGTTCGCCGCCCCTGGTCGCGAACCTATAAAAGAAAGGACAACATGATCAACAAACTACGAAAATGGCCGGTCGTCTTGGAGGTGCTCACCGTGCTAGCGGTGGCCGCCGTTCCGGCCCATGCGGGCGTCCCTCTGTCGTCGCTGATCCCGGCCGGTTCGGTAACGTCAGGCAATCTGACGTTTTCCAACTTCTTTTACAGTTCGACGGGGGACATGCCTGCGGCGACCGGTGTCAACGTAAACGTGATCCCGGGCGGGATTGAATTCCAGGGGGCTTTTCTTAGCCTCCCCGGCGACAGTTCGGATGCGTTCATTAGCTATACCGTGACCGTGAATTCGGGCACCGGCGCCACTGGGGCGTCTATGAGTGGCAACCCGGCTATCATTGGCGGTACAGGATCGATGAGCGTCACCGATACGTTCACTCCGTCCGATCCGGCGACGATGAGTATCTTCAGCGACGTCCCCGGCAGCACCGTGAACTCAAACAGTGTAACTTTCGCAGGCCCCCTCCTCACTTTCGATGCTCAGAAGGACATCGAGGGGGTAGGGGGACCATTGACGAACGGCGGCGGTATTGCGTCACTTTCATTCGTGGACCAGACGTATGGCGGCACGGTTCCCGAACCTACGTCAATCCTTTTGATGGGTTTTGGAGCTGTCGGCCTGGTTGGTTACGCCTGGCGGAAGCGCTAGCGGTTTACCAGCTTGTAGACCTGCAGTTGAAAAACTCCTGAGGCCGCCCCACCGAGGGCGGCCTCATTCTTTTGAGCCAGAAGAAGCCGGCCAGCGTCTGGCAATTCAGTCATTTCCCGGGGAGAGATCGAGCGAGCGCACGCCAACACGAGCCATGATGCGCACCTTTTGCTCGATGGACAATTCTTTTGTAAACCTATGCCGGACCGCTTCAATCCAGCGAATAGGGCGATTTCGGTAATCGATAACGACTCGCGTCAGCACGGGCCCAGGCAGTTCCAGAGCACCGCGGATAGCCGGTTCCAGATCGCAAGTGACCGCGATCTCCTGGTAAGCAACTCCGAATGCCTTGGCCAGCGCTGCATAATCGAGTCGGGCAAGGATAGTCGCGGTCGTGCGATGAAACTCCGGTTTCTGCAACGCTTGCATGAATCCGTAGGAGTGATCGTCCAGGATAAAGAACTTGACAGGAAGGCACTCGCGGGCTGCCGTTGAGATTTCCATGGCCGACATCAGCAGGCAGCCATCGCCAGTAATTGTAACCGTCTGCCGGCCTGGATGCACGCGCTGTGCTCCAAGCGCAGCGGGAATCGACCACCCCATCGCCTGGTTGTTCGTTGGATTAAAGTACGTCCTCGGCAAGATAGTCTGCATAACCTCAGCGGCCCAGTGCTCGCAGAGTGTCACATCCACAAAGACCAAGGCATCCGGGCATGTGCAACGCCGCAAGGCCAGAAGGAATGCCATCGGATCCACGGCGCACTTTGCATGGATTTCCGCATTCGTCCTGGACTCCAGGCAACGGAGCTGCTTGATGCGCGTCTGCAGCCGGAGGTCAAAGGGGCGACGGATACAGTCAGACTGCTCGAGCGCTCGTTCGATGAAGACGCCGGCGTCTGCTGGAACGCAGACGGTCGTCTTCATGATGCGGCCGAGGTTGTCGGGATTGGCATCGACATGAATCAGGCGGCACGAATTAGGAATCGAGTAGAATCCCGTGGAAACCTCGCTGTAGCGGACTCCCATGGCGAGGACCAGGTCGACCGACTTGAAGATCTCCTCTGCGGTCCTCGTCCCCTGCGGACCATACCCCCAGCCGACGGCGAGCGGGTGATTCTCGGGAAACGCGCCTTTCCCTGATACGCTCGTCGCAACCGGCGCCTGTAATGTCTCCGCCAGGCGAAGCAGGCTGCAAGAGTAATCCATGCAGCCCAGGCCCGCATAGATCCCGGTGCGCAGTTGTCGATCCATCAAAAAACGTAAGGCTTGCTGGAAGGCATCGTCGTCGAACAGCAAAGCAGGAGGAGGCAGTGGCAAGGAGTGAAATTTGTGCGTGGCGATCAGCAGATTGTAAGGGATCACGACCGCCACGGGGCCCGGCTCGCCGCATTGAGCAAGCTGGAATGCTTGCCGCACGGCATCGGGGATCTCGGCAACGTTTTGGACCGCGTAGACCCCTTTTGTCACTTGCTGCAGCAGGCCGACCTGCGGCAATTCATGGACCTGAAAAGGCCGGTATTTGTCACCTCGTGCGACATCGCCCACGATGCATACCAAGGGTATGCTGTCGAGCCGAGCTTCGCCAATCCCGCTCAAGGAATTGGTGACGCCCGGCCCAGGCACAACGCACAGCACGCCTGGTTTGCCGGTACTGCGCGCGTAGCCGTCGGCCATCGCTGCTGCGGAAAACTCGTGAGTGACGAGAAGGTAGCCGAGCCCGCGGCTCTTCATGGTGTCCCACAGCTCGTTCTCCTGTGCTCCCGGAATGCCGAAGACACACTCCGTCCCTAGCTGGAGCAGGGTTTCCACGAGGGCTCTGGCGCCGGTTATCAAACCGGTGACGGCGCCGTTCGAGTTGTGATGGAGCAGGCCCTGGCCTGCACCGGCTGGCGTGGTTCCGGCAACCAGCGGGACGACGCAAGGGGCAAGCGCGGCCTTCAAGAGTTCGCGCCGCGAGAGGGGTAGGCTCATGAACGTCCTCGGTCGTTGTCCCTGGGTACAGATCAGCAACGCGCTGATCGAGTTCGTGGCTGACAAGGGTGTGCGCTGAAAGTGCGCAGGTATTGAGAATGCCTGTTGTAGCGAGGCCCTCGATTGCTCCTCATCTCCCGCATCTGACGGATCGGCCGAATCCGTCGCAAAGGCTTGGTAGGGCGCGCAGCGCCAGCGGTGCCTCCGAATGTCAGTTTGAGTATCGGAGGCCGCACGGGAATCCTTCAGTCGGACCATGCGCGCGCAGGGTGCTGCGAGGTATTGACAGCGGAGGAACGCCGATTTGGTGGATTGAGGCTGATTTGACCGGATCTGCGAGTATCCGGCAAATTGGCGTTTATCCGTTGTCTAGCGCGAGGGGAGGGAACTGAATTAGCTCTAACCCCGAAAAACCCAACGGATCAATTCGCCTACCTGAGCCCCCTTGCCTTGCATGAGAATGCCTACGCGAAAGATGCGTCCCGCCGCATAAACACACAGGAAGGTCGTCAGGAGCACGCCGACGACGCCGACAACGGGCTGCCACCAGGGAATGCCAGGCGGCACTGCCTGACGGGCAAGCATCAGGGTCGGCGTGGCAAACGGGAATAAGGAGAGACACGTGGCAAACGTACTGGTGGGCTCACGGATGACGTTCAACCAAACAAACATGGGCAGGGCAATCAGGAGCATCACCGGCCAAAGCATCGACTGCGTTTCACGCATGTCAGTGCAGGCTGCCCCAATGGCGATGAAAAGGGAACCGAACATGAGCACCGCCAGCATTTGGTAGAGAAGGAACCAGAGCAGGACATCGGCTGGGATGTACTGGGCAAAGCCATAGCGGTGCGCGGACCAGAATACCGCGCCCAGGTAGACGGCGGATAAGGTGAAGGAGACAGCAACCATGCCTATCAGCTTGCCCATCATCATCTGAAATGGCCGCACCGAGCCAAGCAAGACTTCGGCGATCCGCTGCATCTTTTCTTCGACAACGCCTTGCATGAGCGGTGTCGAGCCAACCAGAATAAGCATGAACATCAGCATCATCAGCCCGCCAGGCACTGCGATCGAGGCGATTTCGTTTTGGTTGGGCGCATCCTCAATCTCACCCGTTTGCGGATTGCGCTTTGATAGACCCTTTGTCACAAGGGCCACCGGTTCTCGGATCTGCTTGAGCTTTCCGGGCGAGAGACCGGCGTTCGTGGCGCGAGATTCGGCAACGGCAGCGTTAAGGACACCGTCCGCCCAATGGTTGAAGGCGTCGAACGTCGGACTTTCGGATTGGTAGCGGATGACCTTTTCGCTCGGCGGGAGGGGTGGCAACTCCAGCATGTCTTGCGCGTCGGGAGTTTTAGAGTTTGCGAGGGTCTCTGCGTACTCCAGGACGTTCGGACCAATCTCCAGAAAGCCGAAGATCTCCTTGCGGCGCACTCGCTCCGAAAGTTCAAAACGCTGCTGTTCGATGTCTTTCGCGCTGGCGGGACTCGGCTCGACATGCTCGATCGCGAAAACGGGTTTGATTTGCTTTCCAGTTTTGGGATCGGTTATCGTCTTCTCATTCCGCTCGCGGCCGGCAGCATCGAGGACCCCATAGAGCTTCTGCCCAGGCGTACGGTCGACGATGGCGAAGCGCTTCTCGGTCGTGTCCACCTGGTCCTTGAGGAGCAGTTGAACCAAAATGCTGCCGCCCATCATTAATGGCAGGATCAACAGGCTGATCAGAAACGATTTCGTGCGCACAGCCGCCACATACTCGCGTGCCGCAATGACCAGTATCTTACGCATGCTGGTTGACCTCTACCCCCGGACCGGCGATGCGAACAAAGATGTCGTGGAGCGACGGGTGAGCCAGCTCGAAGTGTCGAACTTTGCCTCGAGCCATCAAGGCGGCCAGGAGGCGCTGCGTGTCCGCGCCTCGTTCCAGGCGCAGCTCCTGCCAATTCCCGAAGTCGGCTACCTTGACCACGTCAGGTATATCGTCCAGGGGTTCGGTGTTTCCATCCAGGTGAACGCGAACTGTATCGCTACCATATGTATCCTGAATGGATTTGAGGGTGCCGTCGAGGACTTTCTGCCCCTTGCAGATCATGAAAATGAAGTCGCACATCTTCTCGGCAACGCCCATATCGTGCGTGGAGAAAATCACCGTGGCGCCGTCCCGTTTGAGATCGAGGACCGCCTCGCGCAACACTTCGGCATTGACCGGGTCCAGGCCGCTGAATGGCTCGTCCAGGAGCACCAGTTCCGGCCTGGCAACCACGGTGGCGATAAACTGCACCTTTTGCGACATCCCTTTGGACAATGCCTGCACTTTCTTGTTGGCCCACTCGGCGAGCCCGAGCCGTTCCAACCAGGAGTCGATGCTTGCCTTGCTGTCGCGGCAGCCCTTCAGCTCGGCGTAAAAGCGCAGGATCTCACGCACTTTCATCTGTTTGTACAGGCCGCGCTCCTCGGGGAGGTAGCCGACCCGATCACTGGCGGCATCGAGCGACTGCTGGTCGAGCACGCGAATGTCACCCGAGTCCGGATGAAGAATGCGCATGATCATGCGCAAGGTGGTAGTCTTTCCGGAGCCGTTTGGTCCGATGAAACCATAGACAGTCCCTGCCGGGACTTCGAGGCTCAGGCGGTTCACCGCAATGTGGCTGCCGAAGGATTTGGTGACTTCGTGGAGTACGACGGCTTTCATGGAGTACGCAAATGCGGATGAGGGAGTTCGATCAAGGCACGCTGCCATCCAGCGCCGAGCTTCTATTCTATAGTTCGTCGCCGTGGGGCAAGCATTTGGGCTAGGAAGCCTACCCTTCACGCGTTTTCCCTGAAGTCTTTGGTGCCCTATCTCCCTTTGCGCATTCACCAACCATAGACGCGCTCTCGCGACGACCATCCCAAACAGAATGTGTGATCGGCGCCAATCTTAACGGAAATCGTGCGGCCACCTATGTCGATAGTCGCGGCACGGGCAACGGCGGTAGAAGAGCTGCCAAGGTCTCGACGGTGACTGGCTTGAGCCGGCGAAAGCCATGCCCTGCCAGCCTTGCCGAGCGGAACGCGCATTCCTTTTCGAGCAAGTAGAATTGATTGTACCGTTCGCGCAGCACGTTAACTTCCGTCGGGTCCACCGTTTGCAGGTAGGGCAGCCAGCGCCGATTGAAGTGCTCGATACTTTCCACCAACTCGCGGAGGGCCTTTCGCAGCACTCGGGCGGACGAAGTCCGATCCAGGGGTGCTCGCAACCTGGGTTGCAAAGTCGACTCCAACTCACGCAAGACCGCCGTTGCCTCCGGACCAGCCAGAAAGGGCAGCAAGCGGTCCCAGTTGCCCGCGAGTCCTTGCAAACACCCAAGTCTCAGGCGCACCATGACCAGCCATTTCTCGCGCTGACGCCGGCAGTGCTGCAGCAACTCCTCAAACGCCTCCTGGACCTGGCGCTCGCGCCGCACATAGGCGGGCACGTCGTACTGCGCCATGAATCGTTTCAGCGTATGGCTCTCGTCGTCGTTTGCCAGGATTGGGATGTCGCTCACGTAAAATCCTTGATTGGTTCCAAAACGGCAGATGCGCTACCCAGCGAAGAGAGAATCCCTCGGAAATATTTGCAGGAAATCCGGAGGGATGCAAGGGTGCTAGCGGATTGGCGGCGCCTGGAGCGACATGCTATTCGACACTGGTTCAGCGAAGGGTAAGGCGAGATGGGAACAGGCCCACGCTCTTGACGGAGATATCTCCCAGTCTGATACTTGCCCATACCACGGTCATCGGCGCTCCGGGGAAGCCGTTCTTGTGCAGCTGGTCAGTTTTTACTGACGGGAGCCCAGGTGGTACAATCAACATGCGCGCGAGTACGAGGGAGCGAGCCGAGCAATACGAATCACCAAAAATCGGGCCCATAGCTCAACGGCAGAGCAGGGGACTCATAATCCCTTGGTTACAGGTTCGAATCCTGTTGGGCCCAATAGACCAAACCCCGGAAATCACGCTGTTTTCCGCGTGTTTTCAGGGATTTTCGCATTCTGCGCTTTCCGCTGGCACACACAAAGGCTTCCACTGCCAAGGGGCTGCGCAATACGCTGGAAAGCATCGCCACTCCCTGCTCGGTGAACGCATAGGGGAGGCTTCCGCCAAGACTTCGCCGGGAAGGTATCACATTTTGTGATACCAAGGAATTGGCCCGAGTTATCATGCGGCCTTGAAGCAATCCCTTGTGCTCTCTGCCATTTCCACTTTTCGCGCTCGGGACTCCCTGTCCGCGCCACGCATATCAGCGCGCCTATGTCCCCGCTGCCCCGTCGCCTTTGGCGGACGACGATTCCAAAGGTTCCACGCGGGTAACGTGCAGCAGGTCCACGGTCGCGAGGCGGTCGTAGACTGTCTGGTCGGGGTCCGCGGTCAAGCCGACGGCCACGGAGCGCTTGCCGATCATGAGTAGTTCAGGGTGCCGAACCTCATAGACGCAGCCGTCGGCTATGAAGAGCCGGAACGGTTCAAAAGGACGCTTGCGGATGAAGCCCAAGAGGTCTTCGTGCGACATGGCGTTTTCCCTTTTCGCTTACGCCTGACGAAAGAGGAACACGGCAATCGTCGAAGGATAAGCGAATCCACGATTGCCACATTGTCGGAGACCGGCCCATGGCCACGGGCCCAGCTTCTGTGTGATTATAGGGCCAGGTTCGCGTTTTGGGCACGCGAGCAAAGGGCTTCTAGGGCGGCATCTGCAGCGAGTTTGCAATCCGCGGACCGGATGCCGAGAAACCTCAGGATTTGATTCTTGCTAAATTCCTGCCCAGCGGCGGTACGGCGTTCAGCAGAACGTACGCGGGCTTCTGGGCGACGGCAGCCAAATTGAGTGTCGTCGCAATGGCGTTCAGGTCAAACGCAGCGGGCCGGCAGGGAATAAGGATGAGATCGGCAGCGCGGGCGGCGGCGAGCGATGCGGCGTCGGCGTTTGGAGCGCTGTCAATGATTACAAGATCGGCAGATTGTTCGACCGCCTGTCGCAGTAGACTTGTCAGGCGCGGCGCTTGGGCGGCAACGACTGATGGAGCGCTGTGCTTTCGTCTGTCGGCCCACGTGGTGGCGGAAGCCTGGGGGTCAAGATCGAAAAGAGCGGTGTTCAAGCCGTGCTGCTCGGCGGCGACGGCAAGATGAGTCGCCACAGTGGTTTTGCCTGCTCCTCCTTTTTGGCTGATGATGGCGATGGTTTTCATGCTTGCGCGGTTGCGTCGTTTGGTGTTTGCGACCATAGGTCCAAACACTTCAACGGTCAAGCGGTTTTGTCAGCGTCGAAGGTACCAGCCAGCGGCTGCCATTCCGTTCGAACAAGATTTTGCAGAGGATGCAGCTGCCAGCAGACCTTTGACCAGCCCTGGATCAATCCATCCACCAACCCCTCCATGACGCCGTCTCGCACTAAGTGAAAGCCATGCACGGCATATCCCGACAGCTGCATCCTCTACGGCACCATCCGAGCCGGACACAAAGTGACCGAAGCCGAACCCCACTACACCCCGCTGGGCAGCTCCCAGCCGTGCGGCGGAAGGGTGGGACATTACATCTCCCACAACTCTGTTGTTGGTACTGCTATCGTTTTCGTACTGTTCAACAGGAAGACACCACAATGGCCATCCATTGGTAATGGTCGATCATCGCCAACAAACTGCTTACTTACTGGCGACGAAAGAAGACTTTTTGCCCGCGCGTCACTGGTGAGATGAAATAGTCTTGACACGCGACAGAGGCATCCACGTTAGAGGCTGAAGAAATGATTGCCATGTTATCTAAATCGACTTCTATCCCGCCGAATGATTAGTTATTACGCGCTCAGAGAGCGGGGCCTCCTAACGGCCTAAGCATCTTGATTACAGCCAAGCTCTCAGGGTCGCCTTCATTAGTTAATCCAGGCAAGATTCTGAATCGACTAATGTAGAAACTGAGTCGCTGTCGACTCCCACCTTCTTCGCCAGTTGGACGTATCGGGCCAGCAGTTAAGACGATAGCGGCTATTCGCTTGTTTTGTCCGCCTCTCCATGCCAAGTCCGCAAGGGCATAGCACATTACATCTAAGTACCAGTCAAGTACCGGCGGTATCATGCCAGCTGGATCAACGTCAATGTAAATGACTCCTTTTTCAGTATTGGAAAACTTGTTTTTCCCCTGATCAAACGAATATGTTAGCTGCTTAAATGCATGTGACTTGAAGTTGAACATGTGACTCGTCCGCCACTGCGGCATTTGCATCTTTCTGTCCTTGTCGAGGTAAAAACGGCAACTTGTGGAGGATCCTGCCCAACTATTTGGGTAGACCGAAGGCAAGAACAGGGTCAGCCCTGGTGATGCCTGTTGGATCGGCGGGTGATCAAATACAAGAAACCAGACTCCGGCATCCGGATTGCCTGCAAAGCCTCGCTCACCTGATTTGGCAAACTCTTCAATGTGAGAAAGTGCATTATCTAACGCCATGTCGCTTGGCTCACCGAGCATGAACAACATATATGCAAAATCGGAAACTACACTGCCCATATCCTTATGCATCCGTTCACGATAGTGGTTCTTTTTATCTTGGGACATCACAAGTGGGGTAATGCGATCTCTACGCTTGCATTCAATTCGGATTGTTGACCCGTCAATTCCAACTCCAATATCTGGTGCCTTAATGCCTTCCTTCTCCCGTGTCGGAATGAATGTAACCTCCTGCCCAACGCTGGCATGCACTGCAGCTATTCTTGCCTCATACGCAAAATTGGGGAATTCGGACCAACGCTTTTTGTCAGTTAGTTTCGGAAGCATTAACTCCTTGAATCCGTTTAACATAGAAATAGCCTCTAAATCACGCGCCAATTCTAAGAGGTTCATAAAGTGATCATCGTTAGCTGGGTCTAAAATGCTATTTCTTACATCTTCCAGAGAATCCTGTACCGCGATCCACATTTTCTGCACAGGGTGCTTTGGTGGCTTCTGTCTGGTGCGTTCTTTATTACTCTTATCGATGAACCAGTCTTTCCCAAAAAGGTCTTCGATGAATTTGAGACAGTGTTCAATATTTCTGAGCCTGTTCTGAAGTCGTTCGTCCATTGCATTAACCCCAAGTGGGAGGTGGCGGGAATTCGGACGCCGATTCCACCCGGCCTTGAGGGTTTCTCGACAGGCTCGTAGGATATGCTGGGTGCGTCATAAGGGCCGGAAGCACCCGCCGCCAACCAGGCTGCCGGCGTTTTCACTTCTACCAACAAATCTTGGCGGGAGACAAGAGGTTTGCCATCCGCACAAAAAACCAACATTTTGGCGGGTTTTAATCTCTCCCATGTGCAAGCCGCGCCAGCTGCGCTTTTGACTAATCTGTGGCAATTGTGAAATAGTGGCACTTGGCGCACCGGGCGTTGATCGGCACAAAGTCTGGGCATCTGGCAGCAACCAGAATCACGAATGGTGCCTCCGCATCATCATGGGCGGCAATCCGGCAGAGCCTTGGCAAATCAGAGCCTTCGTCTTTCCGAAAGGGCAAGATTATGTCGAGTTTTTTGGAGTGCCCCCTCAACAAGCATGAGCAAATCGGTTTGTAACACGCTCTCCTCAGAACCCCCCACGATCTCCGCAACTGCGCCTGTGATGTAGCGGTGTGGTGTTGAGGCGAATGGGCCAAGGAGTTGGCTTTCAGAGCCTTGGTCTTGGCAAGAAAACCGTGGCAGAGGCGGCAGAGAATCGGTTGGAAACCACGCGAAATCTCCGTAAAATAAGGAAACCAAGCTGGCCGGAGATCACTCTCTGCCCGCCGTAAGTTGAGGAGAGGATTGTAGCTAGGGCGATGCCTTGCGAAGCATGTTCGCGACTCATAATCCCTTGGTTACAGGTTCGAATCCTGTTGGGCCCAATGACTTCTGTCAGATTTCACGGGTGACTTCCGTCAGATTTCACGGTTTGGCCTTGTCTCCATAGACAACAGTGAACCCTTCTCGGCAGTCATCGAGCACTCTCGCGGGCCCGCGACCTGTGGCTTCCAGCCAGTCGAGAAAGTCTTCAGCTTCCGATTTTGTCAGTCCGGACTTGGCTCCCGAGGATGGATAATTTCCTTCCTTTGTCGTGAACGAATCTTGCAGCCAGGTAGATCGAGACCCTGTTGCAAGAATGCGGCGACTCTTCGTTTGCCCAGTCGTCCGAACTGGCCACACGATCCGCAAGGTGCTGGCGACCATCACCGCAAGGACTCCACCTACTACAAGTAGCTTGCCCATGGCGCACCCCGTTCGGTTATTGCATCAGCTGCTCTGTCCGGGAGCAAGGAGGAAAAAGGTACGATTCACCAACCAAGGCCGAGCATGACCGGAGATTCCTGCGCTCCTGGCCAATGGGGCCCAACGGGTTAAATTCAAGCAAATTTTATGCCAAGAACGAAATGGCTAACGCAACCGCAGCAGCAGCAAATCGAGCTGCCGATTTAGTGTCGGGACGGCCGAGGACCCGATCTGGTTCTGCGGATCTCACCCGTTCGACCTGATTCCGCCTTTCCAAATCCCTTTGGAAAGCGCAGAATCTGCCCTCTGCTAAGGCGCGACGCCCACGGAACCGGAGGGAGCCGGCCGCATGTATGAACTCGCTTTACCTTGTCGTCCGGCCGCCACACTTAATGTTTCCCTTTGGCTGAAGCCCGTCGCAATTACGTTGCTGCTCCACGTGACTCTGATGTGCGGTTACGTCACGCTTTGGGGAGGCGATGTGTCAGCGCTGGTGTGCGCCGATCAGAGCAAAATCGGCCGCTGGCCCTACGAAGAAGTGACCACAGGTTTCAAAACCGGTGGCTTCGATGGCCAATTCTACTACACGCTGGCGCGCGCTCCCTGGCAGCTGCAGAAGGCGTTCATCGACCTGCCTCCTTTGCGTCATTCCCGGATTCTATTCCTGGCTCTGGGCTGGCTCTTGAGTGCAGGTGGCGATCCCGTGTTGCTTCTCTGGGCACTCCCAGCCCTTAACCTGGCATGCATTTGCGGCTTAAGCGGCTTGGGCGCCGTCTATGCCAGTCATCATGGCCGAAGCCCTCTCTGGGGATGCCTGCTGCCGATTGTCGTGAACGCCGCGGCACCCGCGCTGCGCGATTTGACCGATCCTCTAGCAACCTTCGCGGTCACCGGCTTTCTGATGTCCTGGCTCCTGGGCCAAGGCCAGCGCGCCCAGTGCGCGTGGGCACTCGCGGCGATGCTGAGCCGGGAGCAAAACGTTGCCATTGTGCTAATCGTGCTGGGGAATGCGTTGACGAAACGGCTTTGGCAACGCTCACTGTGGCTGGCGGCAGCCTTGGCGATTTTTCTAGCTTGGATGGCGACCCTCCGTCACGCATACGGTGCCTGGCCGTTCCTGTCCGGGAACCTGGCGTTGCCGTTTGCGGGAATCATTTACCGGCTTATGCATGGAAACGGCATTGTCGGCTCTCACTCGATACCCATTCACATGCTGGCCATTGGCTTTCTGTTGCTGCAAGTAGGGCTCAGCATTTGCATGATATTCCTTCGCGCAGAGCATACTGTTCTGTTCATTGCACTGGCCGGAGTGATCCTTGTCACCTTGGCTGGGATACCCATCTATATGAACGGACAAAGCTACACCCGCGTATTCCTTTGGATGCCTCTGGCAATCTGGTTCTGGAGCATGCAGACTGGGCGCAGTTGGCCGGTTTGGCTGCTCACCCCCGCTTTCCTGTGGCCCTGTTTCGCTCTCGTGCAAGTGTGGCAATCTTGATCCCGCTCTTTTCCCCGGCGGGGCGCTGCTGGTCGGAAGGCTTGTGTCCCTGCTGGCAGACAGCGGCCCAGTTCATCCCACGCTAGAATGGTGCAATTGGTTCAATCGGGATTGAGACCAGTGGAAGGACCATTCTATGCGGTTCGTCACCCATCCGAGTGTGCTTGCAATTGGCCTGCTTTGCATCCACGCGGCTGCCGGTCAGCAGAGTAATAATCAAGCGGCCGCCAGCCGGCTGGGTCTTCGAACCACGCAAAGTGCCGACGCTGGACAAATCGGGCCCGCAGCGGGTGCACTGGCGATCTGGAAAGCAGCTCCCGGCTGGCTGACGCGCGGCTTGGTGCTGCCCCTGGGCGCTGCCAAGGGAGCGCTGCAAATCGGCGATCTTCCCACGCAAAATGACGTTTTAATGCGTTGGCCGGATGGATCGATTGGTCACGTCGTCCTCACGGCAAAGATTCCCGCAGAAGGCCGCTTTGCTATTCATCCGGGAACTGAAGCTGCCGGATCCTTCGCCCCAAACCTGATCGCCTGCTCGGTCGAGTTTGTCACGCCAGCGGGTACATTTGTTGCCAAGATGCCCACGACTTTACCTGCAGTCCCCGACTATTGGTTCCAGGGGCCGCTCATGCAGAATCAGCGATTTCAGGTAGCGCCGGTCGACGGCTCGGGCAATGCCCATTCGCTACTGCGGGTATGGTTCGATGCCCATTGCTATCAAGACGGGACAGGCACGATCGATGTAATTGTGAACAATTTTCTCGACGTGAAACAAGCAGAAGCGGTCACTTATGACGTAACTGTGCAGGTCGATGGAAAGACAGTTTTTTCCCAGGCGGGCGTCACGCACAACTGGCGCTGTCGCTGGGCGGGGACATGGCCGGCGCGCAGCTTTACGGAAAGTACCGCGGTCGCGGACTTCGAGCCATTTGTCAGGGCGCACGCGATGCCTCGGTTTTTGCACACTGTCCCAAGCGATTATCCTGCTCCAACCGGAGACAAGTTCAGCATTTTGCGCGAAGGTTACCTTTGGCCCTTCATGCCCGAGCACGGTGGAGGCGGCAGACCTGAGGATGCGCCGCAGACCTACTGGGTCGCACGATGGCTGGCGCACCCGGAAAGTAAAGTTCTCGAAAAGGCGACCATCCGTAGCGGCGACCTGGCTGGTTCATGGCCCGTACATATTTGCCATGCCGATGGCAGCGACATCACGATCGACAAATACCCACTCTGGCGCATGGACCGTGCGGGCCGACCGCCAGGGCAAGGTCCGCAGGCAGCCCCTCCATGGCGCGGCTCAATCCCGCGCTTGGTGCCGGACAACGCTCATCAACCCCCGCTTCTCGCGCTGCTGCCCTACCTGGTCACTGGCCGACGGTACTACTGTGAAGAACTGGCCTATTGGGCCAACTTTTGCCTTCTCCAAACCAGCCCTGATGCCGGCGGCGGCGGTAAACGACAAGGTTCCTTGGGCTTGCTCTGGGGACAGGAAGTCCGAGGCTTTGGGTGGGCGCTGCGTAACATTGCCGACGCTGGTAGATGGCTGCCCGACCGGAGTTCCTGGAAGCGCTATTTCATCGACAAGACCAGGAACAACCTCGCCTGGCTGGACCAGGCGGCCTCGCAACCGACCCAATATGGCTGTCATTTCCAGCGCTACCTGGCTTCCTATCCGCCTCCCGACAAGGATCGCAACTGGCCTTATGTGATGCTGAACCTCTGGGAGTATTCGATGTTGGCTTACGCGATCGACCACGCGAATCAGCTGGGTTTCAGCGGCGGACTCAGCTACCGCGATCAGCTCGCACGCTTCCAGCTCAGTCTGTTTTCGCCGCCATTCGACCGCTCCCAATCCTGCCCCTATGAGCTGAAAGTCGGCAAGTACACCGACGCCAAGGGACGGAAGAAGGAAATGTTCAGGACTTTGCAAGAAGCCTGGGACGCCACGTACGGCACTGGCGCGCCAGCCACGCGAATCATTGGACATTACGGTGTCAATGCTCGCGTTCTGCTGCAATACGCGGTCGAGCGCAAGATGGAAGGCGCTGAAACGGCATTACAATACATTGACGACCTCATCCAGCGCCAACGGGGAGAATATGGCATGCCCGATCTGCTTTACCGGAGCGGTTGGGCGATCGTGCCATGAATCACGAGACCGTCTGGTGTGCAGCGACGCTTGCCACGCAATAGTTGAGAGAGCGTCGCGTGGTCTATTGCCAAAAACTTGGCGAAGGCGCGCAGCGAATACTGAGCGTTGCCGGCGCAGCGCCGGCCGAGCTCTGCCTGCAGATAAAGCCGGAAGGTGCTTGACGCGGTCGAGCAGAGAGGGGTGGCCTTGGCTTTCTTGTTCACCGGGTCAATGTTAGCGAAACCGAAGATGGAGCGACAGCGGCTGCGCGCGGAAAGTGGGGCAGGATGCTTGCCCCGCTATCGAGGCAACGAGACTCAAGGGGTGGGCTTCTTCTCTTGATCGGGCTGCTGCTCCCGCTCGAGCAGCGCTGTCGTCAACTCTACGATGGCTTCGCAGAGTTCTCGAACGGCAAGCTTCGGATCGGTGCGGTATGTTGCAGACTTTGCCAGTCGCTGCGCGAACTCGAGCTTACCAATATAGGTTGTCGGCCTGCTAAAGTCGGCCATCGGTGGATCCTTTCAGTCAGTCCTTCCGCAGAGCGCGAATCACCTCGCGGTTCCTCTGCTCCCCGTGATAATCGGAAACGACGAGAACGGCCCAGATAGAGGCCACAGGCCAGCCGATGCAAGTAAGCATGAGGATGGCACAAATGATCGCCTGGCCTACCTTGCCGCAAAGTGCCATTCCTAGCGGCGGCAACAGAATCGCAACGACGTACCGCATCGCCCCATACCCCCTAGGCAACTGGTCGAGGTCGCTCCCAGCCCCAGAGTCTAGCTGGCCAGGTGCCTTCCTTCAATGCCCTTCCTGCGTAGCCCGTGGCAAGGGCCAAAGTCATCTTCCGGGTGAGCTCCCTGCAATAGACTGTTCGCACCTACGAAGAAGTTATTGAGTTGCAAACCATTCGAGTGCCCACCATAATGAGCGAACTATCCGCTTCAAGAAGGAGACTTTTATGGGCCTCTTCGATAAGCTGCGCGGCGAACTAATCGACATCATCGAGTGGACGGAGCCGGCTCACAATGAAGTCCTGGCGTACCGTTTTCCGCGCTACCAGAATGAAATTAAGATGGGCGCGAAACTGATTGTCCGGGAAGGCCAGGCTGCCGTCTTCGTCAATGAGGGGCAGCTTGCCGATGTGTTCCGACCCGGTACGTTCACGCTTGAAACTCAAAACCTGCCGATCTTGTCGACCCTGCGCGGCTGGAAGTACGGCTTCAATTCTCCCTTCAAGGCCGAGGTTTATTTCATCGCCATGCGGCAATGGACCGACCTCAAGTGGGGCACCCAGAACCCGATCATGATGCGCGACGCCGAGTTCGGACCGGTACGCATCCGCGCGTTCGGCACGTACGCCATGCACGTGGCGGACCCGGCTGTTTTCCTGCGCCAACTGGTGGCGACAAATCCCTCGTTCGAGACCTACGAGATCACCAGCCAGCTTCGCAATGTCATCGTCTCTCGCTTCGCCGACATCGCCGGCCAATCCAAGATTCCGGTTTTGGAATTGGCAGGCAACTACGAGCGCATGGGACAATTGGCTCAGGCGAAGATAGGTCCCGAACTCGCGGCGATGGGGTTGGCACTCACTGCCTTCTACATTGAAAACATCTCGTTGCCTCCGGAAGTCGAGAAGGCTCTCGACAAGCGGACCGAAATGGGCGTCTTGGGCGACATGGGCCAGTACACCCGGTTCCAAACCGCTACCGCGATCGGCGACGCCGCCAACAATCCCGGCGGGGTTGCGGGAATTGGTGCCGGCCTCGGCGCTGGCATGGCGATGGCTAACCAGATGGCGGGCGCCTTGAACACACAGGCGCAGGTGACACCGCCGCCGCTGCCCGGCACGGCTGGCTATTTCATAGCCTTCAACAATACACAGGCTGGACCTTTCGACATGGCCACCCTGGGGACCAAGGTGCGCGAAGGTGGCCTGGCGCGGTCGACGCTGGTTTGGAAGCAGGGCATGAGCAGTTGGGTAGCGGCTGAGACCGTTCCTGAGTTGCAATCGCTCTTCACTTCCGTGCCTCCGCCCTTGCCGCAGCCGTAGGGCCAGCCGATTTGTATTCCAATCCCCAACACAAGGATCATGGCTTCCTCAATGCAGCCGCCATCAACGCCACCCGCGCAGGGTCTCAATCCGCCGGACAAGCAGCAGCCATCGGTCGCCAAGCTGCCACCGGCGGACCGTAAGTTTCCATGCGGCAAATGTGGTGCCCGCCTCGATTTCGACCCCACTTGCCGGTCCCTCAAGTGTCCCTATTGCGGATTCACGGAGGTGATCGAGCCTTCGTCGAAACAGGTCCAAGAGCGCGACTGGGAAGAATTCTGGAGAACTGCCGGCAGCAATGAGACCACCCTGGCGGGTCGATCCTCTCAGGTCACCTGTTCGGTTTGTGGTGCAGTGGTTCTTCTCGACGACAAGCTCGCTGCCGATCGTTGCCCTTACTGTGGCACATTCCTCGAGAATAAGCCGGAAGCGGCCAAGGGGATGATCGCGCCCGAGGGCATCCTGCCGTTTGCCGTTAACGAGAGGCAGGCCGCCCAGGCCTTCAATGGCTGGATCGCCAGCCGGTGGTTCGCTCCGAGCCAGCTCTACCAGTTTGCGAACCTCGGCAGGCTCTCGGGCGTTTATGTGCCGTTCTGGACTTATGACTCGATGACCTACACGCACTACGTGGGCGAGCGCGGCGATGACTATTTCGAGACGGAGACCTACACCGAGCAAGATGCCAATGGTCAAACGGTGACGAAGACGCGCCAGGTCGTCAAGACGCGCTGGATCCCCGTCACTGGCGAAGTCCGCCATTTCTTCGACGACGTTTTGATCTGCGCATCGCACAGCGTCGCGGAAGGACATGTCCGTGGCGTGGAACCCTGGGACCTGAAGAAGCTGGAAGGGTTCAACGACGAGTTCTTGAGCGGTTTCCAGGCCGAACGCTATGCAATCGGGTTGAAGGAAGGTTTCGAAAAGGCCCGGGCGATCATGGATAATGAAATCCGTTCGCTTTGCTGCAGGGACATTGGCGGCAACCATCAACGGCTTCACGTCGTGCAGACTCAGCATACCGGCATCACGTTCAAACACTTGCTGCTGCCGGCCTGGCTGGCAGCTTACCGCTATCGCGATCGGACTTACCAGATTCTGGTCAATGGCCGTACCGGCAAGATCACTGGCGCCCGGCCATACAGCTGGATCAAGATTACGATTTTCGTTCTGTTGATCGCAGCGCTCGTTCTGGCCGCAATTCTGATCTTTGGCAAGACCGCGCATGGGGCAATGGCGCCATCGCGAAGCATTGCTCCGCGAACAGGGCTCGTTGGACGAGCGGCAGGAAACAATCTCCCCTCGCCCCCGCTTCGGGGGAGAGGGGTCGGGGGTGAGGGGGACGAACGATCCCCGGCGAAGACCCCTCACCCCCGACCCCTCTCCCCGGAGTACCGGGACGAGGGGAGAACAATTGTTGCCGCTCGCCTAGAGTTGTCGAGCGGGGCAGACCCTCAGCTTGCTCGCGCACTGCGCCTCAGCGGAATGCACGACGATGCCAAGGAGCCCTGCGTGTGAGCGTCAAGGTATCCTGCCCTGGGTGCGGTGGGCCGATCATCTTCAAAGTCGGTTCCGCCATCGTTGCCGTCTGTGAGTACTGTCATTCTGTGGTGGCTCGTGGCGATCGCAAGGTAGAAAACCTCGGTAAGGTCGCCGACCTCGTTGATACTGGTGCCGTGCTGGAAGTTGGCCTCACCGGCCGCTATCAGGGCGTCTCGTTCGAGTTGACCGGCCGCGCCCAGCTTGGCCATGAAGCCGGCGGCGTGTGGGACGAATGGTACGCCGCCTTTGCCGATGGCCGCTGGGGTTGGCTCGCCAAGGCGCAAGGCAAATACTATCTCACCTTTCGAACGACGCCTCCTGAATCGACGACCATCCCCCCTTTCACGAAGCTCCGACTCGGACAAACCTTGAACGTCATCGCAAAGGGGAAGTCTCTGCTTGTGGCTGAGAAAGGCGAGGCCCGAGCGGTCAGCGCGGAAGGTCAAATTCCGTACCGCCTGGAGCCCGGAGCCGCGTACTCCTATGCCGACCTCTCTGGTCCGGATCAGGAATTCGCCACACTCGACTATAGCGACGATCCGCCATTGGTGTTCGCCGGCAGTGAGGTGACGCTGACCGATTTAGGTGTGCCGAAGACTCGAAAACTCGCGGAGCACCAGGCGCGTGAAGTGCAGGGGCTGCAACTTTCCTGTCCCCAGTGCGGCGGCGCCCTGGACCTGCGCGCCCCCGACAAGACCGAGCGCGTCGGCTGCCCCAATTGCGGTGCCTTGCTCGACTATCACCAGGGCCAGCTCAAATTCCTGCAAGCCCTGAAGGTCCACAAGCCCCTTCTTCCTATAGGCTCAGTGGGCAAATTCGAGAATCAGCCTTTCACCGTAATTGGCTATCTGAAACGCTGCGTTGTGATCGAGAGAGTGAATTATTTTTGGGAGGAGTACCTGCTCTACCACCCCAGGGAAGGATTCCGCTGGCTGGTGCGCAGTGATGATCACTGGAGCTTCGTGACAACTATCTCTCCGGGCCAGGTATCGTGCAGCGATAGGCGTGCATTCTTTCAAGGGCAACAATTCAAGCTGTTTCAGAAGAACTCGGCAACAGTCGCCTATGTTCTGGGCGAGTGTTACTGGAAAGTGGCCATTGGTGAAGAAGTGCAGGCAGCAGATTACATCCATCCGCCTCTCATGCTTTCCCGCGAGATCTCGAGCGCGGGCAACTCGACCGAAGTCAACTGGTCATTGGGCAGCTATCTGCCGGTAGCAGAGTTGGAGAAGGCGTTTGGTTTGAAGGTCTTGCCGCGTCCCGGGTTTTCGACCGTCGCGCCAAACCAGCCGTTCCTGTACAAGGGCATTTATCGCTCCTGGCTTATCCTTGGTGGAGTAACTCTCATTGTCGGCGTATTTTTCCTCGCGCGCGGCAGCGGCAGAGATGTCTTGCGGGAAACCTATCCTGTCCAACCAGCCAACACGCCCGATCAGGCACAAGCGGTGTTCAGCAAGCCATTTGAACTTCGGGGAGGGCAAAACATCGAGATCAGTGCCCAGGCCAACCTGGAGAATAGCTGGCTCGACATCGAGGGCGACCTGCTAGATGAACAAACCGGAGTGTTCCAGTCATTCTCGCTGCCGCTGGAGTACTATACCGGCACGGACAGCGACGGCGCCTGGACGGAAGGGAGTCGCAACGGCAGTACGCATCTCTCCGCTCTGCCGGCGGGGACCTACACGCTCCGTTTAGAATTCCAGTCGGAAAAACGGCCTACACCTCTACAGGTGACCGTTCGGCTGGCCCAGGGGGTCGCTCGTTGGCCCTACTTGCTGCTGACGCTCTTGGCGGTGTCGATCATCCCGCTCTGCGTGCTCATCTATCATTTTTGTTTCGAAAGATGGCGCTGGCAGGACAGTGATTACAGTCCGTTTCACTCCGGCTGAGGAAGGGAAAACAAAAGCAGCGGAAAAACGCCGCAGTTCAAAGAAGCCGCTGTTTGGAGTGCGGCGCTTTTCCGCCGCTTTTGTTTCCTCGATTTTGCAAGGCGCTAAGAGGATTCGAAGGGAGGCTGTCAAAAGTGTTTAACAAAGCCTATCTGACGACTGGGCTGGCCGTCATTGCCTTTTATGCCGTGGCCGCGTTCAATGGCTGGGAATTCGGCACGCCGCCGCAGGAGCAAGTGCCGGCCGACGTGCGCTCGTCGCCCGGCGGATATCGTTCTTTCCATTTTTGGCATTCGGGTTTTCGGGGAGGAAAATAATGCCACCGGATTCTTCTGGGTTCGACTGGAGCAGATTTGGTGGACAGATCGTCGCGACGCTCGTGTTCACCATCATCGGGCTTGCCTTTTTCATGCTGTCCGATTGGATTGTGGAGCGCGTGATGCCGCGTTCCATTCGCAAGGCGATCGAAGAGGATAAGAATGTGGCGCTGGCGATTGTGATCGGGTCGGTCATCCTCGGCATTGCGCTCATCGTGTCGTCAGCCATCCACGGATAGTTCATGAACCGTACGCCGTTGCTGTTCCTGAACGTCTTCATCATTGCCACGTGCGGGCTGGTGTACGAGCTGCTTGCCGGAACTTTGGCGAGTTACGTGCTCGGCGACTCGATCACGCAGTTTTCGTTTATCATCGGCATCTACTTGTTTGCGCTGGGAGTTGGCGCCTGGCTGTCGGGCTTTCTGACAACCGGGCTGGCGCGCACGTTCGTTGAAGTGGAACTCGGTGTGGGGATCCTGGGTGGCTTGTCCGCACCGCTGCTGTTTCTCAGCTTCGCGCGCATCAACTACTTTCATGTCGTGCTTTACGGCGTCGTCTTCACGATCGGCGTGCTCGTGGGGCTGGAATTGCCGTTGCTCATGCGGATCGTGAAGGATCAGCTTGATTTCAAGGAACTCGTCTCGCGCGTACTGACCTTTGACTACATTGGCGCCTTGGTCGCCTCGGTACTGTTTCCCATTTTTCTCGTGCCGAAACTTGGCCTGGTCCGCACTTCTCTTGTCTTCGGCATTCTGAACGCGGCAGTCGCACTGTGGGGCACGTGGCTCCTCCGCCCGCTGATATTGCGGAGCGTGACTCCTTTGCGCGTGCGTGCAGCTTTCGTCCTCTTGCTACTCACGGTTGGTTTGATCAAGGCAGACGCGTTGACCTCGCTTGCCGAGGACGGTCTCTTTGCGGACGAAATCGTCTACACGCGCACGACGCCGTACCAGCGCATCGTTGTAACTCGGAGCCGGGCGGGCTTTCAACTGTTCTTGAACGGCCATCTGCAATTCAGCTCTGCCGACGAGTACCGCTACCACGAGGCGCTTGTGCATCCAGCGATGACGTTGGCCGGCAAGCCGCGGCGTGTGCTCATCCTGGGTGGCGGCGATGGTCTGGCGCTGCGGGAAGTCCTCAAACATCCCGCCGTCGAGGCGGTGACGCTCGTAGATCTCGACCCGGACATGACTGAGCTGTCGGAGCATTTCGGGCCGCTTGCGGAGCTGAACCGGCATGCGTTTGCCGACCCACGCGTTCAGGTGGTTAATCAGGATGCGATGATCTGGCTGGAAGAGCAGGGGCCTCGTTTCGACGTAGCCATCGTGGATTTCCCCGATCCCAACTCCTTCGCGCTCGGCAAACTCTACACGACACGGTTTTACCGGCTGCTGCGCGGCCATTTGGAAACAGACGGAGCAGTTGCCATCCAATCGACCTCGCCACTGTTTTCGCGACGATCCTTTTGGTGCATCGTCCGCACGCTCGAAGCGGCCGGCTTTTCGGCTCGGCCTTACCATGTTGCCGTCCCTTCCTTTGGCATTTGGGGATTCAACCTTGCACGACTGGCCCCATTCGAGCCGCCCACGCATGCTCCCCCTGGCCTCCGCTTCCTCACGGACAGCGCGCTGACGGCAATGTTCAATATGCCGGCCGACCTGAGCCCGCTGCCGGTGGAGGTCAATCGGCTCGACAATCAGATTCTCGTGCGCTACTACGATTCGGAATGGAGGCGCTGGGAATAGCACTTACGAACGGGTGCCGTCTCCAATTCACAGGGTTCGTTCTCGTCCCCCTTACCGAGCTTGTCCCGATGGAACGGAGGTTTCCTCTGCCTGGTCCGTCGGTTTTTTCACCCGCATGCGCCATTATTCCCGTCGTCGGCGTTCATCCAGCCGCTTGGCCGTCGCTGGGGGCACGAAACTCCTCGGTTGCAGTTTCTTGTGCGCCTTGCTCGAACTACAATTGAGTCCTTTGCTGGGCAATGTGGAAAACCTTAAAACCCGGTGTGCCATGCTTTCGCGACTCCTGCAGATAACAGACGAAATCTGCAAAAGCTCGCGAAAGCATGTCCCGACTCCTCTCGGCAATCCCGCGCCCGTGGACAGGTCGGGGTGCCCAGCAACCCTCGACGGGACGCCTAACGTGAGGCGGGTCATGCTTTCGCGATTTTGGCTGACTGTTCTGGGTAGATCTCGGGAACTCGCGAAAGCATGGCACACCGGAGCGCTTTTGCAACTTCGCCCCATGTGCCGGCCAAACACCCTGTTTTCGGCGTACTTTCAGCGTACTTTCGGCGTACCAGGAAGAGGGTTTCCTATATCACCGTGCTTGATTCGGCAGCGGCGTAGGACAGATTTCCCAATCTGTCCGGTCAGGTTGGAAACCTGACCTACAGCCCAATCCCGCACGATCACTTAGATAAATTCCTCGTGTTAATCGAACTGTGGACGAATACTAACATTGTGAGCATTTATGGCCAGGAAGAGGGTATCCGGACGTGCTTTTACCCGGCGAGAAATGCTGGCGGCGTATCTCGGCCTCCCTTTCGCCTTGGCCGGTTGCAGTAGGCCACCCCCGGACATGGACGGAGAGATCGTTGGGGCGTCCGACACCGTTGGCCACCAAGCACGCGCCAACATGCATCTGATTCCACCACCTGATCGTTGGCAACGCGCTGGCGTCGTCATCGTCGGCGGCGGCATCGCGGGGTTGGCGGCGGCATGGCGATTCCTCAAAGCAGGCTACCAGGACTTCCTTCTGCTCGAACTGGAAAAGAGCCCTGGCGGCAACTCGCGTTCCGGCGCTTCTTCCCTGATCGCCTACCCGTGGGGCGCGCACTATGTCCCGGCTCCCCTCCGGGAAAATCGTTTGTTCATAACACTCCTTGAAGAGATGGGAGTACTCGAGGGCCGCGACCGTGAAGGGCAGCCGCTGGTTGCCGAGCAGTACTTGTGCCGCGATCCTCAGGAGCGTGTTTACTACAAAGGGCGTTGGTACGAGGGCCTTTACCTGCACGCGGGTGAGAGCCCGGAAGATCGCGCCCAGTTGCAAGCTTTCAACGAGGAGGTCGATCGCTGGGTTGGCTGGCGCGATGGTCGTGGCCGGCGCGCCTTCGCCATCCCCGTCGCGGCCGGCTCCGACGATCCCGAGGTGACGGCGCTCGACAAAATCTCCATGGCCGATTGGCTCGAGCAGCGGAAGCTAACGTCGACGCGTTTGCACTGGCTCATTGATTATGCCTGCCGCGACGACTATGGCTCGACAATGGATCAGACCAGCGCCTGGGCAGGGCTCTTTTACTTCGCATCACGCATGCGGCGGCCAGGCGCCGAAACGCAGCCATTGATTACCTGGCCCGAAGGGAACGGCCGGCTGGTCACGCACCTTTACGGGAAAGTGCGCGAGAGAGTGCGCCTTGGCCTGGCGGTAGTCGAGGTAAACCCGGCCGAGGCTGAGGGCCGCCGGAATGTGGACGTGGTAGCCGTCGATCACACGGGGCAGGAGGTGAGTGGATTCCATGCCGACCAGGTCATCTTCGCCGCTCCCCAGTTCCTGACGCGCTATGTGCTGAAACCCTACCGAAAGCAACCGCCTCGCCATGTTGCGGATTTTGAGTATGGCGCCTGGATGGTGGCCAACTTGTTCTTGCGCGATAGGCCCCGGAGCCGGGGGTTTCCGTTGGCCTGGGACAACGTGCTCTACGAAAGCCCGTCCCTGGGGTATGTCGTCGCCACCCATCAGCGCGGACTGGATCGTGGACCGACTGTTTTCACCTATTATTATCCGTTGTGCGACGCCGACGTACGGGCAGCGCGATCCAGGCTCGAAAGCATGGACTGGCAGAGTTGTGCCGACGTGGCCCTGACCGATCTGACGCGCGCACACCCCGAAATCCGTTCCATCACGGAGCGTCTCGATGTCATGCGCTGGGGGCACGCCATGATTCGCCCACGGCCCGGCTTCATCTGGGGCGGCGCTCGTCGCGAGGCCAGTCTACCCTACCGTGGAGTTCATTTTGCCCATTCGGACCTGAGCGGTGTAAGTTTGTTCGAGGAAGCGTTTTACCATGGTGTGCGGGCGGCTGAGGAAGTCCTTAGCGCAAGGGCATTCGCCTTTCGATCGATCTTGTAGACGCCGCGGCAGGAAGATCCCATGAGCGGTATAGCTTCGCCACTGGCTGGCTCAGATCAGGTCCATGAGCCACTGCTGCGCCCCGAGGAATTAACACGCGGCACAACCCAGGGCTGGTGGCTCTTCTCGGCTCCTGTCGATCTGGCCGTGTTCTTGGGGAGCGCAGCCCTGGCACTGGTCGCACTGGCGTGGGGAGCCTACGCCGGCCTACTTCATGAGGGCACGCCCGATTGGACCTGGATTACGGCCGTGCTGTTCATCGACGTCGCTCACGTGTACGCGACTGGTTTTCGTGTGTACCTGGACCCGCACGAGCTAAAGCGCAGGCCCTGGCTCTATACGCTGACGCCGCTATTCGGCTTAGCTTTGGGGGTGGCGCTCTACTCGGAAGGCGAGATGGTCTTCTGGCGGACGTTGGCCTATGTGGCGGTCTTCCATTTCATCCGTCAGCAATATGGCTGGGTGGCCCTTTATCGAGCCCGCCTTGGCGAGCGCGACGGCGCCAGCCGCTGGCTGGATTCCGCGACCATCTACCTCGCCACGATCTATCCGCTGATCTGGTGGCATGCACATTTGCCGCGAGAATTCCGCTGGTTCTACAAGAATGATTTTGCTGCTATTCCCCCGGCTCTCGAACAAATTGTCGCGCCGATCTACTGGACGGTGCTGGGCTTCTATGCACTCAACTCCGTCTATCGCTGGCTGGCCCGGCGGCCCAATCCGGGCAAGGACATGATCGTGGCGACGACAGCCGTCTGCTGGTACGTGGGTATTATCGCCTTGAATTCCGATTACGCCTTTACCGTGACCAACGTCATCACGCACGGCGTTCCTTACCTGGCCCTGGTGTACTGGTACCGTTATCAGCGACGGGAGTCCGGCGAACGGCCCTTGTCTACCCATCTGCGCCGGCTCGGCACATTTCTAGCCACCCTCTGGCTGGTGGCCTATTTGGAGGAAATGGTCTGGGACCGGGGCGTGTGGCACGAACGGAGTTGGCTGTTCGGCAGCGCCTGGAACACCGGCTCGCTGAAAATGGTCCTGGTCCCGCTTCTGGCCGTGCCGCAGTTCACGCACTATGTGCTCGACGGGTTTATCTGGCGGCGGCAGGGTAATCCCGATTTTTCTCTCATCCCGCCCAGCACCAGGCCCGGTCCGCATTCCTCTTGCGAGAACGCACCCTCTGCACGAACATAAGGAATGCAGCACGGTCTCGAACGCGCCGAAAGGTCGTATCCAATTTCTGAATAAAGTGGAGGACTGCAGGATGTCCCGCATGGTTGTCTGGATTCTAGTAGTTGTTGTTGTGCCAACTGTGCGGGCCTGCGAAGAACCTAGGGCTCAGAAGCAGAGCTCTGCCGAGGGCCAGTTCCAGTCCTTGAACGGTGAGTTTGAGAAGGAACAAGCCAAACTGGTCAAGGCCCGCCGTGCGGCTCAAAACGAGGAAGAGCGACAGAAGATCAAGAAGGCAATGCAAGAGAGCCGACTCGCGTTTGCAAATCGCTTTTTGAGACTGGCAGAGCAATTCCCCAAGACCCAGGCGGCCTTTGATTCCTTGACTTTCGTCGTTCTTGCTGCTTCGCAAGGGGCGGACCAAGACAAGGCTCTGGAATTGCTTCTTGCGGACCACTCGCAAAATCTGGCATCTTTTTGCCAGAGCCTGGGCACGCTCGACTCGCCTGCGGCTGAGAAAGTTTTGCGGGCTATCCAGGAAAAGACCTCCGACTCCAAGGCGCGGGCGCAGGCAACTCTAGGTCTCGGAAGGCTCTTGAAAGCCAGATCAGAATCCGCAGATGCGAAACTCGGCGACGCTGAGAAGCTTGGCCAAGAGGCCGAAAGCCTATTCCGCAAGTTCGTCGACGAAAGTGACAAGGACTCCAATGAGGATGCCCGAGCGGACCTATACGAATTGCATAACCTGGGCATTGGTAAGAAAGCGCCTGAGATCGTCGGCACGGACAGCGACGGCAAGAAGCTCAATCTAAGCGACTACCGGGGAAACGTAGTGGTCATCCACTTCTGGGCAACCTGGTGCTCGGCCTGCATGGCCATGGTCCCCCACGAGAGATTGCTCGTCAAACGTCTCGAAGGCAAGCCCTTCGCGGTGGTCGGTGTCAATCTCGATGAGAAGAGAGAAACTTTGAAGAAATCCGAAGCCAGGCACAAGATCACCTGGCGATCCTGGTTTGATGGAGCTGAAGGGCCAATTACCAAGGAATGGAAAATCCGCACCATGCCGACGGTCTATGTACTCGACGCCAAAGGTGTTATCCGCTACAAGGGGATCGAAGGGGAAATACTGGACGCCGCTGTGGAAAAACTTCTGAAGGAAGTCCCAAGCGGCAAAGGCCAATAGCATCACTTTGGCCGGACTTGCCGACTGACGGAATTTCCTGTCGCGCTGCACTCATCCTGGCGTTCAGATGAGATTCGGCATGCACCCTCATACAAGCGGACCACAGCCTTTACAACCCGTCAGCCAACAAAGGCGCCAAGAGGTGCAACGATTGCCAAAAGGCGCAGGGCCTATTTCGTCCGTGCCTCCGGCAACACTAGTCCGGAGTCCAGCACGAGAATCGGGGCCTCTTCTGTCGGTGGGAGAGGCTGGACCTGAACTTCTACGCCGCACTTTGGGCAAGGACACGATCGGCCTATGAAATCGATCGATGCCCGCAGCCGGGCATTGCAGCCTGGACAACGAAACGAAATGCGAGACCTCATGGAGCTATCTCCTACAGATGCGACGCCGGTCAGGGCGCTTAAGGAGCGCGCACACTGGGAGTGGGGCGCTACGTGGAGCTAGGGTCTACTGGGGGATGGTGAATGCAATCAACTATATGCCAAGGCTCGATTCTCAGCAAAGGGGCAATGGGCGTTTAATTCGGGAGGCTCACAATCTTAGACGACTGAGTGTCGAGAAAGTTCGAGAAATTACGGCTCAGGAGCAAAAACCGCCGCGTTGCGCTGAAGTTTGGACCAGGCGCCAGGGCCTGGTTGCGGGCAGCTCGGCATAAACCGTTGTCTCGTGGATGTTTCGGCGTAATTTGTTAGCGCGTACCTATGGCTCGGGAGCGCTTAGGGGGCGAAGTATCTGAAAAGGCCTGCCGCGGAGGAGTAGAACATGCGCGGGCGCGTCGTGCGTGGTCAGGGAGGCAGCGGTAGGGG